>JAESFL010000019.1_pt1 | contig 307757 bp, 280 predicted proteins | sample 9269401 | NCBI WGS metagenome assembly JAESFL01 (sample SAMN14506025, study PRJNA617098) | algae metagenome | isolation source: Gloeocapsa sp. UFS-A4-WI-NPMV-4B04 and co-occurring heterotrophs from desert... | place: USA: Utah | collected 2006-10-01 | reverse complement strand
CGCCGTAGAAGGAGCGGAACAGCCCTTCGAGCATGAGGGTGATGCCGAAGGTCAGCAAGAGGCCGTACAGGTGGTCGAGCTTGTAGAGCCAGCGCAGCATGGACTTTTCGATGAGGATGCCGAATGCACCTACCAGCAGCGGTGCGGCCAGGAGCATGATCCAGTAGTTCACGCCGAAGTAGTTCAGTCCCATCCAGGCCAGGAAGGCGCCCATCATGTAGAGGGCGCCATGGGCGAAGTTGATGACGTTGAGCAGGCCGAAGATGACGGCCAGGCCAAGCGAGAGCATGGCGTAGAACGAGCCGTTGACCAGCCCGAGCAGCAGCTGGCTCAGCATCGCTTGCAAGGGTATGCCGAAGATTTCCATAGCAACTTAACCAGGTGATGCCGCAGACGGCGCGGCATGATGTAGCAAAATCGAATCGAAGCCCCGTGCAGTTCGGAAGAAACACACGGGGCGTTCCGATTCAGCTTATTTCCAGAGTGCGCACTTCGACTCGGCTTTGGTCATGTAAGCCTGATCGCCGGGGATGGTCTGCACGACCTTGTAGTAATCCCATGGATACTTCGAATCGGCCTTCTTCTTCACTTCCATCAGGTACATGTCATGCACCATGCGGCCGTCCGGGCGGATCACGCCGCCTTTGGCGAAGACGTCGTTGATCTTGGTTTCCTTGAGCTTGGTCATGACCTTGTCGGCGTCATCGGTGCCTGTGGCCTTCACGGCGTTCAGGTACTGAGTGGTGACTGAATAATCGGCCGCGTGCAGCATAGTCGGCATACGCTTGATCTTCTCGAAGAACCGCTTGGACCACTTGCGGGTGTCGTCATTCAGGTCCCAGTACCAGCCGTCGGTTAGGTACATGCCCTGTGTCAGGTCGAGGCCGAGCGAATGGATATCGGTCAGGAACATCAGCAGGCCAGCCAGCTTCATCGACTTGGCAACGCCGAACTCATTGGCCGCCTTGATCGAATTGATGGTGTCGCCGCCCGCATTGGCCAGACCGAGGATCTGTGCCTTCGACGATTGCGCCTGCAGCAGGAAGGACGAGAAGTCCGATGCCGACAGCGGGTGCTTGACGCTGCCGACGACCTTGCCGCCGCTGGACTTGACCACGTCCGCGGTGTCTTTCTCTAGCGATGCGCCGAACGCATAGTCGGCGGTCAGAAAATACCAGTCCTTGCCGCCCTGCTTGACGATCGCACCGCCTGTGCCGCGTGCCAGCGCAACGGTGTCGTACGCATAGTGCACGGTGTAGGGTGTGCACTCTTCATTCGTCAGCCGGGAGGTCGCCGCGCCGACGGAAAAGAATACTTTCTTCTTTTCAGCAGCAACTTTCGCCATTGCCAGGTTGGCGCCGGAATTGGTGCCGCCGATCAGCATGTCGACGCCTTCGCGGTCGAACCATTCGCGCGCCTTGCTGGCGGCGATATCAGCCTTGTTCTGGTGATCCGCCACGACGAATTCGACCTTTTTGCCGTTGATCGCGCCGCCGAGGTCGGCAATCGCCATCTTGACCGACTCGGCGCCTGCCGGACCGTCTACGTCCGCATAAACGCCCGACATATCGGTGATCAGGCCGATCTTGATGACATCACCGGAAACCTGTGCGGCTGCGGGAGCGGCGATACCTGCGGCAAATGCGGCGCCCAGTGCGGCTGCCATTATTTTGGATTGGAATTTCATGTCTTCTCCTGAGTGTTAAGTGGAAATGCGTCTATGTGCTACTTGTGTTTTCAATTCTGTTTTCAGATACGTGCTATGCCAGGTTCCGCTTTTCAAACGCCAAGCAGTTCGTTCAGCACGGGCATCTTGGATTCCAGTTCGGACGATGCAAAGGACTCGACGATCTGGCCATGTTCCATTACATAAAACCGATCGGCCAGCGGCGCGGCAAACCGGAAATTCTGTTCCACCATGACGATGGTGTAGCCCTTCGCCTTCAGGCTGGTGATCATGCGTGCCAGCGCCTGCACGATCACCGGTGCCAGTCCCTCCGAAATCTCGTCCAGCAGCAGGAGGCGCGCCCCGGTGCGCAGGATGCGCGCCACTGCCAGCATCTGCTGCTCTCCGCCCGACAGCCGCGTGCCCTGGCTGGAGCGGCGTTCCTTCAGGTTCGGGAACATGTCGTAGATCTCGTCGATCGACATGCCCTTCTCGCTTTTCGATACGACCGGCGGCAGCATCAGGTTTTCCTCCGCCGACAGCGACGAGAAGATGCCCCTCTCTTCCGGGCAGTAGCCGACGCCGAGGTGGGCGATGTGATGCGTGGACATCCCGATGGACTCGGATCCGCCGATCTTGATCGAGCCTTTACGGGTGCCGGTCAGGCCCATGATGGCTCGCAGAGTTGTCGTACGGCCGGCGCCGTTGCGCCCCAGCAGAGTTACCACTTCGCCTTGCTTCACTGAGAGGTTGACGTCGTGCAGGATGTGCGATTCGCCATACCAGGCTTTGAGGTTTTTGATTTCGAGTGCGGCGGCGGCCATCAATGTGCTCCTTCCAGCGCGCCGGTGGTGGTGCCCATGTAGGCTTCCATCACCTGCGGATTGTTCGATACTTCCTGATACGTGCCTTCGGCGAGCAGCGCCCCGCGCTGCAGCACGGAAATCTTGTCGCAGATGCCGGAGACAACGCTCATGTTGTGCTCCACCATGAGGATGGTGCGGCCTGCGGACACTTTCTTGATGAGTTCCGTAACGCGATGCACGTCTTCGTGCCCCATGCCCTGTGTCGGCTCGTCCAGCAGCATGAGCTCCGGCTCCATTGCCAGCGTGGTGGCGATCTCCAGCGCCCGCTTGCGGCCGTACGGCAGGTCGACCGTGACGGTATCGGCAAAGCTTTCGAGGTCCACTTCACGCAGCAACTGCATTGCGCGGTCGTTCAGGCGGGACAAGGTTTTCTCGCTCTTCCAGAAATGGAAACTGGTGCCAAGCCCACGCTGCAGACCAATCCGGACGTTTTCCAGCACGGTCAGGTGCGGAAAGACGGCAGAGATCTGGAACGAGCGGATGACGCCACGATGCGCGATTTGCTCCGGCTTTAGCGCGGTGATGTCATTGCCGTTGTAAATGATCCTGCCTTCCGTCGGGATCAGGAACTTCGTCAGCAGGTTGAAGAACGTCGTCTTGCCGGCACCATTCGGACCGATCAATGCATGTATCGACCCGCGCTTGACCTTGAAATTGACGTCGTTTACCGCGATGAATCCCTTGAAGCCCTTCGTCAGGTTCCGCGTTTCCAGTATGACTTCGCTTGCCATCGTATTTCTCCACTGTTGCTGACAGGTTGCCCCGGTTACTGCACCTTCCGGGCAATCCGGTCTGAATCTTCCGGGCAGTTCCGTTCAGGCGAACGGCATAGCCGCCCGCCTGTCCGGCGCTTACTCCGGAATCGTTGCTGTGTTGTTGCTGAAGGTGATCTGGTTTGCCGCAATTGGCGCAGCCTGGATCGGTGGAACGTTCGCCGTGGTAATCGCAGGCGCAGCGCCCGCTGTACCACCGCGCGGCACGGTACGAACGACCTGGCTTGGCGGGAGCGCCGCACCGCTCTTCAGATGTGCGTACATCATGTTCATCGCCTGGATGTGATAGCGGTGGATTGGAATCAACCGGCTGTCATAGCCTGGGAAGCCGAGGAACGCATCGAAGTGGTTCGCGTTGGTAATCTCGATGTAAGACAGCTTGCTTGCTGCGCCTTCGACCGCCTTATTGGCAGCGAAGTAGGCACGCGAGTTGTGGTTTACCGGGATCAGTGCGTCATTGCGGCCATGGACGATGATGGCTGGTTTGGCGCGCAGGTTACCGTTGTGCAGAACTTCCGCCATGCCGGCACGCACCCGCTGGGAGTTGGTCAGCGCAGCGCCTGTCAATGGCGCCCCGGTCGTGATATCCGTACCGGTTGCCAGGTTGCGCAGGCAAACGGCGCCATCAATGTTGTAGTCGGCAAGCGTCGTGGATGGCGAAACCGAGAATGCGTCGCCGATCGGACCGCCAACGGCATTGTTGTTCACCACGCCCAGCCCGCCGCTCGGCGTTCCATTGGCATTTGCGAAGAACTGCGCCTCCTGTGTCGGCGTCAGTGTCGTAATTGTCCCTGTCGTCGCAACGACCGGTGCGAAACTGAAGCCGCACACATTGTCCCTGACGCTGAACTTGCCATACATGTTGGCGTAGAACGGAGCAAGGATGGCGTACGTGCCATAGTGCGATGCATGCAGCAGGTCGCTGTCCGACTCGAAGCCGGCTTCACGCAGTTTCTGCAACGATTCTTCCGCCTGCGCCGCCACGGTGGTCGACGTCAGCAGATTTTTTGCCCGTAACGAGGCGCAACGATTGGTGGCCAGCGTGGTGTTCACGGCAGCCAGCAGCGGCGATGCAGCCAGCGATGGCGAGAGCACTGCGCATGGCTGGTACAGGTTGGCGATGGTGATGGTGTCGTACAGTCCGAGGCCGGCACGGCTGACGGCCGTGTTGCCGCGACGGATGCTTACGTTCGATGCAAGCGCTATCGGTGTGACCGGCTCCGACACCGCGACGCCGTCGATCAAGCCCTTGGTGTCCTGCTCGGCCGCCATGATGGCTGCGCCGCCGCCGTTGGATGCGCTCGACGCAATGACGACGGTGTTGGCAGGCTTGATGGTATTGAGGCGTGTCGTACCGTCCTTCGCCAGGTCACCGAATTTGTCATTCAGCGCAAAAAACGCGAATTCGACCGCTTGCAGGGTGAACTTGCCCCAATCCTTTTCGGAATTCTGCTGCGAGTGCGCCTGCTTGATTGCAAAGCGGTTTGGCGTTGCCGCATTGAATGCAGCAAGTTCAGCTGCGGTCATGCTGGCGGTGAAGTTCGAATTCCTGCCGGCCGTCGCCGCGTCGGCACGCGCGCCGTTCATCACATTGACGGTATTGGTCTGCAGGTTATGGAAGCCGATGCCGCTGCCCTTGTCGCTGTAGGCGACGGCACATTTCTGCTTCAGGCCCCAATCGCCCGCCGTGCCGATCGCACCGTACACGCCGCGGGAGCCGGACGATGTCGCGGTGACGATGCAGGGATTCGCCTTATCGAATCCGGCAGGTATCTGTACCATCAAAGTGACGTTGACCTGTCCGGTGCCGTCGTCGGCATACGCGATGTATTCATCGCCGGCAATCCTGCCTTCACCGAGTGTGGCGTTGCCTGCGTTGTCGACATTCGGGCCATAGAGCGTGCCGTATCCGCCGTTGACGCTCGGGTCGATAAGAGCACGGTAATTGCTGTAGATGGTGTTGCGACGCAGTTCGGCCGCCGTGGGCCGCGATGCGTCTGCATAAGTCGGCGCAGCGCCTTGTAGGCCTGTCCTGCCCAAGCCTGCCGTCAGCAAATCGTCGCTGACGCCATCGTACGTGGTCTTCTGAACCGTTCCGAGAAAGCTTGGTTTGGTATTGATATCTTCCGGCGCATCCGAACTGCCGCCGCAACCGGCGAGAATGCCGGCGGCGACGATTGAAGTAACACCGAGTTTGTTGTGAAAAGCCATGTGTCTCGCTCCTTAGGGTTATCCGGCCGTCATTGGCCAGGAAAACATTGGTTTTTTGTGGAACTGCTTCTTACATGCCTGCTTTGTCTGCAAAAGAATCTGTCAACCTGCTATAGCGTCATGCCTCCGCATACCTCGATCACGGCACCGTTGATGTAGCTGGCTTCATCCGACGCGAGGAAGGCGAACGTATTCGCGATCTCTTCAGGCTTGCCGAGGCGCCCGAGCGGCACACGCTCTTCCAGCGCACGGATGACCTTTTCCGGCATTGCCTTAAGAATGGAGGTTTCGATGAAGCCGGGACAGACCGCATTAACTCGGATGCCATGCTTGCCGAGCTCACGTGCCCAGGTCTTGGCCATGCCGATCACGCCAAATTTGCTGGCTGCATAGTTGGTCTGGCCGAAGTTGCCGTAGATGCCGACGATCGATGACGCATTCAGGACCACGCCGGTCTTGCGTTCCATCATGGCCTCGACCACTGCCTTGGTGCAGTTGTAGGTTCCCTTGAGATTGACGTCGATGACGCGATCGAACTGCTCATCGGTCATCTTCTTCAACTGGGCATCGGCGACGATGCCGGCATTGTTGACCAGCACATCGATCTGGCCATAGGTGCTGAGCGCGCCATTGATCATGGCTTCGATGCTTTCCGCCTTGGTGACGTCGACAGTGAATCCGATCGCGACGCCGCCCTGCAACCGGATCTCCGCGACCGTATCCGCCACAGCATCGTCCAGGTCGCAAACCACGACTTTGGCGCCTTCCCGGGCGAATTTCAGCGCCGTCGCCTTGCCGATCCCCCGGCTTGCGCCGGTAATGAGCGCTACTTTATTTGCAAGCCGCACCCTGCCTCCTTATGTAGTTTTAGGCTGAGGCCGACAATGCTTTGGGGCTAACCCGAGCATGATGGCCATCCTTGCCGATAACTACTATTGGCAATTGTCATGCCATCACATCTAAGTGATTGAAACTAAAGGATTATTTCTGAGAAAGGCAAAATTGCGCCGAAATGGGGAGAGATATAAGCCATGAATATGTCTGATATTCAGACAGAAGAATGGGTTTGGATTGCTATCTCATTGATATTTCAGGGTTTTATCAAGTGTTTAATTAATAGACAGGTGTCCATTAATTAGACACAAGACCGAAATCGATGATTTTTTGGTATAGGGTTGCCCGCGATATGCCCAGCATCCTCGCCGCCAGTGCCTTGTTTCCGCCGGTGCTGTCCAGTGCGGACTTGATGAGCTTACTTTCCACTTCCGCCACCGCTTCAGCCAGCGGACGCACGGCGCACGCCGGCTGGGTCGTATCGACATGGTCGGATGGCAAGGCGCCTTCCGTGGCGATAGGCAGGAATGCAGCGAAATTTTCTGCCTTGAGACTGATGTTATCGGTCAGCATGCCTGCCTGCTCAAGTGCGTTCCGTAGTTCGCGAACATTGCCCGGCCAGTTATACGCCGCCAGTGCGGCACGCGCGCAAGGCGCGAGTTCGCGTTGCGGCATGCCGGTGCGCTTGGCGATCTGTTCGAGCAGGTGTTCGCACAGCGCGTCAAGATCCGCACGGCGCTCCCGCAAGGGAGGCAGGGCTATCGGCAATACGTTTAGCCGGTAATACAAGTCAGAGCGGAACTTGCCGTCTGCGACCAACTGCTTCAGATCGTGACTGGTGGCTGCGATCACGCGCACATCGACCTTGGTAATCTTGTTCGAGCCGAGCGGCTCGATTTCCTGCTCCTGCAGCACGCGCAGCAACTTGGCCTGCACCTGTAGCGGCATGTCGCCGACCTCATCCAGGAACAGCGTTCCCCCATCCGCAACCTTGAATTTTCCGTCTCGTCCCTTTCGGTCCGCGCCTGTGTAGGCGCCTGGCGAGACACCGAAGAACTCGGCCTCCAGCAGCGTCTCGGGAACCGCAGCAATATTAATCCCAACGAACGGTTTACCAGCACGCCCGGAAGCGGCATGAATCCCGTGCGCCAAGAGTTCCTTGCCGCTGCCTGTTTCGCCGAGCAGCAACACAGTCGTGTCCAGCTGCGCGGCCCTTCGCGCCCGGTGCTTCAGCTCCAGCGAAACGGGACTCACGCCGACGAAGCTTGAAATCGAATATTTCGTATGGCGGAGCTGGGCCAGTTCCTTCTGGGTATTCGCGAGGGCCCACTGAAGCTCCGCAAATTTCGACACCAAGGGCTTAAGGCGTTGCAGACGGTCGTACAGTGCAAAACCGATGGCGCCGATGACCTTGCCGGCATCGTCCTTGAGCGGAATGCGCATCACTACCAGCGGCTGCTCGCGAATCATCATGATATCGAGCAGGATCGGCTTGCCGGTCTGCAGGATTTCGCGCATGCGGCTATTTGGAATAACTTCCTCGACCGGTTTGCCGAGCGCATCCTCGGGTGATTTCAGCCCGAGGAAGGCAGCATACTTGTCGTTGATCCAGGCGACCTGCCCCTGGTCGTCGACTGCAAGGGTTCCCTCACAGGAATCGTCAAACAGGTCCAGCAGGGATTGCATGCCGACGCGCAGAATGCGATCGACGTCCCATGTGGGACTTACCGATGATTTCATACTCATTCCATTGTGGTTACAGCAGTAGGCCGCATGCTGCTTATTGTCATCCCAGGTCTCCACCAGGGCCGATGCAACATCACTACACCGCTCGAATGATTATAGATGCGTCCGAGAAAGGATGAGGCGATATCTGCAAAACAGAATGGCTTCCTGTGACTCGTCAAACTATTCGCCGTCAATTAAAAACAGCCAGGGAATTTTTTTCTGCTGCCCGTTTCTTAACAGTGAATTTGCACATGGCAATAAGCTGTACCGCCGGCTTTTAGCCAGGTGACGCAGGGATACTATGCCACCGGAAAGCATTGGCATCGATCGGGTTATATATGATGTATGCCAAAGCAATCGACACGACGTCGTCTATCCTGACGATGTGTGCCGGTGAATGGGTGTCGATCATGTCGCTCATTCAGATCGGCAAGCATTTAGCTTGGATTCGCATGGATGTATCCCACAATAACGACACGACCGAAGAGGGCAATATGAACGACCATTTTGTTCAGCGCCGCGATGAACAAGGTGCACTCGTCAAACCAGCACCCGATTCGCAACGGTATGCGTTATCCGTCGATACCGGCCGCAGTCCTGGTCCTATTTGCTCGCTCCCCCAAACCGGGGCGCCTCATTTGCATCTTCAGGTACGGATGACTCATCCGGAAAGCGATGTTCAGTCTCCGCAACCTCGTGCAGCCAGCCCTGGTTCCAATGAATTCACCGCGAGCGGCAGCTGTAGCGCATCCAATGCAGGGGAAACCGAAAGTCCCGGCAATGCGTCTGCTGGCGGCCCACTTCCGGTTCCCGAAGACGGGACTACACCATTAAGCCAGAACACCTCTCCCTCTGCCTTGCCGGGCGGACAGCGCCGGATCCTGATCGTGGACGATAACGTGGATGCAGCAGAATCACTTGGCGAACTGCTGAAGGTATGCGGACACGATATTCACATCGCCCACGATGGCGCGAGCGCGATCTCCGAAGCGCTACGGCTTCGGCCGGAAGCTGTCATCCTCGATATCGGCCTGCCCGCGATGAATGGATATGAAGTTGCGCAACGGCTTCGGCTTGACGTCGGACTGAATGCATCGCTGCTTGTGGCCCTGACCGGCTATGCGGAGGACAGCGACCGTATCAGCGCGCAGAAGGCCGGCTTTGATCACTACTTTGCCAAGCCACTCGACATCAACAAGCTCGTATCTGTTCTCGACAATCTGAAGTAGCGCATAAACGATTCGCTCGCAAAAAAGCCGCGATAATGCGGCTTTTTTGTTCAACTGAATGCAAGCACCGGATGCACCCGTGCCTCGATCACATCACCTTTTCAGCAAGCTCAGGATTTCATTCAATTCCTGGCGAATCGCAATGGTATCCACTTCCAGCGGTGGCAATCCTGCAGTGAGATCCGTGCTGCCCTCGTCCACGGTCAGCCGGCTGTCGAGCTTGTTGCGAGCGCCGCTGATCGTGAACCCCTGCTCGTACAACAATTCCCGAATGCGCCGTATCAGCAGTACTTCGTGATGCTGGTAATAACGCCGGTTGCCACGTCGCTTGACCGGCTTGAGCTGGGTGAACTCCTGCTCCCAATAACGCAGCACATGCGGCTTGACGCCGCATAATTCGCTGACTTCACCAATGGTGAAATAACGCTTTGCCGGTATCGGCGGCAAGGGGGCAAGTTCTGGCTTGCTGGAGCGATCGTTCATGGAATGGGTCAGGCGAGCTGCGCGACCTTGTCACCGCCAACCACTTCGACCATGCTCTTGAGCTTCTGACTCGCATGGAAAGTGACGACGCGACGTGCTGTAATCGGGATTTCCTCGCCGGTTTTCGGATTGCGCCCCGGGCGCTGCGGCTTGTCGCGCAGCTGAAAATTGCCGAATCCTGACAGCTTGACCGACTCGCCGCGCTCAAGGGCATTGCGGATTTCATCGAAGAACGTCTCGACCATGTCCTTCGCTTCCCGCTTGTTCAATCCGACTTGCTCGAAAAGCAATTCCGCCAACTCCGCTTTGGTCAGCGTCGGCAAATCTTTGGCTGCCTGAGAGCGGGCCTGTGCTTCAAGCACTGCACGATTCAAGTCGGCCGCCAGGATAGATTGAAGTTCGGCTGAGTTCACGTCATTCATTGTAATTGTCCCTGCCCCCGACTTGTTTTCATACGCATGAGCACATCAAGCGCGCAATTTCGCACCATGTTTCTTCACGACTGACGCCACGAACGCCGCCATTGCCGCGTTCACTTTTTCGTCCTGCAGGGTGGTTTGAGTATCTTGCAACGTGAATCGGAAAGCAAGACTTTTCTCGTCGTTTTCCAGCCCTTTGCCACGATATTCATCAAATAAAACAACGGCTTGCATAATATCACAGGCAGGATTTGCTTTCCCCTCGGAAATGAAAGTATCAATCAGATCCTGGGCTGGCACCGACTGTTTTACAACAAGCGCCTGATCCCTCACGACTGCCGGGAACTTCGAAATTTCCTGGTACATCGGAACGCTTCGATCCTGCAATGCCTCCATGTCCAGTTCAAACAATACCGGCGCGAGCGGGAGGTCGTATTTCTGCTGCCAGCGTGGATGAAGTTCGCCAATGACGCCGATGGCTTTCCCATCGAGTACGACTTCAGCCGAGCGGCCGGGGTGCAAGGCGGGATGATCAACCCGGACGAAACGCGGTACTCGGGGTGCCAGCAACGCTTCCAGATCTGCCTTGACGTCGAAGTAATCAACGTTGCGGGTCGGCAGCCCCCATTGTTCCTCCGCCAGCGGACCGTACGCGATGGCAGCGACACGTTTGGGCTGATCATAGCCGGCAACCGATAAGGGACCGTCTTGCGTTTGGCTGTTCCGCAGATACACGGCACCGATCTCAAACAGACGAATCCGTCCCAATTTGCGGTTCAGGTTATACCGAACATTGGCGACCAAACTGCCAATCAGGGTCGAACGCATCACGCTTAATTGGCTGGCGATTGGGTTTAATAGCCTGATCGGTTCGCGATTACCTGCAAAATCCGCTTCCCATGCCTCTTCAACAAAACTGAAATTAATAGCTTCCTGGTAATCAACAGCTGCGATCTGACGGCGTAGTGCGAACGCCGGACGTTGGCTTTCCTGTGGAATACGCATCATGTTCGGCGCGATCGGCGGCAGCGCCGGAATGTTCTCGAAACCGTAGACCCGTGCAATTTCCTCAATAAGATCTTCTTCGATCTCGATATCAAACCGGTAGGATGGCGGCGTAACGGTAAAGAGGCCTGGCTCGCTGGTAAATTTCAGCCCAAGGCGAGTAAAGATATTAGCGATCTGCTCATCGGTAAGCGCCACACCGATGACTTTTACAGCGCGAGCGGTTCGCACGCTGACCGGCTTCCGTTCGGGAAGATTCACAACATGATCATCAATCGGACCAACCCGGGTTTCCTTGCCGCCGCAGATTTCTACGATGAGGGCAGTGATGCGCTCAATATGCTCGACCGTGGTTGCATAGTCGACACCGCGCTCAAAGCGATGCGCAGCATCAGTTGAGAAATTATAACGACGCGCCCTGCCCTGAATCGACTGCGGCCACCAGAACGCTGCCTCAAGATAAATATTTTGCGTTTCCAGCGATACCGCAGTGGAATCTCCGCCCATGATGCCAGCCAGGGATTCGATTTCGCGCTCGTCGGCAATTACGCCAACCCAATCATCGACATCAACCGTATTGCCATTCAACAATTTAAGGCTTTCGCCTTTTTTACCCCAACGCACGTCAAGACCGCCGTGGATTTTGTCCAGATCGAACACATGGCTCGGACGCCCCAGTTCGAGCATCACGTAATTCGAGATATCAACCAGAGCCGAAATCGGACGCTGGCCACTACGTTCAAGCCGGCGCTTCATCCAATCCGGTGTGCTGGCTTTCGCGTTCAGGCCGCGGATAACCCGCCCCGAGAAACGGCCGCACAGGTCCGGCGCCGACACCTTAACCGGCAGCTTTTCCTCTGTTGTGACAGGTACTGGCTGAAATCCGGGCGGTTTGAGCGCAGTACCGGTGAGCGCCGACACTTCCCGCGCCACTCCCAGCACTGACAGGCAATCAGCCTTGTTCGGCGTCAGCTTGATGGTGAACTTCAGATCGTTGAGCTGGTAGTAATCGCGAAAATTCTGGCCTACCGGCGCGTCATCCGGTAATTCAAGCAATCCACCGTGGTCTTCAGACAGCTTCAATTCACGCGCCGAGCACAGCATGCCCTGCGACTCCACGCCGCGCAATTGGCCGACCTTGATCTCGAACGGTTTGCCGTCGTCGCCCGGCGGAAGTTTCGCGCCCGCCATCGCACAGGGCACTTTCATGCCTGCACGGACGTTCGGTGCTCCGCAGACGATGTTGAGCAGTGTTCCTGTACCTGCATCTACTTGGCATACATTCAGGCGATCGGCATTCGGATGCTTTGCAACCTCCACCACTTTACCAACCACCACATTCGAAAACGGCGGCGCCACCGGTTCGACCTCTTCCACTTCCAGTCCCGACATGGTCAGCAGATGTGACAATTCGTCGGACGTCATTTTCGGATCAACCAGAGTGCGAAGCCAGTTTTCGGAGAATTGCATAGTGAAACCTTCAGATTCAGACAGGGCTTCTCCCTTTGCAGGGAGGAAGTTGATATGTTTAGACGAATTGCTTCAGGAAGCGGAGGTCGCCTTCGTAGAACAGGCGCAAGTCATTGATGCCGTAGCGCAGCATCGTCAGACGCTCCAGCCCGGAGCCAAAAGCGAAACCGATATATTGCTCAGGGTCGAGGCCCATGTTGCGTACCACCGTCGGATGAACCTGCCCTGCGCCGGACACTTCAAGCCAGCGGCCTTTCAGCGGACCGCTGCCGAAAGCGATATCAATTTCGGCTGATGGCTCGGTGAAGGGGAAATACGACGGGCGAAATCGAACCTGCAAGTCCTCTGTTTCAAAGAACGCCTTGACGAAATTCAGGTACACGCCTTTAAGATCAGCAAAGCTGATATCGTCCGCAATCCACAAGCCTTCTACCTGATGGAACATCGGGGAATGCGTGGCATCGCTGTCGACACGGTATGTCCGCCCAGGCGCGATCACCTTGATGGGCGGCTTGTTCATCCGGGCATAACGCACTTGCATCGGACTGGTATGCGTACGCAACAGCAGTTGCTTGCCCTGGCTGTCCTTGCCTTCGACGTAGAAGGTATCCTGCATCGACCGGGCAGGATGGTTTTCGGGACTGTTCAGTGCGGTGAAATTTGTCCAGTCCGTTTCAATTTCCGGACCATCGGCGACATCGAAGCCAATCGATCCGAAGATCTGTTCCACGCGCTCCCACGATCGCATCACCGGATGAATCCCGCCCGCGCCACGACCACGTCCCGGCAACGTAATATCAATTGCCTCCGCATTCAGCCGCGCCTGCATTTGCGCATCGGCGAGAGCATCGCGACGGGCATTCAGCGCCGCCTCGATTTGCTCCTTGGCGACATTGATGGTCGCGCCCTGCGCTTTGCGCTCGTCTGGCGAAAGGTTGCCAAGACCTTTCATCTGCTCGGTGATCTGTCCAGTCTTGCCGAGATATTTCGCTTTCGCGTTTTCCAGCGATGCCGCATCGGCGGCGGCGGCAAAATCGGTCTTTGCCTGAAGGACGAGTTGTTCTAGGGAGTTCATGCAGTCGATGAGAAGCCGAAAATAAAACGGGGCATAGGTCAAGACCTTTGCCCCGCCGGGTGTGCGCCACCCCGAAGGGCAGCACGCATACGATCAGACCTTAAGCGGCGATGTTGGCCTTCACCTGATTGACAATCGCGGCAAATGCCGGCTTGTCCATCACAGCCATATCAGCCAGAACCTTGCGGTCGAGTTCGATATTGGCCTTCTTCAAGCCATTCATGAACACGCTGTATGTGACACCATGCTCGCGTGATGCGGCATTGATACGCGTGATCCACAGTGCGCGGAATACACGCTTCTTGTTACGACGATCGCGATACGCATATTGACCGGCGCGCATGACTGCCTGCTTGGCAATGCGGTAGACGGTACTACGACGACCACGGTAGCCTTTGGCTTGATCGAGAACTTTCTTATGACGGGCCCGTGCTGTGACCCCACGTTTGACTCTAGGCATACTAACTCCTTATATCGTGTGAGGTTAAGCGAACGGCATCATCGCACGGACGGATACCATGTTTGTATCATGGACATCTACCGAGCCACGCAGCTGGCGTTTGGTTTTGGTGGTTTTCTTGGTCAGGATGTGACGCTTGAAGGCTTGACCGCGCTTGACGGTACCGCCCGGACGTACGCGAAAGCGCTTCTTGGCGCTGCTCTTCGTCTTCATTTTAGGCATAACAATATCTGTCCTAAGGACAGCTCCGGTTTTAACATGATTGCAGGTGGCAACACTTCGTTGCGCTTGGATGCCTGCTCTCACTTGTTGTGCAGTCGAAATCGAGTTCGCTGCCTAGTGCGCCGCCTGTTTAGAAACAGGCGGCGCAAATTCTGAATTATTGTGTGACGACTATTATTTCTTCTTCTTGGGGGCAATCACCATCACCATCTGACGGCCCTCCATTTTGGGAAATTGCTCGACTTGTCCATACACGTCCAAGTCTCCCCTCAAGCGTTCGAGCATGCGCATGCCGATATCCTGGTGCGCCATTTCACGGCCACGAAAACGCAAGGTGATTTTTGTCTTGTCACCCTCGTCCAGGAATTTAATCAGGTTGCGCAGTTTGATGTTGTAATCGCCTTCATCGGTACCAGGACGGAACTTGACTTCCTTGACCTGTATCACCTTCTGCTTCAGCTTGGCTTCGTGAGCCTTTTTCTGTTCCTGGTACTTGAACTTGCCGTAGTCCATCAGTCGACAGACCGGCGGTTGCGCGGTTGGCGCAATCTCCACCAGATCGACGTTCTTTTCCTCGGCCATGCGGAACGCCTCAGCCAGACTTACGATGCCGATGGGTTCGTTTTCCACACCGGAGAGGCGTACTTCGGGCGCAGTGATTTCACCGTTGATGCGATGCGACTTGTCAGTAGCTATTGCAGTTTCCTTTTAAAGTCAAATAACTAAGCCGTGCTCTAGCGCTTCGGGTCTCCCCTTCAGGCTTTGGCGTCCACCTCATTATTCAGGCGTTCCACCAATGCGTCGAATGGCATAACACCCAGATCGACGTTGCCCCGCGCACGCACGGCCACTGTGTTTGCATCCCGCTCCTTGTCGCCGATGACGACGATATAAGGCAGCTTCTGAACCGAATGCTCGCGTATTTTATAGGTTATTTTCTCGTTACGCAAATCGAGATGGACCCTAAACCCTTGTTTTTTCAGGTTTTGTGCCACCTTTTGAGCATATTCGGACTGTGCCTCGGAAATGTTCAGAATTGCAATCTGCACCGGCGCCAACCAAAGCGGCAATGCACCAGCGTGGTTTTCAATCAGGATCCCGACGAAGCGCTCCATGGAACCAACAATCGCCCGATGCAGCATTACCGGAACTTTACGGCTGTTATCATCAGCAACATACTCCGCGCCAAGGCGTCCAGGCATGGAAAAATCAACCTGCATGGTGCCGACCTGCCAAGGCCGTCCAAGCGAATCCTTCAGATGGTATTCGATCTTCGGACCATAGAAAGCACCTTCACCTGGCAATTCCTCCCACGAGACGTCGCATACCCGAAGCGCGGCACGCAGCGTATCCTCAGCCTCATCCCAAGTCTCATCCGACCCGATACGGTTTTCGGGACGAAGTGCAATCTTGATCGAAATTTCCGAAAAGCCAAAATCCTTGTAGACCTGCATCGCCTGCTGATGGAACGCTTTTACCTCTTCCTGAATTTGTTGTTCGGTACAGAAAATATGTCCGTCATCCTGTGTGAAACCTCGTACCCGCATGATGCCGTGCAACGCACCCGACGGCTCATTGCGATGACATTGGCCGAACTCGCCGTATCGCAGCGGAAGGTCGCGATAGCTGCGCATCCCGGAGTTGTATATTTGGACATGCCCCGGACAGTTCATCGGCTTCAATGCGTAGTTGCGGTTTTCCGATTCCGTCACAAACATGTTTTCGCGATAATTTTCCCAGTGCCCGGTTTTTTCCCACAAGCTACGGTCGAGAATCTGCGGTGCCTTCACTTCCTGATAGCCGCTCTCGCGATAGACTTGCCGCATATATTGTTCAACCTGCTGCCAGATGGTCCAGCCTTTCGGATGCCAGAAAACCAGGCCAGGCGCCTCATCCTGAAAATGGAACAGGTCAAGCGACTTGCCAAGCTTGCGGTGATCACGTTTCTCAGCCTCCTCCAGCATGTGCAGATAGGCTTCCTGATCTTCCTTCTTTGCCCAGGCTGTACCATAAATGCGCTGCAACATCTCATTCTTGGAATCGCCACGCCAATAGGCGCCAGCAAGCTTCATCAGCTTGAATACCTTCAACTTGCCGGTTGACGGCACATGAGGCCCACGGCATAAGTCGGTGAATCCACCTTCCGCATAGAGGGAAACATCCTCTCCCTGCGGTATGGAAGAAATGATTTCAGCCTTATAGGCTTCGCCGATCGACTTGAAATACGACACCGCCTCGTCGCGGGGCAATACTTTGCGGCTCACTGGCTCGTCTTTTTTCGCCAGTTCAAGCATTTTCTTTTCGATGGCCTGCAGATCTTCCGGGGTGAATGGACGCTTGTATGAGAAATCATAGTAAAAGCCGTTTTCAATTACCGGTCCGATGGTCACCTGCGCATCCGGGAACAATTCTTTCACTGCGTATGCGAGCAGGTGAGCAGTCGAGTGCCTGATTACATCCAGTCCGTCGGGGTCCTTGTCGGTGACAATGGCGATATCGGCATCCCGATCGATCAGATAAGAAGTATCAACGAGCTTGCCGTCAACTTTGCCGGCGAGAGCAGCCTTGGCAAGACCTGCGCCGATGCTGGCAGCGACCTGGCCGACCGTAACCGGTGCGTCGAATTGACGTTGCGAACCATCTGGAAGTCGGACTGAAACCATTTTGCACTCCATACCGATACGCAAGTTGTACCGGACGCTAGAAAAATTATCAAAAAACGCGGACGAAAAAAAACGCGGACTAGCCGCGCTTTTTCAATTTGTACCAGCGAAAAAGATCCCGACTAGCGTCGCTTACAAACCTTAACGGTTGTAGTTCGCGGTGTCATAACCGGGATTGCCTTTCTCACTCTTACAAATGTGGTACTGATTTCGTTGGTAGGCTCGATTGGACTCGAACCAACGACCCCTACCATGTCAAGGTAGTGCTCTAACCAGCTGAGCTACGAGCCTAAAGAAGCGAAATTATAGCGGCAAATTAATTAATCCGCTAGTGCTTCTTGCCAATCCATGGACGCAGCCAGCCAAGCCCCTCGGAAGTACCGCGTTTTGGCCGATATTCGCATCCAATCCAGCCCTCGTATTTCAAGTCGTCGATCTGCTGGAATAGATACGGATAATGCAACTCGCCGAGATCAGGTTCATGCCGATCCGGGACGCCGGCTATCTGCATATGCCCGATGCCGGGAATGTGGCAGCGCAATCTTGTCGTGACGTCGCCCTCCATGATCTGGCAGTGATACATATCGAACTGCACCTTGAGATTCGACGTTCCGACTTCTTTGCAAATCTCATGAGCCTCACTCTGATAATTGAGGAAATATCCGGGTATGTCGCGTGTATTAATCGGCTCGATCAATATCGTTACTCCGTGCACTGCGGCCTGCCGTGCGGCATAAGACAGGTTTTGCAGATACACCGCGCGATGGCGGGCGCGATCCTGTCCCGGCGCAATAAGCCCGGCCATGACATGGAGCTGTTTGGTGCCCATCGTTTGCGCATAACCCAGCGCACTATCAATGCTGCGCTTGAATTCCTCCTCGCGGGCCGGAATTGATGCCATTCCACGCTCTCCGGCAGTCCAGTCTCCCGGCGGACAGTTGAACAAAACCTGTACAAGGCCTGCGTCGCTGAGCCGTGATTTAATATCCGCGCCGACGTAGTCATAGGGAAATAAAAACTCCACGGCATCGAAACCGTCTGCCGCTGCAGCCGCGAAACGATCCATGAAGTCGACCTCTTGATACATCATCGAAAGGTTGGCAGCGAACTTTGGCATGTTATACCTGCGAAGGTAAGGGAATGATCGGACTGCAACGTTTCGTCGGCAGCAGGTTCAAAGCAAGCGATACTGCGACTTGCCTTGCATTTTCCAAGGGAACCGTTGCGGCACGGTAGCAAATCAAGAATCGATTTACGCCTGTGACACTGGATATGCTTGCCATATTAATTTAATGCACATGAAATCGCGGCCAGCCTCCTCAACGCATTTGCATGCACACCGTGCAGGCGATGCATCCCATGGTCACTTCGTCGAGGGTCGCGATCCTCGTGTCCTTGGCTGGGCACTGACACTCACCATGGGATTCGCAGTCATCGAGGTGATCGCCGGTTTATGGTCGAACTCCCTCGCACTCATTTCGGATGCCGGCCATATGGCAACGGATTCTACTGCTCTCGGCCTCGCGCTTCTCGCGCAAATCATCGCAAAACGCCCGCCATCCGCCACCAAATCGTTTGGCTTTGGCCGCGCCGAAGCGCTCGCGGCATTTATCAACGGACTTGCCATGCTCGCCGTGGTTGCGTGGATTGGCGTCGAAGCAGCAAAGCGTTTTTCCAATCCTTCCGCAGTCCAGGGCGAAGCTGTGTTGATGGTGGCATCGATCGGCCTTGTTATCAACCTCGTCGTCGCATGGCTGCTGTCACATGATAAGAACAGTATAAACACCAGGGCTGCACTCGTTCATGTGATGGGCGACTTGCTTGGATCGCTTGCCGCATTGATTGCAGGCGCTGTTATTTATTTCACAGGATGGATGCCGATCGATCCGTTGCTGTCTGTCTTCGTTTCCCTGCTGATCCTGCGGTCTACATTTCAGGTATTGCAGCAGTCATATCACTTCCTGATGGAAGGAGTGCCGGAGCATATTGATTATCTGCAGGTTGGGTCCGACCTCGCTGCCGTGAACGGCGTGCTGTCCGTTCACGATCTGCATATATGGGAAATGACGCCGGGCCAGCCTGCGCTGATCGGGCACGTCGTGATACGTGAACTGCAGGAATGGCCCGCCGTACTGCACGACATCAAGATAATGCTTCTCGAAAAGCACGGGATCGACCATATCACCGTGCAGGCCGAAATCTCCGCTATCGAGAAAAGACGGTAATTACTGCCGTTTTACTTCCATTACGCCGGTGACGTCCCGTATGACCATCAGCGCCTTCTGCAACTGCGCAGTGGAACCGATTTCAGCGGTGAACGCCATGCGCGCTTGTCCTTTTGCACTCTGCGTGCTGACGCCGATGACGTTAATTTTCTCGCGTGAAAAGATTTCGGTGATATCGCGCAGCAATCCCTGACGGTCGCTCGCAAGAATAAAAATATCCACCGGATACACCGTTTCACGTCCTGGTTCGCCCCAGGTAGTGTGAATGACGCGTTCAACGGCCTTAATACGCATCTGCGCAAGGTTCTTGCAGCTCGCCCGATGGATCGATACACCTTTTCCGCGAGTAATGAAGCCCACGATATCGTCCGGCGGCGCCGGCTTGCAGCACCGTGCAAGCTGTGTCAGCAAGCCGTCTGTTCCGACGACGAGCACTCCGGATTTTCCGCCCTGCGTAACGCTCGAAGCCTTACTCTTGTTGGGAATGACTTCATCATCGGCCTGCGCCCCCTTTGCCGTGTTCTTGTGTACGTCGTCTGCATGGAGCGCCTGTTCAATATGCCTGAGGCTGAACTCGTCCTTGCCTACCGACAGAAATAGGTCGTCGACCTTCGCGAAACCCAGTTTGTGTGCCAATTCTTCATGATTGACCGCCGTTTTGCCTTCCCGCTGCAAGGTCTTTTCCACCAGGGCGCGCCCATGCGCCAGTGTTTCTTGCTGCTCGATCGCATTGAACCACGCCCTGACCTTGGCGCGGGTACGCGGACTGGCCACATAACCCGTACCAAGCCAGTCCCTCGACGGACCGATTGAATGGGCGGCGCCGCCTCTCGCCGATATGATTTCAACGGTCTGTCCATTTTTGAGCGGCGTATTGAGTGGCACCATCACCCCGTCAACCCGTGCCCCGCGGCAGCGATGTCCGAGGTCGGTATGCAGGTGGTAAGCAAAATCGATAGGCGTTGCGCCATTCGGCAATTCGATCACCCGCGCCTGCGGCGTCAATACGTAAATGCGGTCATCAAGTGCGGCGGATTTCAGCTTTTCCACCCATTCGCGCTGCATGTCTTCCTGCCCGACGACAGCGTCCGCAACCTCGGATTTCCATGCGAGAAGCTGGCGCAACCAGGCAATTTTTTCATCGTACTTCTGTGCTGAAAAATTCGATCCGCCGGCCTCCTTGTAGCGCCAATGCGCAGCAACGCCGTACTCTGCAAACCGATGCATTTCCTGGGTCCGGATCTGCACTTCCAGCGCCCGGCTATCCTCCGCCACCACGACTGTATGCAAAGATCGGTAGCCGTTTTGCTTTGGACGGGCGATGTAATCGTCGAATTCTTGCGGGATCGGAGCCCAGATGTTGTGTACCAGCCCAAGTACCGTGTAGCAGGTTTTAATGTCGTCGACGATGACACGAAATGCACGCACGTCGTAGAGCTCTGAAAAATCGAGCGATTTGCCGCGCATCTTGTTCCAGATGCTATAGATATGCTTGGGTCTGCCGAATACTTCAGCCTTGATTCCAGCCGCCGACAATTCGAACCGCAGGCGAGTAATCGCGGCCTCAACGAAGCCTTCGCGCTCGATCCTTTTTTCCTCGAGCATCTTGGCGATACGCTTGTAGGTTGCTGGTTCCAGGAAGCGGAAAGCAAGGTCTTCAAGCTCCCACTTTAGTTGCCAGATACCGAGGCGGTTGGCTAACGGCGCATACAGGTCGAGTGTCTCCCGTGCATAGTCGTGCGTCTTTTTGTTTTCCAGTTTGAGGTCGGCAAAATAGCGGAGCGTCGTGACGCGCGAGGCAAGCCTGACCAACACGACGCGCATGTCGGAAGCCATCGCCAGAAGCATCTTGCGAAGTGTTTCCAACTGCACGCCCGCCTGCTGAGAAGAACTCTTCCCGCGTGCGCTTTCCTGGTGACCGAAGGTCTGTTCGTGCAACCGCATCAGCTGGCGAATGCCTGTCAGCAAATCGACGATCTCCTTGCCGAACAGCGGTTCGAGTCCCTCTGCAGCCTTGGCGTCTATAACCGGCAATTCAAAGAGCAGGCCTGCAATACGCGTGTCCACATCGGCATTCAATTGCCCGAGCACGGCAGCGACGTTTTGCGAAAAAAGGAAGGCATCCTGCCCCGTGACCACCGGCTTGCCGGTATAGATCGGCCTGACGAAGTCGAGCGCTGCCAGTACCCGGGCGCCCTCTTCGGCGCCCAGGCCGGAAACGAGCTGCACCTGGGTTTCGCTTTGCGCTGCGGCGAGAGATACCATCTGCCTGAATGGCCTAGATTGCGGCAGTCACAACAATTTCCACCAGCCACTCGGGCTTGGCGAGTTGCGCCTGCACCGTTGCCCTCGGCGGCGCGTGCCCATCCGCCACCCATTCGTCCCATGCGGCATTCATCTCCGCAAAGTCCTTGAGATCGGCAAGAAAAATTTGACACATCAATATGCGGCTCTTATCGCTGCCCGCCTCTGCCAGGAGACGATCGATATGTCCGAGCACTTCGCGCGTTTGCCCCGTGATGTTCTGCGTCGTATCGTCCGCAATCTGGCCGGCAAGGTAGACGGTACCGTTATGCACCGCCATTTCGGAAAGTCGTTTTCCGACATGAAAACGTTTGATGTCCATGGTTTTAGATATAGGTGATCTCAACTAATCGGCAAGTAAAAACTGCTTTGCTATCGCGATCTGATCCGCGTGCATGAAGGTCGGTGCATGGCCCACCCCTGCGATCTCGACCAGCCTGGCTTTCGGCCCGCGTTCGCTCATCAAGCGCGCAACTTCATGTGTTACCAGGTCGGATTCTGCGCCTCGAACAAGCAAGGTCGGGCAACGGATCGCATCATATGCTGCCCACAACATCGCCTCGCCCATCTTCGCGCTTTCCGGCGTCGCCGATTTGAACGGTACGGACAACCGCAAGTCATAGTGGCGAATCCACTTCCCGTCCTTATCCTGCCGGAGCACGTCGGTCGCGAGTTTGCGCCATTGCTGATCGGTATGGGGACCAAATGGCAAAGATATATCCCGAATATATTGTGCAGCCTCGTCGAAGGTATCAAAGCGCACATCCTGCCCCAGGTAATCGCCGATACGCGTCAGCGCAGCTGGGTTCAATGTCGGTCCGATGTCGTTCAAAACAAGTTTTCGTACCGGGCTGTCCGGGAGTGAGGACAGGCCTATGCCAATCAATCCGCCCATCGACGTACCAAACCAGTGCACGGTGTCCGCGTTCAACCGGGCCAGAAGGGTCACCATGTCGCTCACGTATTGCGGCAATTGGTAGTGCTGGGGGTCTTTAAGCCAGCCTGACCGGCCACGACCGACAACATCGGGGCAAACCACCCGATAATCGGCGCACATTTCCCGCGCCAGATTGTCGAAATCATCCGATATGCGTGTAACGCCGTGAACACACACCAGGACTTTTGGGTTGCGGGGATCGCCCCACTCCTTGTATGCCATGGTATGCAATCCGGCAGGAGACAGGCACTGGACGCTTTCCAAGCGGAATTCGGTCATTTTTATCTAAAGTCAAGTTGCGGTTCTCGCATTTTACTGGTCGTTGCGCTTAAAATCCTACTAAGTTTATTGCCACTCCATTTCAATCTCAGAGGACATCATGCAGGGCTCCATGCTTAAAGGTAAGACGGCACTCGTTACCGGATCCACGTCAGGCATCGGCTTGGGTATCGCCAAAACCTTCGCCGAACGCGGCGCCAACATCATTCTGAATGGATTCGGCGATCCGAAGGAGGTCGAAACGATTCAAGCCGACATCAAAAGCAGGCATGGTGTGGAGACTGCCTATCACAGCGCAGACATGTCCAAGGCGTCCGAAATCGAGCAAATGATGCAATTTGCCGCCCAGCGATTCGGCGCGGTCGACATCTTGGTCAATAACGCGGGTATCCAGCATGTTGCAAACATCGAGGACTTCCCTGTCGAGAAATGGGATGCGGTGATCGCCATCAATCTGACATCGGCGTTTCACACTACACGCCTTGCGCTTCCAGCGATGAAATCGCGTAACTGGGGTCGGGTCATCAATATCGCCTCTGCGCACGGACTGGTGGGCTCTGCCCAAAAGTCGGCGTATGTCGCAGCCAAGCATGGATTGGTCGGACTCACCAAGGTTACCGCGCTCGAGACAGCCCAGACAGGCGTCACGTGCAATGCCATTTGCCCTGGCTGGGTGCTGACACCGCTGGTACAAAAGCAGGTTGATGCACGCGCAACGCAAAACGGCGTGTCGAATGAGGAAGCGAAGAAGCAGTTACTGGCGGAGAAGCAGCCGTCAGGCGAATTCGTCACACCGGAACAATTGGGCGAATTGGCGGCATTCCTGTCCAGCGATGCGGCAAGCCAGGTACGCGGCGTGGCATGGAACATGGATGGCGGCTGGGTGGCGCAGTAGAAGCGCTGGTACTGAAATGAAAAACGGCGCATAGGCGCCGTTTTTCATGTTTCATGGAACTCGGTAAATTGCTTACCGAGCCGAATCCACGTCGATCTCCGCTGCAGTCTTTTCGATCAGTTCTTCCTTGGTGACACCAGGCGCAAGTTCAATCAGCTTCAAACCGGTCGGAGTCACATCGATCACACCGAGATCGGTGATGATGCGGCTAACCACGCCAACTCCGGTGAGCGGCAGGTCGCAATTCTTCAGGATCTTGTGTGAAGTGGAGCCGTCCTTGGCCTTGGCTACGTGTTCCATCAATACCACCACACGACCGACACCTGCTACCAGGTCCATTGCACCGCCCATACCCTTGACCATTTTGCCCGGAATCATCCAGTTTGCCAGGTCACCTTTCTCGCTGACTTGCATTGCACCCAGGATGGCAATGTTGATTTTCCCACCCCGGATCATGGCGAAAGAGTCCGCCGAACTGAAAAAGGATGATCCCCTCAAGGCGGTGACCGTCTGCTTGCCGGCGTTGATCAGGTCAGGATCGACTTCCTCTTCCGTCGGGAAAGGGCCGATGCCGAGAAGTCCGTTCTCCGACTGCAGCCACACTTCGATATCGTTCGGCACATAGTTGGCCACCAACGTCGGCAAGCCGATGCCCAGGTTCACATAGAAGCCGTCCTGCAGTTCCTTCGCCGCACGTGCGGCCATTTCGTCACGAGTCCATGCCATGGTTTTTCTCCGCTTTACTTTGCACGAGTGGTGCGTTGTTCGATGCGCTTTTCCGGCGTCGCGTTGACCACGATGCGGTGGACGAAGATGCTGGGAGTATGTACATCATCCGGATCGATTTCACCGACCTCTACAAGCTTCTCAACCTCGACCACGGTGATTTTGCCTGCCATTGCCACGTTCGGATTGAAGTTTCGGGCGGTTTTACGGAACACCAGATTGCCCGCCTTATCGGCCATGTACGCCTTTACCAAAGATACATCAGCTACCAGCGAGCGTTCCATCACGTATTGCTGCCCGTCAAACTCACGGACCTCTTTGCCTTCGGCAACGATGGTGCCCACACCGGTCTTGGTAAAGAATGCGGGGATGCCTGCGCCGCCAGCGCGGAGTTTTTCGGCCAATGTGCCCTGTGGCGTGAATTCGAGTTCAAGTTCACCTGCAAGGTACTGGCGCTCGAACTCCTTGTTTTCCCCGACATAGGAAGCGATCATCTTCCTGATCTGTCTGGTCGCAAGTAATTGGCCGAGACCGAAACCGTCCACGCCGGCGTTGTTGGAGATTGCGGTGAGGTTCTTTGCGCCGGAGTCGCGCAGGGCGGCGATCAACGCTTCGGGAATGCCGCACAGGCCGAAACCACCTACGGCGATCGTCTGTCCGTCTTTGATGATGCCGGCCAGCGCAGCGGTCGCATCAGGATAAACTTTGTTCATACCAACCCCTTTTGTTGTAAGGTGCCTAACTTGCCCGACAGCATATGATGATGGACTAGTCGGCACAATACCGTAAAAATACCAATTTTATCCAACAGGTCGCAGCCGACTTCATGAGCGCAGCAAATTCAGTCAATTACGAAGCGATTTTTCTCCATGCGCCCGTCGGCATGTGTGTGTCCGAACATCGGGTGATCAATGCCTGCAACAATGCACTGGCGGCAATGTTCGGCTATTCGCCAGACCAGCTGACCGGACAATCATTCCGCATACTGTACCCAACAATCGACGAATTCGAACGTACCGGCGCCCGCATAGTGCCCATCATGAGCGCGAAAGGCGTGTACTCGGACGAGCGCATCATGAAACGGTCGAACCAGGAGCTATTCTGGTGCCACGTGAGTGGTCGCGCATTGATCCATAACGACCCGCATGCCGCTGGGATCTGGACATTCGAGGATCTCAGCGCTAAACGTCCGGTGACGGCCGAACTGACGCCGCGCGAAAGGGAAATCGCCGCATTGCTGGTGGAAGGGAAAACCAGCAAGTTGATTGCACGCCAGATTGGCCTCAGTCCTCGCACGGTGGAAATGCACCGTGCGAAGCTGATGCGAAAATTTGATGCGGCGACGTCAAGCGAGCTGGTTCATCGACTGGTCGGCGTGACGGTCTAACAACCGCAACCCGTCAGGCGAGCAGTTCCTTGATATTGTCGGGAAGCGGCGTCGACTTTTCCGAAGGAAAGTTCACCCATACCACCTTGGCCCCTCCTTGCGCAGCCAGTATGTCCGGCTGATCGACCCGGCGTATTTCCTGAATTGTTTCGAAACTGGAGCGACCGGGCGGTCCGACGTAGGTAAGTACCTCGATTTCGCCCGGATACTTCAGCTGCTTGATGAAGGTGCAGTGGGCATTGATGATGACTGGCCCTTCACCGGCCGGATCCGGATCGCAGCCGATTTGCGTAAACCAATCGATGCGCGCGGATTCAAGGTAGCGGAAGTAGACAGTATTGTTGACATGCCCCATTGCGTCCATGTCGCCCCAGCGGATCGGCATGCGCATGCTGTGCACTAATTTTTTTTCAGACATAGTCCTGAAAGCTCCTGGTGGATCAAGGTGCTGTGTGCTATTGGGCACTCATGCCATCGTCTGCGGTGACGATTGCGCCATTGATGAAGCGGGATTCTTCCGCAGCCAGGAGCAACAGCAAGCCGTCAAGGTCTTCCGGCGTACCGATGCGTTTGCGCGGCAGCATATTGATGAGCGTCTGGCCCTGCTCGCTGTTAAAGTGTTCGTCGTTGATCTCGGTGCGGATGTAGCCGGGGCAGATCGCATTGACATTGATGCCGTACCTGCCCCACTCCACCGCCATCGATTTGGTCATGTGCACCACGGCAGCCTTGCTCATGCAATAGATGCCGATCTGGGGCAATACTCTGAGTCCAGCGACCGACGCGATATTGATGATGCGATGCTGCTTTTTCGGGTCACCTTTCGCACGGGCGATCATCCGCTTGGCGGTTTCCTGCGCCACAAAGAATGCACCGCGCTGGTTGGTATCCATCACGAACGCATAATCCTCGGGGGTAACATCGACCAGGCGTTGAGTGGTGGACACACCGGAATTGTTGACGAGAATGTCGATCGGTCCGGCCTCGGTTTCGGCGTGGGCAATTGCCGCCTTGATGCTGGCGTAATCGGTAACATCGAGCGTGACCACATGGGCCGCGCCACCACCGGATTCGATCTCGGCACGCAGTTCCTTCAAGCGCTCCACGCGACGCGATGCAAGAACTACCTGCGCACCGGCTTCGGCAAGCACTTTTGCGAATCGGGCGCCAAGGCCGCTGGATGCGCCGGTGACCAAAGCAACTTTTCCGTCAAAATTCAGCTCCATACTTTCAGTTCTCCTTGAGGTGGATGGGAAGTCCAAAGGACTTGGCATATCGAGGCGCTATGATTGCATGAATGCAGGACGATTAGAATGATGCATCTAACAGGCTTGAGATACACCCTGCTGAGTGCCATCTAAGTTGAAAGATACTGACAGCAAAAAGATGCCGGACTAGCATTCTCCAGCAAAATCCACGACAATTAGCACACTCGTTCGATAATATCATTTACGGTGGTGAGACCATGACGCAAAGCCATAACCAGAGCATCCTAGAACAATACGGTCCGCGTGAAGCGATGGAGTATGACGTCGTCATCGTAGGCGGTGGACCAGCAGGCTTATCGGCCGCCATCCGTCTGAAGCAGCTCGCTGCTGAAAAAGGAAATGACGTATCGGTGTGCGTCCTTGAAAAAGGCGGCGAAGTTGGCGCGCATATCCTGTCCGGCGCCGTCATGGACCCGATCGCGATCAACGAATTATTCCCCAACTGGAAAGAGATGGGCGCGCCGCTGAACATGCCAGTTTCGGAAGACCGTATCTATGTGCTGACCGAAACCAAGGCGATCAAGATGCCGGATTTCACCGTACCGGCAGCGTTCCATAATCACGGCAATTATGTCATTTCACTTGCCAATGTCGTCCGTTGGCTGGGTCAGCAGGCAGAAGCACTCGGCGTAGAAATATTCCCGGGCTTCCCGGCAGCGGAAATCTTGTATAACGACGATGGTTCTGTCAAAGGCGTTGCCACAGGAAACATGGGGATCGACCGACATGGCAACCCAACCGATGCATTTCAACTCGGCATGGAGCTCCATGCAAAGTACACTTTCTTTGCGGAAGGTTCGCGTGGCCACCTCGGCAAGCAGTTAATCAGCAAATTCAATCTGGATGAGGGCCGCGCTCCCCAGACCTATAACATCGGGATCAAGGAATTGTGGGAGATTGATCCGAAGATGCACCGGCCCGGCTTGGTAGTACACACCACAGGATGGCCACTGGACAAGAACACGGTTGGCGGTTCCTTCCTCTACCACCTGGAAAATAACCAGGTTGCAGTAGGCTTTGTCGTCAGCCTTGCCTATGAGAATCCTTACCTGTCGCCATTTGAAGAGTTCCAGCGCTACAAAACGCATCCGGAAATCCGCAAGTTCTTCGAAGGCGGCAAGCGTATATCCTATGGTGCGCGTGCGATTACCGCAGGCGGTCTGCAGTCATTACCGAAATTCGTTTTCCCGGGCGGTGCGCTGATTGGATGCGATGCTGGCTTCCTGAACATGCCACGTATCAAGGGCAGCCATGCCGCAATCAAAACCGGCATGCTGGCTGCAGAAGCGGTCTACGATGCGCTGGGTGCCGGACGGTCGTCCGATGAGTTGTCCGCCTATCCGGCTGCGTTCGAAAAATCCTGGCTGTACGACGAACTCTATACCGCACGTAATTTCAAGCCGTGGCTCGGTAAGGGATTCTATGTCGGTACGGCGATGGCTGGCATCGACCAGCTTATTTTCCGAGGCAAGGCGCCATGGACTCTGCGCAGCTCCAAGGCTGACCATGAGTATCTGCGGCCGGCTTCTGAATTCAAGCCGATCGTCTACCCGAAGCCGGACAACAAGCTTACTTTTGATCGCCTGTCTTCAGTCTTTATTTCGAACACCAACCATGCGGAAGAACAGCCTGCACACCTGACGCTGAAAGACGCCAGTGTTCCGGTCAATGTAAATTTGGCGCAATACGCCGGGCCGGAGTCGCGTTACTGCCCAGCTGGCGTGTATGAGTATGTAAAAGCGGAGAATGGGGCCGATCGCTTGCAGATCAACGCACAGAACTGCGTGCATTGCAAAACATGCGACATCAAGGATCCTACCCAAAATATCGTTTGGGTGACGCCGGAAGGTGGCGGCGGACCGAACTACCCGAACATGTAATGTTCGCCGTGGATCCGAAGCCACCCCAATAAAAAAGCCGCTCATGCGGCTTTTTTATTGGGTGTTGAAAATTCAGGTCGAAGTAATCAGAGTTCCCACTGTCCTGCCAGAATTCTTTCCAGCCAAAAGGTCCCAATGACGGTTTTTACATCCGTGATTTTCCCTTCCCTGATCCATGACAGCATGTCCGGCACAGTGGCCTTGAAGGTTTCTAAAAATTCCCCTTCGTCCAGTTTGTTTTGGCCTGCGACCAGACCGCGTGCCAGAAAGATATCCAGATGCTCGTCTGAATAGGCAATGGCGTTGTGGATTGTGCAGACGAACTTCCATTCCGTGGCGGTGTAGCCTGTTTCCTCCTGAAGCTCGCGTTTTGCACAATCGAGCGACGCCTCATTGGGATCAATCTTTCCCGCAGGAAATTCGATAAAAACTTGGTTTAGCGGATAGCGAAATTGCCGTTCCAGCAAAATCGATCCATCATCGAACACCGGCAATATCACCACAGCGCCCGGGTGCCGGATGAATTCCCGTTGACTGTTCTTGCCATCCGGGAGGCGAATCGTATCGCGCTGAATTTTGAGAAAATGTCCTTCGTAAGCGACTTTGCTATCGACTTGGGTTTCTTTCAGGTGAAGATCCATGCCACGACCTTGAAAATGAATTGAAACGGAATGATAGCGCGCATTCCACGCCCGCCAGTCGTTCTGCGTCAACTATGGCGTTTGCGTAGATAGCGGAATACGAAACCAGGGAAAGCGAGGACGATGAAGAGGCAGATGGTGATGGCATAGAATTCCCACCGTTGTGGGAAAACGTTACCGATGCGCGCTTCCAGCAAGTAGGCAATGACACCGACCACAGTGTAGAGTGCGGCAAGTTCAACCAAGCGCATCCAAAAGGGCTTGGTCGGTTTGTTGATGGTGATGAAGCCGAACAGCCGCTCATTGAAGAACGGCAGGTTGGCGGCGACCACGGCCAGCAGGATGACCAGCCAGCTTGAAAAAGAAGAATCCACGTAAACCGTATGCCTTGCAGGTCAACCGGCCAACGTTTTAACCATTGCCGTCGCACACATTGCCATCAGCGGGCCGGGCAATATGCCGAGAGCCAATACCGCGATACCGTTTAGGCTGAGAGCGACATTCATATCTCGACTGGATACGAGTGGGCTGGTATCGATGGCATCGTCGAAGTACATCACTTTCACCACGCGCAAATAGTAGAACGCGCCGATCAACGACAGCATCACCGATACGACTGCCAGCCAGATCTGGCCGGTTCCCAATACTGCCTGCAGCACCGACAGCTTGGCGTAGAAACCGATGGTCGGCGGAATGCCCGTCAGCGAGAACATCAAGAGCAGCATCACAAAGGCGAACCACGGGCTGCGCTGGTTCAGTCCTTTAAAGTCGTCAATATTTTCTGCTTCAAAGCCGGACCGTGCGAGCAGCATGATCACGCCGAATGCAGCGAGCGTGGTCAGCACATAGGCGATGGCATAGAACATTGCGGAGCTGTACGCATTGGCGGCGGCGAACACATTATTGTTCACCACTCCTGACAGCAATCCGAGCAACATGAAACCCATTTGGGCGATCGTGGAATAGGCAAGCATTCGCTTGATGTTTGTCTGGGCGATCGCGGTAATGTTACCGATCGCCATAGAGAGCACGGCGAGCACGGTAAGCATTTGTTGCCAATCCACTGCCAGCGGCAGAAGCCCTTCTACCAGCAACCGGATACAAATTGCGAAGGTGGCCAGTTTGGGCGCGCCGCCCAGGAGCAGCGTTACCGAGGTCGGCGCACCTTGATACACGTCGGGCACCCACATGTGGAATGGTACTGCCCCGAGCTTGAATGCCAGGCCGGCGACTACGAAGACGACGCCAAACACCAGTACAGTCTTGTTCACTGTGCCGGAAGCAATGACCTTGGCAACTTCCATGACATCGAGAGAACCGGTCGCGCCGTACAGCATCGAAATACCGTAGAGCAGGAAACCCGAGGACAACGCGCCAAGGATGAAATACTTCATTGCCGCTTCAGTCGAGAACGGATTGTTTCGACGCAGTGCAACCAGTGCGTACGTCGACAAGGACATTAATTCCAGTCCAAGATAGATGATCAGGAAGTTGTTTCCTGAAATCATAATCATTTGGCCGAGCAGGGAGAAGAGCGCCAACACATAAAACTCGCCTCCGAGCGAACCACTGAGCATGCCGCGGTCGGTACCGTATTGCCTGGAATAGATCAACGTCAGCGCGACGGCCACGTAGGAAAATACCTTCAACAGATTCGACATCGGATCCGAGACGAACATGTTGTAGAAGGTGTAAGTCGTGGTTCCAGCGTTGAAATCGGCAAGGCTCAGTGCAGTACATACTGCCAGCGCGGCCAGCGAGAGCACATACGTAATATTCCTCTTCGCATCCGACAGGAACATGTCGATCAGAAGAATTGCCGATGTCGCGATCAGCAGGAAGATTTCGGGATAGAGCGGTATCAAATTCGTGTTATTCATTTGGAGTTGCCAGGTTGCGCTCGACAATACGGTCTCAGGCCGCGTGGTCCAGTCCTTAATTCAGTTTCGAAACAGCGACGTGTTTGAGCAGATCGGAAACCGAGGTCTGCATGACATCGGTAAACGGCGCCGGGTACACGCCCATTGCGATTACTGCGATAGCCAGAACGCTGAGCATGAAGAATTCGCGTTTGTTCAGATCCGTCAACGCCGCAACATGGGAATTGCCGACATTACCAAACACAACCCGCTTGACCAGCCACAGTGAATACGCTGCACCGAAAATCAGTGCGGTAGCCGCAAGCAGACCGATCCAGAAATTGAACTTGACCGCACCCAGGATAACCATGAATTCTCCGACGAATCCGGAAGTCGCCGGGAGACCGCAATTCGCAAGGGAAAACAAAACGAAGAAGGCAGCAAATTTCGGCATCGTGTTCACCACGCCGCCGTAGTCGGCGATTTGCCGGGAGTGCATGCGGTCATACAGCACGCCGATGCACAGGAACATTGCGCCGGAGACGAATCCGTGGGAGATCATCTGCACGATCCCGCCCTGCACTGCCATATCGTTGAAGACGAAAAAGCCGAGTGTGACAAAACCCATGTGCGCAATCGACGAATACGCCACCAGCTTCTTCATGTCAGCTTGTACCAGTGCGACCAGGCCGATGTAAATGACGGCGATCAATGACAAGGTAATGATAAAGCCGGCCAGAGAATGGCTGGCGTCCGGAGTGATCGGCAACGAGAAGCGCAGGAATCCGTAAGCGCCAAGCTTCAGCATGATTGCCGCCAGCACCACCGAGCCGCCGGTCGGCGCTTCAACGTGGGCATCGGGAAGCCAGGTATGCACCGGCCACATCGGCACCTTGACGGCGAATGCCATGAAGAAGGCAAGGAAAATCAGGATTTGCGCATTCAGTGGCAAAGGCAATTGATGCCAGACCAGGATCTCAAAACTGCCGCCCGACGTGAAGTACAGGTAAAGAATGGCAACCAGCGTCAGAAGCGATCCGAAGAACGTGTATAGGAAGAACTTGATTGCGGCGTAGACCCGGTTTGCGCCGCCCCATATACCGATGATGATGAACATCGGCACAAGGGTGGCTTCGAAAAACACGTAGAACAACAAGCCATCCAGCGCGGAGAAAACCCCCACCATCAAACCTGACAGGATCAGGAATGCGCCCATGTACTGGGACACGCGCTTCTCGATGACTTCCCAGCCGGCGATGACGACGATGATGGTGATGAACGCGGTCAGCAATACGAACCAGACCGATATGCCGTCAACGCCAAGGTAATAATTGATGTTGAAGCGATCGATCCACGCCGCTTTCTCGACGAACTGCATTCCGTGCGCTGCCTTGTCGAATTGCGTAATCAATGGCAGCGTGACCAGGAAACTGACAATCGATCCGAGCAGCGAAACGGTGCGCACAAAGCCGGGATTATTGTCACGGCCGAACGCCAGTACAAATGCTCCGAACACGATCGGTAGCCAGATCGAAAGACTAAGGTAAGGAAAAGTTGACTGCATCATGGTTATATTTTGTTTTACTTGGCCAACTTATTTGGCAAACGACGGAAACGGCATGAAATAGACCAGGAAACCCAACACACCGAGAATCATCACAAATGCATAGTGGTAGATATAACCGGACTGAAAGTGCCGGATCACTCCCGAAAACCATCCGACCATTTTTGCGCTTCCATTCACCATCAGGCCATCGATCAATGCCCGGTCACCGACTTTCCACAGACCGCCTCCCAGCAATCTGGCGCCGCCGGCAAACACGAAATCATTGATCCTGTCCATGTAGTACTTTTGGTCCAGCAGAGTATGGATTGCATGGAACTTTGCATAGAACCATGCCGGCACCCGCGGATTGACCATGTAACAGTAATAGGCCGACAGCACGCCTAGGAAGGCCAGTGCGAAAGGCCATGTCATGAAGCCATGCAAACCCATCGCGACCGCGCCATGGAACGCTTCCGACAGACTCTTCATCGCCGGATGCGCATCGCTGACAAAAATTACGTTATTAAAAAAGTCGCCATGCAGCATTGGACCAATGGTGAAGAAACCGATCAGCACTGACGGGATCGCCAGCAAAATCAGCGGCAACGTGACAACCAATGGCGCCTCATGTGGCTTCTCGCCCGGCGCAAGTCCATGATGATGCTCGTCAGCATGCTCATCGTGCGCATGGTCCTGGTGACCATGATGTGGCTTGCCAAAGCGTTCTTCACCGTGGAATACCAGGAAATACATGCGGAACGAATAAAACGCAGTGACGAACACCCCCGCCAGCACGGCGAAATTCGCAAAGCCGGCGCCAGCGATCTGCGTTTCATGAACTGCCTCGATGATGCTGTCCTTCGAGTAGAAGCCGGAGAAGAACGGTGTGCCGATCAATGCCAGCGACCCCAGCAGCGAAGTAATCCAGGTAATCGGCATGTACTTGCGCAAGCCGCCCATATTGCGGATGTCCTGGTCATGGTGCATGCCGATGATGACCGCGCCGGCGCCGAGGAACAGCAGCGCCTTGAAGAAGGCATGCGTCATCAGATGGAATACTGCAACCGAGTAGGCGGATGCCCCCAGGGCGACCGTCATGTAACCGAGCTGTGAAAGCGTTGAATACGCAACCACCCGCTTGATATCGTTCTGGATAATTCCGAGGAATCCCATGAACAGCGCAGTGATTGAACCAATGATGAGCACGAAGGACAGTGCGGTCTCCGACAGCTCGAACAAGGGCGACATGCGCGCGACCATGAAGATGCCTGCCGTGACCATGGTCGCCGCGTGAATGAGCGCGGAGATCGGTGTCGGGCCTTCCATCGAATCGGGCAGCCAGACATGCAACGGAAACTGCGCCGATTTACCCATTGCGCCGATGAAGAGGCAGATGCAGGCCACCGTCAACAGCATCCAATCGGTCCCGGGCAAAGTCCATGCAGCAAGTTCGCTGCTGCGCGCGAACACTTCCTGGTAATTCATCGAGCCGGCATAGGCCAGCAGGAGGCCGATCCCGAGAATGAAGCCGAAATCGCCGACGCGATTGACCAGGAAAGCCTTCATGTTTGCAAATATGGCGGTCGGCTTGGTGTACCAGAACCCGATCAGGAGGTAGGAAACGAGGCCCACCGCTTCCCAGCCGAAGAACAACTGCAGGAAGTTGTTGCTCATGACGAGCATCAGCATCGAGAAGGTGAACAGCGAAATATAGGAGAAGAACCGGTTGTAGCCCTCGTCATCCTTCATATAGCCGATGGTATAAATATGCACCATCAAGGAAACGAAGGTAACAACGCACATCATCATTGCCGTCAGGCTGTCGACCAGAAAACCGACCTCCAGCGTGATGTCCCCTACCCTCATCCACTCATAGATCGTGCCGCTATAGCTCGCGCCTTCCAGCACAGCTAGCAGCGTGTGAATGGAAATGATCAGGGAAATGAGAACGCCCAGGATCGTCACACTGTGCGATGCCGTACGCCCGATTTTATTGCCCAAAAATTTGGTGCCAAACAAGCCGGCAATCGCAGAACCGACGAGTGGTGCCAGCGGCACAGCCAAAAGCAGATTAGGGTTAAGTTGCCCCGCCATAATGAACCTTGCGTTTGTTTTTTGTAATTAGCCTTTTAGGCTGTCCAGGTCTTCCACATTGATGGTGTCCAGGTTGCGGAACAACGCAACGAGAATCGCCAGGCCGATTGCGGACTCCGCAGCGGCCACCGTCAGAATGAAGAAAACGAAAATCTGTCCAGCTGCATCACCGAGATAGTAAGAAAAGGCGATGAAGTTCATATTGACTGCCAAAAGCATCAATTCAACTGCCATCAGCAGAACAATGACGTTTTTGCGGTTCAAGAAAATACCGACGATCGAGATCGCGAAAAGGATCGCGCCAAGAATCAGGTAATGTGCAAGCGTTAATGCCACGAGGCGCTCCCTTATTATTTGTCTGCGGCTGGCACAATTGCAGGTGTGCCGCCGTTCGCGCGGTCCGATTCCGATTTCATGTTCACCATGCGAATCCGGTCGCCACGCTTTACTTTTACCGCGGCAGCCGGATCGAAATACTTGCTGTCCTTGCGCTTGCGCATCGTCAGCGCGACGGCTGCGACAATGGCGACCAGCAAAATGACTGCGGCGATTTCAAAGGCGTACACGTACTCGGTGTAGATCAGCTTGCCAAGCTCCTTGGTATTGCCGATATTTGCCGAATGGGCCGGTGCTTCGGCATCCATGCGGAAACCATGCAACAGCACCGCGGCCATCTCGAGGACAATCACGACCCCAATTGTTGCCGCCAATGGAAAGTATCCCCAGAATCCTTCGCGCATCTTGCCGATGTTGACGTCGACCATCATCACCACGAACAGGAACAAAACCATCACTGCCCCGACATAGACGAGCACCAGGACAATTGCGAGGAATTCCGCTCGCAGCAGCAGCCAGATGGCCGCTGCCGAGAAGAACGACAGTACGAGAAACAATGCGGCATGTACCGGATTGCGATCGGTGATCACACGCATTGCGGCGAAGAGCAGGATCGCCGAGAACGCGTAAAACAGGGCAGTTTGAAATTCCATGGTCGATTAATTGAAATGGCTATATCAGTGCCGGATTAACGATATGCGGCATCTGCTGCCCGTGATGCGGCAATTTCCTTCTCGTAGCGGTCGCCAACCGCCAGCAGCATTTCCTTGGTGTAGTAAAGGTCACCGCGCTTCTCGCCGTGATATTCCAACGTGTTCGTTTCGACGATGGAGTCGACCGGGCAGGACTCTTCACAAAAACCGCAGAAGATGCATTTGGTCAAATCGATATCGTACCGTGTCGTACGACGCGTACCGTCGTCTCGCTGCTCCGATTCGATCGTGATCGCCATCGCCGGGCATACTGCCTCACACAATTTGCAGGCGATGCAACGCTCTTCCCCATTTGGATAACGACGCAGTGCATGCAATCCACGGAAGCGTGGCGACATTGGCGTCTTTTCCTCTGGAAACTGCACAGTGATCTTACGGGCAAACATGTAACGTCCTGTCAGGGCAAGGCCCTTGAGGAGCTCGCGCAGCATTAGGCTGCCGAAAAAATCTTTAATGGCTTGCATTGGCGTGCCTCTAGTTCTTCCATTTGCCAGCACGGCGGCGTTTCATTTGCCGCCGGGTCAGCGAATAAACAAAATGTCTTAGTCCCAAATATTCCAGGGCGAATGTATCCAGAACGCGACAATGACCAGGTATGCAAGCGTCAGCGGGATAAACACTTTCCAGCCGAGGCGCATGATCTGGTCATACCGGTATCGCGGAAACGAAGCACGCGCCCAGATGAACAGCGATACGACAAAGAAGGTCTTGATGCCGAGCCAGATCCAGCCTGGTATCCAGTCGAGAAACGCGAACGGCGCAGCCCAGCCACCGAGGAACAACAGCGATGCCAGTGCCGAAATCAGGATCATGTTCGCGTACTCGGCCAGGAAGAACATTGCGAACGACATGCCCGAATATTCAACCATGTGACCTGCAACAATTTCCGATTCGCCTTCCACCACGTCGAATGGATGCCGGTTTGTTTCGGCGATACCCGAGATAACGTAGATAACGAAAATTGGCAGCAGCGGCAACCAGTTCCAGGAAAGGAAGGTTAAGCCGATATCCGCAAAGTACCCTCTGTTTTGAACCATGACGATTTCCGTCAGATTCAGGGTGCCGGACACCATCAACACGATAACCAGCGCAAAACCCATGGCGATTTCATAGGAGACCATCTGGGCGGATGCGCGCATCGCCCCGAGGAACGCATACTTCGAGTTTGATGCCCAGCCAGCGATGATGACGCCGTACACTTCCATCGACGTGATGGCCATGATGAACAGCAGGCCTGCGTTTACATTCGCCAGCGCCCGATCCGGCCCGAACGGCACTACCGCCCATGCAGCGAGTGCGGGCATGATGGTCATGATCGGTGCGATGACGAACAGCGCGGTATTGGCGCGGGCCGGCACGATGATTTCCTTCAGCAGCAACTTCAAGGCATCGGCAATCGGCTGCAGCAGACCACCGGGACCAACACGATTCGGACCTATGCGAGCATGCATCCAGCCGATCATTTTGCGTTCCCACAAGGTCAGATAGGCAACGCAGCCCATCAGCGGAAGCACAATCGCGACGATTTTGATCGTATTCCAGACCAGCGGCCAAAAGAAGCCGAACCAACCCTGCCCGGTGCTATGGATGGTTGTAAACATCTGATCCATCATGCCTTCTCCACGCTCAACGGACCGAACATCGGTCCCAGACCGGCAGTAGACGAATGCGCAGCCGAAACGCGCACTACCCCATCGGGCAAGCCGCCATCAATTGCAGCTGTCAGGACAGCACTTCCCTCACCTTGCCGCACTCTGACCTGTCCTCCGGCCGCAATCCCGATATGCTGCGCAAGCGCAGGAGACAACCATGCCTTCGGTGCCTCCGCTTCGACGGTTTGCTGCAGTGCATGCGCACGCCGTACGATCGCATCTGAAAAATAAGTCGGAACATCGGCAATGCGCTCGATTCCGTTGTTTCCGGACTCGGCGCCCGCCGGTTGAGGCGCTATGTCGGCAATATTGTTGAGATGCTGCGCCAGGTCGACGTCCGAGGTGGAACCAACACCAAAAATTTCGTTGCGTACCGCCTCCGACGTGTCGAACTCGAACCCCTGCAAACCAAGCAGATTTCCGAGTACGCGCATCACCTTCCATGCGGGCCGTGTTTCACCAAGCGGCCTGACAGTGCCATTGAAGCTTTGCACGCGGCCTTCGCTGCTGACGAATGTGCCGGACGTCTCCGAGAATGGAGAAATTGGCAGCAGGACGTCCGCATACTCGAGACCGTGCTTGAAGGGCGACAGGGCGACGACCATTTCCGCTTGGTCAAGCGCCTTTCGTGCCATGAGCGGATTTGCCGTATCGAGTTCAGGTTCCGCGTGCAGCAGTACATATGCCTTGCGAGGCTGAGCAAACAACGTCTGTGCATTTGCCCCCTGCCGCGGGACGGCATTGGCAATATAGCCGCCGACGGTGTTCGCGCCTTCAGTCAGGTAGCCGAATCTTGCATCGGTCTGCTGGGCAATCCATTGCGCTGCAGCATGCAGTTTCGATGCCTGTGGATGATGCACGACAGCGTTGCCAAGGAAAACCGCCTTCGGCTCTCCAGACAACAGGTTCGCTGCAGTCTCCTTGGCGGCTGCCGAAGGTGCTACATTTTCAAAGCCGGCAGGCGCTGCGATACCTTTCGTCTGCGCGATAGCGACAATGATTTCGCCAAGCGCCGACAGCCATGAGGACGGCGCTGCAATCATCTTGCTGGTCACCGGCATCAGCAAATCCTGGTCGACCGCATGCAAAAGGCTGATTCTTGCGCCACGCTTGGTTGCATGCCGCAGACGGGCAGCCAGCAACGGATGATCCTTGCGCAGGAACGAGCCGACAATCAGGACACGCTTCAGTTGATCGATTTCCTGGATCGGCATGCCAAGCCACGGCGTGATCTTTCCGTCCAGCGAAAAATCCGATTGACGCAGGCGGAAATCGATATTGTCCGAACCCAGGTCCCGGACCAGCTTTTGCAGCAATGCAAGCTCTTCCAGCGTGGAATACGGCGTCGCCAGTGCGGCAATCGCATCGGCACCATGCTCATGCTTGATGTTTTTCAGACCATGGGCCACATATTCAAGCGCGGTTTGCCAGTCTGTTTCCTGCCATTGCCCGCCCTGCTTGATCATCGGCACCGTGAGTCGTTCTTCGCTATTCAGGCCTTCATAGGAGAAACGGTCGCGGTCAGACAACCAGCACTCGTTGACCGCTTCATTCTCGAGCGGCAGTACGCGCATGACTTTCGCGCCTTTGACTTGCACAATCAGATTCGAGCCGAGGCCATCGTGCGGGCTGACCGACTTGCGGCGCGACAGCTCCCAGGAGCGCGCGCTGTACCGGAACGGCTTCGAGGTCAATGCACCGACCGGGCACAAATCAATCATATTGCCGGAAATTTCGGAGGTAACCGCCTTGTCGACGAACGTCGTAATTTCCGAATGTTCGCCACGATTGAGCATGCCGAACTCCATGACGCCGGCAATCTCCTGTCCGAAGCGCACGCAACGGGTACAGTGGATGCAGCGGCTCATCTCGCGCGTGGAAATCAGCGGGCCGACATCTTTCGGCACCACGACGCGTTTTTCTTCGTCATATCGCGAGGAAGATGGTCCATAGCCCACAGCCAGATCCTGCAACTGGCATTCTCCGCCCTGATCGCAGATCGGGCAGTCGAGCGGGTGATTTATCAGAAGGAACTCCATCACTCCCTTCTGAGCCTTGACCGCCTTTTCGCTTTGCGAGCGCACAATCATTCCGGCAGTCACCGGGGTCGCGCATGCAGGCAACGGCTTGGGAGCCTTTTCGACTTCAACCAAGCACATGCGACAGTTCGCCGCAATCGACAATTTCTTGTGATAGCAAAAATGCGGGATGTAAGTGCCAAGCTTGTTGGCGGCATCCATCACCATGCTGCCTTCTTGCACCTCTACTTTTTTTCCGTCTATTTCAATTTCAACCATGGCATTCGCCCAAGTGTTTTCGGGATGCGCAGTGCGCATCACATCATTCCGGAAATCGGCGTGCATCTGCACGCCATGCAGACATCAAACGTACGCCGGCACGAGGCAGTGCTTGTGTTCGATGTGATATTCAAATTCGTCGCGGAAATTCTTGATCATTGCCCGTACCGGCATCGCGGCCGCATCGCCCAATGCACAAATAGTGCGTCCCTGGATGTTGTCGGCGATCGAGTTCAGCATGTCCAGGTCTGACGCACGGCCTTCACCGTGTTCGATTCGATGAACCATGCGGTATAGCCAGCCGGTACCTTCGCGGCATGGCGTGCATTGTCCGCACGACTCTTCGAAATAGAAATAGGACAGGCGTAACAGCGACTTCACCATGCAACGGGTTTCATCCATGACGATTACCGCGCCGGACCCTAACATCGATCCCGCTTTTGCGATCGAATCGTAGTCCATGTCGGTTGCCATCATGACGTCACCGGTAAGTACTGGCATCGACGAGCCACCCGGGATAACCGCCTTAATTTTCTTTCCGTCCCGCATGCCTCCTGCCAACTCCAGGAGCTTTGCAAACGGGGTACCGAGCGGCACTTCATAGTTGCCTGGCCTTGCCACGTCACCCGACATCGAGAAAATCTTGGTGCCGCCGTTGTTCGGCTTGCCAAGCGCTGCATATGCCTCGCCACCCATGCGGAAGACGAATGGCACTGCCGCGAACGTTTCGGTATTGTTGATCGTTGTCGGCTTGCCATACAAACCATAGCTAGCCGGAAAAGGCGGCTTGAAACGCGGCTGTCCTTTCTTGCCTTCGATCGATTCGAGCAATGCGGTTTCTTCGCCACAGATATATGCACCGTAACCATGAAACGCATGCAACTGGAAGCTGAAGTCGCTTCCCATGATCCTGTCACCCAGGAATCCGGCTGCGCGAGCCTCTTCGAGCGCTTCTTCAAAGCGGGCATACTCAGCCCAGACTTCACCGTGAATATAGTTATAACCCACGGTGATGCCCATCGCATACGCGCCTATGGCCATGCCTTCAATCAGCGCATGCGGGTTAAATCGAATGATGTCGCGATCCTTGAATGTGCCCGGCTCGCCTTCGTCGGTATTGCATACAAGGTACTTTTGCCCAGGAAACTGCCTGGGCATGAAGCTCCATTTAAGGCCAGTTGGAAAACCGGCGCCACCACGTCCACGCAAGGACGACGCCTTCAATTCCGCAATCACCTGTTCCGGCGTGATCTTTTCAGTGAGAATGCGTTTCAGCGATTCGTAGCCACCGCGCTTCACATAATCGGCCAGATGCCAGTTATTGCCATCCAGGCCGGCCAGGATGAGCGGATTGATATGACGGTCATGCAGACTAGTCATCGTTTCAATTCCTCCACCAGCGCATCGATCTTATCGTTCGACATGAAGCTGCACATGCGCTTGTTATTCACCAGCATGACCGGTGCGTCGCCGCAAGCCCCCATGCATTCACCCTCGATCAACGTGAAGTGACCGTCAGGCGTCGTGTCCTTGAAATCCACGCCGAGTTTCTGCTTGAGATACTCGGCAGCCTTTTCGCCGCCGGACAATGCACAAGGCAAATTGGTGCAGACCGAAATTTTGTGCTTACCGACCGGCTTGGTGTTGTACATGTTGTAAAACGTCGCGACTTCCTGAACGGCGATCGGCGCCATGCCGAGATATTCCGCCACGGCCTGCATCACCTCGGGAGCGAGCCAGCCTTTTTCATCCTGCGCGATGGCAAGCGCAGCCATTACCGCAGACTGCTTTTGGTCTGCCGGAAACTTCGCGAGCTCGCGATCGATCAACTTGTACGCTTGTTCTGATAACAGCATGATTGTTGCCTTTAATATCGTTCCGCTCTCAGCGGTCGATTTCGCCAAATACGATGTCCTGTGTTCCGATGATCGTCACTGCATCCGCGATCATGTGGCCTTTGGCCATTTCATCGAGTCCCTGCAGATGCGCAAATCCGGGCGCACGGATCTTGATGCGGTATGGCTTATTTGCGCCATCCGACACGATATAGATGCCGAACTCGCCTTTTGGATGTTCAATCGCGGAATAGGCTTCGCCCTGCGGTACGTGGAATCCTTCCTGGAACAGCTTGAAGTGGTGAATGAGCTCTTCCATGTTGGACTTCATGCTTACCCGATCAGGCGGCGCCACCTTGTGATTGCCTGTGATGACCGGGCCCGGGTTGTTCCGCAACCATTCGATGCACTGTTTGATGATCCTGTTCGACTGGCGCATTTCTTCGATGCGTACCAGATAGCGGTCATAGCAATCGCCGTTCACACCGACGGGAATATCAAAATCGAGAAGGTCATAGACTTCGTAAGGCTGCTTCTTGCGAAGATCCCACTCGACACCCGAACCACGAAGCATCGGCCCGGTGAATCCCATTGCCTTGGCACGCTCCGGCGATACGACTCCAACACCGACCAATCGCTGCTTCCAGATGCGGTTATCAGTCAACAGCGTCTCGTATTCATCGACATAACCAGGAAACCGATTAGTGAAGTCCTCGATGAAATCCAGCAGCGAACCTTGGCGATTCTCATTCAACTGCCTTACCGATTTCTCATTGCGTACCACAGATGCCTTGTACTGCGGCATTGCATCGGGCAGGTCACGATAAACGCCACCCGGCCGATAATAGGCTGCATGCATACGCGCGCCGGATACCGCCTCGTAACAGTCCATCAAGTCTTCACGCTCGCGGAATGCGTAAAGAAAGACCGCCATCGCACCGACGTCCAGTGCATGCGCACCAATCCACAGCAGGTGATTGAGAAGTCGCGTGATCTCGTCGAACATTACGCGGATATACTGCGCGCGCAAAGGCACTTCAAGCCCGAGCAGCTTCTCAATCGCCAGCACATACCCGTGCTCATTGCACATCATCGACACATAGTCGAGACGATCCATGTAGGGCAATGCCTGCAAATAGGTCTTTTGCTCAGCCAGCTTTTCGGTCGCGCGATGCAAAAGCCCGATGTGCGGATCCGCACGTTGAATTACTTCGCCATCCAGCTCCAGCACGAGACGCAACACACCGTGTGCAGCCGGATGCTGGGGACCGAAGTTCAGTGTGTAATTCTTGATTTCAGCCATTATTTCATCCCGTAATTTTCTTCACGGATCACTCGTGGCGTAATCTCACGCGGGTCAATCGTCACAGGCTGATAGATCACGCGCTTTTGCTGCGGGTCATAGCGCATCTCGACGTAACCAGTAACCGGAAAATCTTTTCGGAACGGATGTCCGATGAAACCATAGTCGGTGAGAATACGACGCAAGTCGTTATGACCTTCGAAGAGGATTCCAAAGAAATCGAACGCTTCACGCTCATACCAATTGGCTGTGGCCCACACTTCAGTCATCGACGCGACCACCGGCAAATCGTCGTCTGGCGCAAACACACGCACACGCACACGCCAGTTATGGGAGGTGGAGAGCAGATGAGAAACTACCGCAAATCGCAGCCCATCCCACGCGCCATCGCGGTAAGTCGAATAATCAACGCCGCACAAGTCAATCATTTCATCGAAATGCAGGTCGGCGTGATCGCGCAGTGTGCGCATTGCCGACAAATACGATGAAGCTTTGACGACCACAGTGACTTCACCTAACGCCACAGTCAGGTCTGATATGTGGTCTCCGAGCGCATTGCGCAAGGCTGCTTCGAGAGTTTCTAGTTTCGTGGTCATATGCTTCAATGAAATGTGCGATCAGCGCGCAATGGTGTTGGTGCGACGGATCTTGTTCTGCAACTGCAAGATTCCATACAGGAGCGCTTCCGCGGTCGGCGGGCACCCGGGCACATACACGTCGACAGGCACAATGCGATCACAGCCGCGTACAACCGAATACGAATAGTGGTAATAGCCGCCGCCGTTGGCGCAAGTACCCATGGAAATGACCCATCGCGGCTCGGCCATCTGGTCATAGACCTTACGCAATGCGGGCGCCATCTTGTTGCACAGCGTGCCTGCGACGATCATTACGTCAGACTGGCGCGGAGATGGGCGGAACACAATGCCAAACCGGTCAAGGTCATAGCGGGAAGCACCGGCATGCATCATCTCCACAGCGCAGCATGCGAGGCCGAAGGTCATCGGCCACAGAGAGCCGGTTCGGGTCCAGTTGATCAGCTTGTCAGCTGTCGTCGTGACAAACCCTTCGTTCAATACACCTTCAATAGACATGACTTACTCCCAATCGAGAGCGCCCTTTTTCCAGATGTACCAGAAGCCAACCAGGAACTCGAGGATGAAGATCAGCATCGTCACGAGGCCTTGCCAGCCGAGATCTCGCATCGCGACACCCCAGGGGAAGAAGAACGCAGTCTCAAGATCGAACAAAATGAAAAGAATGGCAACCAGGTAGTAGCGCACATCAAACTTCATGCGCGCATCCTCGAATGCCTCGAAGCCGCACTCATAGGGCGATAACTTCGCTACGTCTGGCCTATGGGGTCCAAGTACACGACCCAGCACCTGGGGCACAACACCGACCCCGATACCGACCAGAATAAAGAGCAGGATAGGGAAATAATTTTCGAGGTTTACCATAGCGAGCGGATAAGTTAGGTTAATTGAGTGATTTGCCAAAACCTGCAAAATCAAACAACGACTTCCTCGACAAAAAGCCAGCTCGGGCATACCCCTTGCTGGCTTTGTTCTTTTGGTGCCGACGGCGAGACTCGAACTCGCACAGCTTTCGCCACTACCCCCTCAAGATAGCGTGTCTACCAATTTCACCACGTCGGCTAAAGTCCGCTATTTTACCTTGTTTCACCCTCTTTGTTCAACGCACAATTACATCAAATCAAGGAAATTACCCCTAGTAGAAATACCTACTTCGGGATTTGATTTGCTTGGCCACCTGCAGCAGGCGACGCTGGTGCAGGAGCAGGCGTCGACGGCGCAACGTTCGCCGGAGCTGGTGCATTGGCAGCAGGCGCACCAGCGGCTGGAGCAGTTGGTGAAGCAGCCGGCACTGCCGGGACGGTACTTGCAGGCAATCTATCCATCACGCCGGTATTGGATGATCCGTACTTATTACCGATGAGAGCGAGAGCCAGTGTTGCAGAAAAGAATACGGCTGCAGCCACTCCGGTAAACTTGGACAGAAAATTCGAGGAGCCCGTTGCCCCGAAAAGACTGCCGGAAGCGCCAGAACCAAAAGCAGCTCCCATGTCAGCGCCTTTACCATGCTGGATCAGCACAAGTCCGATGATAACCAGTGCCGACACAACCTGAAGCACAACGATGAAAGTGAACAATGCGTTCATTACTTAAGCCCTAATATGTATATAAGATTCACGCGCAAATTCTCAAGCGGCGTTGACTATTGCCAGAAAATCGGACGCCTTCAACGACGCTCCGCCAATCAAACCACCATCAATATCCGGCATTGAAAGCAATTCTTTTGCATTGTCCGGCTTCATGCTGCCGCCATATAAAATTCTGACTTTCTCAGCAGCGCCCATACTCTTCGCTTTCAACCGTTGCCGGAGAAACGCGTGCACATCCTGGGCCATTTGCGGTGTCGCTGTCTTGCCCGTGCCAATGGCCCATACAGGTTCGTATGCAACGACAACACCATGCAGGCTCTTTTCATCCATGACGGCAAGTACTGCATCGATTTGCCGCGCGACGACTTCGTCGGTTTTTCCTGACTCACGCTCCTCGAGCGACTCGCCCACACAAATAATCGGCGTAAGTCCGGATGCTGACGCGCGGAGTGCTTTGCGAGCAACAAATTCATCACTTTCATTGTGATATGACCGGCGCTCCGAGTGTCCAACAATGACATACCGGCATCCGACATCGCGCAGCATTGCGGCAGATATTTCGCCGGTGTACGCGCCCGACTCGTGCACCGAAACGTCCTGCCCGCCCCATGCAATCGGGGAGCCAGAAAGTTCGGATTGGGTCTGCGCCAAATAAACTGCCGGAACACAGACAGCCACCTCACATGCGGAGCTTGGCAATCCGGCTTTTATTGAAGCCAGCAGATTGCCATTTGCAGCGAGGCTGCCGTTCATCTTCCAGTTTCCGGCGATAAGTTTGCGACGCATAGGACCCCAAAATTTCAATAACCCGGCATTCTAGCGCGTGGCGTCCTATACGGTCAAACTCCGCACTTCATGACCGGAAGGTTGGCACTGATTAATTCCCGTTATTGGATTCGTTGGTGACTTGAAGCATGATCTTTCCGATATGGGTACTGGCTTCCATCAATGCATGGGCTTGTGCAGCCTGGTCAAGTGGAAACACTTTGAAAATTACCGGCTTGATTGCTTTGGATTCAAGTAGAGGCCAGACATGTTTGCGTAAGTTGGCAGCAATCTCGGCCTTGAAGGCAATAGAGCGCGGCCGCAAGGTCGACCCTGTCAGCGTCAAGCGTCGACGCAGCACCTGACCGAGATCGATGGTGGCCTTGGAACCCCCAAGCAGGGCAATTAGAGAAAGCCGCCCGTCATCCGCTAAACACTCGATTTCGCGCGCGATGTATTCGCCGCCGACCATATCAAGAATGACGTCAACCCCTCGGCCGCCAGTCAATGCTTTAACCGCCGCCACAAAGTCGTCAGTTCGGTAATTGATAGCTTTGTCGGCACCGAGCGCTTCACAAGCGCGACATTTTTCATCGGACCCGGCGGTCGCAAATACCGTGTGCCCCATTGCTTTCGCCATCTGTATTGCAGTGACGCCAATTCCGGAAGTCCCGCCTTGAACCAGGAGAGTGTCTTTGCCGGACAGCCTGGCGCGGTCGAACACATTGCTCCACACCGTATAGAACGTTTCCGGCAACGAAGCGGCTTCAACGGCCGTAAGCCCAGACGGTACCGGCAGACACTGCTGAACCGGGGCGCTGCAGTATTCTGCATAGCCACCACCTTGAACGAGTGCGCACACCATGTCGCCGATCTTGAATGCGCTATCTGCGACATCGCCATCTACGATTTCGCCAGCCACTTCGAGTCCAGGCAAATCGGAAGCGCCAGGCGGCACGGGATAATGCCCAAGACGCTGAATGACGTCAGGTCTATTGACTCCCGCAACATGCACCTTGATCAGCACCTCGCCTTGCTTCAAGACCGGCATAGGTCGAACGCAAGGTTGCAAAACATCTGGTGCTCCTGGCTTAACTATTTCAATGGCTCGCATTGCGAAACTCCATAGCAAAAAATGAAACTTATTGTACGCCACTGCTGCTCTGGCTGTTGGGCATGCTGGAAGCGATGCTCTTCCGGCAAGGTCCGAACTCCATTCATCACCTGTTGTGCCGGCAAGTTGATTGAAGACAACATTCGTTTCACTAATTAGCCTAATAATTTGCAGTGATTTTTAATGCAATCAGGTTTTAAGCGAGTTAAGTATTTGTAATTCATTCGTTACAACGTGGTTACAAATTTGCTGGAACTAATCATCCAGTCAAGTTTCCAAACGGAAATAATCACTTTATGTCAACACGCTATGCAACGAGTCCACCTTCCCTTGCAATTTCAATCGCACCCAGACGCGTTTGCGGACATGTCGACAATTGATGATCCACGTTTTGCCCTAGCAACCGAAGCCTGTAATGACAATCACGCCATTCTTGGAGACAGAGTCATGCGTTATCGGGAAATGGTGGAATTGGCCCCGGAAGCAACCTTGGTTTTCCTCGACGGAAAACTGGCATTGCTTAATCAGGCGGGATGCCGACTGCTTGGCTCGCCTGATTCAGAGAGCGTTATCGGCAAAAGCCTGCTTGAGTTCGTTCACCCTGATTTCCATGCTGTCTGGCTCGATAGTTTGCCAAATGAACCGGAAAACTGCCACGTCGATACTCCTTTTTTTGAACAGATGTGGGTGCGCCTCGATGGCACTTCTTTTCACGCTGAGCTAAGTACCGGCAGGCTAACCTATGAGGACGCACCAGCGTTGCAGATTACCGTTCGCGATATCAGTTCGCGCAAATTCTCGGAAAAACTGCAATTGGGTGAAAACCGCATCCTGAACATGATTGCAACCGGCGCGCCCTTGCAAGATATCCTGATGTCGCTTGCAAAGTTTGCGGATGCTATGGCAAGCAGCGGCAGGTGCTCGGTAATGATATTGAATGCTGAAGAATCTACTTTGTCGCCAAGGATTGCCCTCAGCTTGCCGGGTGAATTTGTTGCTGATCTGGACCAGCTTCCTGTCGGCCCTCAGAACGGGTCCTGCGGCGCTGCAGCCTTTCATGCGGAGCCGGTTGTCGTAGATGACGTAAGCACACATACGACATGGACCAACTATCGAGCCCAAGCTCTTCGCCATGGTTTTCAGGCGTCGGCTTCATGGCCGGTCATAGGAAAAAGTAAAAAAGTTCTTGGAACAATCGCGCTTTATTTCCGCGAGAGGGATGCGCTGAACGCGAATACCAAACGACTGCTCGACATCTGCGCAAACCTCGCCGGCATAGCCATCGACAGTCGGACCTCGGAAGACCGGATTCGCTATTTGGCCCACTATGACGGGCTGACCTCATTGCCAAACCGATTCCTCTTTAACGAATACCTTGAACTTGCGCTGCGGAATGCGCAGAGGAACCAGAAAAAGTTTGCCGTGTTTTTCATCGACCTGGATAAATTCAAGGAGGTGAACGATACATTGGGCCACGATGCGGGCGATGAGGTATTGCGGGAGACGGCGCGCCGGTTGCGAAACAGCCTGCGTCACACCGATAAAATTGCCCGCATGGGAGGCGATGAATTCTATGTGCTCATCGAAGAGCTTGCGAACAGCAGTTATGCAGTTGACGTCGCTGTGAAACTTTTGAATGAAATCGCAAGACCCATGTTGATTCAAGGCCAGTCGGTTGAAGTGAACATGAGTATCGGGATCGCAATCTATCCAGATCATGGCGTGGAGGCACAAACACTATTGGCAAATGCCGACAGCGCAATGTACATCGCCAAAGAATCCGGGAATAACGGCTACCAGCTTTTTAAAGCGGCTAAGCTACAGGACCCTGTCGACATGGGCACTCGCGATACCCTGCTCATGCCTAAGTCCCAAGTTTGCATGACACTGGCCACAGAACGCGACCACGGCATGCTTCGCCCGTAAAAAAAAACCGCCCGGATTATTCCCCGGACGGCTTCAATGCAGAGAAACTCGCGATTCTGCTTACTGCTGCATGCCTTCGCCATTTTCTTCTGCCACTGCGGCTTTCATCGACAGTTTCAGACGACCGCGATCATCGGTTTCAAGAACCTTGACCCGCACTTGCTGACCTTCCTTCAGATAATCGGCAACCGCATTGACACGTTCGTTCGCGATCTGGCTAATGTGCAGCAAACCATCCTTGCCCGGCATTACTTGCACAATCGCGCCGAAATCAAGCAGCTTCAACACAGTGCCCTCGTACGTTTTCCCGACTTCAACTGAAGCGGTCAGTTCCTCGATCCGGCGCTTTGCTTCCTGCCCTGCGGCAGCATCTACTGACGCAATTGTCACTACGCCCTCGTCGCTGATATCGATTTGCGTACCGGTCTCTTCTGTCAATGCGCGGATTACAGCACCGCCTTTACCGATCACGTCACGGATCTTTTCAGGATTGATCTTTATAGTAATCAGGCGTGGGGCAAAATTAGACAGTTCTACCTTGCCTTGCGGAACGGCTTCCTGCATCTTGCTCAAGATATGCATGCGTCCTTCTTTTGCCTGCGCCAGAGCGACTTGCATGATTTCCTTGGTAATACCCTGAATCTTGATATCCATCTGCAATGCAGTGATGCCTGTTGGGGTACCGGCAACTTTGAAGTCCATATCGCCGAGATGATCTTCATCGCCCAGAATGTCGGTCAACACTGCAAATTTGCTGCCGTCCTTGATCAGTCCCATCGCGATACCAGCAACATGCGATTTCATCGGAACGCCTGCATCCATGAGAGCCAAGCACCCGCCGCAGACCGATGCCATTGACGAAGAACCGTTAGATTCCGTGATCTCGGACACCAGACGTACCGAATAACTGAACTCTTCAGGTGCCGGAAGCGCCGCCTGGAGAGCGCGCTTGGCCAAGCGGCCATGGCCGATTTCACGCCGCTTCGGCGTCCCTACGCGACCGGTTTCGCCTGTAGCGAACGGCGGCATGTTGTAGTGAAGCATGAAGCGGTCGGAGTATTCGCCCATCAGGGCGTCAATCTTCTGCTCATCCCGTGCCGTACCCAACGTCGCCACGACCAGTGCCTGTGTTTCACCACGGGTGAACAGCGCAGAACCGTGGGTACGGGGCAACACGCTCGTACGAATTGTGATCGGGCGCACGGTACGGGTATCGCGCCCGTCAATACGGGGCTCACCTTCAAGAATCTGCGAGCGGACGATTTTCGATTCCAGATCGAAGAGAATGCTTCCCACTTCTGCCGCATCCAGCGCACTCGTGCCTGCCGCAGCAGTTTCCTCTGCCAGGGCGGCATTGACTTCGTTGGTTACCGCATTGAGCTTCGCTGTGCGCGCCTGCTTGTCTTTGGTCTGATACGCCTCGCGCAGCTTCGCTTCTGCGTGATGTGTCACACGCGCAATCAACGCTTCGTTTTTCGGCGCCGGGCTCCACTCTACTTCGGGCTTGCCACCGTCGCGAACCAGATCATGAATAGCATTAATGACCGCCTGCATTTGCTCATGGCCGAATACAACGGCACCAAGCATGATCTCTTCCGACAACTGATTGGCTTCTGATTCGACCATCAAGACGGCCTGCTCCGTACCGGCGACGACCAGATCCATTTCTGACGTTGCAAGCTGGGAGCTTGTCGGATTCAGGATGTACTGACCATTCGCATAGCCGACGCGTGCAGCACCAAGCGGGCCATTGAACGGAATGCCAGCAATGCACAATGCGGCAGAAGCGCCAATCATCGAAGCGATATCCGGATCGATTTCAGGATTGACCGACAATACATGGATGATTACCTGCACTTCGTTCAAATAGCCCTCGGGGAAAAGCGGACGGATTGGACGGTCGATAAGGCGTGATGTAAGAGTTTCCTTCTCGGACGGACGGCCCTCGCGCTTGAAGAAGCCACCAGGAATACGGCCGGCCGCGTAGCTTTTTTCCACGTAGTCAACGGTAAGCGGGAAGAAATCCTGGCCCGGCTTCGCATCCTTGCGGGCTACGACGGTAGCCAGGATGACGGTATCTTCGATTGACACGACGACTGCGCCGGAAGCTTGGCGAGCGATCTCTCCTGTTTCCAAGGTGACCTGATGCTGGCCGTACTGGAACGTTTTGGTTACTTTATTGAACACGGTGTTTCCTTTCTTTTTTGCCGACAGATTTTCAGGGGCTGTCGTTCACCTCACCACGAATGACCTGCCGCGAACAGCATGCCATCTTTACGACTATCAGATTACGAACCGCCAAAAGGCAAAATGCCTGCATCAGTGAACTGACGCAGGCATTTCAGCGATAAATCGGAATAAAATATCGCAATGAGTTACTTACGAAGACCGAGTTTCTCGATCAGGGAACGGTAACGGGTCGCGTCTTTACCCTTCAGGTAAGACAAGAGCTTCTTGCGACGGTTGACCATCATAATCAAGCCACGACGGGAGTGGTGATCCTTGGCGTGGGCTTTGAAGTGGCCATTGAGTTCGTTGATGCGTGCAGTCAGCAATGCGACCTGCACTTCCGGAGAGCCGGTATCATTCTGGCCCCGGGCGTTATCCGCAATGATAGCGGCCTTATCGATGTTTTCGACAGTCATGACTTACCTTTCACATGCGGTGAGCGGAGTCGCAACCCCATCCACCGTGAACAATTGATGAAAAAAATTGGTCAAAACGACCAAGATGCGCAGTATATAGGAAATGACCTAAGGATTCAAACACTTAGCTATGTTTTTAAGGATTGCCATGAATCGCCCCCATAGCCTCTTAATTGCCACCTTGTTCGCCCTACTTCAGGGTTGCGCCATATTGCATGGCGGCACTATCACCCCTGGAGAAACAGAGGCGCAGGTAATTGGCAAACTCGGCCAGCCCACTAATCGTTACAGGGATGAAAAAGGAAACCTACTTGAATATGCGAGAGGGCCATGGGGACAGCAAACGTACATGGCTCGCGTTGGTCCCGATGGACGCGTCACCTCGTTTGAGCAGGTATTGACACTGCAAAAATTCGCGACGATCACTCCAGGCCAAGCGAATAAGAAGGACGTATTGCATACAATTGGGGCGCCTAGCGATACGTCCTATCTATCCTTTTCAGATCTTGAAGTATGGTCGTACCCTTATAAGGAGAGCGATGTCTGGAACTCATTGATGCATGTGCATTTCGATCGGAATGGTGTAGTGCAGAAGATGATGAACGGCCCCGATCCCCGATTCGATCCCGATATGCGCTTTCCTTTTGGACTATCGCGCCGGTAGCGGAAAATCAGTACGTATCTCAAATGAAAAGAGCGCCTTCCAAAAACAGGCGCTCTTTCCTTATACAGACGTTCTCAGAGCTGAGGATTCAGTCTTTCGGCTTTGGAATGGAGCTTGTTTAAGGCAGAAATATAGGCTTTGGCCGAGGCAACCACGATATCAGGATCGGCACCAACGCCATTCACAATCCGTCCCGCCTTCGACAGTCGCATGGTCACCTCACCTTGCGACTGAGTCCCGGTCGTGATTGCATTCACCGAGAAGAGAAGCAACTCGGAACCGCTTGCCGCCTTGGACTCAATTGCATTTACCGTCGCATCAACCGGGCCATTCCCCTCGCCTTCGCACGACAGCTCCTTCCCGTCCATCGTGAAAACGACCTTTGCCACAGGCTTTTCACCCGTCTCGGAACGCTGGGAAAGCGATACGAATCGGAAGTATTCATTGTCATGGGAATGCTGCTCATCAGCGACCACAGCAATGATGTCTTCATCGAAGATCTCCGACTTGCGATCGGCCAACTCTTTAAACCGGGAGAAAGCGGCATTCACTTCCGTTTCCGAGTCGAGTTCGATGCCCAATTCTTCCAACCGCTGCTTGAAAGCATTGCGGCCAGACAATTTTCCCAGCACGATTTTGTTTGTTGTCCAGCCGACGTCTTCTGCCCGCATGATTTCGTAGGTATCACGAGCTTTCAAGACGCCATCTTGGTGGATGCCAGACGCATGGGCGAAAGCATTTGCCCCCACCACGGCCTTATTCGGCTGCACTGCAAAGCCTGTGATTTGCGACACCAGTTTCGATGCAGGCACAATCTGCGAAAGGTCGATCGACAGATCCAGATTGAAATGGTCCTTACGGGTTTTTACAGCCATGACCACTTCTTCGAGCGCGGTGTTGCCAGCCCGCTCCCCCAGACCATTGATTGTGCATTCCACCTGTCGCGCACCGCCGATCACCACGCCAGCGAGAGAATTTGCTACCGCCATGCCGAGATCGTTGTGGCAATGCACCGACCAGATAGCTTTATCGGAATTCGGAATCCGTTCGCGAAGCGTCCTGATCATGTTGCCGTACAACTCCGGCACGCCGTAGCCGACGGTGTCAGCGAAATTGATGGTCGATGCGCCTTCCGCAATGACTGCCTCGATCACGCGACACAGAAAATCCATGTCCGACCGGCTGCCGTCCTCCGGGCTGAATTCAACATCATCCGTAAATTGACGTGCGAACCGCACCGCCTGCTTAGCCTGTTCAAACACTTGGTCAGGCGTCATGCGCAACTTCTTCTCCATATGGAGCGGCGATGTGGCGATAAAGGTATGAATACGTTTTCTTGCGGCGCTTGCAAGCGCTTCTGCTGCGCGCGAGATATCGCGGTCATTGGCTCGTGACAGTGAGCAGACGGTCGAGTCCTTGATGATTCCGGCAATTGCGCGAATAGACTCGAAATCTCCTGGTGAAGCAGCCGCAAAACCAGCCTCGATCACGTCGACTTTCAGTCGCTCCAGTTGCTTGGCAATGCGGATTTTTTCATCCTTTGTCATTGATGCGCCTGGAGACTGTTCACCATCTCTTAAAGTGGTGTCGAAAATAATGAGTTTGTCGGCCATGCTTTGCTCCTGAGAAATTAATTTTCGGTCGGTTGAACGGATTTTCGCCTGCCCTTGCCTTTTTGGCATGAGCTGAAAACTGCACGAATTGTGGGAAAGGGGGTTTTAGCGCGTGTTAACGCACTAGTAGCAGGCTTAGAACTAGGCTGCTGCTGGAGAAAGCGAATGCGGAGATGTGGATTTCGCGGGACATAAGGAAAACTATAAGGGGAAACGCCGGAAAGCGCAACGATTTGATAAAAAACACGTTTGCACATCCCCCTTTCCGGCTTTTTAACGCTTTGCGGCATACAAGGCTGCCACTTTTATATGGCACTTCACACACCCGCGCCGGAATATCAGTCCCTATCATCCAACGGTTCGGGCTCGGTTTGCACAATACTGACGGGTTTGCCTTTCGACAGTCGCCAGAAGTAAACCGCGTAACCTGATAGTCCATAGAGAACAAATAAGCCAAAAAGCACCATTGGCGGATCGCTGGATACCAGCACAAAAATCAGCACCACTGCAAATATCGAAATGAATGGAACTGACTTGCGAAAATTGATCTCCTTGAAGCTGTAAAACGGCACATTGGTAACCATCGTCAGGCCGGCATAAAGAGTGATACTCCACGCAAACCAGCTTAAATCCGGGCCAGCGAAGCCGAGGTCATCCATCAGCCAGACAAAACCGGCGACCAGAGCCGCGGATGCCGGGCTGGGTAGACCTTGAAAATATCGCTTATCAACGACCGCGATATTGGTATTGAACCGTGCCAGCCGCAAGGCTGCGCCCGCACAATATACGAATGCAGCCAGCCACCCCCACTTTCCCAAACCGCGCAACGACCATTCATACACCACGAGGGCGGGCGCAGCCCCGAAGGAAAGCATGTCCGCAAGACTGTCGTATTGGGCGCCAAATTCGCTTTGGGTGTTGGTCAGTCGGGCTACCCGTCCATCCACGCTGTCGAGCAGCATCGCTGCAAAAATTGCGATGGCCGCGAAATCGAATTTCAAATTCATCGCCATGACGATTGCATAGAATCCGCAGAATAAATTCGCTGTCGTAAAAGCATTTGGCAGTAAATAAATTCCCCGCCTGCGCAGCGGCATTCGCGCTCCCGCAATCTCCGCTTCACCTCCCAAATGCGGCGAGTGATGCCTGCTCAGTCGAGTGAACTTGGGTACAAATCCCCTACCGCCTTTGACCTTGCGCCTATTAAAGGTGGGCATGCTAAATCCGTTCTGAAGCAATAAAGTTAATCTTAAATTTCGGCCAGAATCTTGACTGCACCGACACGCAATTTTTCTAGTGCTATTCGTAACCAGCAAGTACCGACCAACCCGATGGCTTATCGGTCTTCCGAGTGTTCGGGCACAATGTCTAAAAAACGTCGCGAAAACAGGAACAACGTCCCGGTTCGCAGGAATCGGCCACTTCTACTTGAATTTCACCTTGCCAACAACCCGCATGGTTACTGTGGTTTCGCCGGGCTCAAAACTTGGCTCCTCCACCTGCATCGTATCTGCAACAGCGGCACGCATTGTTTTTTGAACCTGTGCTTCCTGTGGCGCATAAGCTCCTGATGCTTCGAAGTCCACTGTTTCAAGGACAGCATCTGCAGGATTGCGTCCCATTGCTTTGGCAATCGCAGCAATGCGGTCCGTCAAATTTACGTAGGCAGTCGCAATTCGCTTTTCATCGAGCTTTTTGCTGGTTGCATCAGTCAGGCCGAAATGCAGGCCGTTTAACGCCAGCACACGCTGGGCGGACGCCACGGTGCCAGGTAGTGCAGATAAGCCGGTGGTGGTCATTTCGAGGTATTGACCGACACGCCAGGCGCTAGGCTGCTTTGGCTTCCCAGGCTGGCGCAATTGATCTTCCGGATAAACCGGGTAAGTGTAATACCCCTTTGTCTGCAATACGGCCTGAGGGTCTTCGCGTCGGAGAATCTCGATTCCCTGCTTCATTTTCAGATTTGCACGTGATGCCGCCGCCGCCTTATCTTTATCCTGCTCCTCAATCATGAACGTTACCTTGGCTTCGTCATTCGGATGCTTGACTTCGCCGGACGCCGGCACGATGACAACCGTACCGGTCGTCTGAGCTGGCGATTGCGCATTTGCGGCCGTAAAGACCAAAGATGACGTCAGCAAAATAGACAATCGTTTAAGACCGCGCGGCATTTTCTTCTCCAAACAAAACGGGGCGCACCCAGTGTGCGCCCCGCTTATTTTACCCAATACAAGTAATGATAAATCGCAATCTTAAAATGCTTAGTTCTTCGACTGATCAACCAACTTGTTTTTCTTAATCCAAGGCATCATCGCGCGCAGTTTTTCACCTACTTGCTCGATCTGATGCTCGGATGTCAGGCGACGACGGGAGATCAGGGTCGGGGCCCCGGCTTTGTTTTCGACGATAAAGCTTTTTGCGTATTCGCCTGTCTGGATGTCTTTCAGACACTGGCGCATTGCGTTCTTTGTATCTTCCGTAACGATGCGTGGACCAGTCACATACTCGCCATATTCCGCATTGTTGGAAATCGAGTAATTCATATTGCCGATGCCGCCTTCGTAGATCAGGTCAACGATCAACTTCAATTCATGCAAGCATTCGAAGTACGCCATTTCAGGCGCATATCCAGCTTCAACCAGTGTTTCAAAACCGGCTTTGATCAACTCGACCGTACCGCCGCAAAGAACCGCCTGCTCACCGAACAAATCGGTCTCGGTTTCTTCACGGAAGTTGGTTTCGATGATGCCGGCACGACCGCCGCCATTGGCCATTGCATATGAGAGCGCGATGTCCCGCGCATTACCGGATTTATCCTGATAGACCGCGACGAGATGTGGAACACCGCCACCTTGTGTGTAAGTACCACGTACGGTATGGCCTGGTGCTTTTGGCGCAATCATGATGACGTCGAGATCAGCCCGTGGCACGACTTGTCCATAGTGGACGTTGAAACCATGGGCAAATGCCAGCACAGCACCCTGCTTTGCGTTTGGCGCAACATTTTCGTTATAAACCTGTGCAATATTTTCATCAGGCAAAAGAATCATGATGACATCTGCAGCCTTGACCGCTTCGTTGACTTCCACGACATTGAGGCCAGCGTTTTTCGCTTTTTCCCAAGACGCGCCGCCACGACGCAATGCGACTGTTACTTTGCAGCCTGAATCATTCAAATTCTGTGCATGCGCATGGCCCTGCGAACCATAGCCGATGATGGTGACATTCTTGCCCTTGATCAGCGACAGGTCACAGTCTTTATCGTAGAAAACTTTCATTGCTCTTCCTAACTTGGTTATGTTGTTTCAACTGAATTAAACTTTGAGAATGCGCTCACCGCGACCGATACCCGATCCGCCAGTTCGAACCGTTTCCAGGATGGCTGTACGGTCGATCGATTCGATGAAGGCATCCAGCTTGCCTTTGTTGCCTGTCAACTCGATCGTGTAGGTTTTCTCGGTAACATCGATGATACGGCCACGGAAAATGTCGGCTGTACGCTTCATTTCTTCGCGTTCCTTGCCTACTGCCCGCACCTTGATCAGCATGAGTTCGCGCTCGATATGTGAACCTTCCGTGAGGTCCACCACCTTGACAACCTCAATCAAACGGTTCAGGTGTTTCGTGATCTGTTCAATCACATCATCCGAACCGCTGGTCACGATCGTCATTCGCGACAAGGTTGAATCCTCGGTCGGCGCTACTGTCAGCGTTTCAATGTTATAGCCGCGTGCCGAAAACAGTCCGACGACTCTCGACAATGCGCCAGCTTCGTTTTCCAGCAAAACAGAAATGATATGGCGCATGATTACAGATCCTCCGAACCGAGCAACATTTCAGTCAAGCCTTTTCCTGCCTTCACCATAGGCCAGACGTTTTCGGTTTGGTCGGTAATAAAGTTCATGAATACCAGCCGGTCTTTCATGCCAAACGCTTCTTTCAGAGCGCCATCAATATCGTTCGGATTCTCGATCTTCATGCCAACATGGCCAAATGACTCGACCAGTTTAGTGAAGTCCGGCAGGGAGTCCATATACGACTCGGAATAGCGGGACCCATAGTCGATCTGTTGCCACTGGCGCACCATGCCGAGGAAACGATTGTTCAGAAGGATGATTTTGGGCGTCAGATGATACTGCTTGCACGTTGCCAGTTCCTGGATGCACATCTGAATCGAGGCTTCGCCGGTAATGCATGCAACTGTGGCACCAGGATTAGCCATCTGAACACCCATTGCATACGGCAGCCCGACGCCCATGGTGCCCAATCCGCCGGAGTTAATCCAGCGTCGCGGCTTATCGAAGCCGTAATACTGGGCTGCCCACATCTGGTGCTGGCCAACATCGGAAGTAATGAATGCGTCGCCCTTGGTGATTTCCCATACTTTCTCAACAACACTCTGCGGCTTGATCACTTCGTTCGAAGTGGGATACTTCAGGCACTCGCGGCCACGCCATTCATTGATCTGCCGCCACCACGCCGCAAGGGCTGCCGAGTTTGGCGTCGCGGACGCACCATCGGCGGCATCGAGTTGCGCGAGCAGTTCCTGAAGCACATCCTTGACATTACCGACGATCGGAATATCGACCTTGACCCGCTTGGAGATCGACGATGGGTCGATATCGATATGGATGATCTTGCGCGGATGCGTCGCGAAGTGTTTCGGATTGCCAATGACCCGGTCATCGAATCGGGCACCGATCGCGATCAGCACATCAGAGTGCTGCATTGCCATGTTGGCTTCATAGGTGCCGTGCATACCGGGCATGCCGACAAATTTGTCGCTGGACGCCTTGTATCCGCCCAATCCCATCAAGGTATTCGTGCAAGGGAATCCCAGCTTGTCGACCAGCCTGTTCAGTTCAGGAGATGCATTGGCCAGAATTACGCCACCACCTGTATAGATCATCGGGCGCTCGGCGGCCAGCAGCAGTTGCACTGCCTTGCGGATCTGCCCGGAATGGCCCTTGTCGACCGGCTTGTACGAGCGCATCTCGAGTTCCTTCGGATACTCGTATGCACATTTATGCATCGTGATGTCTTTGGGTATGTCGACCAGCACTGGTCCCGGACGTCCTGTCGTGGCGATGTAGAACGCCTTCTTCATGGTCGACGCAAGTTCCTTGACGTCCTTGACGAGGAAATTGTGCTTGACGCAGGGACGCGTAATGCCGACGGTATCGCACTCCTGGAATGCATCCTGCCCGATTGCGTGGGAAGGAACCTGTCCGGAGATGATTACCATCGGGATGGAATCCATGTAGGCAGTCGCAAGTCCGGTAACGGCATTGGTTACGCCGGGGCCGGATGTGACAAGCGCCACGCCGACTTTCTGGGAACTGCGGGAGTAAGCATCAGCCGCGTGAATCGCCGCCTGTTCGTGGCGAACTAGGATGTGCTGGAATTTTTCCTGATTGAAGATTGCGTCGTAGATGTAGAGCACCGCACCGCCTGGATAGCCGAACACGTGTTCGACGCCCTCTTCAGCGAGACAGCGCACAACGATTTCGGCGCCGGTAAGTTCTGTGGTCATGCCTGATGTCCTTTCAAGGTCCATTGGAGATTGATCGGATGCTCTCTCCTTGCGAAATCGTTCGGATTGACAGCGCCAAGGCATTCCTTTTTTGTGCGGTGACGCCAATTCGTCGCGCAATCGTAGTTGCGGTTCAAAATGACGCTAAACGCGACTCGTTCAGCCAAGGTATCTGGACTACCGATACGGATTTCTCACGCTTGTGGCGTGGGTTAGAGCAAACAGCTTTTAAAATGTGAAAGCGCGTCTGTTCGAGTGCGGCATCATGCGCCACGCGCAAATAGACAAATCTTCGGGGTTTGCGAAGGGACTGATACGTTAATGCGTCGCACCATTTTGGTCAAGTTAAATCAGTCCAAATGCGTTTGAAATCAATGATTTTCGGAAGAAAACGCGCACAAAGCAGCACTTTTTTGCTAGCATGCGCACAGTTTTCAAAACATCAGCGCCCGATCTTAAGGTCCCCCCATCGATCCATCTTCAGGTAGCCTGGGAAAATCCGCCGCACCGCATGGCAACCGATAAAGAATTGTCCGATTTTCTCGAGAGCGTCGAACGCCGTGCGTTCAAGCAGGCGATTTATGCCGTCCGGAAGGAGGAGTCCGCTCTCGATATCGTGCAGGATGCCATGATCAAGCTTGCCGAAAAATATGCCGACAAGCCGACTGCGGAACTGCCACTCCTTTTCCAACGAATACTGCAAAATACAATTCACGATTACTTCCGACGCGAAAAGGTACGCACGACCTGGATCAGCCTGTTCTCCGGCCTGTCTTCCGAAAGCGGGGATCAGGATGGTTTCGACCTGCTGGAGACCTACGAAGCGGAAGTCGGCACCCAGGCCGCGGAATCGAGTGCGGACAAGGTCGAACGCGACCAGGTCCTTGCTGTCATAGAAGCCGAGGTAAAAAAGCTGCCGACACGTCAACGAGAAGCATTTCTGATGCGTTATTGGCAGGATATGGACGTGGCAGAAACGGCCGCTGCAATGGGATGTTCGGAGGGCAGCGTGAAAACCCACTGCTCTCGCGCCACACACACCTTAGCCCAAGCGCTGAGAGCCAAGGGAATCAGTTTATGAATGCCGACGAATTAAGCTTTGCCTACAAAGTGCGCCATGCACTGAATGAAAATCTCGACAATCTGCCCGAATCCACCATCGACAAGCTGGCTGCCGCCCGCAAAACCGCACTGTCGCGGAAAAGAAAAGAGTCAGTGTTCAAAAGCTTGCTGATTCAACCACGTTTGGCAGGCCGCCAGTTTGGCGGCTTTTTCCGCGAGCCGCATTTATGGCTCGGCCGCATGGGCATCGCACTCCCGGTAATCGTATTGGTGCTCGGGCTGACGGGCATCTACCAGGTGGAAGAGCAAAAGCGAATCAGCGAAATCGCCGAGATCGATGCTGCGGTGTTGTCCGACGAACTGCCGCTCTCCGCTTATGTGGACAACGGTTTTAATGCCTACCTGGCGAATCGAGGCGATTAATCGTGGCACTCCGGGTACTTCTCCTTACCGCCCGCCAAATGCGGGCGGTGTGCATTTTGGTTTCATTGATTGCCGCGACAGGCGCTGGCCATGCGACGACCCTCGCCCAGAACGCCGCCGGCGGAAGCATCGCGCCGTCGCCATCCACAGCCAAACAGCAGACACCGTCCAAACTCTCGTGGAATGAACTGACCGCTGCACAGCAACAGGCGTTGGCGCCGCTCGCGGGTGAATGGAATTCACTGGAGCCTGAGCGAAAAATGAAATGGCTTGCGATCGGCAACAAATACGCATCGATGAATCCTGACGAACAGCAGCGTGTACAGGACCGTATGCGTGAATGGCTGAAGCTCACGCCGGACGAGCGCAGAATCGCACGGGAAAGTTACTCGCGCGCAAAAAAACTGGGCCCGGACCAGAAATCTGAAAAGTGGCAAGAGTATCAACAGCTCTCGGAAGAGCAGAAAAAAAAGCTGGCAGCAGATGCCGCTGCAAAAAAAACTGTTGCAACGTTACCGCGCCCATCTCAGGCAACCACCAAGCCTGTACCTCCGATCAAATCCACGCCAAAACCTGTGCTGGAAGAATCCGTTACGCCCAAAGCAGCCGGCAAGTTTCCACTTCAACAACAGCCCCAACCCGTATCGAAGTAGATATCAATCTTGAGCTTTCTCCCTGCCCCGACTTTGAAACGCCGCCTGGCAAGCATGGTGTACGAGGCCATGCTGCTATTTGGCGTCCTCTTTATCTCCGGATGGATATTTTCAACGTTGCTAGAGCAAAGGCACGCGCTTTATTTGCGCAGCGCACTGCAATACTGGCTGTTTCTTGTGCTGGGCCTGTATTTCGTCTGGTTCTGGACCCATCGAGGACAAACCCTGGCAATGAAAACATGGCGAATCAGGCTTGTTGCCAGGAGCGGCGGAGATCCATCGGCACTGCAGGCAATTTCACGGTATTTCCTGTCCTTGCTGTGGATCGTGCCTGGTCTCGCGTTGGCTCGGGCGATTGGTGCGCAGGGCTGGATGCTGGTGGTAATACCGCTGGCAAATATGGTGCTATGGGCACTGACCATCTACGCTGATCCGCAACGTCAGTTCCTTCATGACCGTATTGCAGGGACCCTGCTGGTGAATGTAAATGACGTGCCAGAAAAGACTTGATTGCCGCGAATTCCTGTCCGACTTCCGTACATGATGCGAGCAGATGAAGAAGCAGAAGCGCATGCGTGCGCAAGCAGCAGTTCACGTTGAACATCACAACCTGAAAAACGGCTCGGGCGGTGGTCCTTCACATCCTTGATCAGAACGGCTCCGGATCGCCGGAATACAGCCTGGCAAGAATCGCACTCTCGCGTTGAACCACGGTATCGACAAACACATCCGGGCGACGCATTTCCTTGAATGCTTTGAATCCGCGCTCGAGAAATGATTGCAACTCCGACAGTCTGGCCAGTTTCGCCGGCGTTCTCATGACTTTTAACGTACCGCCGATCAAGGGAAGCCGGACCAGTTCGCACAAGGCACTGCCTACGGAACTGACATGTGCAATTTGCCTTTGCCGCTCGGCGCGCGAAGTCAAACGGTAGGCTTCCAGGTACTCTACTGTTAAGAATTCCTCCCCGAGGCGTGACGCCATTTCGGCATCCAAATATTCCGAAAGCGCGTCGAGCTCAAGTGCCTCCGTGATGGTTTCCAAGGCACTGGCTGGAAGGACTTTCTCCATCGTCGGAACAATGCGTTCAAGGTCGCTGTCCCGCTGCGTCAAGTCTTCCGGCCCATACAAATCGTTGAGAAAAAATAGCGCTGCGGCGCGGGTCTCCGAGGAATCGAGAAGGTCGCGGTAGGTAGTTATCATTCTCGAAGATTGGAAGCGCTTGACGGCAAGCCTCGCCGCGAGGACATTGCCATTTTGCTTGACGGATTGACGCTGCGATGCGGCGGCGTGCAACGCATTGCGAAGTCTGAAAATGATTTCCTGTTTGGACATGACGTGCCGTACGGGCGATGGCGCCGGAAAAAGAAAAGAATGCCTTGCATTCTTTCATCCTGATGAGCGAAATTCTAGAACGAACGCTCTAGTCTGTCCCGGAAACAGGCCCGGTGCTTGGAGTACACTGCGAAAAATCATAAATATTAAAGACATGGCAGTCATCTCGTCCCGGCGCGTTTTCCTGAAAGCAGGCCTCATCGGCACATTGACCCTGACAGCGGCCGGTGGCCTGTATCGCATCCTGCACAGCGGAACGGATCAGCCGAAGGTCTTCACGATGAACCAGGACGCAAAAGCGGTTCTTTCGGCCGTCATTCCGGTCATTCTCAACGACGCAATAGCACCAACTGGAGAGGCAATCGATACGGCATTGCACCGTGTGCACGATGCCATTGCCGGTCTGCCACTTTCGACGCAGAAAGAAATCCAGGACCTGTTCGGGCTCTTGACCCTGGCACCTGGCCGACGTTTGCTGGCCGGGCTTACCGAGGAATGGTCCCAAGCGTCGCCGGAACAGGTCAAGGCATTCCTGGAAGACTGGCGCGGCCACCGTTTCGCGTTGATGCAGGGCGCTTATCATGCCCTGCACGATCTCATCACCGGTTCGTGGTATGCGGACGAATCAACCTGGCGCGCAATCGGCTATCCCGGCCCGATGAAAGAATTGAGCTGATCCATGTCTTTGAACCTGATCCCGGATCCATTTGCAGCAGGCATTGCTTCCGGCTGGTCCGTTCTTGATGCATCCATCTTTACCCAAGACCGTACGATCGAAGCAGACGTAGCCATCGTCGGAAGCGGCGCTGGTGGCGGCGTTACTGCTGAGATCCTTGCATTGGCAGGCTTGAACGTGGTGATCATCGAGGAAGGGCCGCTGAAGTCTTCCAAAGATTTCAAAATGCGGGAAGCGCAGGCATACCCGGCGCTGTACCAGGAATCCGCCGCGCGCAAGACCCTGGACAAGGCAATCAATATCCTTCAGGGACGGGCTGTAGGCGGGTCGACCACCATCAATTGGACGTCCAGTTTCCGGACGCCTGACAACACGCTTTTGCATTGGCAAAAGCATTTTGGCTTGAAGAACTACACGTCTGAAGCGCTTGCACCCTGGTTCGCGATGATGGAGCAACGCCTCAACATCAGCGTCTGGCATACGCCGCCGAATGAAAACAATGATCTTTTAAAACGCGGCGCCGCCAGGCTGGGCATACCGGCGGCGGCGATCATGCGCAATGTAAAGGGCTGCTGGAATCTGGGTTACTGCGGAATGGGTTGTCCAACCAATGCCAAGCAGTCGATGCTGGTGACAACACTGCCTTCGGCGCTGTCCCATGGTGCGACCTTGCTTACGCGCGCCAGGGCGGAGAAGCTCGTATTCAGGAATGATGCAGTCACAGCGCTGAATTGCACTGCGCTCGACGCAAATGGATTGTCTGCATCAGGATTCAAAATCGTCATCCGGGCACGCCATTTTGTCATCGCCGGCGGCGCGATCAACTCGCCCGCACTCCTGCTGCGCTCCAACGCCCCGGATCCGAGCACACAACTGGGCAAGCGTACCTTTCTGCATCCGACCGTATTGTCCGCCGGGCTGTTTGATCAAAAGGTCGATGGCTTTGCCGGCGCGCCGCAAACCATCTATTCGGATCATTTTCTTGATACGCAGGCGATCGATGGGCCGATCGGCTATAAGCTTGAAGCGCCGCCGTTGCATCCGTTATTGTTCGCATCCACCATGCCCGGCTATGGCACGCACCATGCCGAATTAATGAAGCAATTTGCCCATACCCATGCGCTGATCGCCTTGTTGCGGGACGGCTTCAATGAAGATTCCATCGGTGGCGACGTGCAACTCCGCAGCGACGGCTCGCCGGTGCTCGACTATCCGATAACGGATGCGCTATGGGACGGGGCCAGGCGCGCATTGCTATCCATGGCAGAGATACAGTTCGCCGCAGGCGCGAAATCGGTGTATCCGGTTCACGAAAATGCGGCACCGTATCCTGACTGGCCAACGGCCAGAAAATCCATCAACGCCCTGCCCTATAAGCCGCTGCTGACACGCGTCGTTTCAGCGCACGTCATGGGAGGATGCACGATGTCGGACGATTCGCGACTGGGCGTAGTGACATCCAACGGGCGCTATCGCGATGTCCAGAATTTGTCGGTTCACGATGGTTCGCTCTTTCCCACGTCGATCGGCGCCAACCCGCAGCTCTCGATTTATGGCATCACCGCGAAACTGGCGAGCGCACTCGCCGCCGAACTCACCGGAAAGCCGGCACCGAAGCTTCAGGCTGCTGTATAGATCGATAAACCCGTTCATATCCCGATGATTGTAAGGATCACCCGCTCACTGCTGCTTTTGCAATTACTGGTCGCCGTGACGATCGGCGTAGCAGTTTCCAAGGTTCTTGGGGCCGATACAGGGATGGCCGTGATCTGCGGGTTTGGCGCGATCGTGTTGCTGCGAATGCTCATCAATGCCAACAATTTTTATCTTTCATGGCGCTACAGAAGCGAAACGCCGGCGTCGTACAAGCTGACGTTGATGCAGGCAATCAAGCTGTTTCTGGGCGAATTCAGCGCCAGCATGATTTCCTCTTCATGGACCATGCCTTTCCATACGTTCGACAAGCGGATTGCCCAGCGCCCTGCCGCGCTGCCGATACTGCTCGTGCATGGATATGGTTGCAACAGCGGCTATTGGCACTCCATGAGCAAGGCAATGACACGGGCAAACATCAGCCACTACGCCATCAATATGGAGCCGGTCGCCGGAAGCATCGACGCCTATGCGTCCGTGATCCATCGGGCCGTGGAAGCCATCTGCAGCGAAACAGGCAGCGACAAGATTGTCATCGTCGCGCACAGCATGGGTGGATTGGCGTCACGCGTCTACTTGCGGGATCACGGCGATCGTCGCGTCGCGAAGATCATCACGCTCGGCACGCCGCATCGTGGAACCGGGCTCGCAAATTTTGGCGTCGGATTGAGTTGCGAGCAGATGCGCTGGACCGAGGATGGGCTGGAAGGTGTATGCAGCGAATGGCTGCAGGCGCTTGCAGCCACGGAGGATGTGGACTCCTACCGCATTTTCGTGTCGATTTTCTCGCATCACGACAATATCGTTGCACCGCAGATTTCATCGCGTCTTCCGGGCGCAGTCAACATCGAGTTGGGCGGCGTCGGACATGTTGCATTGGCGATGCATCCGGAGGTGCAGTCTATCGTCATTGAAGAAGTTCTGAAGATACCCCGGTAACGGCCACCCATGGTGTAGCCGGTTGTTGCGGCGCTATAGCCACCCCGACTTCTTGAAACGGTAATACAGGTAACCGCATAGCACGGCGACAAAGCCAAGCGACGCCGGATAGCCGTACTTCCATTTCAGCTCGGGCATATGCTCGAAGTTCATTCCCCAAATGCCGACGAAGGCTGTCGCGACGGCGAAGATGGCAGCCCAGGCTGCAAGCCGCTTATTGACCTCGCTTTCCTCGATCGTCACCATGGACAGGTTGACCTGGATCGCCGTATTAATGGTGTCGCGTATGGCATCGATCGCGGTATTGATGCGATACAGATGGTCATACACATCCCGGAAATATTCCTGGGTATTGATGCATATCGGAGGCACCCTTCCTCCAAAAAGCTTTAATAACGCTTCCATCAAGGGAGTGACCGCATGCTTGAGCACGGTGGCCTTGCGCTTCAGCTGGTAAAGCCTTTCGATATTTGCGCGCTGCGCGCCTTCGCTGAAAATTTGCTCCTCGATCAGATCGAGTTCGGTTTCGATGATGTTCAATACTGGGAAGTACCGGTCCACCACTGCGTCCATCAATGCATAGCAGACAAAGGCGGCGCCTTGCTTCAAGAGATGGGGTTCACGTTCGCACCGCTCGCGCACAGCGAGAAAGTCCTGGCTGCTGCGATTCCTGACGGAAAGCACATAGCTTTCCTGGACAAAAATGGCAAGCTCGCCAACGTTCAACTCGCCATTCGTGAGTTCCACGGTATGCACCACCACGAACAACGAGTTGCCATACTCCTCGATTTTTGGCCGCTGGTGCCCGTGCTGCGCGTCTTCCACCGCCAGCTCATGCAAATTGAATTCAGCCTGCATCTTCTGTAACTCGGCAGCCTCCGCATCTTTCAACGCGATCCAGACGAAGCAATCCGGTTGATCAATGTAGCTGGCGATGTTGCTCATCGCCACATCAGCCAGTCTACGGCCTTCTTTGTAGGCAACGCAATTTATAAGCACAATCAGGCACTCCGAATAGCGGCTATCGAGACTTGAACTGTCCATCACCTCTCTCAAAGCAAAGAGATGATGAGAGAGAAGCAGGAACAGTGATTAGCCAATGTTAAGCGACACGTGGCTGCCGCCTACCGAAGAATATCAAGCCATTGTCGGATGGCACGCTTTGGCTCAAGCTTCCACAACCGGACCGTGGAGAACGAGTCCAAAGCACCAGGGAAGGCAACTGACACGTCCCCCGCCCAACAGGTACCTGCTCCGGTAAAAAAGCGTGCGTCGACACCTTAACGCCAGCCAGCGAGACCTAGAAATGCACGCCGCGCAAAAGCTGCTGCAAGGCAATCTGGTCAGCACTCATTTGCTGCGCCTTCTTGTCCCCGATCGTCTTTGCGGCATCCGAGTCAGGGAACATGCGGAAGCTGGTATTCATAACGATCTGCGCAATCCGAGGCACGAGCGCATGAAGCACCTCACCGAGAATTCCCAGTCGGGTGGCGATGCGAACCGGCTTATACACGATCGCCTGTGCGATCAGGTCCGCTGCGTCCTCAGGCGTTAATGTCGGCACGTTCTGGTAGATCTTGGTCGGTGCGATCATCGGCGTGCGTACCAACGGCATATTGATCGTGGTGAACTTGATGTTCATATCGGCAAATTCGGACGCTGCGCACCGCGTCCAGGCGTCGAGCGCCGCCTTGGAGGCAACATAGGCGGAAAATCTTGGTGCGTTGGTCAGCACGCCGATGGAAGAAATATTGATGACCTGGCCGCGCTTCTGCGCAATCATCTTCGGCAGCAGCCCCATGGTAAGCCGGAGTGCACCGAAGTAGTTGAGCTGCATCGTCCTCTCGAAATCATGAAAGCGGTCGTAGCTCGACTCGATGCCCCGGCGGATCGAACGACCAGCGTTATTGACGAGAACGTCGACGCCGCCGTGGTTGGCAATCAGGAGCTGGACAAAGCGATCGCAATCCGCCATGTCAGCCACGTCCACTGCATAAGTCACGACATCGAATCCGCGCGCATTGATTTCCTTCCTTGCCTCAGCCAGCTTGTCTTCATCCCTTCCGCAGATGACGGTGATTGCGCCCGCTTCAGCCAGCTTGTGCGCCGCCGCCAGACCAATGCCAGACGATCCCCCCGTGACCAGAACGACCTTGCCGGCAACTTGCCCGCGCAACGTGCGGTCGATGAACAAATCCGGGTCGAGGTTCCGCTCCCAGTAGTCCCAGATCCTGTGCGCATAATCTTCCAGCCGCGGACATGCTATGCCGCTGCCCTTCAGCGCTACCGCCGTATCGCGGCTATCGAAACGCGTCGGGTAATTGATGAACTGCATCAGGTCATCCGGCAGGCCAAGGTCCTTCATGACAGCGGACTGAACGCGGCGAACCGGCGTCAATGCCATCATTCCCTTCTTCACCGATTTTGGAATGAACCCGAATAGCGCGGCATTGATCCGCAGGCTCATCGTCGGAGCGTGAGCCGCGCGCGCAAAAGTATTCAGAACATCCCCGACACGCATCGGCTCCGGATCGGTCAGGTGGAAACACCGTCCGTCGAGTTTCGGCTGATGGGCGATATGGTCCATCGCGTCGACCACATAGTCGACCGGGACAATATTGATCCTCCCGCCTTCAATACCGATCGTCGGCATCCACGGTGGCAAGAGCTGACGTATGCGCTGGATCAGCTTGAAGAAATAATAAGGACCGTCGATCTTGTCCATTTCGCCTGTCCTGGAATCGCCGACCACCATCCCGGGGCGATACACGCGGAAGGCGCCCTTGCATTCCTTGCGGACGACTTTTTCTGACTCATGCTTGGTGGCGAAATAGGGATGATCCAGGTTTTCGGCCTCCTCGAACATGTCCTCGCGGAAGATCCCTTCGAAGAGGCCGGCAGCGGCAATCGAGCTGACATGATGAAAGCATTTCGCACCGATGGCATTGGCGAGCGCGACGGTATTTCGTGTTCCCTCGACGTTGACGGCCATCTGCTCGTCGGCGTCGGACTTCAGGTCGTAGATGGCTGCAAGATGAAAGAAATGATCGATGTTCTTCGACAGCGCCTTGGTGTCTTCGCGCGATACGCCGAGCTTGGGCGCACGCAGGTCACCGAATACCGGGATCGCCCTTGCCTTGGTTGTGCCCCAATATTCAAGCAGCGACGCCACCTTGTCCGCGCTCGCTTCCCGCATGAGGAAATACACGATGCTGCCTTTGCGGCCCAGCAGCTTCTTGACCAATCGCTTCCCGATGAATCCGGTTGCTCCAGTGACGAAATACCGCATGTGCCCCCCCTTATTGTTGTACATTGTCAGGCTCCAATCATTGCAGGCTAAGTCATTGTTGGCAAGAGCCGATGTGGCCAGGCAGGCCGCATTAGAACCTGTTCTCTACGGCTTTAGAATGCCGTCTCTACTTTTGGCGCATACACTTCCATCATCAAAAAAGCGCGTCGGATGGCCCGGCGTTTAGTCAATCAACGAATGGAGTTCATCATGGTGAAGAAATTAAAGGCATTGGCAAAGTCCGACGACAAGCAATTGGCCGAAGCGGTACGCACATCGGCGCAGCAGATCTGGCAGGCCGGCCTGGGCGCTTTTGCAAAGGCACAGGAAGAAGGCGGCAAGGTGTTCGCGAAGCTGGTCAAGGAGGGAACGGACCTCCAGAAGCGCACCCAGCAGCTGGCCGAAGGCAAGGTATCCGGTGTTACCGACACGGTCACGAAGATGGCGGACAACGTCAGCAAACAGGCGTCAGGCTCCTGGGACAAGCTGGAGCAGGTCTTTGAAGATCGCGTGTCGCGGTCGTTGAAGAGCCTGGGCGTACCAACACAAAAAGACATTCAGGCTTTGACAAAGCGTGTCGAGGAACTGAATAAGGCCGTGGCAAGCCTGTCTGGCAAGAAGACTGCCGCAGTTAAGGCGCCGGCCCGCAAAGCGTCTGTGAAAGCCGCACCGAAAAAGGCGCCTGTCAAAAAGACCGTGCGCAAGACAACGAAAACAGCGGCAGCAAAATAATGCGGCATGGCGGCCGACGAGCCGGTGGAGAAACCGGCTTGCGGGCGTGATCGCATGAATTGTGGTTTTTCCCGCCTTCCCCCTGGCAAAGCATGGCGCCCGAGCACCTGGCATAACCTTGATGACGAAGACACTTTCGGTTGCAAACCCGCACCGCGTTCCGCGTGCCCTATCCACACATAAACCCAGAATCGGGCTGGCGCTCGCAGGAGGCGGCCTGCTTGGTGCGGTCTATGAAATTGGCGCCCTTGCTGCATTGCAGGAATCGGTCACGGGACTGGACCTGAACGATGCCGATATTTTTGTCGGCATCAGTGCGGGCGGCATCATTGCGGCAGCGCTTGCGAATGGAATGACCCCGCATCAGATGTGCCGGCTTTTTGTCGAAAGTGATCCGGACGATCCAACGACCAGCATGTTCCTGCCCCAGGCGCTATTGACCCCCGCATGGAATGAATTCCGCAGGAGGGGAAATGCGCTGCCGGGGTTGCTTGCGTCGTCCGTTATCCATTATTTAAAACACGGAATGCGACCCGGCTTCGCCGGCTCCTTTGAGCGGTTGAAGGAAGCGCTGCCGACAGGCATTCTGTCTGGCGCCGGGATTGAGCAGGCGATTGCGCTAACGTTCGCCGCAGAGGGCCGCAGTGACGACTTCCGGGCGCTCAAGCGCAAGCTTGTCATCGTTGCGACGGATCTCGATTCAGGCGAACCGGTCCGCTTCGGTCAGGCCGGATTCGATCATGTTCCGATCTCCCGGGCGGCGCGCGCAAGCGCCTGCGTGCCAGGCCTCTTTCCGCCGGTGGAGATCGATGGCCGTCATTTTGTGGATGGCGCCTTGCGGAAGACCCTGCATGCGTCAATCGCCCTGGATACCGGACTTGACCTGCTGCTCTGCGTCAATCCCATCGTGCCCTATAACGCTCGTGCGGTTCATCCGCCTGGGAAGCTGGCGAGCGGCGGTTTGGCGCCGGTGCTATCGCAGACCCTGCGGGCGATCATCCATTCGCGTGTGGAGATAGGCATGGGTAACTACGCACTTGCCTATCCCGATACCGACATCATGCTTATTGAGCCGAGCCAGGACGATGCCGATATGTTCTTCACCAATCTGTTCAGTTACAACAGCCGGCGGAGGATATGTGAAAGCGCATACCAGGACACCCGTATCATGCTGTGGCGGCGCCGAAACGAGATCGGACGATTGTTGGCACGGCATGGCCTGGAGCTGAATCATCGGGTGCTGAGGGATACCAGCCTGACACTGGTGAAGCAGCGGGTACGGAAACCGGCGAAACGCTCTGCGATGACAGACCTTGAAGAAACGCTGGACAGCCTGGAGCGGTACCTGAAAACCGGTGTTGCGTAGGTATTCGACCCGCTCTACGAGAGCGGCGAATGGCGTTTGTGGATTGATTTATCGATGTTATGCTAGCAAAAACGAAAGCAACAACGGGAGACGCCTAGCATGCAACCAAAAGCGCCGCGACGTACGCGCGAAAGAATCCTGGAGTTATCGCTGAGGTTGTTCAATGAGTTCGGCGAACCGAATATTACGACCACGGTGATCGCCGAAGAGATGAACATCTCGCCCGGCAACCTGTACTACCACTTCCGCAACAAGGACGACATCGTCAATTCCCTTTTTGCGCAATTCGAGGCGGAGATCGGGCGCATGCTCGCGGTGCCTGCAGGGCGCAGGCCAAACATCGAGGACGTGTGGCTCTACCTCCACCTGATGTTCGAGCTGGTATGGCGCTACAGGTTCTTTTACCGCGATCTCAGTGACCTGCTCTCGCGCAATCGCAAGCTGGAGTTGCATTTCAAGCAAATCCTTGCCTACAAAATCCAGGTGGCGCAACAGCTCTGCATAGGATTGCGTGCCGATAAGGCGCTGGAAGCAACCGATCTCGAAGTCGATGCGCTGGCAACCAACATGGTAGTGGTAGCCACCTACTGGCTGTCTTACGAATATGTGCGCAATCCGCGCAAATACAGCGAACAGCAAGCAATGGCAGATGCCCTTGCCCGCGGCTGTTACCAGGTACTGTCCCTGATCGGGCCATACCTTCGCGGAGAAACCCATCTTCTGTTCGAGAAGTTGGCCGAGGAATATCTTAAAAAACTCAAGTAAGGACACCGCCATGGCCTGGACGAAATTCCCTTATTCGGACGACGCGTATTGCCATACGCCGGCATCGTTAAAGAAGGTGTGGGCGCGCCTGCATATCGGCGATGCGGAGTCATTCCCCAAGGATGCTGCTCTGGTCGATGCCTGGATCGCGTTCCACGCAGGTGATTTCGAACAAGCCACGAAATTGGGCCTTGCCCAAGGCATTGCCGGCTACACGGTAGCAAACAAGGCGAGCGCCATCTATGCCACCTATCTGGAGAAATCGGAGAAAAATAAGTTGGCGATGTTTCAGGAAATCGCCGAACGATGCGAGGAGCAGCAGGCGGAGCAGCCGAAGAACGCTGCCGCGTACTACTCCCATGCGTACGCGCTGGGCCGCTATGCGCAAGGTATCTCCATCGTCAAGGCGCTCTCCCAGGGCATTGGCAACAAGGTCAAATCCAGTCTCGACATGACAATCAAGCTGGCGCCGAAACATGCCGACGCGCATATCGGCCTTGGCACTTACCACGCCGAGATTATCGACAAGGTAGGTGCGATGATCGGCGGATTGACCTATGGCGCCAAGAAAGAGGAAGGCCTCAAGCATTTCAAGACGGCACTAGCCCTGAATCCACAATCCGCTATCGCACGGGTCGAGTACGCCAACGGACTGGTGATGCTGGAAGGAAAAAAGAAGATGGATGAAGCGGTTGCTCTGTACGAAGCAGCAGCAGCCTGCGTACCCCTGGACGCCATGGAGCGGCTGGACGTGGAACTGGCGAAGGAAGAGCTGGAAGATTGATACCGCCTGCGGTCGTTTGACATCCAAGGAACGTCCGCCGGCCCGGGAGCTCTTATACTGACCTCCTGTCTACCCTTGCATATCGATAATGAAAAGCCTTTGCGTTTATTGCGGCTCCTCGATCGGCTCCTCCGTGGTCTATGCGGACGCCGCACGTACACTTGCCAGAGCCATGGTCGACGAGAACATCAACCTGGTATATGGCGGCGGCAATGTCGGATTGATGGGCGTGATCGCCGATGAAGTCCTGCGTGCCGGCGGTGAGGCCACAGGCGTCATTCCCAAGGCATTGCTGGACAAGGAGGTCGGCCATCTTGCACTCACTCGCCTGCACATCGTGAAAGATATGCACGAGCGCAAAGCGATGATGGCCGAGCTGTCGGACGGATTCATTGCCATGCCGGGCGGCATAGGCACACTGGAAGAATTGTTTGAGGTGTTTACCTGGTCCCAGCTCGGCTTTCATGACAAGCCGATCGGATTGCTCAATGTCGACGGCTTCTATGATGGCCTGATTTCATTTCTCGGGCATGTGGTTGAGCAGGGATTCCTGAAACCGGCGCAAGCGTCGTTGCTGATGCACGAGGCCGAGGGCAAGGCGTTACTGGACCGGTTGAAAACCTTCCGGCCGGGCACGCATGAGAAACTGCTTGATCCGGCATCAGCAGCAAGAATCATTTGATAAAACCATGCAATCGAACATGCGGGACCGTTCTGTAACGTTCCCTATCCGTGTGCGCTGGATCAGCGCTGAAGCTGTTTCAGCCTGGACTCAACGAATGCCATCAATTCCGGAGACAGATTACTGGACGCCTTGGCGCGGCTGAATGCCTCCTGGGCCTCGCTAAACCTGCTCTCCGCCTGCAACGATATGCCAAGCCCCATCCACCATACGCCGTTTTGCGGCGCCCGCTGCAGGACACGCAGGTATAGTTCGGCAGCTTCCCTATTGCGATTGTCGCGCTGCAGTAAAGCCGCGAGAAACGATTGGTAATCGGTCTTTTCGGTCGCATGCATCTGGCTTCGTTCGAGCGTTTCGATCGCAGGTTTCAGATCGCCTTTCTCCAGTTGCAGCCGGGCGAGTATCATCGCCAGTCCCGTTTGCGCGCTGTCGAGCTTCAAACCTTCCCTGGCCTTGCCCATTGCCTCGTCCTGGCGTTTGGCGTCCAGCAGCAAACTGATCAAAGCCTGACGCGCTGCAGTATGGTGTCCGTCCAGTTGTAACGCCTGCTCCAGCGTGCCGATGGCTTCGTCTTGCCTCCCCTGCTGCATGAGCAAGGTCGCCTTGCGGTATTCATTTTCCGCGCGTTGCTGGACCGTCAGTTCCCTCACCTGTTTTTGCGCCGCGACTGCGGCAACCACGTCGACTACCTTTTGCGGGTCCGTCACTGGCGGCGTTTTGACCGCAGCGTCCATGGTTGGTGAAACAACTGCCCCACTTTGCGACGTATTGGTATTGGTGTCGGTCACGGACAATGATTTCGATTGTGCTGGAGCAACTTGCTTCCCGTCTGGCCTGGACTTTCCAGGAAGCGAACCTGCATCGGCAGGCGATGCTTCGCTTGCAAGGGCAACGTTCGGTACTTGTGCCGCGGGTATAGGCGGGACAGGAGCACTGGCAGCGGCGGTCTGCGCCGGCGTGCGCATTGCGCTCTGCGACAAATCGATGTCCGCCGACATCCTGAGCGGTAACTGTGCCTGCGGCACTGTAGCTACAGGAGCTTGCGTCGGACGTGTAAGGACCCACGCAACCACACCGGCAAGCATGATCGCCAACGCTAGTGCCACCCACCAGGCAGCATGTATTCCCCGCCGCTCGGGAACCGCACGTATATGCGTACCATAGGCACTGACGCCGTTCGTCTCACCACGGCGCGAGTCCAGCTCCTGCAGCATCTGGTTGATCAGGCTCATGCGAAGTACGCCCATCCAGCGCTTGTGCCGGCTGCCAGAAACATTGCCGCTCCCAGCCAAGCCCATGGCAACCTGCGGCCTTTAGCCGCGCTGGTATCGGCGGCGGCGGCGCGGACATGACGCGCGCCGATCTCCTGCTTGCCCTCGCCGAAAGCCAGCATCATGGCCTTATGCGAAAGAATATTCACCAGACGCGGAATACCGCCACTGGCGCGGTACATTGCATTGATCGCGCCGGCATTGAATAGCCGGCTGCCAGCGAATCCGGCGACGCTCAGCCGGTGAGAAATATAAAACGCCATGTCGTCTTTCGTCAGCGGCCCCAGGTGATAGTGAAAGGTAATGCGCTGGTTGAGCTGTCGGATTGCTTCCTGCTGCAACTTGCGGTCCAGTTCCGGCTGGCCGAACATCACGATCTGAAGCAGCTTTCGCTTTTCGGTTTCCAGGTTGGTCAGCAGCCGCAGCGCTTCGAGTGTTTCAAGCGGCATCGCCTGCGCCTCGTCAAGGCATAACAGCACTCGCTTGCCGTCGCGGGCGAGCACCAGCAAACGGTGATTGATCGCCTTGAGGATCTGGTATTGGTCCGCATCTTTTTCGAGCGGCGCCTCGAGTTCTTCGGCGAGCGCCATCATGAGCGTGCGAGGCTCGAGGAACGGGTTGGGAATGTAGGCCGTGACGAAGCCCTTGTCCAGTGTCGCCATGAACTTGCGGCACAACAGCGTTTTCCCGACGCCCACTTCACCGGTAATCTTGATGAAGCCTTCGCCGTTCTTGGATGCGATCAGCAGGGTATTCAACGCTTCCTGGTAATTGGAGCAAGCGAAGAAAAAGCTGGTGTCCGGCGTAATCCCGAAAGGCAGCTCACGTAAGCCGAAGTGGGATGTGTACATGGTTGGTTTACTGCTCCTGCACGCTCTTACGGGAAAAGCCTTGAATGCGCTGTTGGCTGTCCAGCACATCCTGCGTCCAGGACTCGTTGCCGTGAACGATCGTGGGCTTGAGGAGAATGACCAGTTCCCTTTTTTGCGTGGCGCGCTGGGTATTGCGGAACAAGCCTCCAATCCCCGGCACATTGCCTGCACCCGGAAGTTGCGAATTGTCCGAAAAACTAGCCTGCCGCATCAACCCGCCAATCGCGACAATCTGGCCGTCCATCCCCCTGACGACACTATCCGTTTCGGAGATGGTGCTGGAGGCGGTAGGCAGATTAAACGTCCCGGCATTTCCAAGATTGATCGGTTTATCCACGGTGACGACGTTGCTGACCGAAGGATGAATATGCAAAATGATCTGGCCGTTTTCACCGATCTGCGGTGTCACATCCAGTGCCACACCGGAGAAGAATGGCTGCACGGTAACGGTCGGACTGGTGGTGCTGGTCGTACCGATTGCGGTGGTCGTCGTGCTTACGTTGGTAACGTAGAACTCATCTTTGCCGACCTTGAGTACTGCTTTCTGGTTGTTCAGCGTCGCGATGCGCGGACTGGAAAGCACATGCACTGCGCCCTGGGTTTCAAGGAACGAAATCAGTGCTGCGAAATTTCGGCTTTGGAAGGCGAAACCGAATAACGAACCCGCTGCATCGGCCGCAGCGCCCAATGCCGTTCCCGGCGTAGCGGTGATCCCGCCTCCTGTTACCGCCCTGGATGCACTGCCGTCAAATGGGATCGGTGTCAGCGTGGTACCAGGGGCGACGAAGCCTCCGGAAACCCGGTTATTCGAATTTGCATTGAAGGAGGCAAACGAAGCCCAATTGATGCCCTGCTGGTAGCCGTCATAGAGCTCGACTTCGAGGATCTTTGCATCAAGGATGACCTGTCGGTCCACGGAAAGCTGGGTTGCTTTCAGGTACGCCGAGACGTTACGCAATTCGTCCCACATGCCCCGCACCACGACCACGCCCGACTGCGGGCTGACCACGATGCTGCGCCCTTCCTTGTTTCCCACGATCGCTTCCAGGGAAGCCCGCAGTTCGGTCCAGAAGTCAGTATTCGATGTGGTGTTGATCTTGCTGCTGCTTATCGAAATGGGTGTCGTCTGGGGCTGGTTGGAACCTGGCGTGACCGATGAGACGTTATTCGTGCCGGCAGCAGCCGAATTCGGATTGATGACATCGCCAACTGCCCCGGAATTCACCCTGATATCCGATGTTCCACGGCGGCTGCCGGTCAGGTAATTCACCTGGAACACACGCGTTTGCAGCGTCAGCGGCTTGACGTAGATACGTGTCCCTTCAACGGAATAGTCGTATCCGTAGAGCTCGCGGATGGCGTCGAGCGCCTCAAGAACGGTGACATCCTTGAGATTGACAGAAATGGTGCCTGTCACCTCGGGATGGACCAGCATGCTGTAGCGCGTGCCCGAAACGATGCCCATGAAGAACTGCGCTGCCGGCACGTTGTTGAACGTGACGCCAAACCGCTCTTCCATCGGCTGACGGGCTTTCGGCATCTCGATATTCAGTGGTGGAACCAACGCCGCGGCAACCGCAGCGGATTGATCGGATGCCGGCTTGAGCGCTGCAGCCTTGGTCAGCTCGCTATTGATCAGGTCGAGCGTTTCATGTTTCGGTTGCGTGGCGCACGCAACCAGACTGAGAAGCGCGATGGCAGAAGTAATGTTTTTCACTGTTTCCCTTATCTTTCTGGTTCAGCCGGCAGGTTTGGGACTCGACAGGCGAGTTGCCGGCTTTTTTTCAATACCCGGGAAAAGCTTCAGAACCTGAACGTCCTTGCCGTTTCGTAGTATGACTTCAGTCTCGGCAATCGTTTCCACCCGTGCTTCACCGACCTGGTGTCCCACCTTAACGGTCCGGCCACTGATTACGGCCTCCTTGCGCCCCGGCGCGATCAATACCGATTGCAGCACCGGGCCGCCGGCATCCTCGCCGGTGGACGTGCGATTGATCGATGGTGGCCGTGTCGGATCAGCCAATCCACTCGAGGCTGCGGCCGGCGCAATTGCAAGCAACATGCACCCCAGCGGAATGAGAACATTTTTTTCGATATCCATCACAGGTTCAGCCATTTTGCGTTTTGACTTAAGGTGAACAGGGTCAAGGTCAGGGTTGTCTTCGGATATTCATCGACGTGGAGATTGGCCTGGCTCCAGAAAAGCTGCCAGGGCATCGATTCCAGCTGTGACAGGTAATCCATGGTGTCGAGGTATGTTCCTTGCAGGACGAGTTCGACGCCGTGCTTGTATATGGAGCCACCGATCGATTGGCCGATCACGTTCGCGCCGGCGGCTGTGGCAGTCACCTCCGGCATTGCCGACGATGGTGCGGAGTTCATGTTCGTCACCGAGCCGATGAGTGATGACGCCGGCAAGGTCTTGAGCGAAACCAGTTGCAGGGACTTGTTCTTCTTGAGGATGTCTTCGAGAAGAGCCGCCATTTTATCGGGGGAAACCAATCTCTTTTGCAGGTCCCCCAGTGAAAGCTGAAGCTGCGCTGACTGGTCTTTCAATTGCAGCAGGTTTGCCTTGGCGGTGCGATCCGGATCCGATTCCAACGACATGGCTTTTTGCCGGACTTCCGCCTGGACGCCTCCAAGGACGGACTGCTCTTGCTTGATACGCTGCGTCAGCTGTTTCTGACGCGCGTACTGTGGCTCCAGCAATGCCGTGTTGACCAGTACGACGAGAATAAGCGCCGCCATCGCGAAAATGATTGCCCGTTCGCGCAAGCTAAGCGCATCGACCTTGGACGCAATGCGCTGCCAATACTGTTTCATTTGCTTTTCGCTCCCGGGTTCACGCCGTCGCTGCCCGGCCCCGACGATTGCAGCTTGAAGTCGATGTACGCCGCCATACCTGCCTGTCTGGCAGGTGCCGGAGACTGAGCCGTATCGGCATTGACCGGCTGGGCGATAACGGGCAATTGCATTTCAAGGGCGGCGAATGATTTTCCCTGCAGGACAGCTTCCCGCCTGAGCTTGCTGATGTAAGCAGGAACCAATTCCGCTTTCAAGGCGCGACCCTGCAACGCGATCTCACTTCCGGCTCCGGAAATGGTAAATCCGGTTAACCACACATCAGGCACAATCTGGCGCGAAAAAGCGCGCATGTATTCCGAATACCCATTTGTGTTGCCGAATTCGCCCTTCGTCAAGAAATCGACGACCTGCTTCAGTTCGGCGACTTCACGCTCAGCAGCCTTGGTTTGTTGCTCCAGTAAGGCACTTTTCTGCCTGGGCCCGAATTCCGCGTTAAGTTTGTTGAGTTGCGCTTGGGCAGATGCCAGCTGAGCAGTCGTGGCATCCGCTTCCCGTGCCAGTTCAGTCACCCGGTAATTGGTGTAGGCGCTCAACAACGCCGAGCCGAGCAAAATTAGTCCAAGAGCCTGCGCCATCGTGACAGCGGAGAAGTACTTTTTCTGCTTGAGAAAAATAGGGTTGAAAAGATTGATCTGCTGACTCACAGCGTCTTCTCCTCATGGCGAAGCGCGGCGCCGATGGTCATGAAATATCGCTGCTGAGCTTCAGGTGCCAGCAAAGCCGGGACCCGGGACAGGTCCAGTACGCTCTCCAGGTTGAGAATGTCGACCGGCATGTACAGATTGGACGCCAGATGCTGTTGCAACCCGTTGGCGCCAGGGCCGACCGGCGCCAGCATCAGCTTTGCAATGGTGATGAAATGATACTGGCGGTCGAAGTGGTCGAATGAACGCTGCAGTTCGAGCGTGACCCGATCATAGTATGCCGTCAGGTGATCGGGATCGGATTGCGAAAGTTGTGACACGTCTACATCGATGCGACGTGAAAGATAAAGCTCACCGCCATAGCAAATCGTCAGCAAGCCGCCGTCGGCGTTAAACGACAGCATCGCCAGGCCCCGACCTTCGGGCTCCAGCAATGCGGAAATATTGCGCTGCGCCATCTCGGGAATATCGACCACGTTCAGCGGGATCTTGGCATCGCCGAACAACGCCTGACGTCGCTCGATAATCTGGTTGCGCGCTGCCACCGCGAACATCAACCTGACGCGTACTGGCGCATTCTTATCGACCGGCACATTCAGTACATCGATAGTTGCATCATCGACGTGATAATCAAGCATGTCCTTCAGGCGCCAGCGGACTGCCGTTTTCAGTTCATCGGGAGGCACGTTGGGCGCGTCGAGCGAGAGCAATTGATAATCACCCGAAGACAGCAGTGTCGTGCACTGATGCTGAACAACCGGAAGGTCACGCGCAATCTTTTCGAGTGAAGCCCCGTCGATCGATCCGGGCGACTGAAACATCTCCGCAAATTCAATCAATGGCATGCCGGAGGATGGGCGAATCACTGTCGCGACACATACAGCATTTTCTCGAAAGCTGAACGCCATCCATCCGTTAGTTTTTTTCGTTTTCGAGAACAAACCCATACACGCAGCTTAGATTAGGAACTTGCCTGAAGTTAAGTGAATAACGTATTGATGTCAATCAAATTTCCTTCGCTCAAGAGAATGCACACACATCGAATTTGGTTGCAAAAATTGCAATCCAAAACGAAGCTAGAAATGCAGCTCGCGCAGATAAATGACATCCCCGTCTTTCTTGGAAACCCCGAAAGTTTGCACGCCTGAACCCGGCAAATAGCTATTCAATGGCCCTGCGGCGGGCGCGGTACTGCTTGTACTTACCCGCACACTGCCTTTGCCCGACATGACGTTTGCTGGCTTGCCCAAGTTCAGTACACCCTTGCCATCCACAAGAGTTCCAGTCGTTCCCACGATCGATGTATTGACGGCCTCGCCTACATCCTGTGCAACAGTGAAGTTGGCAGCTGCGATGGGCGTGCAATTGTCGTCAGTACTTGGCACATAAGTGGTGCCGTTCCAGTATTCCGCACGGACGTTGACCGGGAGGTCCAGCAATTCCGAACCATAGGTGTTCGGAATGAAAAGCCGGCCGTAGCGCAAATTCCGTTCGCCCAGCAGGCGTCGCTCATTACCGCTGGTCGCATCGGCATCAAGGTTCAGCGCGGCCTGAGCCAATCCGATTCCGTCGGCATCCTTTGGCGCAATGCCGATCTTGAGGGCGGTGTATGGGCCGTCCGCGGCGTCGGCACGTTCCAGGATCACGTTGCTTTCAAATATCGCTTCGCCGTTCTGCCAATTCGGTGCGGCCGGCGTCGGCACCACCGTCACCCGGCCTCCCGCAGCACGGTTGATCGTCGACGGAACAGGGCTGACACCGGTGCAACTGAAGGACGTTGCATAAGGTGCAGCATTGGAAAACACGGCCCGGCAGGTTCCTGCTCCGACTGGAACGCCGCTCGCGGTCATCCAGAAGCCGAGGCTATTTGCAGTATCAAAGTCCAGCCAGTTCGTGGTGTTCAGCGTTGCATACGAGCCGATGTACTTTTTCGTCGGCAGATTCGCCGCATTCTGCGCCTGCAGCTTGAATCGCACCTTCAGCGGCTCGCCCATATAGGTGAACGCACTTTGCGGTGAACAGCCGTTGCCGCCATTGATATCACTGCGATTGATGAACTCGGTTTCCGCGTCGAGCACCGCGAAATGATCAGGGACGAAACGCCCTACTTCCGGACTGGGCGATCCGTTCCCGAAGTTGCATCCATACCGGCCATTGAACAGGGTATTGGAGAAACTGTCGGCAATGCAGTCTCCCTTGGTACTAACGCTGTCAACAGCCGTCCAGGTGAGCTGCTTGGCCGTGTCGCACTGTGCAGGTGTCATTGCGATGCAGTCCACTGTTCCGATCACGCCATCGTAGATGCTGTATGGCGGCAGCGTAAACGTACCGACTTCGCTATAGGTAAAGTCGGTACGCAGGGAACGGGAAAATCCAATGTCGGAGACGCCAGGCATAAAGCTGGTTTGCGACAAGGTGCCGGGATCGCCAGCAGCCGGCAATGCCTGCAGCGCCTTGTCATTGACTTTCAGTGTGCCTGTGTACCTGCTCTGGACACCTGTCACGCCGGCCGTCGTTGCGGTCATCGTGAAGGTGTCGCTACCAGCCTTCATCACCAGCGGCGTGGTGGGCGTCTCCGTTTTGGCAAATGTCACCGATGAAACGTTCAGCGGCCGGACAGAGAACGCATCGGCAGAACAGGCGGGCGCGGTGCTGGTAAAGGCGGTGCAGGACGAATTTGTGCATTCGCGCACGACCGCGATCAGGTTTTTCCAGGCAGAGTTCAGCGTGAATTGCGGCGACAGTTTGGCTCCCGGATCGCTGGTGCCGTAACTCACGATTTGCGTTGCGCCGCCTTCGACTGCCGCCTTGCCGGTGCAGGCGGCGTTGCATGTCCGGGCAGCATCCGTGCCACAGATACCGTCGGTATTATCAACAAGTTTAACCGCCACATGCCTGCTGCTGGCAGCCGAATAGGCAGTGGAGATGCTGGAACTGGTCAACGCCGCAACCCATAGCTTGAACGGCGTACCCACCAGCTTCATAAAGATATTCCCGGTCTGGAAGTTCTGGTAGGCCGGCACGGTCGAATTGGGCGCAGTAGGATAACTCTCGTCGATTGCCGAAAATCCGCTGGCGATGCCGCCAGTAGGCGGAACCACGGTTTGCGCGCAAATGCGCAGTCCGCCGATTTCATGGATGTTGAAGGAACCGCCTGTGGAACCGGTGAAAGAAATTTTCCAGTAATCCGGCACCACTTTTGATATCCATCCCTGGGTTACCGCGTGGCTGGCCTCAGAATAGGCGTTGAACGGGCCGAACAAGGTTGAATACGAGGAACCGTCACGTGTCGTCGTATCGCGGTTGACGATCACATTGATCTGGCTGCTGGCGAATGGGCGGGCATCGACTATGACCTGGTACATATGTCCCGGGGCAGGCATGTTGGATGCGAAATTATCGATGGATTGACCACCGGGATTACTGCCCGTGCCGCCCAGCCATCGATAGCCGCTGGACCCTCTGCCCGGTCCGCGTACGCCTACGGACTGGGGAATGAACCCGGAGCCGAGCACGCGGCCTTCGGTCGGATTCTGGTAATTGCCGTACTCATCGATCGCTACACCGACCCAGCCGCCCGCAAATCCTGGCGGGTTCGCACTATCATTGCGTTGCGCATATCCCAGCGATCCGCCGAAAGCTCCCGGCACGGCAGGTACGGAGTAGTCGGACAAGGTCACCGCGATACCGTCGGCTCCGGGATTGGAACCGTTGTAGGCATAGTGATTGAACTCTACCGAGATATAGTTCCCTGCAGCAGGAAAAATGCTGGGGACCGTCGCGGCTTTGGCGTTATAGCCGGTACTCTCGGTCAGACGTAATAATCCGGTCGTCTGGTTGATATCCGGGTTGCCGATGCCATCGCTATTGGACAGGGTCCAGTTGGCGCCAAAGATCGTCGACGGGTTCAGGCTGGTACGGCCGAAGTTGTCGCAGACGCAAGTCAGCGAGATGTTGGAAGGTGCGTTCGGCGGCGGCGCGCAGGGCAAAGTGTAGTCGACCGAAATCTGCATATGGTCGACATACACTTCCCGGTTGCCGCCAGACGTGCCCTGCTTTCGCACCGATAACGCCGCGCCGAAGTTTGCCTGGTTGATGTCCGCCGGGTTCCATGTCGTGCCCCACAGGTCAGTGGCGCCACCATGGGATTCGTAGGTATCGGTGGTGGTGTAAATCGTGGAAGTCGCGCGATCGGCACCGGTGACCGTGCCGGCCTTCACGAGACGCATCGAATTGTCTCTTTGAGTTCCGTTATTGTTGGAACTGCGCTCGACATTGACCCTGATGCCGGTGATGGTCGCGCCTGCGGGAATATTGAAGTTATAGCCAACGCATCCCAGATAGTTGCTGACCTCATTGTCGTTGACGGCAACAGTGGCCCGGTTGTTGTCGCTCGCAAGCGCGTTACCCGCATTGCTCCAGGCGTCAGCACCGATGCCGGTTGCGTTCACGCAGGTTGTGGGACTGCGCGTCTGGGTTACGGCGTAGGCAGATGAACTCCATAGCAGCGCGGTGGCCACTGCCATCAGAGGGGCGAAACGTTTCACTGCTATCACAGCCGCGTCGATTTTTTTCATCTAGGACTCATCTGAAAAACAGCTTGCAAATTACGTTGCACATAGTCTTGCCCGCCTACCGCGGGACCATTGCATGTACCGGTCGCACCGCCCGTAGGACGATTGCAGGCAAAGGACGTAATTTGTCTAACGATGATCTCCGGAGTCGCACCTGCGTATTGCACGCTTTGGCACGTGACGGTTATCCTGAACTCATTTAATTGCGGCGCAGGCGGATTGAAGGACACCGCTGGAAAACAGGCGCTAGTGGCGGTGTCATTCAGGGATAGATGCAAACCCCACTCTATGCCGGCGCGCGCTGCCTGATAGGCGCGCATCCCTTGCTCGTCCATCGCCGCGCTGGTGTGCTGAATAGTGGAAAACCGGACCATCGCCGCGCCCAATCCCGACAACACAACGAGCAGGAATATCGCCGCAACGATGCTGAACCCGCGCTGCGCCGTGCAGTATTTGACTGGAGTTGCTTTTGCATGAATTTGAATGAGCGGTTTCATGGCATGTTGTCCACGTGTACCTGGCTAAACAGGCTTACCGTACCGACATCACTGAGCGGCGAACCCAGCGTCAACGCTATTCCTATCAGGCCGTTCCGCTGATTAACAATATTGGTATAGGAAAACGCGCAATTATTCACATCGGTTGCGAGCAATGCATTCATGGCGCCACCGAGTTCGGCTGAGTCCGCCGAACTCGGCTGCGTCCGAACGATCGGATAGTTCCAGTAGCGCGTCAGCCTGCGCGTTGCGGGATCGCATTCGTAGGTCACTGGTGTCGTCACCACATGGAAGTGGCGACCAGGGGAACGGAATCCCGGGGCCGGTTGGGCAGCAAAGGGATTGCTCGTCAAGGTGATGACCGCTCCGGCAGGATCGGACGCAACAGTCGCTCTGTTGCAAGGGCCTGTGCAATCGTAGGCGTTCGCCGGTTCCATTCCCACCGCACTAAGGTTGTAAACGACGATGAAATCACCCTGACGTATGGTCTGTTGACCGGTGGGTAACGGGCCGACGACTGAAAACTGGCAATCCGCTGGATTAGTCACACAGTTCACCGGCGGTGAAAATTTCAGGTAAGGTTGCCCCGCTGCCGGACTGTCTTCTTCCGCCAGGTACCGCGCCCCGGTTTTTGTCAGCAGAAATTCGACGTACTGCCGGGTACCGACATTCGTCACCCTCACGCTATTTGGCAGCGCGAGGCGCAGGTCGCGCGACATGCGCCGCAATGCCGTATCCGCGATATCGGTCAGCTCCGCCCGCGCCTCGCTTTGCACATAGCCCTGCACCGGTAATCGGATGAACATCGCGACAATGGCGAAAATGATGCCAGTAATGACGATGACGATGACGGCTTCTGCGAGGGAGAAGCCGCGTTCATAGTTGCCGGTGAGCGTAATGGGCTTCATCTCACGGGATCAAAGGCAGGAGGGTGCGATAACCCTGCAGCGAGACAGTGTCGCCGCTATAGGTCACGTTGACGGTTACCCGCAGCACGGATGCCTGCGGAACTTCCTGCCCGGCTGGCCCAAATCCCGGTTCCGGGGCCACGCTGACAGATGCGGAATAGCCTGCCGGCACGACGACATTGACCGCATTGCCCATTGCCGTGCCACCGCCGGCAATCGTGAAACCATGGTAGTCATTGACGTTGTCGAAGGGTTGGGTCGTGCTGCCGCGAGTCTCTCCGGGTTCCGGACCGATCGTCTCCGGCAATGCGCAAGGGGCCAGAGGGCTGAACCCGTCGGGATCGCATGTCGTGAAGCGCATCAGCAAGACTTCTTCCAGCAAGGCTTCTGCCACCGCCAGTGCCTGCTTGCGGACCTGCGGGTCGGCGCTGCGGCCGGTGGTTGTCGCCATCACTTGCAGGATGCCGATGACCGCAACGCTGATGATCACGATGAACATCACCAGCTCGATCATGGTGAGTCCACGCTGGGACGGCACACGGCCAGTGGCGTTACGGATGAACATATCCCGTCTCGCGTTCGACGATGATATTCTGGCTCAGCCCGCCGCCGGAAAATGACATCGTGATCGTTGCAAAGCTTGAGTCCGGCGGTGTATCGGCGACGTTGAATGGCTTACCAAGCGCATTAAAGAAAAATCCTTGAATGGTTGGCGCGATGGTGTAGGTTACGTCGCCCGGAATTGCTTCACACAGCCAGGTTGTACTGTTATTGCATCTGGCACGCGTATCAGCGCTGCCGCTATTTAAGTTCAGTGGCGCCGGAACCTGGCTGGCGCAAGTTCCGTCTGCCGCAAAGGCAGTAAAACAAAATGCGATGCTGGTCCCGTTCAGGCGCACATGCACATCACGGTTCTGGGCGACCGCAAGCTTCTGTGCGTACCGCATCATTGATTGCGCCTGATCGGAAAAAGCGCGCACGTCGAAAGGTTGTTTGTTGAAAAAGCGCGGCATTGCCACCGCGGCGATAATGCCCATGATGATCAGCACAGAAACCAGCTCGACCAACGTGAATCCCCCATGCAACCTGGCTGGCGAACTGTATTGCACGTTCAATCGTTGCATTGCCATATAAGGGAACCGGTTATCTCTTGATCAGATCGTGTCATCGACGATGTTCGCTGCGGCCGGGAAAATGACAACAACGCCGGCGCAAGATTTTCATCCTGGACGGCGACGGCCTATTTTCCATCTCAATATTTCTACTAAAGCGGGCAACTGGTAGAGATGAAAGTAAAAGGGGCCCAGCTTGTTTCCAAACTTGGGCCCGCTTTATAAATGAAGACTAGTTAGTTGCAGTTCGTCGCGAAGTTGCCGTCGGTTGGAACCAGCGTGATGGTTGGCGATCCGTTGGCAGCCGCAGGCTGGGCGTAAGTAACACCACAGTTTGCCGGTGTTGTCGCGCTTGTCTGCGAGAAGGTGCCTGCTGCATAGGTAAAGCCCTGAATGCTTGCAAGTGCGTTATCGATACCACCTGCAGCAGTCGCTGGATAACCATTGACGATCGCAACGCTCTGGCCTTCCATCGTAATTGTTCCGTTTGTTACGTTCTTAACCAGCGCCTGTGCGTGTGCGATTGCAGCAGCTGACTGTACCGCGCCAAACAAGCCCTTCGCAGCAGCGTAACGCGCATCTGCAGACATGCCCGTAAAACGGGGAATGGCGGTTGCTGCCAAAATACCCAGGATAACGATCACGACAACCAATTCGATCAATGTAAAACCGGATTGCTGGCTTCTTACGTTTGTGTTTCTCATTTTGTACCCCTTAAATCAAAAGAATGTCATCACTGGTTCAGAACCACTTGTAAGAAACAACTGGATCCAGAGTTACACCTACAATCCTGCTCCCGTCCTCCGCGTCCCCTTCTTCTGAAGCAGTGACCAATCTCACATGGAAACTCACTTGCTTCAGTCCGCTTTGCTCAGTATCCAGAAAGGTGTTGTTGCGAGGCAAGTATATTAGGTTTCTCTTGTGCAAGTCAAAATACCAATTTCCGATTTCTATGTCCTGTGGTTTTGGCGCAAAATATTCGCCCGCATAATTTGGAGGCTTTTCCGCCAGCCATTTCATCGGATTTTGTCTTACAAGCGCGGGGAGCTCGCTTTCCTTCGATTTAGCCAACAGCGACGCCATTTGCAGATGCAATGCGCTACGCAGCACGCCGACCGTATGTTCCATAGCGGCTTTTTCCGCCTGCTCCTGGTAAAAATTGATCCGATTCAGCAAAGCTGTTGCAAGTAATGCAACGACGCAGACAACGACCGACAGTTCGATGAGGGTGAATCCCCGGGTTCTCCAAACGGAAGTATGGGAATCGCTCATGATCCTTTTGTCAAAGTGACACGCCCGAGATCCCAGATCGGCAGGAATACGCCGAGTGCCAAGATCAACACCAGGACACCAAGGAAAACGACCAGGATCGGCTCAATCCTGGCTGACAGGGTTTTTAACTCGTATTCAACTTCGCGCTCGTACATCTGCGCGATTTCGTCCATCAGCTCATCGAGCTCGCCCGTCTCTTCACCCACTGCAACCATCTGCAGTACGACGGGTGTGAACACGCCCGTCGTCACTGCGGTGCGCAAGATGCTTTCGCCGCGCTCTACGCCGTCGCGCATCTGCTCGACACGGGAACCAATGTAGCTGTTATCGACGGTCTGGGCGACCACGCTCAACGCCTGAACGATGGGAACGCCGCTCCTGCTCGACAGTGCGAAACTGCGGGCGAAGCGGGCAAGCGTGCCTTTGAGAATAATCTGTCCGGCGATCGGGATTCGTAGTTTGAAACGGTCCCACTGGTATCTTCCATTAGGTGTTCCGGTGTACACCTTGAATGCAACCCCAGCACCCAGGATGACCACGAGGATCAGCGACCAGTACTGCACTGTGAAATTTGAGGTTGCAATCAGCACCTTGGTCATGGCCGGCAGTTCGGCCTTGAATCCTGCATAAACCTTTGCGAATGCCGGAATGACGAAAATATTGATGATTGCGATTGCGACTGCCATCGTCACGATAACGAATACCGGATACCGCAGCGCAGTCCGGATTCGCTCCCGCATCTCCCGGTCGAATTCCATGTAGTCGAACAGGCGCAGAAAAACTTCCTCCAGGCGGCCGGTCATTTCACCGACACGCACCATGCTGGTATAGAAGGAAGAAAATACCGTCGGGTGCCTGCGCATCGCAGCAGACAGCTCCCGTCCTGCATCGAGTGATTCACGCAAATCCTTGATCACCCGTCCAAACGCCTGATTAATCGCCGACTCCTGCAGTCCGGCCAAGGCCCTCATAATGGGCACTCCGGCCTTGAGCAAGGTGTACAACTGACGACTGAACAGTTGCACATCGATCGCCTGGACCTTTCTTTCCGTCAGTCTTGCCCAGAACGTTTCGGTGCTGTCCTTCACCGACTTGGTGGTGGCAGTAATTTCTATTGGTGTGATACCGGTGTTGAACAACTGGTCTGCCACCGCGCTGCTATCAGCGCCTTCCAGGATGCCCTGCAAGAGTTCACCGCGGGCGTTACGGGCTTTGTAGGAGAAAAACGGCACGTTAAATCCCGTGGCAGGTACAGTAGTTCATCGACGGCAGGCCGGCTTATGCTTGGTGCAGGACATCGTCTTCCGCCTGATGGCTGATTCGCATTGCTTCTGCAAGAGTGGTCTTTCCTTTCGCCACCAGTTCGATTGCATGCCGGCGCAGCGTATGCGAGCCCATCTGGGTTTTGGCGACCTTGATGAAATGATCCTGATCGTAATGGTTGGCGGCATTGGTTACCGCGTCGGTCATTTCCAGCATTTCATATACGCCGGTACGCCCCCGGTAGCCTGTGCCATTGCAATGGGAACATCCCCTTCCATGAAGATACTGGTGCGAAGACACCGCGTCCCCGAGATCGGCAGACAACCATTGGCGCTCGCCCGGCTTGAGCGAATACGGCTCCGCGCAGCTTTCGCAGATCAGCCGCACCAGCCGCTGCGCGAGCACAGCCTGCAAAGACGTTGCGACCATGTATGGCGGCACGCCCATGTCCAGCAAGCGAATGGGCGTGCTCAGCGCGTCGTTGGTATGCAGCGTGGACAGAACGAGGTGACCGGTCAATGCGGCACGCATGCCGATTTGCGCTGTTTCATGGTCGCGCATCTCACCTACCAGCACCACATCGGGATCCTGCCGCAATGCGGAGCGGAGCACCGTCGAGAAGGTCAGGTCAATTTTTTCATTGACCTGCACCTGGGTAATGCCCGGCAGCCGGTATTCGACAGGGTCTTCGACCGTGATCAGCTTGCGCTCCATGGAATTCAGCTCGGCCAGCGCGCCGTACAGCGTCGTCGTTTTGCCGCTTCCCGTCGGTCCGGTCACCAATACCAAGCCATTCGGCCTTTGCAGAATCGATCGAAACCGCCGCAGCATGGCCGGCGGCATGCCGATGGAATCGAGCTTTAATGTGCCGCCACCCTGGTTCAGCAGACGCATGACCACCGATTCACCGTACTGGCTGGGCATGGTGGAGATACGGACATCGACCTGCTGCTGCTTCACCTTGATGGCGAACCGTCCGTCCTGAGGCAGGCGCTTTTCGGAGATATCCAGGCCTGACATCAACTTGAGGCGAAGCGCCAGCGCGGCAGCGATCTTGATGTCTGCTTCGGTTTGCAGATGCAGAACACCATCAATGCGAAAGCGGATGTGGAGACGGGATTCCTGCGGTTCGATATGGATGTCGGATGCCCTGATCTGGGTCGCATCATCGAATACCGACTGCAGCAACTTGACGACCGGCGCTTCCTCGATCCCCGGCGCACCGCCGAGAGAGCCGAAGTCCACGTAGCTATCGCCGAGATCCTGCTCAAGTTCACGTGCAAAGTCGGTGATTTCGTCCGTGCGCCGGTATATCCGGTCGATTGTCTGCAGAAGCTCGCCTTCATTGACAACCGCCAGTTCGATCATGCGCCTTGTCGATCTGGCTATCTCGTCATAAGCAAAAAGATCGGTCGGGTCCGCCATGCCGATCAGCAGCGAGGCACCACGATCCTCCAGAACGATGGCGCGAAAACGACGTGCCTGGGTCTCGGCAAGGAGACGCACTATGTTTGGAACGAGGTTGTAAAACTTGAGATTGATGTATGGAATGTTTAACTGCTTGGCGAGCGCGCCGGAGATTTCATCCTCGGTGACAAAGCCATTTTCGATGAACACCCGCCCCAGCTTTCGGCCAGTGCGCTTTTGTTCACCAAGCGAGAATTGAAGCTGCTCTTCCGAAAGCAGCTTCTGCTGTACCAATATCTCACCCAGGCGGATTTTTTCCGGCCTTGGCATAAGCGCTCCTTACCAATGGGAAATTACGCGCCTATTTTAGCGAGAATTTATTTTCCTTAGTGAATTGTTTTTATTGGGAAATTTAGTTGCAACAGTTTATAAACCGCCCAACGCCTGCCGGAAGTCCTCAACCAAATCAGCCGTATCCTCGATGCCGACCGAAACGCGAATTAGCGATTCGGCAATCCCCATGCTTGCGCGACGTTCTGCGCCCATCTCATAAAAAATGGTGTGGGCAACCGGAATTACCAGTGTCCGCGTGTCGCCAAGGTTACTGGCCGGCACACCGAGCCGCAGGCGATTCAGGTAATCAAAGCAATCAATACCCTCTGCCAGTTCAAAGCTGAAGAGGCTGCCAAAGGCGCTGAAAAGATCGGTGGCAATCGCATGCTGCGGATGTGATGGCAAGCCGGGATAGTGAACCGCAGTCACACGCGGGTCGGCCTCAAGCATCTGCGCCAGCGCCATCGCATTGGCGCACTCACGCTCCATCCGCAAAGCCATGGTTTCCGCACCGACGGCAATGTGGTGCGCGGCCTCGGGGCCGAGTGACCCGCCGAAGTCCCGCAATGCCTTGGCACGAATCTGTGCCATGCCCCATTGCGGCTGCGTGTACCGTTTGTAGGTGTCAAAAATATTGGGAAACTTGCTCCAGTCGTACAAGCCGGTATCGGTAAGACTGCCGCCGAGCGCATTGCCATGACCTGCGATCGATTTGGTCAATGCGTTGACGACCAATCCGGCGCCGACCATCCTAGGGCGAAACAGATACGGGGAAGTCATCGTATTGTCCACTACGAACAAAATTCCCTTGTCGCGGCAAAGCTGGCCGATCCGCTTTAGGTCGGCAACCTGAGTGCGCGGATTGGCAATCGTTTCAACGAACACTATTCTCGTCGATGGCGTAAGCGCTGCTTCCACATTGGCGACGTCGGTTGCATCAACAAAGGATACGCCGCACCCCTGCCCGCTCACTGTCTGCCAGAGGCTATTCGTATTGCCAAATAGAAAAGCCGATGAAACGACATGGTCGCCGCTGCGCAACAGCGCCTGTACGAGTGCACCAATGGCCGCCATGCCGGTGGAGAAACAAATGGTGGCAAGCCCTTGTTCCATTTTTGTGATCTTGTCTTCAAGCGCTGAGACAGTCGGATTGCCCTGTCGTCCATAACGATAGCCCGGCTGTTTGCCCTGAAATACGGCAGCCAATTCGCGTGCGTCCTTGTAACCGTATGCCACGGATGTATGGATGGGCTTGTGCAACGACCCATGTTCGATCGGCTTTTGCCGGTCACTATGCAGAATGGTTGTAGTGAAGCCGTATTTTTTGATGTCGTTCATAGCAATAAAAAACCCGTTTCGCATGCGCTAAAAACGGGTGGAAGGAATTCGATCCCATTTAGCGGCATTTGTTTAGGACATGGTGCCCTTGCGCCCGCAAGCAGAAAGCAAATCGGCGCAGAGCCCAATGCTATCGCAAATCCGATCGAAAACAAAATTCCAACTTTATGCCTTTCTTTTTGATTGAATGCCGTCAGCACTCCCGGCATGTCTCAATCACCTGTGTTATCGAAAGAAATCGAGATTAATAGGCGAAACTTCGGCATCGGGAAGATGCCTTAGATTTTTTGCACTTATCTTTCTCAGAGTGATCCTAATCAAAGCTCGGTTGTTTCCTTACCGTTTTACATTTTCAGCACGCTTTCTCAGCGATAGCATTCTGACGCTGATGAAGCCGGTTTTGCCGATGACAAGCAACTTACTCATCCGGCGCGGAACAAGGAGTGACTTACAAAGGGCCACGCCAACGCATTGTCGTAGATTCGAGCGCAGGGAAAGATTAGCTAAGCAACTTGGTGGAACTTTTTTGCGGAAAACACAAGATCTAAACGATAAAAGACTCATTTCATTCGATGCTCGTCTAGGTAGGTCTTCAGGCGAGGAAAGGCTAGCAATGCAAAACGTTCTTGCCGCTGGTTCGTCACGAAACGAATCAAAATGGCGAAGAAAAGATGGATTACCGGTTTTCATTGGGATATCAGCCGGCGCGATTCACCATAAGGACGGCATAGTTGATTGCGTCCTTTGCAGCAAGAGAATACCTATATCAAGCGACTTCTTAACTCCCCAGTCTTCCAAACGGAGACAATACTTTGCCGTGCCAGAGTTGCCTGGCGAGAGCAGGAAGTTGCTCAAGAAACCTGCCGGGATACTTGTGTTTGCCGCAAGCAAAAAGGATTTGTCGCTACGTCCCCGGCTTCAGGATGAAGCAATGACTGCAGCGATCCGCCCGGCCGCATTGCGTCAGTTTTTCATCGTCCTGCTCAGCGACACAACCAAATGCACAAATCACGGCGATATGTCGATCACCTTGAAGCAAACGATGGCGAAGAGACAGCGCCTGTCTGAAATCGTCGTTTTCGACGTTAGCACCGGGATTACGCCGAACGATAAAAACAGACTTTTAGAGGCCAATACACAGTTCCGGCGGATACCACCGCCCAGACCTCGGGATACCGGCCCAAATTCACACCTCAGCCAAAGACTAGTCACACTATCCGGCCGACGCCTACCGTGTCCGAGCAGCCTTGGGAAAAGCGCTTGCATCTTCGCTGCACAGCGTCCAGCGCTTAATTGAAGGTGCGGATTACATCACAATTCCGCTATCGTGCAAACCGCTCGCGAGCGTGCAGAATAATCCATGAGGAGTGCAGATGGCAACGATTCTAATCGTTGATGACCATGTGTTGAATCGGCAGTTTCTCACAGTGTTACTGGCCTATGGAGGCCATCATCTTCTTGAAGCCGCTAGTGATGGGGAAGCATTGATACTGGCTGACGCAGAGCGGCCGGATCTGATTATCGCCGATGTATTCATGCCCAACATGAATGGCCATGAGTTCCTGGCCCGCCTCCGGTCCGTATCCGGCATGGCCCAAACGCCTGTTATTTTCTACACCACTGCAAATCGTCAGCGGGATGCCGAGTCCATTGCGGCTGAAACAGGAATACGCTGGATTCTTCCGAAGCCATCCGACCCGGCGATCATTCTCAATACCGTTTCCGAGGCCTTAGGACTCGCAGCGAACAACGCCGACATCATTACCCAGCCTCACCCAATTGACGCACAGCGCGACGATACAGGATTCCAATCGGGACACGGACCACATTCGTCGTGGCGTTCAACCAGCCACGACATACCGCAGGAAGCCGGCATTGAAAATCTGCAGCTCGTCGTACAACGATTCTCGCATGCGCTCACCAGCTTGCAAGCGGTCAGCCTCAGGCTGACCTCATTGATTGATCTTGGTATCGAACTCGCGTCCGAGCGCAACCCGGACAATCTACTCGCAATCAGTTGCCGCGTGGTGCAGGATATATGCGAGGCACAGTACGCAGCGATCGGCATCGTCGATGACGATCTCGCCCAAATCACCCACTACGTCATGCGTGGCACAGACCATGCGATACAAACTCGATTGAGGGACACCAGGCCGGATGCCGGTGTGCTTGGCGAGTTACTGCGCCGGTCTGTACAAAGGCTTGGTCATGTCAACGGGCAGCCGGAATCCATCGGCTTGCCTTCCTTTCATCCACCAGTGCACAGCTTTCTCGGCGTGCCGATTGCAAATCGCCATAAAGTCTTTGGATGGCTTTATCTGGCGAACAAGCGCAGCGGCATGGCGTTCAGCGAGATCGATGAGCGCGCTGCAGCGACTGTCGCCTCGCAGCTTGCGGTGGTTTACGACAACCTGGTTTTGTACAACGAGATTCAGCGGCAGCATATTCTTCTCAAGCAGGAAGTGGACGACCGAAAGCGGGCACAGGAGGCACTTCGACGCACCTTGCGCGCCCGCACCGTCATGGCGGAATGCAACCATGTGATGGTGCATGCGACCGACGAGGATGCGCTGTTACAGGACATGTGCCGCGCGGTTGTTGACGCCGGGGGCTATCGCCTTGCCCGGATCGGCTATCTCAGCGAGGATGGTAACCGTTTGATTCCGATGGCGCAGGCAGGCGCCGAAGAGATGGATGCAGATGGACCGACGAACATCTCACGCGAACATGAGGTGGCGGTGTCGCTGCCGTTGCGGGAAGGTGCGCGGATATTCGGTGTACTGACCATACATGAGGCTATACCAAATACATTCGATAGCGGACAGACAGCAATGCTGGAAGAGCTCGCGGACGACATTTCGTATGGTGTCGTCAGCTTGCGAACCAAGGCGGCACGGGAAGAAGCGGAGCGAGCACTCCGAGCTACTGAAGAAAAGCTGTCCGGCATCCTCGGCTCGATCGACAATGTCGTCTGGTCAGTCAATGAGAGTGGATTCATTTACCTGAATGCGGTCGTGGAAGATATCTACGGAAGACCGACAGAAGCGTTCTACAACAACAAGGATTTGTGGTTCGAGGCGATTCACCCCGACGACCGCGCCGCCGTCCGCCATGCCCATGCCACACTGGCTGAAAAAGGCAGTTTCACCGAAGAATATCGGATCATGAAACCCGATGGACAGATACGCTGGATCGAGGAGCGGGCGCGCGCAGTGCGAAACGAATCAGGCGAAGTAGTTCGCTTTGACGGTATCGCCATCGACATCAGCGAACGCAAGATATATGAAGCCCGCATCGAATACCTCGCAGACCATGATGCGCTGACCAGCCTTGCGAATCGCAATCTTCTTGCCGATCGCATCAGCCAGGCAATGGCGCATGCACGCCGTAACGGTTTGCTGGTCGCACTTCTCTTCCTCGACCTTGATCGGTTTAAAAGCGTCAACGACAGTTTCGGTCATTCGCTTGGCGACGCTTTGCTGATCGAAATCGCGGAGCGCCTGAAGCAGGTAGTCCGGCAAGGCGACACGGTAGCGCGGCAGGGTGGTGATGAATTCATCCTGCTGCTGACGGACATCGTCAAGCCACAAGACGTTACTGTTGTCGCGCGCAAAATTTTTCAGACTTTCTCGGCTCCCATCATCATTCGCGGCCACGAGCTTTTTGTGACGGTCAGCATCGGTGCGACCCTTTACCCGACCGATGGCGAGGATATCCAAACCTTGCTGCGCAACGCGGATATCGCAATGTATCGGGCGAAGGAAGAGAACGGCAATGCGTTCCAGTTTTATTCGCGGGACATGAGCATACGCGCACTGGAACGCGCTGAATTGGAAAGCGCGCTGCGTCGTGCGCTGGAACGAAAAGAATTCGAGTTGTTCTACCAGCCGAAGGTCGATGCTGCGACCAGCCGCATCATCGGTGCGGAAGCCCTGATCCGCTGGAATCATCCCGATATGGGACTGGTATCACCGACGCGGTTTATTCCGATGGCGGAAGAAATCGGCCTCATCGTTCCGATCGGCGATTGGGTATTGCATACGGCGTGCGCACAGAACAAGGCTTGGCAGGACGCCGGTTTGCCGAAGATCAGCGTATCAATCAACCTCTCCGCGCGGCAGTTCAATGAAGAAGGTCTTGTTGAATCAGTTGCGCATGCGCTTCACAGCATGGATCTCCAGGCTTGTCACCTTGAGCTTGAACTGACCGAAAGCATGGTTATGAACAGCGCAGATCATTTCATTACCAAATTGAAGGACCTTGAAAACCTCGGCGTGCAACTGTCCATCGACGATTTTGGCACCGGTTACTCCAGCCTCAGTTACTTGAAGCGGTTCCCGCTGCATCATCTCAAGATTGATCAATCATTCGTCCGTGATATCGCTACGGACGCCGATGACGCCGCCATCACAAGTACAGTGATTTCCCTCGGCCACAGCCTGAATCTCAAAGTGATTGCCGAGGGTGTGGAAACCGAGGAACAGGTCGCATTCCTGCGGGATCATCATTGCGATGAAATGCAGGGGTACTACTTCAGCAAGCCGCTTCCCGCCTCGGAGTTTGCCCACCTGTTACGAAGGCTGCATTAGCAGAGTCTCGAAAGCATCGCGGACGCGCGGGACATCACGCTTACGGGTTGTGCGGCGGCCATCGCCAGTCGGAACCTGGCTCGCATAGGCATTCTTTACCGCTTATAAAAGAAAACCCGCCTGCGGCAAAACCGAAGGCGGGTGAACTGAAGACAGCGTGGTCGCTTAGTCGACCTGTGCCAAATTCAGGTTAAGCTGCGAACGAACCGCATCGTCGGTTTCCGGCTTCGGGTTATTGCGCGCGAACTCGATGCGATCCAGGTAGTCGCGCGATACATCGCCGGTGACGTAGATACCGTCGAAGCAGGATGCCTCGAAGCTGTCCAGTGATGGATTTGCATCCGAGATGGAACGCTTCAGTGCATCGATATCCTGATATACCAAGGCGTCCGCAGTAATCTCGCGGCATACCTCGTCGTCACTGCGTCCATAGGCAATCAGTTCGTTGCGGGTGGGCATGTCGATACCGTAGACATTCGGAAATTTCACCGGCGGCGCGGCCGATGCGAATATCACCCGCTTGGCACCGGCTTCGCGGGCCATTTGCACGATTTCCCGGCTGGTCGTACCGCGCACGATTGAATCGTCCACCAGCAGCACGCTCTTGCCCTTGAATTCCGAGCTGATTGCGTTCAACTTCTGGCGCACGGATTTGCGGCGATGTGCCTGCCCGGGCATGATGAAGGTACGGCCGATATAGCGATTCTTGATGAAACCTTCGCGGTAATTCAGGTTCAGCTTCAATGCAAGTTCCATTGCCGCTGGGCGCGACGAATCCGGGATCGGCATTACGACATCGATGTCGCCGGCGGAAAATTGTCCCTGGATTTTTTCGGCAAGGTATTCACCCATCTTGAGGCGCGTCGCATAGACCGACGCACCGTCGATGACGGAATCAGGCCGTGCAAGATAGACAAATTCGAATGCACACGGATTGAGAACCGGGTCGTCCGCACACTGCTGGTTGTAGAGATTTCCCTCAAGGTCGATGAAGATGGCCTCGCCCGGCACCACATCACGCAGGAAACGGAAACCCAGGCCTTCCAGTGCAACCGATTCGCTTGCGACCATGTATTCTGGGCCATGTTCGGTGTCGTTGAATCCGATGCACAACGGGCGGATTCCAAACGGATCGCGGAAGGCAAGCAGGCCGTAACCGGCGATCTGCGCTACAACCGCGTACGAACCGCGCACACGTTTATGCAATACGGTGACTGCCTTGAACAGCGCCGATGGATCAAGTGAATATCCGGTAGTCGCCTGCTGGATTTCGTGCGCCAGCACGTTGAGCAGCACTTCCGAATCGGACGCGGTGTTGATATGCCGTCTGTCGTTTTTGAAGAGCTCGATCTTGAGCTGCTCCCAATTCGTCAGGTTACCGTTGTGAGCCAGGATGATGCCGAACGGCGCGTTGACATAGAACGGCTGCGCTTCCTCCGCGCTGGAGGATCCTGCGGTCGGATAACGTACTTGCCCGATACCGGCATTGCCTGGCAGCGAGCGCATGTTACGGGTGCGGAAAACATCGCGTACCAGGCCGTTTGCCTTGTACATCGAAAACGCATCACCGTGATTGGTTGCGATACCCGCCGCATCCTGACCCCGGTGCTGCAGCAACAGCAGCGCATCGTAGATCAACTGATTGACGGGACTGTGGGAAACAACGCCAACAATGCCACACATGGTGGACTCCTCAACGAAAAGTGCAATTTGTACGGGAGGCAGCACGCTTCATGAAATTCTGCCTCTTGCTGATCTGGTGCGAACGAAGCACCTGGCATGCTCTCGTCCGGCTTGTGTATTTCTGCAGCGTCTTTCAGGTAAGCCCACTGCTGCCGTCTTGTCTATTAGGGGCCGGTTCATGCAAAACAGCGCCCTGCCCTGCCAAGCTTAAAAATGCACATGTCTTGCATAATCTCCTGGCAGGAACGGCTTGATGGTCCGGGCTGCGGTCTCTGCCAACGGACTGAACAAAGCGTCTTTCCAGAACGGTTGCTGTGGTATCGCCGTCATGCCGCAAACAAGTACAGCGGCTAACACGATAATCATTCCACGCCCCAACCCGAACAAGCCTCCGAGGCCACGATCGGCGAGAGACAAACCGCTTGCTTTGATAATTGCATCTACCGCGAGCATGAGCAGCATCATCAGGATGCGCACGCCGATAAACAAGGCAATGAATGCAATGATCAGTCGTGATGTTCCTCCAGGAACCATATCCGGCAGGAGCGCCGCGAGGTCCTCGCCGTATGCGTTTGCCACAACGAACGACACGACCCAACTCAGCAAGGACAGGATTTCTTTCACCAGTCCTCGCATGGTGCTGATGATGACTGAACATACCAGCACGAACAGCACCAAATAATCAAAAATCGTCACGTAAGCGAATCAGGCTGGTACCAATGTGCCGCTCAGGCCAAGCTTGCCGATCTTCGCCCGGACCTTGTCCGCTTCTTCCTTGTTGCCAAACGGTCCGACCCGAATACGGATACGCTCGCCCGACTGGGTCGCCACCGTCTGGGTGTACGACTTGATGCCGGCGCCCTTCAATTTGGATTGCAGCTCGTCGACCTTGTCTTTCGACGCCAGAGCGGCAACCTGAATGACGAACTTGCCATCCTTCTTCGCGGTGTTGTTTGCCTTGGTAGGATCGGTTCCGCCGTCCAAAAGTGCCCTTGCACGTGCGGATTCATCGACTTTCGGGGTGGTTTTCTGTTCGGTTTTGGCATCCGGCTTGGCAGCGAGCTGGGTCGCAGGCGGCTTTTCGGAGACCGCCGGCTTTCCGACCGGGGCCGGTTTCTCGGAAGCCGGCGCGGCCGGCGGGTCGATGACTTCCTCTTCGGGATCGAGCGATGCAGATGCGGATACCCCCGCAGGTGTAGCAGGCCGATTCGCCTGGGCGAGCGCGGATTTATCCTTCGATGGTATGCGAATGGCAATATCGTCTGCCAGCGGCTTCGGCTCGGCATCCAGCAGCATCGGCACGCCTATCACGGCAGCCATCACCAGAGCGACGGCCCCGATAAGCCTGCGCCTCGCACGTTTCTTTTCCGGCAAAACCGGATCGACTGCCTGGTTGCCTTCCTTGTTCTGCCGGCGCTTGCGCGAACGTGGCGCCTGCGTCTCGTCTTCGGCACGCGAATAAAAATTGCTGTCGCCAGCGGCGGGTTCTTGCTTGTTTTTGCGGAGGAACGAGAACAAGCTCATGCGGTTAAAGTGTTCAACGAGGTCTTCAATGAGATTGCGATTTTCGGAACTCCATAACGCCAGCAACTGTGAGGAAAGAACCGAAGACCGCAATTCTATCATTCTCACCCGCTCGGCTCAGGGCGTTCTCGTAGGCCGCAGCAGGCGATGCAAAAACTTCAATCGAGCTCTCTGCACCAGCCTGATTTTGGGGCGTTACGCCCGCATGCAATAGTTTTTCCTGCAACTGTGCCGCGCTTGCCGCGCGCGGTAGCGGCAAATCCGTGACACACCAGTGGTCGATGCGCTCTTTTAGCTGTGCGATCACGCCATCAATATCCTTGTCCTGCATCGCACCGAATACCGCGTAAGTGTAGGGATGGAATGCCATGTTGTCGAGATTCTGGGCCAGCGTGGCGGCGGCATGTGGATTGTGTGCGACATCCAGGATAACCGTCGGCCGCCCTGCCAGGACCTGGAACCGGCCGGGAAGATCGACCATGACCAATCCGGTGCGTATTTCCTGCGCACCGACCGGCAGACGGTGCCGCAACGACTCGAGCGCGGCGAGTGCGGCGGATGCGTTGAGCAACTGGTTGGCGCCGCGCAGGGACGGGTATCCGAGCGCATTGCGCCGCTGGCTCCGTCCGCCATAATTCCATTGCTGCTTGTCGCCGGCATAGTTGAAGTCGCGTCCGATCAACCACAGGTCCGCACCGATCGACTGCGCATGCTGAACCAGCGACTGTGGCGGCACCGGATCGCTGCAGATCGCGGTACGGCCGGACCGGAATATGCCGGCTTTTTCAAACCCGATTTTTTCGCGGGTATCACCAAGATAGTCAGTATGGTCGAGGTCGACGCTGGTAACGATTGCCACATCGGCATCGATTACGTTGACAGCATCCAGGCGGCCGCCAAGACCGACCTCGAGAATTACCGCATCGAGCCCGGATTCGGCGAACAGCCCAACTATCGCCAGCGTCGTGAACTCGAAATAGGTGAGCGACACGCCCTCCCTGCTCCGCTCGACGGCTTCGAACTGCTTGATGAGTGCGGCATCGGATGCAGGTTCGCCGTTGATTCGCGCCCGCTCATTGAAATCCAGGAGGTGCGGCGACGTGTACAGACCGACCCGGTATCCGGCCTGTAGCAGGATGGACTCCAGCATGGCGCAGGTCGAGCCTTTGCCGTTCGTGCCGCCGACGGTAAGCACCGGACAAGTGAAGGTGATGCCCAGTCGCTGCTGGACCTGCGCAACGCGTTCCAGGCCCATGTCGATCGCTTTCGGATGCATGGTTTCCAGCTTTGCGAGCCAGTCAGCGAGTGTGGCGGGAGATTGTTGTGTGGCGTCTTGCATGGTATGAGGCTCGAAAATTAAAAAGCCCGGACCTGGGATGGGCCGGGCTCTGATGGAGTGCTTCAGTTCAGGCGAGCACTTCCGCTGGCTGATTCTGCAACAGCGCCAATAATCGGGCAATTTCCTCGCGCATCTTGCGACGGTCCACGATCATGTCGACGGCGCCTTTCTGCACCAGGAACTCAGCCCGCTGGAATCCTTCCGGTAATTTTTCGCGCACCGTATTTTCGATCACCCGCGGCCCGGCAAAACCGATCAACGCCTTCGGTTCCGCGATGACGACATCGCCCATGAAGGCGAACGATGCGGATACGCCCCCCATTGTGGGATCGGTCAGGACGGAGATGAACGGAAGTTTCTTCTCCGACAACTTCGTCAGCATCGATGTTGTTTTCGCCATCTGCATCAGAGAAAGCAATCCTTCCTGCATGCGCGCTCCGCCGGTGGCGGTGATGCAGATGAACGGGACCTTTTGCTCCAGTGCAATCTGTGCCCCGCGGGCAAAGCGTTCACCGACAACCGAGCCCATCGAGCCGCCCATGAATTCGAATTCGAAACAGGCAACGACAACAGGAAGCGTCATGATTGCGCCTCCCATGACGACAAGCGCATCGGTTTCACCCGTGGCTTCCATGGCGTCCTTCAAGCGATCCGGATATTTCTTGCTGTCCTTGAACTTGAGAGAATCCACCGGCAATGCTTCCTGCCCGATCTCATACCGGCCGCCTGCATCCAGCAACGCGTCCAGCCTTTCACGTGCGCGAATACGCATGTGGTGGTCGCATTTCGGGCAGACATGGATATTTGACTCCAGGTCGGTTCTATAAAGAACCGCCTCGCAGGATGGGCACTTCACCCACAGACCTTCCGGTACCGATTTGCGCGTCGCCGTATCGGAGCGCTGAATGCGCGGGGGAAGCAGTTTTTCAAGCCAACTCATTGTGACCTCTTTTCATTTTTGCTTGCCGAATTGTACCGTTCGCCCTGATTTGCGCCAACTGCATCGGCGTCTGGCGAAGATGCACTTTTAAACTTGTCGACTTACGCCGCTTTGGCGGGTTGTGCATCCAACGCGCCCCGAATTTCCGTAATGAATTTTTGAACCGCCTGGATTGCCTGGTCGCGCGGTGTGTTCTCCAGTTCCTGGATGATCCGGCTGCCAATGACGACAGCATCGGATACGGACGCAATCGCGGTAGCCGTCGCCGCATCACGGATGCCGAATCCCACGCCAACAGGCAGGCTTACATGCTTCTTGATTCTTGGAATCATGTCCGCTACTGCCTGGAGGTCGAGATGGCCCGAGCCGGTCACACCTTTCAGCGACACATAGTACACATATCCCGTTGCAATTTTGCCTACCTGCCGAATGCGCTCATCGGTGGATGTCGGTGCCAAAAGGAAAATCGTATCGAGGTCGTGCTGCCGCATCATTGCGGCAAAATCCTCGCATTCTTCAGGCGGGTAATCGACCACCAGCACGCCATCCACGCCGGCCTGCTGGGCCGCTGTGATGAATGGCCCGGTTCCCATGCGTTCAATCGGATTTGCATACCCCATCAACACTACGGGAGTTGATTGATCGCGGGACCGGAACTCGCGCACGAATTGCAGGACCTGTTTCAGGCCTACTCCATTTGCCAGTGCGCGTTCCGAAGCGCGTTGAATGACCGGACCGTCGGCCATGGGATCGGAGAACGGTACGCCGAGTTCGATGATATCGGCGCCACCAGCCACCAATGCGTGCATCAGCGGGACGGTCAACTCAGGCGCCGGATCACCGGCGGTGATGAAGGGAATCAGGCCCTTCCGATTTTGCGATGCTAGGACAGATAAGGTGTGCTGGATTCTGGACATAATGGCGATTTTTCGTTTCCTGCTTCCATCGGCAAGCCGGCGTGTTAAATGCCGGCCTGCAAGCGCCTGGAAAGGATAGTTGAATTTACATAGGATGAACGAAGGATCAGAACCGCTTTTTCATCCGTTCAGCGACCGTATGCATGTCCTTGTCTCCCCGCCCCGACAGGTTCGCAAGAATGATCTTGTCCTTGGGCAGCGAAGCAGCGAACTTCGCAGCATAGGCCAATGCATGGCTCGATTCCAGCGCAGGGATAATGCCTTCAATCCGGCAGCATTGATGAAACGCTTCTAGCGCTTCCTCGTCGGTTACCGCCACATACTGCGCACGGCTGGAATCCTTCAACCATGAATGCTCGGGCCCAACGCCGGGATAATCGAGCCCGGCTGATACAGAATGCGTCTCGATGACCTGCCCATTTTCGTCCTGCAACAAGTAGGTGCGATTTCCATGCAGTACGCCGGGAGAACCGGCAATCAGCGATGCGGAGTGTTTGCCTGACTCAAGCCCCTCCCCGGCGGCTTCAACGCCAATCAGCTGAACGTCACGGTGATCGATATAGGGATAGAAAATGCCCATCGCGTTCGAACCGCCGCCGATACAGGCAACCACGTAGTCAGGCTGGCGTCCGGTCATTTCCGGCATCTGCACCAGGCATTCCTTGCCGATTACCGACTGGAAATCGCGTACCATCATTGGATACGGATGCGGGCCGGCAACGGTGCCGATGATATAGAACGTGTTTTCGACATTCGTCACCCAGTCACGCATCGCTTCATTGAGCGCATCTTTCAGCGTCTTTGACCCCGACTCCACCGGTACCACCTTCGCACCAAGCAACTCCATCCGGTACACATTCTGCACCTGCCGCTTGACGTCCTCACTTCCCATGTACACGACACATTCGAGGCCGAAGCGTGCGCAGATGGTGGCGGTTGCGACACCGTGCTGGCCGGCACCGGTCTCCGCGATCACGCGAGGCTTTCCCATGCGCTTGGCGAGCAATGCCTGGCCGATCACATTGTTGATCTTGTGTGCACCAGTATGATTGAGGTCTTCACGCTTGAAATAGATCTGTGCGCCACCAACCATTTCGGACCAGCGTTTTGCATGGTAGATCGGGCTGGGGCGTCCGACGAAGTGCTTGAGTTCGTTCTCGAACTCGGCGAGGAACTCGGGATCGTTCTGGAAATGGGCGTAACTTTCCTTCAGTTCCGTCAGTGCATGCGTCAACGTTTCGGAAACGAAGGTGCCGCCGTATGGGCCGAAATGCCCTCTTGAGTCGGGAAGGTTGTAGGCTGCAGTCTGATAAGACGCAATTGTTGCAGGGGGTTGACGCTCGGAATAGTTTCCGAGTGCGTTCAGTTCTTTCATGGCGATCTCTCTCTGGTTATTCAGCCGATAGCGGCGTCTGCCTTGTGGACTGCGTCAATGAACGCGCGAATTCTGGCGGCATCCTTGATGCCCTTGGCCACTTCGACGCCACTACTGACATCGACGGCATACGGGCGCACACAATCTATCGCTTCAATCGCGTTTTGCGCGCTCAAGCCACCACTTAAAACGACCCGAGGCGCGAGCTCTTTTGGAATGAGAGACCAATCGAAAACCTTTCCACCGCCGCCATAGCCATCGACATGGGCATCAAGCAACAGTCCGTTGAATAGCGTGCTGGCAGCACGATAATCCTGTTCGCATTTTAACAAATCGGCACCGGTCGCATCGGCCCCCACCCGAACCGCGCGGACGAACGGCCGGTTGACAGCTTTCGCGATCCGGACACATTGCTCGATCGACTCGTCGCCATGAAACTGTAGCAGCGAAATCGGTGCAGCTTCAAGCACCTTGCTCACCTCTTCGACAGACGCATTCACGAAGAGGCCGACAACCGAAATATATGGCGGGATACCGACCATGATCCTGCCTGCTTCGTCGGGCGAGATGTAACGCGCGCTTTTCGGATAGAAAACAAGGCCGATTGCATCCGCCCCGGCATCGACCGCAGCGGCGACATGCTCCGCCGTCGACAACCCGCAGATTTTGATACGAGTACGCTTCATGGTGGGGTGGTGATAGATCAAGGTCACTATTATCGCCCGGCGGCCATCTTCGCGCCAATTCAGATCAACGGGAACAACGGCTCCTGCGGAAGATTCCATTTCGGGTCGTAATCAATCCGGGCAAGATATAGGCCGTCCGGCATGAATGTCGGCGCTGCGCGGCTGCGATCCTTTCCCTCGAGCACATTTTTCAGCCACTCCGGTTGCTGATTGCCGCTTCCCACGACAATCAGTGATCCGACGATATTGCGCACCATATGATGCAAAAATGCGTTGGCACGCAAGGTAAAAACAATCAGGTCGCCACGGCGTTCAATCCGAATCTCGGACATGATCTTGACCGGCGACTTCGCCTGGCACTCCGCCGCGCGGAAAGCGGTGAAATCATGCACGCCGATCAGGTATGCGGCGGCGGATTGCATCGCTTCGACCGTCAACGGGCGAAACACCCACCCTGCTTTCCCAGAGAGCAGCGGAGACCTTACCGGATGGTTATAAAGGAGGTAGCGATAGGTTCGTGCCGTGGCGCTGAAGCGCGCATGAAACTGCTCGTCTGCATCAGGGGCGACCTTACATGCCCAGCGCACCGCAATGGATGCGGGCAGGAATGCATTCACGCCTCTGACCCAGGAAAACATGTCACGATCGAGATCGGTATCGAAATGCACTACCTGTTCAAGTGCATGCACGCCCGCATCGGTGCGGCCTGCACAGGTCGTTGGAATATCGGTCAGTGAAAATTTCTTCAGCGCGGTTTCAAGCGTGTCCTGCACTGTTCTGCCGTCCGGCTGGGTTTGCCATCCGCGCCACGACGTGCCGTCATATTGGATTCCGAGCGCAATGCGTTTCAATTCGGGCTCGCCAAAAAACAGTTGAGAAAAACAAAAACGGGCGCAATCGAATTGCGCCCGTGTCAGAAGGAAGCGACCGTCAGGCCAGTTCGAGGAGCAGCGACTTGGCCTTTTCGCTTTGCTCGCTGGTTCCGCCTTTCATGACTTCATCCAGCAATTCGCGCGCACCCTCCTTGTCGCCAATCTCCTGGTAGGCGATTGCCAAATCAAGCTTCGTCGCCATTTCGGCATCGGCAGCCGACACACCTTCCGACAAGCTCGGCTCCTCGGCATCGAGCATCAGGTCCGGCATTGCGTCGCCACCCTGCGATTTCAGATCGAGAGTGATACCGGACAAGTCGAAGTCGAGCGGGTCGGATGAACTGGATTCGTGAGCCTGCTGCGCAGTTTCGGATGATGCCATCGGCGCGTCAACTTCGTCACGCTGCGGTTCCGCTGCCGGAATGTCGAAATCCATCGCCATCGGCTCGGGCGAAGTTGCTGGCGTTCCCAGATCAAAGGTCATGTCAGGCAATGTCGGCACGTCGCCCGACGATGCTGAGTAGTCGCTGTTTCCGATCGATTCGGCCGCAGGCGATGCCGGCTCTTCGATACGGGTCTTCGGCACATCAAGAAAATCGAAATCGATCGATGCCATTTCCGGGCTTGGCTCAGACGGTACCGCCGGGGTGATGGTATTCGGCACGGCGACATCGCCGAAGTTCATGCCATCGAGGTCAAAATCAAGCTCATTGGAAACTGGTTTGGCGCTCGCTTCCGGCTCGGATGTCTCCGGCACCTGCGTATCGGCAATTGCCTTGACCGGACCACGCGTCGACGGGAGTTCGACGGTTTTGTCGATCTCCATTGCCGAATTGTTGAAGTACGCACTGTCCGCCTCCAACGCGTGGATGGAATCGAGCTGGCCTTCGGGCTGGGTGGAGGCCAGCAGCGTTGCCAACCCCTCTTCATCCAGCGGCTGCGTTGGCGCAACCATGGAAGAAGCGCCGTCGTCTTTACCTGGCTTGCCGGCTGCATACAATGGATTGTTCGGGTCGATGCCAATTCCCAGGGTGGCTGCCTGGACCCAGTCGTTACCTTCGCCTTTCGTCATGCCGTACAGCTCTGTAGCCAGCACTTCAAAGGCGCGCAAATCCTTGCGATTCGAATAGATTTCAAGAAGCTTGAGCCGCACCGCATTACGATCGGGCTGGGTACGCAACGCTTCCTTCAGGATTTCCTCAGCCTGTGCATCGCGGCCATACGCGATGTAAACATCGGCTTCCGCTACCGGATCAACTTCATTCGTGTCGAGGTGGCTGGTGGATGGAGCAAAACTCGAATTGAATACGCTGTTGTTGGTGTCGACGCTCTGACCGCCTGTCGAGCCGAACAGAGAGTTCGCTTTCAGGCTCGAGTCGGTGATGATGCTGTCTTCAAATTGCTTCTGCTGCTTTCTACGGCGTACACCATAAATACCCAAGGCTCCCAAACCGGCAAGCAGGAGGCCGATGCCAGGCAGCGTCATTGGATTCTCAAGGAGGTCATCGACGAAACTGGGTTCTGGCGGAGGCGGCGCCTGTGGCTTAACTACTGGCACTGGCGGTTTGCTGCTGACGGGCGCTTCGACCGGAGGTTGTTTCTCGGCGGGAGGCGTACCAACCTGCGGTGCCGATGCGGCTGTCTCGACCGGTTTCTCCGCGGGGGCCACTGCAGGTGCCTGTTGCGGGGAAGAATTCGATGTAGTCGATGTTGCAGCTTCCTTTGCAGTCGGCGATACCGCAGCGACTGGAGGAATCGGAGCAGCAGAGGCAGCCGGGGCAGCAGGCGCCTTGGTATCCGTCTTTGCCGCTTCCGCCTGCTTCTGCTGGTCGGCCAAGCCCTTGTTCTTCAGTTCCAGAAGCTTCTGCATCTCGCCAAGGTTCTTCTCCAGTTCCTTGACCCGCGCATTCGCCTCCGCGATCGCCTTGTCACGCGCAATCAACTCTTCTGCACTTACCGGCGCGCCGGCAGCAGCAGGAGCAGCAGCTGGCTTGCCCGGATTCGACAACTTGAGTTTGTCCTTTGCATCGCCGGCTGGCGTTGCGGGTTCTTCGACTTTCGCCGTGATTTTGCCCGCTGCGGTTTGACCGGATTCAACTGATCGCTGTGCACCTGATGCCGCAACCTGGCTTGCCAGTTTGTTGCGATAGCTATTGAAATCCGCCGACTGCGCGATGATCAGGTCACGTGCTTCACCTGCAGGAATGCTGCGTGCCGTTCCTGCACTCGGCACGGAAAGAATCTGCCCTGCCCTCAAGCGATTCATGTTGTTACCGACAAAGGCGTCCGGATTCTCTCGGTACAGGGCGACCAGCATTTGATCCAGCGATACGCCACCGGGCTTCAACTGACCGGCAATCCGGGCAAGCGAATCGCCGCTCTTGACCTTGTACTCTCCCGCAGCATCAGCGCTGGCTTCGGCCACAGATGCCGGTTCGCGCCTTGGCGCGGCAGCCGGAGGCGGCGATGCCCTGCGGGTTGCAGCAGATTGTGAATCTGCCGGGACCGCGGATTGAAGTGGACGGGTCGCAGGCATCGCCGGCACAGGAATAGGCGAAACCTGGGCGGACTGGCTTGTCCTGAGATCTGGAGGATCTAATAGAAAGGTGTATTCGCGTACGAGGCGCCCGCCGGGTCCACCAAGCTCTAGCAGCATGTCAACGAAAGGCTCGTTAAGCGGCTGGGAGGATGTGACGCGAATCAATTGACGGTCCGCTCGCTGCTCGATTGCGAAGCGCAGCGATAGCAATGCGGGATTCAACTCGATATTGGCCTGCTTGAAGGCTTCGGGAGATGCAAGTTTGGCAATCAATGCGCCAGCTTCATCCTTACCGACCGATGTGAGTTCGATTTCCGCTCGAAGCGGCTGCCCCAAGGATGAGAGAACTGTCAATTTTCCCAAGCCAGCCGCATATGCATTGGAAAATATCAGTGCGGAAACGACGGCAGCACTCACCGTCTTTAAAGTCAACGCGCCGGATTTGGAGCGTATCTTCGAATGCATTTTTGGTGGCATAGGGGGCATTCCGTTTTGCGTATGAGATGGGCGCAGTGTCGTTGCGTCGATTTATCATTGTCCAGAGGAACTTTCACCATATCATCATGGACTTAGGCGCGCAAGTGTAACCAAGTTACTAAGTTCTGTAAAACAAGCATTTTTTCCACTGGGAAACCGCATGTCTTAAGCGTTGTTGCTCGTTCGCAACGTGATTGGGGCCTGTCGAAAAATCACCCAAAAGTGAACAATTTCGCGACAGGCCCCAATATGAAACGGAAAATCAGGTAATCAGTTATCCAGCATAATGCGAAGCATGCGGCGCAGCGGTTCGGCCGCCCCCCACAATAGTTGATCGCCAACCGTGAAGGCCGACAGATAGTCGCCGCCCATTTGCATCTTGCGCAGACGCCCTACCGGAATGGTCAGGCTGCCGGTCACTGCGGCCGGCGTCAGATCCGTCATCGATGCTTCGCGGGTATTGGGAACAACTTTTACCCATTGGTTGTTGTCGGCGATGATGCCTTCCAGCTCATCAAGCGGGACATCTTTCTTCAATTTGATGGTCAATGCCTGCGAATGGCAGCGCATTGCACCAATCCGCACGCACAGGCCATCTACCGGAATCGATGTCTTCGCCGATGTACCAAAACCTTCGCCTCGACCAAGGATCTTGTTCGTTTCCGCGCCTGCCTTCCACTCTTCGCGTGACACACCGTTGCCGAGATCCTTGTCGATCCAGGGGATCAGGTTTCCGCCGAGGGGAACGCCGAATTGCTTGGTCTCGTCCGCGCTGAATGCGTGCTGCTTCGCCAGGACCTTGCGATCGATTTCAAGGATGGCCGATGCCGGATCGTCCAGCAGCGATTTGACTTCTGCATTGATCGAGCCAAACTGGGTCAGCAATTCACGCATGTGCTGGGCGCCGCCACCTGATGCTGCCTGATAGGTCATGGACGTCATCCATTCCACCAGATCGTGTTGGAACAGGCCGCCGAGGCCCATCAGCATGCAGGAAACCGTGCAGTTACCGCCGACGTAATTTTTTACGCCGCGCTGCAGTGCATCCTTGATGACGTTGAGATTAACCGGGTCGAGAATGATGATGGCATCATCCTTCATGCGCAGTGTCGAGGCTGCGTCGATCCAGTAGCCGTTCCAGCCTGCCGCGCGCAGCTGTGGATAAATCTCGGTCGTATAGTCGCCGCCCTGGCAGGTAATAATGATGTCGCATTTTTTCAGCTCATCAATATTGCCCGCATCTTTCAATGTGGTTTCATTTTTCGCCATCGCCGGCGCCTTGCCGCCCGCGTTCGATGTCGAGAAAAACACCGGCTCGATATGCGCGAAGTCACCCTCCTGCTGCATACGCTGCATCAAGACGGAACCCACCATGCCACGCCAACCCACCAGACCGACTAACTTCACAATTTTCTCCCTCAAGTGCACGTCAAAAATACTTACATTAGCGCCTTCACCACCGCATCGCCCATTTCCCTGGTACCAACCTTGGTCGTACCGGCTTCGTAGATATCCGGTGTGCGCAAACCCTGCGCGAGCACCTTCTTGACCGCTGTTTCGATGCGGTCCGCCTGCTCCGCCTTATTGAGCGAAAAGCGCAACATCATGGCCGCGGAAAGAATGGTCGCAAGCGGATTGGCAATGCCTTTGCCGGCAATGTCGGGCGCCGATCCGTGAGAAGGCTCGTACAAACCCTTGTTGTTGGCATCCAGCGATGCCGATGGCAGCATGCCGATCGAACCGGTCAGCATCGCTGCGGCATCCGACAGGATATCGCCGAACATATTCCCTGTAACGATAACATCGAACTTTTTTGGTGCCCGCACCAGTTGCATCGCTGCATTGTCAACATACATATGATCAAGCGCGACGTCCTGATACTCTTTATGGACATCCGTCACGATGTCCTTCCAGAACTGGAAGGTTTCAAGAACGTTGGCCTTGTCGACACTGGTGAGGCGCTTGCCGCGCTTGCGGGCCGCCTGGAATGCGACATGCGCGATCCGGCGAATTTCCGTTTCTGCGTAACGCATGGTGTCGAAACCTTCACGCTCGCCCTTGAATTGCCCGTCCGGTGCTTCCCGTACGCCACGTGGCTGACCGAAGTAGATATCGCCGGTGAGTTCGCGAATGATCAAAATATCGAGACCCGACACCACCTCGGGTTTGAGAGTCGATGCTCCGGCCAGTTCCGGATAAAGGATCGCCGGGCGCAGATTGGCAAATAAATTCAGATTCTTGCGCAAGCCGAGAATCGCCTGCTCCGGACGCAATGGGCGCTCCAAGGTATCGTATTTCCAGTCACCGACCGCACCAAAAAGCACGGCGTCAGCCTGCTTGGCCAACGCCAGCGTCGCCTCAGGCAACGGATGACCATGCGCTTCAAATCCGGCGCCACCGACCGGTGCGCTTTCCATTTCAAACTGTTCGTCGAGCGCATTCAAAACCCTGACTGCCTGCTCGACGATTTCTGGGCCGATACCGTCACCCGGAAGAATTGCGATTTTCATTTTTCGTTGTAATTGAACGTGAGAATGCGGTGCGAAAAAATCTGGATCAAATTGTGTTCGTCAACCATGGCTGCGCAGCCAGATGGCGCTCTTCAAAAGCGCGGATCTTGTCTGCATGACGCAAGGTAAGGCCGATATCGTCGAGGCCGTTCAGCAGGCAATACTTGCGAAAACCGTCAATCTCGAATGCATACCGCGCGCTTCCGTTCGTCGTACTCACCGTCTGGCTGTCGAGATCCACTGTCAACCGGTAACCGGGGAATGCCTTTACCTCATTGAACAGGTGGTCAACCTGCATCTCCGTCAAGACGATTGGCAGCAGGCCGTTCTTGTAGCAGTTGTTGAAGAAGATGTCTGCAAAGCTAGGAGCGATCACTGCGCGAAAGCCGTATTGCTCCAGGGCCCATGGCGCGTGCTCGCGTGAGGAGCCGCAGCCGAAATTCTTGCGGGTGAGCAGGATAGACGCGCCTTGATAACGTGGTTGATTGAGTACGAAATCCGGATTCAGCGGGCGCTTGGAGTTATCCATGCCAGGCTCGCCATGATCGAGATAACGCCATTCGTCGAACAGATTCGGACCAAAACCGCTACGCTTGATCGATTTCAGGAATTGCTTCGGGATGATCGCATCGGTGTCGACATTCGGTCGATCCAGCGGTGCTACCAGTCCATCGTGTACGGTAAATTTTTCCATTGTTTTCAAGCGTCGCTCATTGCTGATGACGCATCATCCTTTATCTCTTGGCGGCGCTTTCCACTTTTTCGCCGACCAGTTGCACATCCCTGCCCACGCCCTGCATCGTGTTGCAACCCATCAGAAACAGCGCGGAAAACAGCATGGCGTAATATTTTTTCATGTTTTTCTCCTCCCTTTTTCAAATGCTTGTCGATCCCTCAAGTGCAACGACTATCGCACTCCGCGTACATCAACGAAGTGTCCGTTGATGCCAGCCGCCGCCGCCATCGCCGGCGATACCAGGTGAGTCCTTCCGCCCTGGCCCTGGCGCCCTTCAAAATTCCGGTTGGATGTGGAGGCGCAACGCTCGCCCGGCTCAAGCCGGTCCGCATTCATGGCCAGGCACATCGAGCACCCCGGCTCACGCCACTCAAACCCGGCGTCTTTGAAGATCTTGTCCAACCCTTCGCGTTCGGCCTGCTCCTTGACCAGACCCGAACCGGGAACCACCATCGCAAGCTTGACGTTCGATGCGCGTTGCTTGCCACGCACGACCGCCGCAGCCGCGCGCAGATCCTCGATGCGCGAGTTGGTGCAGGACCCGATGAACACCTTGTCGATACGGATATCGGAGATCGCCGTATTGGGTTTCAGGGCCATGTACACGAGTGCCTTTTCCATCGCATCGCGCTTGACTGCATCCTTTTCCTTTTCCGGATCAGGGACCCGGTCGTCGACTGCAACCACCATCTCAGGCGATGTTCCCCAGGTGACCTGAGGCCGGATTTCCGCGGCGTTCAGGGTCACCACCAGGTCGAATTTCGCTCCCGGGTCGGAATGCAGTGTGCGCCAGTATTCGACTGCACGGTCCCAATGCGGGCCCACCGGCGAAAATGGTCGTCCTTTGACATAATTAATTGTCGTGTCGTCCACCGCCACCATGCCGGCACGCGCACCTGCCTCGATCGCCATGTTGCAGACGGTCATACGGCCTTCCATCGACAGTGCACGGATCGCCGAGCCAGCGAATTCGATTGCGTAGCCGGTCCCGCCTGCGGTGCCGATCTTGCCGATGATGGCAAGGACGATGTCCTTGGCGGTAACGCCGAACGGCAATGCGCCGTCCACCTGCACCAGCATGGCTTTCGACTTCTTGGCCAGAAGGGTCTGGGTCGCCAGCACATGCTCGACTTCCGAGGTGCCGATCCCATGCGCGAGACAACCAAATGCGCCGTGCGTGGACGTATGAGAATCGCCGCACACCACGGTCATCCCTGGCAGGGTTGCTCCCTGCTCCGGTCCGATCACGTGAACGATGCCCTGGCGCTTGTCGCGCATACTGAAGTAGGTAAGGCTATGTTCTTTGGCGTTGGCGTCGAGCGTCTCGACCTGCAGCCGGGAGATCGGATCGGCGATGCCGTTGATGCGGTCGGTGGTCGGCACATTATGGTCGGCAACCGCGAGATTGGCGGAGATGCGCCACGGCTTGCGTCCGGCGAGCCTTAACCCTTCAAAGGCTTGCGGACTGGTGACTTCGTGCACGAGGTGGCGGTCGATGTACAGGATGGCACTTCCGTCCTCTTCGGTATGGACGACGTGCGATTCCCAGAGTTTGTCGTAGAGCGTTTGAGCCATGGTTCGGGATGCGCGCTGGTGCGCGAAACGGTCAAAATAGTGCTCGATTATGCCACATTTGTGCAACGCAAAACCATGTCGCCAAGGGCGTCGCCAGAATGAAAAACGCCCGCGGAAACCCTGCGGGCGCTTCATTGACGATTCGGCAACCGCGTCGTTGCCGGACTATCGCCTACCGGCCTCTTTTCGCCTGTTCATAGAGCGGTGCCACGCGCTGTGCGTAATTGGCAAGATCGTTCAACCGGTCGCCAGGCGCGGGGTGAGTGGACAGAAATTTCATCGGAGCACCGCCGCTTACCTGCCCCATTTTCTGCCAAAGGGAGACCGCCGCCTTCGGATCATAGCCGGCCCGCGCCGCAAGTTCGATGCCGACACGATCCGCTTCCGTTTCATGACGGCGCGAATTGGGGAGCCCGAGCAATCCCATGTACGCAAATTCGGCGCCCTTTGCACCGATATCCCCTAGCCCCAGGAGCGCCGATCCGGCTGAGATCAGTCCGCCCGCCACCATCTGCTCGGAGGCGCGCTCGCGCGAATGCTCGCGCAACGCATGTGCAATTTCGTGGCCGAGGACCGCCGCCAGTTCATCGTCCGTTATTTGCAATTTTTCAATCAGGCCAGTATAGACGGCAATTTTCCCGCCGGGCATGGCCCAGGCGTTCACTTCGGGTGCCGTTATCACGTTGGCTTCCCAATTCCAGCGCGGCGCGTCGCTGCGAAAGTGTACGGTTTGCGGGATGAGACGGCTTACGATGGCACCCACCCGCTGCACATGGGCGGGGTTGCGATTCAGCGTACCTTTTTGCCGCTCCTTGGCAATCAGATCAGCATACTGTTCGTTGGCAGCCTGATTGATCGCTTCGGCGGAAACCGCCATTCGCTGCTCCCGCCCGACGCCGACCACACCGCCCTGGGTGGTTTGTACCGTTTCACAGGCGGCAAGCGCTAGCGTCATGATTGCAAGCGATATACGACCACAAATCCGTTTTCTATCCAGCAAGTTCATTTTTTCTCCTTATGGGGTTGCCAGCGGTACGACAGGGCTGCCGCACCTGCTGCCGCCAGCGAGAACGCAGCTGCCATCAAATAGACTGTTTGAGAACCGAATGTATCCCAGAACCCACCCATCACAAGCCCGCCCAGCGTGCCGCCCAGACCGTAGGAAATGCTGGTGAACAAAGCCTGTCCGCGCGCCTGAAGCGGACCGGCAAACCAGCGCTGCAACGTGGCGACGGATGCGGAATGATGCACGCCGAACGTTGCCGCATGCAGAATCTGCGCGAACAGCAATATGACCAGCGACTCGGCACCGAAACCAATCAGCAGGAAGCGCAGCACCGCAATCAACAAACTGGCCATCATCAAGTTTTGCACCCCGAAACGCCGGAAGATAGGTGCCTGATAAAAGAAAAAGGCTATTTCAATGATGACGCCAAGCGACCACATCAAGCCTATCACCGTGTTGCTATAGCCAATTTGCGCTAGGTAAAGCGAATAGAAGACATAAAGCGATGCGTGGGCCGCAATCATCAGGAAAGTGGATGCAAAAAAAGCGATGATTTCCCGTCGCCGCAAGAGTGTCATGACGGATGGCACGTCATGGGTGACGGGTATCGGCGGCGACTCCTTCATGCGCAAGCTCGCGACCAATACCAGCGCGAGCATCGCCAGGGTAATCCACGGCATCAGCCCGATTCCCCAGAGGTCGAGCATCTGGCCCGCGAGCGTTACGGTTACGATGAAGCCGATCGATCCCCACAGGCGCACTCGTCCGTAGTGCGTCATGTCGCCACGCATCTCGGAGAGCATCAAGGCTTCCGATAAGGGCCCTTGCGCGCTGGTGAACATATTGACCATGACCATCACGATAAACAACTGTGCGAACGTCTGGCCGACGAAGATGCCGCAAAATGTCGTGAGCGCCGCAATGGCGGTAATACGCAGCACCTTGACGCGCTGTTGCTGGCGGTCCGCGACCCAGCCCCAAAGATTCGGGCCGAAGATGCGCATCACCTGCATCAGGGACATCAGTACGCCAATCTGCGCGGCCGTCATCCCCTTGTCGGCAAAGTACAGACCGGCATACGGCGAAAACACGCCGACGTAACCGTAATAGGCAAAGAAGAACAGGGCAAAGCTGAAAGATTGTTTCTGCCAGGATGTTTGATGCACGGAGAGTTCTTTGGTCCGGAGGTGGTTGACCGCGGCCATCCGGTTCAACGGAAAGACGCGGCCCTCTTCAAACGCAGCGCGATGGCGCTGTTGCGGCGAGCAGAATTATTTGATACGGGATTCGATTCTCGGCGTCGTCACCTGGACGTCGCCGCATTGCGCACGATGACGCAACGCATGATCCATCAGAACGAGCGCCAGCATGGCTTCGGCGATCGGCGTTGCCCGAATGCCGACGCAGGGATCATGACGTCCGAATGTCTCCACGTCCACCGGCGTCCCGGCCTTGTCGATCGAGCGGCGCGCAGTGCGGATACTGGAAGTCGGCTTGATGGCAATTGATACGGTGATGTCCTGTCCGGTTGAAATTCCGCCGAGGATTCCGCCGGCATTGTTGGATGCAAAGCCAGCCGGTGTGAGTTCATCGCCGTGTTCCGTACCCTTCTGCGCAATCGATGCGAATCCGGCGCCAATTTCGACGCCCTTTACGGCGTTGATGCCCATCATGGCGTAGGCAATCTCGGCATCCAGCTTGTCGTAGATAGGTTCACCCAAGCCGACCGGCACATGTTCGGCGACAACGTCGATTCGTGCACCGCAGGAATCTCCTGCCTTGCGTAATTCGTCCATATATTCTTCCAACCTGGGCAGGATGGTTGCGTTGGCGGAGAAGAACGGGTTTTGCGGGACATGCTCCCATGATTCAAACGGGATCTGGATGTCGCCGAGCTGGCTCATGCAGCCCTTGAAAGTGGTGCCGAATTGCTGCTTTAGCCACTTTTTGGCAATCGCCGCAGCGCCGACGACCGGGGCAGTCAGTCGTGCCGAGGAACGGCCTCCACCGCGCGGATCGCGGATTCCGTATTTATGCCAGTAGGTGTAATCCGCGTGGCCGGGCCGAAAAGTCTCGACGATGTTGCCATAGTCCTTGCTGCGTTGATCCTCGTTGCGAATGAGCAACGCAATCGGCGTACCGGTAGTTTTACCTTCATATACGCCGGAAAGGATTTCGACTGTATCGGATTCCTTTCGCTGCGTGACATGACGGGACGTGCCCGGCTTGCGGCGATCCAGTTCCGGCTGAATATCCGCTTCTGACAACGCCATTCCCGGCGGACAGCCATCGACCACACATCCTATCGCCGGGCCATGGGACTCTCCAAATGTAGTGACGGTAAACAGGGAACCTAGGGTATTGCCGGACATGATGGACGTGAGCTGGTGTGTAAAGGGTCGATTTTAGCGCATTGACCGTTGGCTATTATTAAAAACCACCTTACAGGATTTGCCGGTCATGCCCATCGGACAGCGCTGACGCAAATGGGACACATTCACATTAATCGAGCCCCCTTCGAAACATTGCTCTTGATCAATAATTCGATATACTGTCCAAAGAAAAATGAGAATTTGGAGAGGACAATGCCACCAAGCATCACGTCATCGGACGACGAACTCGTTTTTCTCGACGAGGGAACGCCGGTAGTCCGTGTGGTGGAGCGCGCGGCTGAAGAACCATGGCGTGTAATGATCATCGACGATGACGCCGATGTGCATTCTGCGACTATCCTTGCGCTTGGCAACATGCCGATCCAGCAACGGCCTCTTGCATTTTTGCACGCGTACAGCGCTGCTGAAGCACGGGAGATCCTGTCGAGGGAAAAGGATGTCGCCGTTATTCTGCTCGATGTCGTGATGGAGCGGGAAGATGCGGGGTTGCAGCTCGTCCGCCATATCCGCGAAGTCCTGAAACAATCCGAGGTGCGCATCATTTTGCGTACCGGCCAGCCGGGTTATGCGCCTGAAATGGATGCGATCCGGGATTTCGACATCAATGATTACAAGAGCAAAGCCGAACTCACCCGCATCAAGCTCTATACCGCGGTAACCGCAGCCATCCGGTCGTATCAGCAGATTCGCGCCATCAACGATAACCGGCGCGGCCTCGATCTCATCGTGCAGGCCAGCACGGAACTGATGGCATTGCACGGATTGCCGGACTTCGCCGCTGGCGCCCTCGCCCGAGCCGCCGGCCTGCTCGGATTACAGCCGGATGGCGTGCTTTGCGTGCTGGAGGATCATGGAACAACCCGACAATTGCTCACGATCGCAGCCGCGGGCCGCTATGCAGGGCTCGATAGCAAAACGCTGGACCCGAAAAACAATGCCGCAGTAAGTAACGCGCTACGCCAGGCGCTGTCGGAACAGCGCAATATTCACAACGCCGATTCGGCCGTGCTTTATCTCGCCGGCAGCGCGCATCGCAGCTTCGCCGCTTACCTGCACATTCCCGCACCACTGCGCGAAGTCGAACAACGCTTGCTGGAAGTCTTTTGCAGCAATGTGGCCATCGGCCTCGACAATGTCGAATTGGTGAGTCGCTTGCATGATTTTGCGTTTTTCGATCCGCTCACCAAGCTGCCCAATCGCACCGGTTTGAAAGAAGCGCTCGATTCCAAGCTTGTCGGCATGGACAAGTCCTACGCTACGCTGGCTTTGGTAGATATCGATCATTTTGCCGAAACAAACGATGCGCTTGGCCACCAGTTCGGCGACCAGCTGCTATTGGGTGTGGCGGCCCGCCTGCGGTCCCGCCTTGGCAAAAGGCTGACGATCGGGCGCGTGGGCGGTGACACCTTCGGCTTGATCGGCGACTCGGACCAGGTCAGCCCGGCGGTCATTCTTGGATTGTTCGAAGAACCGTTCAGCATAGACAACAATGAAGTTCAGCTTTCTGCCACCATCGGGCTGGTGCGGCTGGCCGACTACGCCGCGGATACCGGGACCGATGCGCTCAAGGACGCCGATATCGCGCTGAAGCGGGCAAAGCTGCAGCAACGTTCCGGGCATTTCTATTATTCGCGGAGCATGGGAATGGACATCCGGGAGCGGGTGCGCATGATGCATGCACTGCGCAGCGCCTTCCAGGAACGGGAATTGTTTGTCGTCTACCAGCCCCAGATCGATCTGGTGAGCCGCAAGCCGGTCGGTGCCGAAGCCCTGCTCCGCTGGAAATCGAAGGACGGCAGCTTCATTCCACCGGACCGGTTCATTCCGATTGCCGAGTATTCCGGCCTGATTATCGAGCTCGGCGAATGGGTATTGCGCGAAGCCTGCATGGAACAAGTGCGGCTGCAGAACCTAGGCCTCATTGATTTCCGGATGTCGGTTAACGTGTCGCAAGTCCAGTTCCGTCATCCGCACTTCCTGGCGATGCTGCGCAAAGCATTGGACGATACCGGCATCAAGCCCGCACTCCTAGAACTGGAAATTACCGAATCAATCGCAATGGAGGAACCGGATGCATTGATCCGTTTGCTCGGACAAATCAAGCAACTCGGCGTAAGTATTGCGATCGACGATTTCGGTACCGGCTTTTCCTCGCTCAGCTATCTGCAACAACTGCAGGCGGACAAGCTCAAGATCGACCGTACCTTCGTGAATGAAATCATTCAATCAGCCCGCGGTAGCAGCATCGCCGAGATGGTGATCCATTTGGGACGTAAGCTCGGCATGACGGTGATCGCCGAAGGGGTGGAACACGAACGCCAGGCCGATAAGCTGGCTTCCCTCGGCTGCCCTCTCGCACAGGGTTACCTGTTTGCCCGCCCGATGCCAAGGGCGCAGCTCATTGAGTGGCTACAGCACGCATCGCATCCGGACCCACTGCGGTCCTGAATCCCAACACCGCTGCAAGCCCGGGAAACCCGGACCGACCGGCCACTACCGCAGCTCGACATGATCACTCCCCGAACTCCGTTCACCCTGAGGCGCGCCATTCTGTCGGTGGTGGTCTTTGGCCTGTTGTTTCCTGCACTGCTCATCAGCGGTTATTCCAGCTACAAACGCTATAACGAGGATTTGCGTCGGCAGACAGCCCAGTTATTGCAACAGAATGTGGACGTGCTTGCCAGCGGCATGCAGGAACCGTTGTGGAACATCAATCATGAAAGCGGAGATGCACTGCTTGATGCGATGCTTTCGCCTAATGAAGACATCGTGCGCATCGAGGTGCGAGATTCCACGCTCGGCTTATTCGTCGTGGGAGAGCGGATCGAACGGCGAACCGGAGAAACCGCAAGGGCGGAAAAACCGGTGCTTTACCGCGGCAAGCAGATCGGTTCGGTCGCGATCGAAGTCGTAAACAATCGACTGCGAATGAGCATCATGAAAGGGCTGATCGAATCGATGATCGCGGTAACCGCGCAGGCGGCGTTGTCGATTGTGCTCATTCTGCTATTACTTGAACAGCGGCTGATTGGTCCGTTGCGACGGCTTGGCGTTGGCGCGCAACGGCTGGCGGAGCGCCAGCTTGATGTTCCATTTACCTGGAAACGCCTCGACGAGATCGGTATGCTTGGGCGCAGGCTGGAGGACACACGTGTCAGTCTGCGCGCACTATTTGAAGAGCTGGATCGGAAGAATCGCGAACTGGAGCAGGATATCGATATGCGCAAGCACGTCGAACTGGAACTCCACAAGCGTGAGGAGCGTTACCGGACACTGGTGGAACATAGCCCGATAGCGATTATTGAGTGGGATGCGGAGTGGCACGTCGTGGAGTGGAACGATGCAGCCGAACGCATCTTTGGCTATTGGCGCGAGCAGGCGATCGGACGTCACGCTGGATTCATCGTTGCCGAATCCGATCTCGACATGCTGACACGGCTTTCCAACCAACCCGGGGGCAATGGGCGCACCCTGACGCACAATCGCAGGGCGGATGGCAGCAGTATCGTCTGCCAGTGGAGTCACACGCAGATTGTCGATGAAAACGGCAATACCATCCGCCTGCTGTCGATTGCGGAGGACATCACGGAAAAGCGGCAGGCGGAAGAGGATCGCATGGCATCGGAGGCGAAGTTTTCCGGCGCCTTCGAGTGCAATCCCGACGGGATAGCCATCATGCGGCTGGATAACGGCAAGATTCTTGATATCAACACGGCCGGCATAAAAATTACCGGTTTCTCGCATGGAGAAACGATTGGCAAAAGTTCAGTGGGGCTCAATCTCTGGGCCGAGCCTGCGCAACGCAGGATCCTTTTTGACAGGCTGGGAAAAGAAAGAACGGTAAGCGAATTCCAGTGGTCAATGCGGACCAAAGCCGGTGAAATCCGTAGATGCGTTGTGAACGGTACCGTTTTCGAGGTTGGGGATGACAAGTACGTACTGACAGTCGTGCGGGATATCACTGACCAGCTTTTGCTTGAAGCACAGAAGTCAGAGGCCGATCGCGCGCTTTTGCGCCTGGCACAGGGCACCCAGGACATTGCAGGCGAGTCCTTTTTCGAGTTGCTGGTTGCTGACCTGGCTTCTGCGCTTCGGGTTGAACGCGCATTCATTGCATTACGCATCGCCGAGACACCGGATCGCATGCGCAGCATCGCTGCCCATGCCCATGGACGGACTATCGTGGATTTCGATTACGAGATTGACCGCACCCCATGCCATCGCGTAATGGAGGGTGATATTTGCGTCTTCGAGGACGCAATCCAGAGCCGCTTCCCCGACGATGTGTCGCTGGCGGAATATGCTTGTGAGAGCTATGCCGGGGCGCCGTTGCGCGACTCCGTGGGCAATATCATCGGCGTTCTGGCCGTCATGCATTCCCGTCCACTGGGCAATCCTTCGCTGGTAAAGTCCCTGCTCCAGGTATTCAGCGAACGGGCTTCGGCAGAGCTCGAGCGCAAGCGGGCCGAGCAGGAATTGCGAAACAGCGAACAGCGTTTTTCAAAAATCTTCCAGTCCTCGCCGATTGCGATGTTCGTAACCCAGGTGCGCGGCGGGTACAAAGTGAAAGATGTGAACTCCGCCTTCGAACGCCTGTTCCTGCGCAACCGCGAAGAGGTGATCGGCAGGAGTACCGTCGAACTGTCGCTGTACTGCGATATGGAGGAAAGGGCTTCGCTGATCCAGGAGCTGCGCGACACCGGCGCCACCGATGGAACCCGGGAGGTATGGATGTTTCGCGGAGACGGCAACCGGATCCTGATCCAATTTTCCGGTTACACCTTCAACCTGGAGGGCGAAAAATTCGGCATCCTGGCGTGCACGGATGTTACTGAAATGCGCCGTTTTGAAGATGAGATCCGGGAACTGAACGCCACCCTGGAACAACGGGTGATCGAGCGTACCGAGGAACTGCAGCAAGCCAACGAAGAACTGGCTTACACATTGGAGACGCTGAACAAGGCCCAGGAAGAACTGGTACGGAGTGGAAAGCTGGCTGCCTTGGGCTCGCTGGTTGCCGGCATTGCACATGAACTTAACACTCCGATCGGCAACAGCTTGATGGTAGCCAGTACTCTCGCCGACCAGACCCGGTCCCTGTCGGATCGGTTTTATACCGGGGCGGGCATGAAACGATCCGAACTGGAACTTTTTCTGCAGGACGCCGGCAAAGCAGGCGATATCATGGTGCGCAACCTGCACCGCGCCGCGGACCTCGTCGCCGGCTTCAAGCAAGTGGCGGTGGACCAGATCAGCTCGCAGCGCCGCCGCTTCCCGCTTGCGGAGACGGTCTCCGAAATCATCCTGACCCTGTGGCCCACGCTGAAAAAAACAGACGTCAACGTCAGCTGCAACATTCCGGCCGACATGATGATGGACAGCTATCCGGGACCACTTGGGCAGGCAATCACAAACCTGATCAACAATGCCGTCGTGCACGCCTTCGGCGACCGATCCAGTGGCACATTGTGGATCTCCGCCCATGCCGTCGATGACGGCTGGATTGAAATTACGGTCATGGATGACGGAGCCGGCATCCCTCCGGCGAATCTGAATCGGATTTTCGATCCGTTCTTTACCACCCGGCTTGGTGCCGGCGGATCGGGACTTGGCCTGAATATCACGCACAACATTGTCACAGGCGTACTGGGCGGCAAAATTCAGGTGCAAAGCGAAGTCGGTGTAGGAACTGCCTTCGTGCTGCATTTGCCGTCAAACGCCCCGCACCGTCAAGCCGATACAAGCGTTGCAAAGTCCGGACTGACCCTGGTGTAAGAACTCAGGCCGCGATCGACTCAGCCAGTGCGGATGCGCTCAGATAAGCATTTTCGATCCGTCCGGCACCATCAAGTCCGGCTGCAAACCAGTCTCCGCTGGCACCGATGCGCAATTGCGGATCCCACAGATATGCGGATGGGAGCGGCTCGACGGCTCGCGCGAAGCGCCAGCGATGCACCGCCGCATACACCGGCTGCACATCGGATCCGGTTGCCGCGTGAAATGCTCTTAGCAATTTTTCCTTTACCCGCTCCGGATCATCTTCCAGGTGTTCCGTACTCCATTCTTCGGACGCATGGCACACCCAGTGTTCGCCCGGGCGCCGCTGCGGTTTGGAAGCGTCATGCGCGATCCAGGCGAGCCGCGAATTCTTGACCCATGCGCCGTCGTAGGCAAGCTTCAGTCCATGCTCGAATCCAAGCAGCAGCGACCAGCATGGCGCCATGCTTGCACGCCCTGCCTGCGATGCCATCGTCGGTACCGATTCCAGCAAAGCGACAGCCTGGTCCGCCGGCGTGGCGACGATCACCGCATCGAAGGGGCCGGCGCTGGCGTCAATCGCGACTGTTTCAGCGCTTACCCGCAAAAGCCAGCCACCATGATAAGACTCGATCCGTCTCACCTGCTGCCCGGTTCGCACATCGATGTCTTTCGCGAGATGTCGTCCCAGTGCATTCATTCCGGGTACGGCGACAAATCGCTGGCCGGACAGTCCGGCAGCGGTCGCAACGCCAGCGTCGAGTGTCACCAATCGAGCTTTCCATAGTTCAACCAGGCCAGCTCGGCGCCATATCGCAACCTGCCGCTGAAACGCCGGCTCGCGGGCAGTGAAATATTGCGCGCCGTGATCGAAGCCGCCGAGTTCGGTTTCCCGTGTACTCATCCGGCCACCAGGAGAATAACTTTTTTCGTACACCGTGACCGAATGACCATGCTCCGATAGTTGCCGTGCACATGTAAGGCCGGCGAGGCCGGCTCCAATAACTGCAATTTGCATGGGCGTGGTCCTTCAGGTTGATAAGGTTAATGAGCTTGATTGTTTGTCGTTGTTTCTGACACGCAAGAAAAAGCCGTTCATGGCGCACACCATGAACGGCTGAATGGATTAATGAATTGCATCAATGCGGTTACTCGTCGCCCTCGGTAGGCCAGTCGCGGATGTAGGCCTTCAGCATTTTGTTTTCGAAACTTTGCGCTTCGAAAACCGCTTTCGCCACATCGTAAAAGGACATGACGCCCAACAATGTCTTAGCGTCCACCACCGGGACATAGCGGGCATGGCGCTCCAGCATCAGGCGGCGGACTTCGTTGATCTCCGTATCGGGCGTGATGGTGATGGGATGGTCGTCCATGTGCTTGCGCACGGTCTCGCCACCGACCTCGCCCTGGTTCAGATGCAGGGTTTTCATGACTTCGCGAAAGGTCAGCATGCCGACCAGTTCGCCGTATTCCATCACCACCAGCGAACCGATGTCCTTTTCCGCCATGGTGTTGACCGCTGCAAGCATCGGGGTGTCGGGCGTTACGGTGTACAGGATATTGCCTTTAACTTTAAGAATTTCTGAAACTTTCATGGCGCCGCCCTTGTTAGTAGGTTGTCTTTCTAGTTTTGAATGTAGCTTAAGCGCTCCGAAAAATCCAGCGTCCATCCCGGGCATCGGGCCGTTAACGATGTACGGTATTCAATGCTAGGATGACTACCGGCAGTACCAGAAAACCAAGATCGGAGACGATAAATACCATGAGCGGTCCCAAATATCCCGGGTTCGATACCCTGTCTCTGCACGCAGGCGCGGTGCCGGACCCGGCCACTGGTGCGCGTGCGACACCGATTCATTTCACCACCTCGTTCGTTTTCCGGGATTCCGACCACGCTGCGTCTTTGTTCAATATGGAACGCGCAGGCCACGTGTACTCCCGCATTTCCAATCCGACCAATGCTGTACTGGAAGAACGCATTGCGGCATTGGAAGGCGGCGTTGCCGGGATCGCCACTGCAAGCGGACAAGCCGCAATGCACCTCGGACTGGCAACCATTGCCGGTGCCGGCTCGCACATTGTCGCGTCCCGCGCGCTCTATGGCGGCTCGCAGAATCTGCTGGCCTACACGATGAAACGCTTTGGCATTGAGACGACGTTCGTCAATCCGCGCGACATGGATGCATGGCGTGCCGCCATCCGCCCCGACACCAAGGTCCTGTTTGGCGAAACGCTGGGAAATCCGGGGCTGGATGTGCTCGACATTCCAAAAGTATCTGCAATTGCTCACGAGCACCATCTTCCGCTGATGGTGGATTCCACGTTCACCACGCCTTACCTGCTGCAACCGTTCGAGCACGGTGCAGACCTTCTCTTCCATTCCGCAACGAAGTTTCTGTGTGGACACGGTACGGCGATTGGCGGCCTGCTCGTCGACGGAGGCACCTTCGATTGGCAGCGCGCATACGAACAGACTGGCCGATTCGCAGAACTCTGCGAACCATACGATGGCTTCCATGGCATGGTGTTCGCCGAAGAATCCACGGTCGCGCCCTTCTCGCTGCGGGCACGTCGTGAAGGCTTGCGCGACTTTGGAGCGGTCATGAGCCCGCACAACGCCTTCGCCATACTGCAAGGCATTGAGACGCTCTCCTTGCGGATGGACCGGCATGTCGCCAACACACGCCGCGTCGTCGAATTTCTGGCTGCACATGCGGCAGTGGAATCCGTGTCCTATCCTGAGCTTGAAAGCCATGCAGATCATGCCCTTGCTGCCAGACTGTTGCCGAAAGGCTGCGGTGCGGTGTTTTCCTTCGCCATTCGCGGCGACCGTGCGGCAGGTCGCCGATTCGTCGAATCATTGAAAGTGTTTTCCCACCTGGCCAATGTCGGCGATGCAAAGTCGCTCGTCATTCATCCCGCATCGACCACCCATTTCCGCGTGCCGGCCGAGCAACTTGCCGCGGCAGGCATTACCGAAGGCACGATGCGCCTGTCGGTTGGACTGGAGGATGCGGACGACCTGATCGAAGATCTTGCACGCGGTTTGAAGGCCGCGCAGAAGGGAGCTTGAAATGCTGCTGAACGTGCCAGGAAACGCAGCGTATTGCTATACCGGCGGGAAACAATTCGATTTGCAGCTGCCGACGGTCGTGTTTATCCACGGCGCGCAGAACGATCACTCCGTCTGGGGTCTGCAGACCCGGTATTTCGCCCACCACGGATTTAGGGTGCTGGCCGTCGATTTGCCTGGCCATGGCCGAAGCGAAGGGGCTCCCCTGCGCAGCGTCGAAGCCATGGCTGACTGGCTGATCGCCGTACTTGACGCCGCCGGAGTAGCACAAGCAACCCTGGTCGGCCACAGCATGGGCTCCCTGATCGCACTGGAGACCAATTTCAAGGCAGCAAACCGCGTCGAACGCATTGCCCTGGTCGGCACCGCCTTCCCGATGAAGGTGTCCGATGCCCTGCTGGACGCAGCACTCAACAATGAGGCAGCGGCGATCGACATGGTGAACATCTGGTCGCATTCGACGATTGCTCAGAAACCGTCTGCGCCCGGCCCGGGCTTCTATGTAATGGGCGGATCGCGAAGATTGATGCAGCGGGTCGCCGCACGGAACGGCGAGGCGGTCTTTCATACCGATTTCCAGGCTTGTAATGGCTATGCGAACGGCGAGGCAGCCGCCCGGTCCGTCACCTGCCCTGCCCTGTTCGTGTTGGGGAAAAACGATCTGATGACAATTCCCAAGGCCAGCACGGCATTGCAAACCGCCATACCCCATGCCGGGATTGTGATACTCGATCGTTGCGGGCACGCGCTGATGGCTGAACAACCGGATGCCGTTCTGGATACCTTATTCGCATTTGCCAGCAAACAGGCATGACCACCCGGAGGATTTGAAAACTGGATTGCAACTATGGCCACTCAGTATTAACCTGAAGACAGTTCATTCATGGTAAGGAGAAGACTATGCCTACGGTATTGAAGGAAAAGGAATTTGCGTCGTTCGCGGAGTTCTACCCGGTCTACCTGAGCGAGCACTCCAACCGGACTTGCCGTGAACTGCATTTTACCGGCTCGACAATCGCGCTGCTGTGCCTGGGCGCACTGATACTGACCGGAAATCTCTGGTGGCTGCTGGGTGCGCTGGTATCCGGCTACGCTTTTGCCTGGATCGGACATTTCGTGTTCGAAAAGAACCAGCCGATGACCTTCAAGCACCCGCTGTATTCATTCATGGGCGACTGGGTAATGTACTGGCAAATGCTGACCGGGCAAGCGTCGTTTTAACGTTCATGCACGCTTGCCGAAGTAGTCGGCCACGGACACGCTCAAACCCTGCTCGATCACGTTTTCCACCCGTTCGGCAAGCATTGGATTGCCGGACGGATTGAAAACGAACAGCCGGTACACATCAGCGATCCGCAACTGGTGCGGATTGGCGAGCAGGCTCCATTGGTCCAGCCCTTCGCCTACGCGCCTTCCCCAAGGCACGCGCTTCGGCGTGCCCGCTTTGACACGGCCTACCCATCCGGCTTCCAGCATTCTTTCCAGCAGGCTCTCCGATTCATCGAAGCCCAGCCTGGTTGCCTGCCGCAGCGTAGGCGCATCCACCACGGCGGCGACGCCCCGCTCCCGCGCGTCATGCAGCACTTTCAGAATCGCCATCGCGTCCATGAATGCGCCACCCGGTTTGGGCATATGCCACCAGCGCTCGAATTTCACTACCGGCAATGCGGCAGCGAATACCGCACCCAACAGGATGATCAGCCATGAAACATAGACCCATAGCAGGAATATCGGCATTGCGGCCAGTGCGCCGTAGATAACGGTATAGGTCGGGAACTTCGAGATGAACACCGCAAAGATGCGCTTGGCGATTTCGAACGCAGTCGCCGCCAGCAATCCGCCGCATGCCGCATCGCGCCAGTCGACTCCCCGGTTGGGCACAGCGATATACAGCAAGGAAAATGCGACGGTGGTCAGCACGATCGACAGCGATGAAAAGAAAAAGCTGCCCATGAACGTCGCTTGCTTGACAACGCCGTTGGTGGCCGTGAAGAGCGACGATGTGACGCTGATCGAAACACCAATCAGCAGGGGTCCGAGCGTCATCACCGCCCAATACACTACAAGGCGCTGCGCCAGCGGCCGCGAAGTTTTCACGCGCCATATCTGGTTGAACGCACGATCAATCGTCAGCAGCATCGCTACCGCTGTCAGGACCAGCGCGACAGCGCCGATGGCCGATAGCCGGGTCGCCTTGGTGGCGAACTGGCTGAGATTGCCGAGAATCGTGTTGGCGATCGACTTCGGCATCAGGCTCTGGATGAAATAGCCTTCCAGCGACGCACGGAAAGTATTGAAAAGCGGGAAAGTCGTAAAGATGGCGAGCGCAATCGTCAGCATTGGCACGAGTGCCAGCACCGTTGTAAACGTCAGGCTCCCCGCAACCTGCGGCAAGCGTTCCTCGTTCAGGCGACGCCGCGCGAAACGCAGCAGGTCGCGGGCCTGGTCCCAAGGCACCTGGCGCAGTATTGGCAGATTCAATAAACCCATTCGCTTGGCATTCGGACGGTACGACATGAATTGGCAGGGCGATAATGGCCGGTCAAAGCGCCCTATAATACCAAGCATGAATCCAAGTTCCCCAACCATCCTTGTCTTATACTATTCCCGCCATGGTTCCACCCGCAAATTAGCGGAGTTCATTGCGCAAGGCGTCGAAAGCATCAGCGGCTGCGATGCACGTCTGCGCACGGTACCGGCGATATCCACAGTGATCGAGGCAACCGAGCCGGAGGTGCCGAAGGAAGGCGCGCCGTACGTCGAGTTGAAGGACCTCGAGCAATGCGCCGGGCTTGCGCTCGGCTCGCCGACCCGGTTCGGCAACATGGCGGCACCCATGAAGTATTTCTGGGACGGCACGAGCAGCCAGTGGCTGTCCGGCGCGCTTGCCGGCAAACCGGCCTGCGTATTTACCTCCACCGGCAGCCTGCACGGCGGCCAGGAATCTACGCTGCTATCGATGATGATTCCGCTGTTCCATCACGGCATGCTGGTGATGGGGCTGCCTTATACCCACCCTGCCCTTATGTCTACTGCCAGCGGCGGCACGCCTTATGGCGCCAGTCACTGGTCGGGCGTGAGCGGCAATCACCCGATTTCGGAAGACACCAGGACGCTCGCGGTTGCTTTGGGCAGGCGACTGGCGGAAACAGCAATCAAGTTACGAGGCATGTAATGCAACAAAATCCGCTGCACAAGGTCTTTTATATAGGCGCCGCCGGCAGCCTGGTCGCATTGATTGCGCTCTGTGTCGCCTGGGAACTGGTACTGGCGCCATTGCGGCCGGGCGGCTCCTGGCTGGTACTGAAAGTGCTGCCCCTGCTACTGCCATTGCGTGGTGTTTTGAAGCGCGACCTTTACACGATGCAATGGTCATCGATGCTGATCCTGCTATACCTTACCGAGGGCATCGTCCGCGGTGCAAGCGACCAGGGATTGTCGGCGACGCTGGGTTGGATTGAAGTGGCGCTGGTCTGCATATTTTTCTTTTGTTGCATCCTGTTCCTGCGTCCGTACAAGAAGGAAGCAAAAAAACTGGCGCAGCAAGTCATCCAGAAAGCATCCAAATAAACGGACTCATCGATGAACGAATTTCTTGATCAATGCCGTCATGCAATCGGAGCCGCTCATGTCCTGACCGAGCCGGCGGATACAGCCGGTTACCTGACCGACTGGCGCCGCCGCTTCACGGGGCGCGCGCTGGCTGTGGTAAAACCCGCGTCGACCGAAGAGGTCGCGGCCATCGTCCGGCTTTGCAATCAATTCAAAGTGCCGATTGTGCCCCAGGGAGGCAATACCGGCCTGGTGCTCGGCAGCGTGCCGGACACCAGCGGCAACGCGATCGTGCTGTCCCTGAATCGCTTGAACAAGGTACGGGCGGTCGATACGATCAACAACACCATGACGGTCGAATCGGGATGCATCCTGGAACAAATCCAGAACGTCGCCTTTGAAGCGGGACGCCTCTTTCCGCTGTCGCTGGCGGCGGAAGGCAGTTGTACGATCGGCGGCAACCTGGCGACCAACGCGGGCGGCACCGCAGTTCTCCGCTATGGCAATATGCGCGAGCTATGCCTCGGCCTGGAAGTGGTGACAGCCCAAGGCGAGGTATGGAGCGGCTTGCGGGGACTGCGCAAGGACAATACCGGCTACGATTTGCGGGACCTGTTCATCGGTGCGGAAGGCACGCTGGGCATCATCACCGCAGCGGTCCTCAAATTGTTCCCCCAGCCTAAAGCCCAACTGACCGCGCTTGCAGCGATGCGAACTCCGGACGATGCGCTCAAGCTGCTGAATCTTGCGCAGGCGCGATGCGGCGCAACCTTGACCGCCTTCGAATTGATGTCCGACTTCTGCCTGCAATTGGTGGCCAAGCATTTTCCCCAAATGCGATTGCCGTTCGCCGACCCGCATGCGCAGTATGTATTGCTGGAGCTGTCGGACAATGAGTCGGAAGACCATGCGAATGCGGCATTGGAAGCCGTCATCGCCGATGCCCTTGAACAGGACGTGATCCAGGATGCAGTAGTTGCATCGTCCATTGCGCAGTCGAAGTCGTTATGGAATCTTCGGGAACACATCCCGCTCGCCCAGGCGGAAGAAGGCAAGAACATCAAGCACGACATTTCCGTTCCGATTTCACGCATTGGCGACTTCATCCGCAAGACGGATATCGCGCTGCAACAGACGTTCCCGGGATGTCGACTCGTGACTTTCGGCCATCTTGGCGATGGCAATTTGCACTACAACGTATCTCCACCTGAACACGGTTCCGATGACGAATTCATTGCCCGCCAGGATGCCGTCAATCTGGTGGTGCACGACAGCGTAGACAGCTTCGGTGGATCGATCTCCGCCGAACACGGGCTTGGAGCCCTGAAGCGCGAGGAAGTTCGCCGCTATAAATCCAACGTCGAGATGGCGTTGATGCAAACCGTGAAGAATGCGCTCGATCCGTTGGGGATCATGAATCCGGGCAAGGTCGTTTAAGCGCATCCCCGATTAATCACATAAATACATGAATATTCAGGGAGGCGGCATGCTGCTGCGCACGTTATTGTTTTCCGTTTTCATCGCGGCTTCGGCGCCGTCGTTTGCAATTTACAAATGCGAGTCAGGCGGCAAAATCAACTACAGCGATACGCCCTGCCCCAACGGCCGCAAATTGGAGATCGACAGTGCGCCGCCCGTCGATGCAGGGACAGCGAAAGAACAGGCGAGGCGGGATAAGGCCGCGCTCAGGCGCATCGATGCCGAGAAGCGCAAGCTTGAGGCGCAGGAAGAGAAGGAACACCGCCGCACCGCACATGCCAGTGCGGCCAGGCAGAAGAAATGCAAAGCCCTTGCAATGAGGGCCAAGTGGGCCGATGAAGATGCCGCATCAGCCACTGGAAAATCTGCGCACAAGGCAAAGCTCAAGGCCAGCCGTATGGCTGAGCGGTTCGCACTGGAATGCGACAACAAAGCCCTGCTCGAAGGCGCCTGAATCACATTTCGAATGCGCCGCCGAAGTGGCCTTTGCTTCGACTATTGGTGTTCAGTCACCAAAGAACCGGCGGCTTGCATACTTCTCGCATCAACCACCTGCTTCAATGCAGCCGCAAGGCTGTCCAGTTGACGTTGCCCGGACACCATGATCGATGGCAGTCCGCATGCACGAATCGCTTGTTCAAGATTGCGGAGCGCGTCCAATTCGGCACCCGACTCGTCGTGGCGTTGCAATGCTGGCGTCATTACGATTTTCCAAAAAAGGTCATAGAAGTCGCCTAGACCAGTGAAAATCAGCATTTGTTCCGGCCAGAAAAGATTCCCTCAACATTTATTTTGGTTCTGTGGCAAGAGCTGCAATAACGAAGCAGGCGATTTGCCAAACCACAAACAACCGGACGTACAAAAAAGTACGATGAATCGAAGTTACTCATATACCACTTCGATATGCCTTTCAACATAGATAAGCGCAGCAAGCGTCTTCTGGCAGGTATGGCCGGACTGGCCGGTTTAGGATGGTTGGGTTTTATTGTCACGGTCACGGCACGCCAGAACAACATGCTCTTCAATCCTATCCGCCGCAAGGAAGTCGAGCGGCCACGCAGCCGCGAGCACCGTACCCGGCCCGTAGTGCTGCGTTGTCGCGATGACACCCGGCTCTCTGGTTGGCTGCTGACACCAAAGACGCCCGGGCCGCATGCGGCAGCGATCTATTTCGGCGGACGCTCTGAAGAAGTGTCATGGACCGTCCGGGATGCGCAGCGCATGTTTCCGGGCATGCTGGTCCTTGCGATCAACTACCGTGGCTATGGCGATTCGCATGGCAGCCCGGGAGAACGCCAGATGATCGATGACGGAAAGATGTTGTATGACTGGCTGCTTGCCTCCGGCCGTCACATCGACCCTGGCCGGATTGCCATCGTCGGGCGCAGTCTCGGTTCCAGCATTGCCCTCCAGGTTGCAGCGCGCCGACCGGTCGCCGCCCTGGTATTGATAACGCCCTTCGACTCCGTGCTGGCGATGGTGAAAAAGCGTTTGCCGTCCGTGCCGGTAAGCCTGGTGCTCAGGCACAGGTTTGAATCGATCAAGGTGGCACCCAAGGTCACGACACCGGTACTCGTGCTGCGCGCGGAATCCGACGATATCGTTCCGCAGGTCCATACGGATATCCTGGTTGCCGAATTGCCGAATGTCGTCTCGGATGAAGTCGTGCCGGAATCGAACCACTTGAACATTCCCTACCTGGACGAAACACAGAAACACATCTTGAATTTCATGCAAGGACGACTTTTCCATCTTCCCGTATTGACGGCAGCTCCCCAGCGGCATACGCCAGAGAATGGATTGCTGGAGGAGATTGCAGAGGTGCAGCTTGGGCTCGAAGTGAATGAACCGGACCTCGGCCAGGAACGTGAACCGGAAGAGTGGCCTGCCCAGCAGGAGTCGAACCTGCGACCTACGGCTTAGAAGGCCGTTGCTCTATCCAACTGAGCTATGGGCAGTCATCGAACGAAACGCGGTGGCTGTTGCATCGGCTCGCTCGCCGCCGGATATTACCCTTATTACCGCGTCGTTTCAACCAATCACCGCACTATCGATTATCAACAGAAATCATCCAAGGCGATCGGGATTTCGTGCGGGTCAGCAATGCCGCATACCTGGATTGTAATCATCCGCGCCGCAGGTCCGATAGTCCGATCAAATATAACCGTGCAAACTATGTAATGCCCGTCCTGTGTCAGGACTATCCACAGCTATGCTGCATAAGCATGTGGATAAAGTCCATGAAAGCGAGGGATAAGTCGATAAGTCTATGATTTAAAGAAAAAACTTTCACCTGATCAAAATTGAGGCAATGCGGTGGACAACTTGATGTTTGCCGGACCGCGTGCGTTATTGGGTGAGTGATCGGAATAGCCCTCAGTGCAGATCCTGTATGCCCTTCAGTAATCATCCTCAATAAACAATGTCTTTTTCACCCAGATTTGATTACTTTATTAGCGAGATCTAAACAAAAAGCCCGCATCTTTTCAGGTTTGCGGGCCTACGGTAGCGCTTGGGTCTTACGTAAATATATATGGCTGCGAAACAGGGCAACTCTCGAGGCTTGCATCGATGGGCAAAAGAAAACCCACAAGCCATAAGGGTGTGGGTTAAAAGCACAGTCCTTCCTAGGAGACTACGCGTTGCTGTATTCAGCATAGGTCACGCAGTTTGGAAGATACTGTGTTTTATCAAGTGATTGCACGGTGGATGCTGCTCAGAGTCATCCATCTAATGACAATCCTTACCGACGACTGATGCCTGCTACGCGTCCCGCATCACATTGTCTGACATGCATGCTCTTAGGCATACATAGGGCGATTGAAGACTGTCAATGCCAAAAGAAAAAGGGTTTAAGAGACATTATGCTCTTAAACCCTTTGACTGCTGCAAATATTGGTCGGAGTACAAGGATTCGAACCTTGGACCCCCTGGTCCCAAACCAGGTGCGCTACCGGGCTGCGCCACACTCCGAGAAGGGCGATCATACCGGACTGAGGCAGTCAGGTCAATTGATTCCGTCTCTCCGCCTTGCTTTCGATCAACATATTTTTCAATCAGGTCAGATTCTGTTCACTTTCGAAATACCGGGCCTGCATCGTAACCGGATCACGAAAGGCGATGGACCGGGCAAGCAGCTTGAGTGGTGACGACATGTCGTCCGCCTTGCATGGGAGCGCCTGCGGATAAAATGCATCATTCAGAATCGGTATTCCCAAAGCGGCGAGATGGACGCGAAGTTGATGCTTTTTGCCGGTGAGAGGTCGCAGGCGATACAACGCCATTTCGCCACGTCGCTCCAGGATGTCAATCAGGGTCTCGGAATTGGGTTCGCCTTCGGATTCCTTCATGCGAAAGAACGGTGTGCCGTCCACCATCCGACTACGATACATCAGTGGGAACTCGATACTGCCGGTATACGGAGCGAGCGCCTCGTACACCTTGTCGACCTCGCGTCTTTGGAACAAAGCTTGGTAATGTCCGCGTGTTGCAGGATCCCGGGAGAAGACCACAATGCCTGCGGTTTCCCTGTCTATCCGATGAATCGGCGTCAAATGATCAATCCCGGTTTTTCGCTTTAAGCGGACCAGCAAAGTTTCATGCAAAAACCGTCCTGACGGGATGACGGGCAGGAAGTGCGGTTTGTCTGCCACCAGGATGTGTTCATCGAGATGGAGAATCTTTTCCGCAAAGGGGATGGGCGTTTCCTGATGCAATTCACGGTAGTAGTAAACGCAAGCGCCCCTGCGAAAGGGGCTATCCGGATCCAGTCGCCTGCCCTCGGCATCCCGGACTTCCTCCTTGCGCATGCGCTCCCGCCAGGTGGCCTCGCCTACATCCGGAAAGCGGTCCAGCAAGAATCCCAGCACAGTGTTCCAGGGACCTTCGGGCAGCCATATATAGCTCGGGCTGACGCCTGAACGGACAGGAAGCGGAGCCTTCAACACACATCCATGCAGAAGGTCAGGCAGTGATCTTCTCGGCGATACGGCGCGCCATCCTGTCTGCGGTATCGGCATTTTTTGCCTCGACCATCACTCGAATCAACGGCTCGGTCCCGGAGGCACGTATCAACACCCGGCCGTTGTCACCGAGTTCGGATTCGACGACTTCCTTTTCTGTCTGCAGCGCTTCATTCTTCTGCCAGTCGAAGCCGGGAGCGACCTTCACATTGACAAGGCACTGGGGATAAAGCGTGATGTCCTCGGTGCACTGTGCAAGCGTCTTGCCGCTGCGCTTCAAAGCCGACAGCACCTGCAGCGCGGAGACGATACCATCGCCTGTGGTGTGCTTGTCGAGAAACAGCAAGTGCCCTGAACCTTCGCCGCCGATCACCCAGCCCTTTTGCTGCAGGACCTCGAGGACATAGCGATCCCCTACTTTCGCACGGGCGAACCCGACGCCCATTTTCTTGAATGCCACTTCCAGCGCCATGTTTGTCATCAAGGTGCCCACTGCGCCCTGCACCGGCACGGTGCTCATTCTATCCTTGACCATCACATACAACAGTTCATCACCGTTATAGGCGCGCCCGGTATTGTCGACCATCAGGAGGCGGTCAGCATCGCCGTCGAGCGCAATGCCGAGGTCGGCATTATGCGCTTTCACGGCAGCCGACAAGTTCGCTGGAACAGTCGCCCCGACGCCGTCGTTGATATTTAAGCCGTTTGGCTGATTGCCGATCGCGACCACTTCGGCACCCAGCTCATGGAAGACATCCGGCGCGATGTGATAAGCAGCGCCGTGGGCACAGTCCACTACAATCTTCAGGCCGCGCAAATCAAGCTCGGTCGGAAATGTACTTTTACAGAACTCGATATACCTGCCTTGCGCATCAAACAGGCGCTTTGCCTTACCAAGCTTTTCGGATGAAACGCATTCGATAGGCGCATCGAGTGCCGCCTCGATCGCCGCTTCGACCGCATCCGGCAGCTTGTTGCCCGATGCATCGAAAAACTTGATGCCGTTATCCTGGTAAGGATTGTGCGATGCGGAGATCACCACCCCTGCGGATAACCGGAGCGCTCGCGTCAGATAGGCGATTGCCGGTGTCGGCATTGGCCCGGCAAGCATCACATCCACGCCGGCGGCTGCAAATCCCGCTTCCAATGCCGCTTCGAGCATGTAGCCTGATATCCGCGTGTCCTTGCCGATGAGGACGGTCGGTCGGCCCACGACAGTGTCGCCCTGCGCCAGCACCTTGCCGGCAGCGAAGCCAAGTCGCATGACAAAATCCGGAGTAATCGGTGCTTCACCAACGCATCCACGCACGCCATCGGTTCCAAAGTATTTTCTTGTCATGATTTATCCAGGTTGATATTGGGAGGCTGCCTGCCATACTTTCAATGCATCCACTGTTTCGGCGACATCATGTACCCGAAGTAGTCGGGCACCCTGGGTCGCAGCGAACAAAGCTGCCGAAACACTTCCGGCGGCTCGCCTGTCGACCGGCTTGCCGGTAATGGCTCCAATCATCGACTTCCGGGACAGGCCGGCCAATAGCGGCATCCCTAAATCGATTTGCATTTGACTAATGCTTTTGAGCAGGGCCAGATTATGCACCATCGTTTTACCAAATCCAAAGCCGGGGTCAACGCACATTCGCATATCCGCGATGCCCTCGGCACGCGCTGCCTCGACCCGTTCACGCAAAAATGCCGTCACCTCAGCAACGACGTTATCGTATTGCGGTTGGTCTTGCATTGTGGATGGATCACGCAGCATATGCATGATACAGAGCGCGCATCCGCTATCTTTGACGACTCGCAACGCATCACTTGCCCTGAAGCCATAAATATCATTGATCATGTCCGCGCCAGCCTCGAGCGCTTCCGCCATGACCGTCGGTTTGCAGGTATCCACCGACAACGGCTTGCCGCAGTCTCTTAGCGCATAAACGATCGGCAAAACTCGTTTGAGCTCTTCCTCCACAGGCAACGGTCGCGCACCAGGGCGGCTCGATTCGCCACCGATGTCGATGATATCCACGCCATCCGCAATCATCTGTTCCGCATGAGACAAGGCCAGGTCGAGGGAATGGAATTGACCACCGTCGGAAAACGAGTCGGGCGTGATGTTCAATATGCCCATCACAAGTGGCCTGGCGCCAGCGCCGCTCATCGGAAAACGGAAACGGCCGCACTGCAAGTATTGTGGGGTCATGGATAAGAGGCTTTACAAACAAAAAGGGTGAGGATTACTCCTCACCCTTTCGAAACTAAACGCACGGCTTACATCACCGATGCAAATTATGCCGGTGCAGTTGCATTCGGCGACACGCCACCTGATGCACTGTCAGTTGGTGATTTGCGGGCCGGCACGCCTGCTTTCGGCGGACGTGGCTGATGGCCAGCCATGATGTCGTCGATCTGCTCGGCATCGAGCGTTTCCCATTCGAGCAACGAATGCGCCATGATTTCGACCTTGTCCTTGTTCTCTTCCAGCAGGCGGCGGGACAAAGCATATTGCGCGTCCAGAATGGAACGGATTTCCGTATCCACCTTCTGCTGCGTCGCTTCCGACACCGTCTTGGAGGACATGCGACCGAAATACGCGTCCTGCTCAGTATCTTCGTAGACCATCGTGCCAAGGGTTTCCGACATGCCGTAGCGCGTTACCATCGCACGGGCGAGCTTGGTAGCGCGCTCGAAGTCATTGGATGCGCCGGTAGACATTTGATGCATGAAAATTTCTTCTGCAATACGTCCCGCGAACAGGATGGCAATTTCTTCCAGCATCTTGTCCTTGTACATATTGACGCGATCATGCTCGGGAAGCTGCCAAGTCAGGCCAAGCGCAAAACCGCGCGGCATGATGGTGACCTTATGCACCGGATCGGCTTTGGGAAGCAGCTTTGCCACCACCGCATGGCCCGATTCATGGAAAGCGGTGTTACGTCGCTCTTCTTCACGCATGACTGCAGATTTCCGCTCCGGACCCATGACGATCTTGTCTTTCGCGTCTTCAAAATCCTGCATTTCAACCAGGCGCTTATTGCGTCGTGCAGCAAACAAGGCAGCTTCGTTCACAAGGTTCGCCAGATCCGCGCCCGAGAATCCCGGAGTACCGCGAGCCAGGATGTCGGCCTTGACATCAGGTGCGATGGGTACTTTACGCATATGCACATAGAGAATCTGCTCACGGCCGCGGATGTCCGGCAGGCCGACCATCACCTGGCGGTCGAAACGGCCAGGACGCAGCAATGCTTTGTCCAGTACGTCGGCGCGGTTGGTCGCGGCGATCACGATCACGCCGGAATTGGCTTCGAAACCGTCCATCTCCACCAGAAGTTGGTTCAGTGTCTGCTCGCGCTCATCATTTCCGCCGCCCATGCCAGCTCCGCGATGGCGGCCGACGGCATCGATTTCGTCGATAAAGATGATGCAGGGAGAATGCTTCTTCGCGTTCTCGAACATGTCGCGAACACGCGATGCGCCGACACCGACAAACATCTCCACGAAATCCGAACCGGAGATAGTGAAAAACGGCACTTTCGCTTCGCCGGCGATGGCACGTGCCAGCAAAGTCTTACCTGTACCCGGTGGGCCCACCATCAGCACACCACGCGGGATACGGCCGCCAAGTTTTTGAAATTTGGTAGGATCGCGCAGGAAGTCAACCAGCTCCTGCACTTCTTCTTTCGCCTCATCACATCCAGCCACATCGGCAAATGTGACAGTATTGTTGGCTTCGTCCAGCATGCGGGCTTTCGACCGCCCGAACGAGAATGCACCGCCTTTTCCACCGCCTTGCATCTGGCGCATGAAAAACACCCAGACGCCGATGAGAAGCAGCATCGGGAACCAGGAAATGAATACCTGAGATAAGAAGGATTGTTCTTCGGGTTGCTTGACGTCGAACTTGACGCCGTTATTGATCAGATCGCCGATCAATCCGCGGTCGAGATAGGTGACTGCAGTCTTGATCCGCTTGCCGTCCTGTGTCGTCGCGACGATGGTACGGTCTTCGATGGTCGCTTCCTTGATCCGTTTGGACTTGACTTCGTCCAGGAAGTCCGAATAGGGAACCGAGGTAGCACCGCCGGCCATGGTACGTCCGTCAAACTGCTTGAAGACGGTAAAGAGCACCAAGGCAATGACCACCCAAATGGCGGCTTTTGAAAACATATTGTTCACTAGAACTCCTTAGACGCTGGTGCGCCCGTATTTACATAACTTGTAAAATTAATTCTACCCGCAATAACCGGCGGTTGCTAGGCTGCACATGGGGTAAAACCCTTAAAACTCAAGGGTTTGTAAGGTATTTGCGGGTGATCAAGAGGGATTTTTGAGCGTTTTGCCCAATAAAAAGATTTCCGAAGACTTATCCCGGCTTGCTTTAGGTTTCTTTGAGGACACGGTTTTGAACTCTTCCCGGAATCTTTCGACTAGCTGGGTATAGCCTGAGCCGTTGAAACATTTGACGAGCAAAGCGCCCGAAGGTTTCAAGTGCGCTTGGGCGAATTCCAGGGCCAACTCAATGATGTGCTCAACCCGGGCTGAATCCGTAACAGCAACGCCGGACAGGTTCGGTGCCATGTCAGAGAGGACAAGATCAACCTGTCGCCCTTCAAGCAGAGCTTCCAGTTGAGTCAGGACGGAGTCTTCCCGAAAGTCTCCTTGAATAAAATGGACATCGGCAATCGGATCCATCGGCAGCATATCCAGCCCGATAATCGTCCCGTGAACCCCGCCACCTTCCTTGCCGGCCAATTTGTTGCGCACATATTGCGACCAGCTTCCAGGCGTACAACCGAGGTCGACGATGACCTGGCCCGGCTTGATCAGTCTTTCCGCCTCGTCGATTTCCTTCAGCTTGTAGACTGCACGCGCACGGTATCCCTCCTTCTGCGCGAGCTTGACGTAAGGATCATTGAGATGGTCATGCAACCAGTTTTTATTTAATTTGTTCTTTGCCATTGGCGTAGAATAGACGCTTTCTTTTCATCCGGGCGGAGCCAATGCCGGCCTCCATCGTCCGAGACACTTCATAAAAATGGTAAAACTCTCTCCAGCTGAACGCAGCGAACTGCGTTCCGAGGCGCATGCGCTCAATCCGGTTGTCATGATCGGCGAAGCCGGCCTGACACCGTCCGTATTAAAGGAAATCGATGCCAGCCTGAATGCGCATGGCTTGATCAAAGTCCGTGTTTTTGGTGATGACCGCGATGCCCGCGTCGAAATGTACGAAGCCATTTGCGAGAAACTTGGCGCTGCCCCAGTACAACATATCGGGAAATTGCTGGTGATGTACCGTCCGAAAAAGGAAGAAGTCAAGGAACGCAACGAAAAACGTGGCAAGGGCTTGCGGGAAGTGACCATCGTCAAGCCCAGTCCCAGCGGAACGAAAAAACCGACTGTTACCAAAGTCATTCTTAAAGGCAATGAACGGGTGACCGCGGGCGGTAACATCAAACGCGCCAAATCCCGTCAAACCAGCATCAAGAAGTCGTCGTTAGGACGAAGCCGGTAAATGATGCTCGCCAAGGCGTCTATTTTGCCTTAACAACAAGAAACGACCTAAGCACGCTTTGGCCCAAATTGATCGCGCTGGATGTCGAATTCGACAGTGCGAACCTTGCCCGCATATCACCTCATCACTTCGCCGGGCAAAACAGACTGGCGCAACCTGGTTGTGAACGGCTGAAGCCCGAATTAACCGCTCAAGGTGTTGACCAGCATCCCGATCACCAGCATCATCCGCACACGACCGGCATGCTTATTCGTGCCGCCAGCAGCTTTTACGTTGATTAGCGAAAGCAGCGGCATCACGCATGCCAACCGAGGCCATGCTCCGCCTTGGAAGGGTCTGCCGACGACTGTTCCGGCCAGTTCAATGTCTGTTAGCGCTGCAAAAAACGTCGTCGCCACGGCATACCCAAAAGCCCATCGGCTGCCAACCCATACCGTTACAATCAGCAATCGGGCACGCCACAAGCATGTCCGATCAGATGTACAGCACGTCGAGCACTTCGTATTCGCGAATGCCCGATGGGGCTTGAACTTCAATGACATCGCCGGCGTATTTGCCGATCAGGGCACGGGCGATCGGCGAAGTGATTGAAACCTTTTTTTCCTTCAGGTCCGCTTCGTCTTCTCCAACGATCTGGTAGGTCACCTTCTGTCCCGTTTCCAGATCTTCGAGATGTACGGTCGACGCGAAGACGACGCGCCCTTCTGCATCGAGCATGGCCGGATCAATAATTTGCGCGGCGCTCAGCTTACCTTCCAGGTCCGCAATACGCCCTTCAATAAAACTCTGACGTTCCTTCGCCGCGTCATACTCGGCGTTTTCTGACAAGTCTCCCTGCGCACGTGCCTCGGAAATGGCATTGATTACGGCCGGGCGATCTTTGGTTTTCAAACGGTGCAATTCTGCTTTCAACAGCTCTGCGCCATGCTTGGTAATTGGAACTGTACCCATGATTTTTATCGGCAAAATGAAAACCACAGAGGCCACAAAACGGCACCGAAACTGGCGCCCCCTGTGACCTCTGTGGCTATTGGTTGACTGTCGGCTTAGTTTAAGGTGTTATGCAGGCCTTGTAAATCATAGACATGCAGCTCATCCAGATGACGCATGCCTTCGACCGCCGCTTCAGCTCCCGCGATCGTCGTGTAAGTGACTGCACGAGCCGCCAGCGCAGATGTACGGATGGCGCGGGAATCCGCAATCGCCGAACGTTTTTCCTCAACGGTATTGATGACGAGGGCGACTTCGTTGTTCTTGATCATGTCCACTACATGTGGCCGACCTTCAGCAACTTTGTTGACTGTCGTAACAGGAATGCCGGCCGCGCTGATTGCCGCGGCAGTTCCCTTGGTCGCCACGACGGAGAAGCCAATTTCTACCAAGTCTCTTGCCACCTGCACCGCTCTCGGCTTGTCGCTGTTTTTCACACTCAGAAACACTTTGCCGGATTTCGGTAATTTAACGCCCGCTCCCAGTTGGGACTTTACGAACGCTTCACCAAAGGTTTTACCCACGCCCATGACTTCGCCGGTCGATTTCATCTCCGGACCAAGGATCGTATCGACACCTGGAAATTTGACGAATGGGAAAACCGCTTCCTTGACGCTGTAATAGGACGGCACGACCTCGTTCTTAATGCCCTGAGCGTCAAGCGATTGACCGACCATGCATCGGGCGGCAATCTTAGCGAGCTGCAAACCGGTCGCCTTGGAAACGTAAGGCACGGTACGTGACGCTCGCGGATTCACTTCCAGCACAAAGACCACATCTTGCTTGACACCGTCGATCTCCTGCTGCTGAATCGCAAACTGCACGTTCATCAAGCCAATGACATTCAGGCCCTTAGCCATCAATGCGGTCTGGCGCTTCAGTTCGTCGATGGTTTCCTTGGACAGCGAATACGGCGGCAGCGAACAGGCAGAATCGCCCGAGTGAACGCCAGCCTGCTCGATATGCTCCATCACACCGCCGATGAAGGTGCGCTGCCCGTCAGACAGGCAGTCGACGTCGACTTCGATCGCATCGTTCAGGAAACGATCGAGCAGCACCGGCGAATCATTGGAGACCTTCACTGCTTCGCGCATGTAACGCTCGAGGTCGCGCTGCTCGTGCACGATTTCCATCGCACGTCCGCCCAGCACGTAGGATGGCCGCACAACCAGCGGATAACCGATCTCCTGGGCGAGACGCAATGCGTCTTCTTCGGTGCGCGCGGTACGGTTCGGTGGTTGACGCAAACCGAGCTCATGCAGCAGTTTCTGGAAGCGCTCGCGGTCTTCCGCCGCGTCAATCATGTCTGGCGATGTTCCAACGATGGGAACGCCGTTGGCTTCCAGGTCGAGAGCAAGTTTCAGCGGTGTCTGCCCACCATACTGAACGATTACGCCGACCGGCTTTTCCTTGTCCACGATTTCAAGCACATCTTCCAGCGTCACAGGCTCGAAATAGAGGCGGTCGGAAGTGTCGTAATCCGTCGAGACAGTCTCGGGATTGCAGTTGACCATGATGGTTTCGTAGCCGTCTTCGCGCATCGCCAGCGCGGCATGCACACAGCAATAGTCGAATTCAATCCCCTGCCCGATCCGGTTCGGCCCACCGCCCAGAACCATGATCTTCTTGCGGTCGCTTGGCTGGGATTCGCATTCCTCGTCGTACGTCGAATACATGTATGCGGTACGGGTTGCAAATTCAGCAGCGCAAGTGTCGACACGCTTGTAGACCGGACGCACATTCAACTCACGGCGTTTTTCGCGTACCGCCTTATCGGTCGTTTTCAACAACTTGGCGAGCCTGCGGTCGGCGAAGCCCTTTTGCTTCAGACGGAAAAGCGTATCACGGTCGATCGAATCCAGAGTTTGCTTTTCGAGCCACAGTTCGATATCGACGATTTCCTTGATCTGAACGAGAAACCACGGATCGATGTGGGTCAGCTGATGAACTTCCTCCAGGGAGAAACCCTGTGCAAATGCATCACCTACATACCAGATACGCTCCGGTCCCGGCTCGCCCAATTCTTCCTCAATCGTCTCCCTGTCGGTGGTCTTTTCGTTCATGCCGTCGACACCGACTTCCAGGCCGCGGAGCGCTTTCTGGAATGATTCCTGGAAGGTGCGTCCCATTGCCATTACCTCGCCGACCGATTTCATCTGGGTGGTGAGGTGGCTGTCGGCAGCAGGGAATTTCTCGAAAGCGAAACGTGGAATTTTGGTGACGACGTAATCGATGCTCGGTTCGAACGAGGCGGGTGTCGCACCGCCGGTGATTTCATTACGCAGTTCATCAAGCGTAAATCCGACTGCCAGCTTGGCGGCCACCTTAGCGATCGGGAACCCGGTCGCCTTCGATGCCAGCGCGGAGGATCGCGATACGCGAGGGTTCATTTCAATCACGATCATGCGGCCATCGTCCGGGTTCACCGCGAACTGCACATTGGAACCGCCGGTATCCACACCGATCTCGCGAAGCACCGCAAGCGAGGCGTTACGCATGATCTGGTATTCCTTGTCGGTCAGCGTCTGTGCGGGTGCGACGGTAATGGAGTCGCCGGTGTGCACGCCCATCGGATCGAGATTCTCAATCGAACACACGATGATGCAGTTATCCTTCTTGTCGCGGACAACCTCCATCTCGAACTCTTTCCAGCCGATCAGCGATTCTTCGATCAGCAACTCCGAAGTCGGCGATGCTTCCAGTCCGCGCTTGCAGATGGTTTCGAACTCTTCCGCGTTGTAGGCAATTCCGCCGCCAGTACCTCCCATGGTGAATGACGGGCGGATGATGACCGGGAAGCCGAGTTCCTTCTGCACTGCCCATGATTCTTCCATCGAGTGCGCTACACCCGAACGCGCGGAACCGAGGCCGATCTTCGTCATCGCCTCCTTGAATTTGGAACGGTCTTCCGCCTTGTCGATGGCTTCCGGCGATGCGCCGATCAGTTCGCAACCATATTGCTTGAGCACGCCATGATTGTGCAAATCGAGCGCACAATTCAATGCAGTCTGTCCTCCCATCGTCGGCAGAATCGCATCCGGACGTTCCTTCGCGAGGATCCGCTCGACTGCCTGCCAGGTGATTGGCTCGATGTAGGTAACATCAGCCATCTCCGGATCGGTCATGATGGTGGCCGGGTTGCTGTTGATCAGGATGACCCGATAGCCTTCCTGTCGCAGCGCCTTGCATGCCTGTGCACCTGAATAATCGAACTCGGCAGCCTGGCCGATGATGATGGGGCCGGCGCCGATAATCAGTATGCTTTTTATGTCTGTGCGCTTAGGCATTTTTCTGTTTCTCCGTCGCCGCCTTTTGGGTTGCGTTTTGCATGAGTGTTATAAACCGATCAAACAGGGGAGCGACATCCATTGGTCCTGGCGATGCTTCCGGGTGGCCCTGGAAACAGAATGCAGGCTTGTCGGTGCGCTCGAACCCTTGCAGCGATCCGTCGAAAAGCGAAACGTGGGTTACGCGGCAATTTGCCGGCAAGGATGCCTCGTCCACGGCAAAGCCATGATTCTGTGATGTGATGATTACCTGTTTGGTTTGTACGTCCTGCACCGGATGGTTAGCGCCGTGGTGGCCGAATTTCATCTTGAGCGTTTTGGCACCAGATGCCAGCGCCATGATCTGATGACCGAGGCAAATGCCGAAGGTCGGAATGCCACGCTCGATCAATTCTTTCGATGCCGCGATTGCGTAGTCGCAAGGTTCGGGGTCACCGGGACCGTTGGCGAGAAAGATGCCGTCCGGTTTCAATGCGAGAGCGTCAGCAGCGGTGGATTGTGCCGGCAGCACCGTGATCTTGCAGCCCCGTTCTGCGAGCATGCGCAGAATGTTGCGCTTGACCCCGTAGTCAAATGCGACGACATGGTATTTGGGCTTGCTTTGCTGGCCGAAGCCTGTGCCGAGCTTCCATTCAGATTCAGTCCAGACATACGGCGTCTTGGTCGAAACCACCTTGGCCAGGTCCATGCCGGCGAGTCCGGGGAACGATTTGGCCAAGGCGAGCGCTTTCTCGACATCAGCCTCGCCGGCGAGAATGGCGCCGTTCTGGGCACCTTTTTCACGAAGAATGCGTGTCAGCTTGCGGGTGTCGATGCCTGCAATGCCGACAACCTTTTCGGCTTTCAGGTAATCTGACAAAGTCTGCTTCGACCGGAAATTCGATGTCGTCAGCGGCAGGTCCTTGATGATGAGACCGGCGGCATGAATGCGGTCCGCCTCGGCATCTTCATCATTGACGCCGACATTGCCAATATGCGGATAGGTAAGTGTGACGATCTGACGGCTATAGCTTGGGTCGGTGAGAATTTCCTGGTAACCGGTCATGGCAGTATTGAACACCACCTCACCGATCGTATGGCCGGGTGCGCCGATTGAAAATCCCTGGAAAATCGACCCGTCTGCGAGCGCAAGGATGGCCGGAACTGTGTGGCCAGGAAAAAAGGGCAGCAAGGGTAACTCCTGATGTGGTTACCGCCGCTGCGCCGCGCCAGAACGAACGTCAACCAACGGGCTTGCGCCTTGCTGTGGTGAGTCTTTTTGGGACGAGATGGAAGGGGTATGCGCTACGGCGGACTAAATTAGTTAAACCACGAGAGTATAGCCGAGAACAGATTTCGCGGCAATCCTGTCAACAGGTTTGCCGCGTCATGAAGCCGCCGTTGCAGCGGCCTGAATCAGCCGTTTAAATGCTCAAAGCGGCAATGCCGGCTTTGGCAATTTGTACATCTTCCGAAGATTTCACTCCTGAAACGCCGACCGCGCCGAGACATTGGCCATTGATCATGATCGGCACGCCGCCTTCAAGCATGCCTTCAAGCCGTGGTGCAGTGATAAAGGAAAAACGACCGGTATTGATCATGTCCTCGTATATCTTGGTTTCGCGCCGACCCAGAGCCGCCGTTCTCGCCTTGGCCGGCGCGATATCTGCAGAAATGGGCGCTGCGCCGTCGAGGCGTTGCAACCAAAGTAAATTCCCGCCGTCGTCTACCACTGATATGGTGACCGCCCAGTTGTTGGCCTTGGCTTCCGCTTCGGATGCGGCGGCGATTTTCTTGACATCGTCAAGATTGAGAATCTGTTTGGATTGCATGCGATTTCCTTGTAAAGAAGGCTGGATTGTACGACAGCGAGGTATGCCGTGCACCTAGCCCTTCTTCAACACCAGGTCGACCAATGGCTGCAATTCCGCCGACAGGGTGCCGATGTAAGGCAATACCTTGTCGTGCTTCCCCTCCTTGATCCATTGCAATAGTGTCGCAAGGTCGGGCGTAGCGGATGGGACGTTCGCCGCGGAAGAAGCATTCTCAGCCGGCGAATGGTAGGTATTGTTCTGTAATGCGGCCTCTTCCTCTTTGCCGACCACACCGGTCACGGCATGTGCCATTCCCATTGCCGCCCTGCGCTTGGCCGTCTTGAGTAGGAGGTCAACCGTCACGCCGGAACCGCCCTCGTGTTCGGCCAACGTACCTACGCCGCAGCTGGCAATCAATGCCATCGGGCTATCCTTGACCATATTGGCATTGCCAATCGCGCGGCACACCCGTTCGGCAAACAGATGTGCGGAATCGAAATTGATACTCCCGGTAATCAGGGTGAATTCCGCTTGATCAGTTCTCGCCACGTGATCGCTTTCGCGCACAGTTCGTTGCAGAACATGCCCGATCGCATCAATGACGCTTTGGGGTGGCGTGGTCGCAGCACCCCGCAGAGTGCTGTGCTTGAAGCCCACGCTCACATTTAAAATGACGAAATTCTTGCCATTCTTGACAGCGGTTTCCAACATCGAACCGGCTTGCACAAGGACTTCATCGAGCGACGTTACAGGCAGTGCGCCATCGGTAGCATTCACGCGAGCAAGCGACTCAAGGCTGCGCTCAAAATCATGCTGGGTATTAACGAGCTTGGACAGAATGTCGAGGCGAGACAGCAATTGCGCAGTCCCAATGCCTTTGGTGATCAGGTCGGTCGCCCCCGCCGCTTTCGCACGCTCGCGTTCCTCTCGCTCATCGCTCCCGGATACCACCACGACAGGGATAGTCCTGATACGGCTGATCTTGGAATTACGGATTCGGTGCAGAAGGCCATAGCCGTCGAGCTTGGGCATCGTAAGATCGGTGATGACGACACGGATGCTTGGGTCGATCAATAGCGTTTCCCAGGCCTGTTCACCGTCGAGCGCTTCCCGGAAGTCGAACATTCCCTCGATATGCTTGATTAATGTAGCGCGGACGATGCGTGAATCGTCTGCGATCAGCACACGCGGCTTGCCCGGTAAATCTGTCGACGAAAGCATTGTCATTCCAAGGGAGGAGAATCTGATTTTGTTTCCAGCAAGCATACCTGTCCGCAATAGATTTTGACAGCTTTACTCGATTGGCTTACATTGCAACCGTTACTCTGTATCAACAGTTCAATAATGACAATAATTGATCCCTCTACCCTACTAATGCGTTTGCTGCGTTCCTGCGCGATTTCTGCCGTTCTTTTTGCACCGGTCGCGGCCAACGCCGTGGAGTACGATGCGGAAGAACTTGGCGCGATCGCCATGGCCAAGCTTCATGACTTCAAAAACCGGGCATCGGAATTAACGTTGCATGCGATGGGGCTAATCGGGATTCGGTACAAGTATGGCGGTAATGCACCGGAAAGCGGGCTTGATTGCAGTGGACTGGTACGGTATGTATTCAGGGAAGTATGGGGAACGCAACTGCCTCGAACTTCCGAGGAAATCAGCCGGGTCGGACAGCACATCGACAAGCAGGACCTGCAACCCGGAGACCTGGTGTTCTACAACACGCTCAAGCGTGGGTTTTCCCATGTCGGAATTTATCTCGGCGACAACAAGTTTCTGCATGCGCCGTCGAGCGGTGGCCAAGTGCGGGTCGAGAGCATGGAAGTCGGCTACTGGAAAAAGCGCTTCGACGGCGCACGCCGAATCCTTCGCCCGGAAGAAAAATAGCATTCGAGGCGCTGTCTCTCAGCGCATTCCTGCCCTCCCCCCGTTTACTGCCCACCTTTCTTACTGCTCGCGTTTTGCCTTCAGTTTACGCTGCAGATCGGGTATCACCGCGGATGCAGCCTGTTCGCCAGCCAGAATCGCCAGGTTTCGGCCCTGAAAATCGTTGCTCTTCATACCGTTCAGTTTTGGTTGAATAACGATGTCGGCGTCTTTCAGCTCGTACTGGTTGATGCTTTGGCCCATGATGGCAAAAGTTTGCAACAAGACATCAAGGGTGTTCGCAGACGGTTGACCGCCTGGCTGTGCCGATATGTTGACGGCGATGACAAAATCAGCGCCCATCTGACGTGCGAAACGGACCGGCACCGGCGAGACCAATCCGCCGTCGACGTAAAGGTTGTCACCGATTTTCACCGGCTGGAAAACACCAGGCACTGCGGACGAGGCACGCACCGCCGCTCCAGTATTGCCCCGCTGAAAGAGAATCGGTTGACCAGTCTGGAGATCCGTAGCAACGGTCCCGAACGGCATCTTGAGTTTGTCGAGGGGCACATTGCCCACCATCCGGTTGACATATGCCTGAAGCGCTTCCCCTTTTAATACGCCGGTAGCTGTCGCGAACAGCGGGACCGACCAGTCAGAAATAGCAGCTTCATCAATTTCCAAAGCCATCTTGTGCAACGCAAAGCCATTGTTGCCGGCAGCGTAGAGCGCCCCTACCAGGCTTCCGGCGCTTGTGCCGACGACAATATCCGGGACGATGCCTTGGGACTCCAATGCTTTGATCACACCAATATGGGCAAAGCCACGTGCCGCTCCACCTCCAAGAGCCAACCCGATTCTTACCGGGCGTGACAGAACGGGTTGAGGAGTCGTTACGATCGGCGTCGCGGGCTTGGTCGCACAACCGGCCAGCACGGAAAGCATCAAGAAAAAACCGGGAATAAGTGAGCGAACGACAGGCATAAATACTTTCAGGAGACACACTTTGCACAACGCCAAGAGCGGCGAAACTGCAACGGATGAGGAAGCCGCGATTTTACTCGATGGCAGCAAAATCAGATCTCAATGAGAATGATTTAGATTTACGAACAAGCTATACTTGCAAGGTTGAAAATCATTCTCATCAAGGAGTTATATGAAGCCTACAATTTTCAAGATGCTGGGCATGGCATTCGCCATGGCCGCCGCCACCTCCGCGCATGCTCAGGAAAACGTTCTCAACCTCTATTCTTCCCGTCATTACCAGACGGACGAGCAGCTCTATTCCAACTTCACCAAGAAAACCGGGATCAAGATCAATCGCATTGAGGCAGAAGACAATCCGCTGCTGGAGCGCTTGCGCAATGAAGGGAAGAACAGCCCGGCTGATGTGATCCTGATGGTGGATGCCGCCCGCTTGTGGCGCGCTCAGATCGAAGGAATGTTCCAGCCAGTCAGGTCAAAGGTGCTCGACAGCCGTATCCCGGACAACCTTCGCGGCAAGGACGATGGCAAGGGCGCGGAATGGTATGGTTTCTCCACCCGAGGTCGCGCGATCGTGTACAACAAGGAAACAGTGAAGCCGGAAGATGTACCGACTTACGAGTCCTTGGCGGATCCGAAAAACAAGGGCAAGGTATGCACCCGGTCGGGCTCGCATCCGTACATGCTGTCGCTGATTGGCTCTCTGATCGAGCATAACGGCGAGGCGGCGACGGAGAAATGGGCGCAAGGCATGGTGACCAATTTTGCTCGTCCTCCCCGCGGTGGCGACACCGATCAGATTAAGGGCGTCGCTTCTGGAGAATGCGGCGTTGCGCTGACAAACACCTATTACTACGTCCGGCTTCTGCGTTCGAATAAACCGGAAGATAAGGCATTGATCAGCAAGGTCGGTTTCATCTGGCCAAATCAGAAAACCACTGGCGCCCACATGAACATCTCCGGCGGAGGCGTCGCAAAGAACGCCCCGAATCGCGAGGCAGCAGTCAAATTCCTGGAATACCTGGCCAGCGACGAAGCGCAAGGCTATTTCGCGAACGGTAACAATGAATGGCCAGTCGTGAAGAGTGCGACAGCAACTAATCCGGAACTGGAATCGCTCGGCAAGTTCAAGGCCGAAAATATGTCGATTGCAACGATCGGGAAGAACCAGATTGCGGCACAGCGGATTCTGGACCGCGTCGGCTACAAGTAATCACGACGTCACGATCATGCCGGGAGAATCGCGCTCCCGGCATTTCCGGATTCAGCAGGCCGACTCCTTCGGAAAGGTGACAGTAAAGGTACTGCCCTTCTCCGGCTGCGAGTCAATTGCCAACACGGCGTTATGGCGAAGCAGCACATGTTTGACGATCGCCAAGCCCAATCCCGTTCCCTGCGTCTCCCGTGACCGGCTTTTGTCGACACGGTAAAAGCGCTCCGTCAGCCGGGAAATGTGCTCCTGCCGGATACCGATGCCGGTATCACGCACAATCAGTTGCGGACCCGATGAGGCGTTCCGCCAAATAATGTCAATACTGCCGTCATCGGGGGTATAGCGAACCGCATTTGACACAAGGTTACCGAAAGCGCTGCGGAGTTCCTCAGTGCTGCCCTTGATATCCGGACCATCCACGGCAAGGCTGATCCGGTGCTTGCTGCCCGAGAGGGCCATACCTTCCTGATGGACCTGCTCCAGCAACGCGGCGATGCCCACGCGCTCCGGCCTCAGCGGATATTCGATCGACTCCAGTCGGGTCAATGCCAGCATGTCTTCCACCAGATTCTGCATGCGTTGTCCCTGCTCGGCCATCAGCTTAAGATGGGTCATTCGGGTCTGTGGATCGAGGTTCGGCTGACTCGCGGCAATTTCCAGAAAACCATTGATGACGGTCAGAGGCGTCCGCAATTCATGCGATGCGTTGGCAATGAAGTCGCGCCGCATCATCTCGATGCGCTGCGACTCGGTTGCGTCGTGGGTGACCAGGATCTGGCGCCGGTTCTCGAACGGAATGATGTGGACAATCAGTTTGCGCTCACGGAAGCTCAAGGTCAGCGGCTGGTCGTAGCGGCCGAGGATGATGTAGTCCATGAACTCCGGACTGCGGACGAGGTTGGTGACACGCCTGCCCTTGTCACGATCGAGGTGGAGGCCGAGATGTTTTTCCACCGCCGGGTTGCACCACTCAAGAAACAGCACGTCGTCCATGATGACCACGCCATCGGGCAGGAGGCTCATCGCCTGCCGGAAACGGGCCAGCCATTCCGTCAGTTCAGCCTGGTTCTTTTCGTCGCCGCGGCGCAGCTTGTACAAGCGGGAAAATATATCCGTCCAGGCACCCCAGCCGTCAGGCAGTTTTGCACTATTGGGATTGTCCAGCCAGTCAGCCAGCCGGTAGAGATAATGCAGCTGAACGCACAGCAGGACACACATGCCCGCCATTCCGCACAGCAGCCCGAACACCGGGCCGAAAAAATACCAAAGGACACCGGCACCGAGCAGAATGAAGGACAGACGCAGGACAGCCGGAATCCAGAACAGCAAATGGGGATTCATAGAAACGCGGAATTATTTTTCAGACAGCATGTAGCCTACACTACGAACGGTCTTGATGAGCGATTCCGCTTCCTTCAGCGCTTTCCGCAGCCGCAGTACATGAACGTCGACAGTACGTTCTTCGATCACCACATGGTCGCCCCATACTTTGTCAAGCAACTGGCTGCGGGAAAACACCCGCTCCGGGTGGGCAAGAAAAAACTTGAGCAGCTTGAATTCGGCATGGCCAATATCGATCTTCTGCTCGTTCAGCATGACGCTGCAACTTACCGGATCGAGGGTTACCGGACCCGCAGTCATCATGCTTTGCGCATGTTCGGGCGACTTGCGGCGTAGCAGCGCCTTCACTCGCGCGGTCAATTCGCGCGGCGAGAACGGCTTAGTGATGTAGTCGTCGGCACCGTTGTCAAGACCGGCGATCTTGTCCTCCTCCATGCTCTTTGCCGTCAGCATGATGATCGGCAACTCATTTAGCTGACGATCGGTGCGGATGCGCGACAATAGCCGGATGCCGGTCTGGTCGGGCAGCATCCAGTCGAGGAGGATCAGGTGCGGCGTACGGCGCTGGATAAACTCCCACGCCTCTGCCGCAGTATTGACAGCGAACGTATTCCACCCGGCTTCCTTCAGGGTGTAAGTCACCAGTTCGACGATCGAGGGTTCGTCCTCGACGATCAGGATCGTGGTTTTTTCAACAGCCATGGTCAGACGGCGCTATCCAGTTTGGTGTGCACATAGTCGGTATGGCGGATGTCCTTGCCTTCCACCACATAGATGACGTATTCGGCGATGTTCTTCGCATGGTCGCCGATACGCTCGATCGCCTTCGCCACCCACAGCGTGTCGAGTGCGGCGGAGATGGTACGCGGATCTTCCATCATGAAAGTGATCATGGTGCGGATGATTGACCGGAACTCGTGATCAACCACTGCATCCTGGGCGATCAGGCGTGCAGCCTGCTTTTCATCAAGGCGTGCGAATGCGTCCAGCGCGTCATGCAGCAGTTCAGCGGCGCTGTTGGCAATCACGCGGATCGACTCGTAATGATTGAGGGCGCCGACGGGGCCACGTTCGTACAGGTTTTTTGCAGTGCGGGCGATCTTGGTCGCTTCGTCGCCGATGCGCTCCAGATCGGTGATTACCTTGATGGTGGCCATCACTGTCCGCAGATCGTTCGCCGCTGGCTGGCGCTTGACGATCAGGTGGCTGCAGGTATCGTCGAGCGTCACTTCCAGCCGGTTGACGTTTTCATCGGCCTTGATGACTTGCTCGGCATGATCGACATTTCCCGAGCGGAAGCAGGCTACCGCATCGTTGAACTGGCTTTCGACCAGTCCGCCCATCAGCAAGACCTTCGAACGAATCGCTTCGAGGTCCATATCGTATTGTTTTGAGGAATGGTCGCCCGGCATCAGGTTCTCCTTTGATTGTTTGGCGAAAGCGGCTGCACTTAACCGAAGCGGCCGGTAATGTAATCCTGCGTTTCCTTCTTGGCAGGGTTCATGAAGATCTGATCAGTCTCGCCGAACTCCACCAGTTCGCCCAGATACATGTACGCCGTATAGTCTGAACAGCGGGCCGCCTGCTGCATGTTGTGGGTCACGATGGTGATCGTGTAATCCTGCTTGAGTTCGGTGATCAGTTCCTCGATTTTTGCAGTCGAAATCGGATCGAGCGCAGAAGTCGGTTCGTCCAACAACAACACGTCCGGTTTGACGGCGACGCTGCGTGCAATGCATAGTCGCTGCTGCTGGCCGCCTGACAAAGACAGGCCGCTCTTCTGCAGCTTGTCCTTCACTTCGCCCCAAAGCGCCGCCTTCTTCAGCGCCCATTCGACGCGCTCATCCATTTCGCCCTTGTTCAGGTTTTCGTACAGCCGCACGCCGAACGCAATATTTTCATACACGGACATCGGGAACGGCGTCGGCTTCTGGAAGACCATGCCTACCTTGGCGCGCAGCATGTTCACATCCTGTCCCGGCTCCAGGATGTTACGGCCGTGGTACATGATCTTGCCTTCGGCGCGCTGGCCAGGATACAGGTCGTACATGCGATTGAGCGTACGCAGCAAGGTGGACTTGCCGCAGCCTGACGGACCAATAAAGGCGGTAACTTTTTTCTCGTTGATATTCAGGTTGATGTTCTTCAATCCCTGAAAACTACCGTAGAAAAAATTCAGGCCGGATATCTCCAGGGTCGCCTTTTCAACCAGCGGGGAAGCAATAGTATTCATAATTTAGCTCGGAATTTTTTGACTGAACAAGGTACGCGACAGGATGTTCAGGCCCAGCACGCTGAACGTAATCAGCAGCGCGCCGCCCCAGGCGAGAGAACGCCAGTTGTCGTAGGGGCTCATCGCGAATTGATAAATCACGACCGGCAGGTTGGCGAGCGGCTTGTTCATGTCGGCGCTGAAGAACTGGTTGTTGAGTGCCGTGAACAGCAGTGGCGCGGTTTCACCGGAAATGCGTGCCACTGCAAGCAGCACGCCGGTCACAACGCCTGCCTTCACCGCGCGCAGCCTCACCATCATGGCCACTTTCCAGCGCGGGGCGCCGAGTGAAAATGCCGCTTCGCGCAGGCTGCTGGGCACCAGTTTCAGCATATTGTCGGTGGTGCGTACAACGACAGGTATCGCAATCAGCGAAATGGCGAAGGTGCCTGCCCAGCCCGAAAAATGCTTGACGTTGGCAACATAGATTGCATAGACAAACAGACCGATGACGATTGATGGCGCCGACAGCATGATGTCGGTGATGAACCGCGTGAACTGTGCCAGCCAGCTTTCCTCGCCATATTCAGCCAGGTAGATCCCGGCGAGAATACCGATCGGCGTGCTGACGAGCGTCGCAGCGCCAACCATCAGGAGGCTACCGACGATCGCATTCATCAGGCCGCCCCCTTCATTGCCTGGCGCCGGCGTGGTCTCGGTGAACAGGCTGAGGCTTAATGCACCGAAACCTTTCGACAGGAGCGTGAATAGAATCCAGGCCAGGAAAAACAAGCCGATCGCCATGGCGAAGAACGACAGTGCAATGCCTACGCGGTGCGCCCACAGGCGTTTCCGATATACAGGGTTCATTACGGAGTTCATTATTTCGTCCCCTCGTTGCGAGACATTCCCATCAACATGAGTTTTGCTGCCGACAATACCAGGAAGGTAATCAGGAAAAGAATCAGGCCAAGTGCGAACAGCGACGATACGTGCAGCGTCGATTCGGCTTCGGCGAACTCGTTTGCCAGCGTCGATGCAATGCTGTTACCCGGCGCGAAAAGTGACCATGAAAGCTTGTGCGCATTACCGATCACAAAGGTGACCGCCATGGTTTCGCCGAAAGCGCGCCCGAGTCCCAGCATGACGCCGCCAACGACACCGTTGCGGGTGTATGGCAGGACAATCTTGCGCACCACTTCCCATTTTGTGCAGCCCAGGCCATAGGCAGATTCTTTTAAAACAGGGGGCACGATCTCGAAGACATCGCGCATCACAGAAGCGATGAACGGGATGATCATGACTGCGAGGATGATGCCGGCGGTCATGATGCCGATGCCCATCATCGGGCCTTTGAACAGATAACCGACGAACGGCAGCTGCCCGATCGTCTTGTTGAGAAGCGGTTGAACATAGTCGCCGAAGAGCGGCGCAAAAATGAACAGTCCCCACATGCCGTAAATAATGCTTGGCACGCCGGCGAGCAACTCAACAGCCGTGCCAAGCGGACGCTTCAACGAGGCGGGGCATATTTCGGTAAGGAAAAGCGCAATCCCAAAACTAATCGGAAACGCAATGATCAAGGCAATGAAGGAACTGGCGAGTGTGCCGACGATGGCGATCAGGGCGCCATACTGGTCGTTCACCGGATCCCATTCGATGGTAGTGATGAACGCAGGCCCGAATTCCTTGAATGCCGGCCAGGCACCGATAATCAGGGAGATGATGATGCCGACCAGTACCAGCAGCACGCTGAGCGCGAAAGCGAGCGTTATTTTATGGAACAGGAAGTCCTGTATCCGCTGCTTCCGCATTGTGGAAACCAATGCCTTGTGAGCCACCTCCGCATCCCGAACCTTGGAGTCCGAGTCAAGAATGGGCGGGGACATTGAAGAGATATTTGCACTCATAGTTCAGGTTCCCAATAACAACGCGTGGGCGCGCTTAGCGATAAAGCAGCATCCCACGCCTTCGAACACATCAGGCTCTAGCAGCCGATTACAGCCAATTACCAGACAGCCTTGCCGGATTCATCTTTCAATTGCGCCTTCCATGCATCCTGAACCAGCTTGACGACAGGTGCCGGCATGGCGACGTAGTCCAACTCGGTCGCCATATTACCGCCGTTTTTGAACGACCACTCGAAGAACTTCAGCACTTCCTTCGCCTTCGCCGAGTCCGCCTGGTTCTTGTGCATCAGGATGAAAGATGCCCCGGTCATCGGCCAGCTTGTTTTGCCTGCCTGATCCGTCAGCAGCACGCCCATGCCTGGTGTCTTGGCCCAGTCGGCGCCTGCCGCTGCTGCCTTGAAGGTCTCGTCATCCGGCTGAACGAACTGTCCTTCACGGTTCTGCATCTGGGTATGGCTCATCTTGTTGCGTTTCGCATAGGCGTACTCGACGTAGCCGATCGAATTCTTGATACGCTGCACGTTTGCGGCAACACCTTCATTGCCCTTGCCGCCCACGCCGGTGGGCCATTTCACTGCGGTACCGACACCAACGGTTGATTTGAATTCCGGGTTCACCTTCGACAGGTAATCCGCGAATATGAAGGTCGTACCGGAGCCATCGGAACGATGCACAACCGTGATTTCGTCGCCCGGCAGTTTGACGCCTTGATTGAGCGCAGCGATTTCCGGCGCATTCCACTTCGTGATCTTGCCAAGGAAAATATCGCCAAGAACCTTGCCGTTGAGTTTCATCTGGCCAGGAGCAACGCCCTCGAGATTCACGATCGGAACGACGCCGCCCATGATCGCGGGGAACTGGATCAGCCCGCTGGATTCAAGTTCTTCCGGTTTCAGAGGCATATCGGATGCGCCGAAATCAACGGTTTTCGCCTTGATCTGCTTGATGCCGCCGCCGGAACCGATGGACTGATAGTTCAGGCCGTTTCCAGTCGCCTTTTTGTATTCTTCCGCCCATTTCGCATAGATCGGATAAGGGAAGGTTGCGCCTGCACCGGTGATGTCGGCCGCAATCGCGGATGTAAATGTGAATGCAGCGCCCAATGCAAGGGCAGCCGATCCAAGAAATTTGTTCAGTCGCATAGTTGCTCCTAGGGTTTGTCAAATTGAGACAGACCGAACTCTAACTATTATTTGTGACATGTATATGACAGGGGCGGAATTCCATGTCATAAATTGCCTAGAATATAAAATTTGTGTCATCAAGTTGTCATATCGCCCCCCTACACTCCGGCTAGCTTGATCATCGGAAGCCGCTATAAACATGGATAAGAAGACGAAGTTGCAGAAAAGCGCAGTCGACGATCTGTTACAGGGACAGATCTACCTGAACCGGGAGTTATCCCAGCTCGCATTCAATCGCCGCGTTCTTGCACAGGCCGAAGACCGCAATATTCCCTTGCTGGAACGATTGCGTTACCTTTGCATCGTCAGCAGCAATCTGGACGAGTTTTTTGAAGTAAGAATTGCCAGCCTGCTCGCACAAAACCGGATAGACGGCGACAAGTCGTTGCCACCGGCGTTGACTGCGGCGCTAGAGCGCACCAGCGTTGAATGCCATCAGATTGTTGAAAGGCAATATGCTGTTTTAAATGAGCATATCCTTCCTGAGCTCTCGTCTAAAGGTGTTCATTTGCTGCGGCATCAGGACCGCAACGAGGAGCAGCGTGCCTGGGTGAAGGACTATTTCGATCGTGAAGTGAGACCGCTATTGACGCCGATCGGTCTCGATCCGGCACATCCTTTTCCACAGGTGGTGAACAAGAGCCTCAATTTCATCGTCGAGCTATCCGGCAAGGACGCCTTCGGCCGCGGTACCGCGATTGCCATCATGAAAGCGCCAAGGGTCTTGCCCCGCGTCATCCGGTTGCCGGATGAGCTGTCAAAAAAAGGGATCTCCTTCTGCCTGCTGTCCTCCATCATCCACGCGCACATCACCGACTTGTTCACGGGACGCGAAGTTATTGCCTATTCGCAATTCCGGGTAACGCGCAATAGCGACCTGTGGGTGGATGAGGAAGAAGTGAAGAACCTGCGGCAAGCATTGCAGACCGAGCTGCATAGCCGGCAGTTCGGCTTCGCGGTACGCCTGGAAGTCGCGCGAAACTGCCCGCCGCATCTCGCCACGATGTTGCTGGAACAATTCTCGATCGACAAAAGCCGACTGTTCGCGGTAGACGGTCCAGTCAACATGGTGCGCTTGCAGGAATTGATCGGAAGCGTCGGTCAACCGGCACTGCACTTCCCTGCCTTCTATCCGGGGTTGCCCCCGCATCTCGCCGACACGAGCATGTTTGACCTGCTGAAGAAGCGCGACCTGCTTTTGCACCATCCTTTCCAGTCCTTTCAGCCTGTCGTGGAATTCATCCGCAGTGCGGCGAATGATCCAAATGTGCTTGCCATCAAGCAAACGATCTACCGGACAGGCATGAATTCGGATCTGATGGAATCCCTGATCGCCGCCGCCCGGCGCGGGAAGGAAGTCACTGTCATCGTGGAATTAATGGCGCGCTTTGATGAAGAAGCGAATATCAACTGGGCCGAACGCCTGGAGCGGGTTGGCGCGCAAGTGGTCTATGGCGTAGTCGGCTTGAAAACCCACGCCAAGATGGCGCTGGTCCTGCGCCGGGAGAACAAGGAATTGCGCTACTACGCCCACCTGGGCACCGGCAACTACCATCCAACGACCACAAAGCACTACACCGACTTTGGGCTGCTGACTGCGCATCCGAAACTGACTGCGGAAGTGAACGAGATATTCATTCACCTGACCAGTCTCACCAAACCCAAGAAACTGCAGTACCTCTGGCTCGCGCCATTTGCATTGCAAAAGGAAATCGTGCGTGCGATACGCAATGAAGCCGCGATTGCAAAATCCGGAAAGCCGGCACGCATCATCGCAAAGATGAACGCACTGCTCGACGAATCCGTTATCCGGGCGTTGTATGCGGCGTCGGCGGACGGTGTCAAGATCGACCTGATCGTGCGTGGCGCATGCGCGTTGCGTCCCGGGGTGCCCGGCCTGTCGGAAAACATCCGGGTCCGCTCCATCATCGGCCGTTTCCTGGAGCATAGCCGTATCTATTATTTCCGCAACAACCTCGCACATGACGTCTATCTCGCAAGCGCGGACTGGATGAACCGCAACCTGTTCCGTCGTGTGGAAGTCGCCTTTCCGATTCTCGACAACACCTTGAAGAAGCAGGTCATATCAGAGGGACTGCACCCCTACCTGAAGGACAACACCAGCGCCTGGGAACTCGCTTCGGACGGCGTGTATCACAGACGTAAGCCACGCGGCAGGCAGCTCCCATACAATGCACAGCAATACCTGGCACAGGCATTGGGGTCCAAGGGCATACAGGAAGAGGGTTAAACACGGGAGGATGAACCATGGATCTGATCATATGGCGGCACGCGGAGGCGGAACCCGGCGAGCCCGATGAAGCACGCGCTTTGACCACCAAGGGGCAGAAACAGGCCTCGAAGACCGCCGGATGGCTTGACCGTCATCTGCCAGGCAATTGCCGTATTCTGGTCAGTCCGGCGGTGCGGACCGTGCAGACCGCCGAAGCGCTCGGGCGCAAGTTCAAGACCCACCCTGCCCTGGCACATCACGCCACAGCGCAGGACATCCTGAATGCGGTCAACTGGCCGGACGCACGGGAGGCAGTTCTGGTGGTGGGGCATCAGCCTACACTTGGACATGTGATTTCGCTGCTGATCACCGGTCGGGAGCAGGAGTGGATGCTGCGTAAAGGGAGTGTTTGCTGGATTGCGCAGAAGGTGACGGAGTCGGGGACGGTAAATTATTTGAAGGCGGTGATTGGGGCGGAGTTGGCGGGGAAGTGAATTGGGTGGTGGTTTGGTGTTTCTTTTCGGTGATTCAACTCTGTTCTTTCTTCGGAGAGCCTAGCCGGGACTGGCCCCGGCGGGCCACCTTCTTTTTTGCTTCGCCAAAAAAGAAGGCAAAAAAGGCGACCCCGTTATCGCCGCCCGCTTCGCGGGTGCCCAAAAGTGATGCGGTCAAAACGGGAAGCGAAATTTGTCTGAGCCGCAGGCGAGTTTATTTCGCTTCCCGTTTCAGTACTGCCCCTTTTGGGTACCTGCGAAGCAGGCGTCGACTGGGGGTCGCCTTTCTTTGCTTCCTTTCTTTGGCGAAGCAAAGAAAGGAAGTGGCCCGCCGGGGCCAGTCCCGGCTAGCCTCTTCGGAGAGCCACATACGTCGCAGCACCGGAGAGACTCCGTCGCCCTGGATTCCCCCTTGCAGGGCGCGTACTGGCTTGCAGGCCAGTACCGTTTTGCAGGCGGACAGCATGCTGTCCGAATTCCCTGCAAAACCCTGCGCGGGAATGACGCCGAGGATGCATCACCGAAGAAAACACCCCCTCAAAGCACCCCCGACACCAAATGCAACACCAACCCCACCAATCCCCCAACCAACGTCCCATTAATCCGTATATATTGCAAATCCTTCCCCACATGCAGCTCCAGCTTGCGTGATATCGTCTCCGCATCCCATTTGCGGATCACCCGCGCCACCAGGTCTGCGATCATTTCCCGCCGCTTGACGATCGCATCCACCGCAAATTCCCGAATCCATCGATTCAGCTTCACCTGCACCGTCTCGTCACGCAATAGCTCGGTACCGAACGCAAGCAAGGCCTGTTCGAGTTTGACAGCCATCTGTGAATCCTCCGCCATCGCATCGGCTTCGAGACGTGCCTTAAGGTCATGCCAGACCTGGACCGAATAATTGCGGAAAAGCGGATGTCCTGCGACATCGATGACGATAGCGTCGATCTTTTCCCCATACTCCGGCGATGTCCTGAGCTGTTCGATGAGCTCATCGGTTGACTTTTGAAAGCGTGCACGCCATTCGCTGTCCTCTTCCTTCATTTCCGCCAGCGTGCTTTGCAGCGCATCGAGCAGGCGTTCATACAGCTTTTGATCAATTGCCTTCGGCATCCAGCGCGGGCTGCTTTCGTGGATCTTCCATCGGATATAGGGCTTGTTGTTGTCCAGTGCGCGTGCGGCCATGGCGAGCAGATGGTCGAACAGCTTTTGATGATGCCGGTTGGCGACCAGCATGGAAATAACCTCGGCCAGGATGGGCGCGAAGCGGGTGTTCTGCATCGCGGAGGCGATGCGGCTCTGCATGAAGTGTCGTACGTCGTCATCCTCCACGACTTTCAACAGCGCGGGGATGCTGCGCACGATCTGGCGCGATACCGCCCTGCTGTTTTCAGGACTTGATAACCAGGATGCGGCCATCCCGGAGAAGTCGAGACGTCCAAGCTCTTCCCGGATGATCTCCGGTGTCATGAAGTTATGTTCAAGAAAATCGGACAGGCTCTCGCCGATCCGGTCCTTATTGCGAGGGATGATGGCGGTGTGGGGAATCGGCAGTCCGAGCGGGGAGCGGAACAGGGCAGTGACCGCAAACCAGTCTGCGAGCGCCCCCACCATCGCTGCTTCCGCGAATGCGCTCACATACGCCAAAAAGGGATAGCGCGGCTCGAATATCCGGCATACGACGAAAACGACCGCCATCAGCACCAGCAAGCCGGTGGCAAGCCGGCGTGTCTTGATGAATTGCGCTGCTTGGCGTTCTTCCCGCATTGACCGGTTTTATCCAGATGAAATAACCGGTTCGAGCATACACTGAAGGGGTTGGTTCACCCTTGACAACAATCGGGCGAGCTACCGATTTTTCCTCAAGGAAATCCACAGCAGGATCATCGTTGCCGAAGCGAAAATCCAGTAATCCGCCGGTGCCACCCACACCCAATGCTTATGCCAGGGAATGGCCTCCGCGTGAAAGCGAGCCAGTCCGAATGCCGGATTGAGCATAAACCAGAGAAAGTCCTCGACGATCCAGAACAGCATGATGCAGGCCAGGACCAAACACTCGGCTCTCCAGGACCAGTGCCCCATGAAAAACAGCGGAAGGTGAAAAAACATCGCGATGAACGGGAAGACCCAGGCATGGTACCCGGTCATCGGACGTCCGCCCCAAAACACATCGAGCAGCCAGTGCTGTTCGATGCGCCATGTCGGCAGATTGGCCGCCCATCCCGCCCCGCCCTCGATCTGAATTTCCGCATGGGCAAAGAAATACGCCAGCATGACGGTCCATGCCAGCGTCAGTGCGAGCTGGCGTCCGCGAATCTCAAACCGCATCGTCATACACGGACTCGATTGCCATGACCGCATTCAGCACATCACGAGCAGCATCCGGGCGGCCGAGTGCCTTTGCCCTGCGCCGCATGTCAGCCAGCTTGTCCGGATTTCGCAGCAGGTAACGGACGCGGAATTCCAGCGTGACAGGGTCACAAGCCTTCAGCGCCACACCCTGCTCCAGGAGAAAATCGGCATTGCGCTCCTCCTGTCCGCGAATCGGATCATTCACAATCATCGGCAATCCCAACGCAAGGCACTCGGCGCAGGTCAGGCCGCCCGGCTTGGTGATAACGAGATCGGCGCAGGCAAGTACCCGCTCGATACGGTGGTTGTATCCCTGTGGCAGCAGCCTGCCGGGATGATGCGCAGCCAGCCTGCGCAGCGCATTCAGCGCGACGGCATTTCTGCCGGCCATGACAATGAGCTGAAAATCTTCATCAATGTCCAATAACGCCGCAGCGACCGTATCGAGACTGCCTAGACCGGCGCCACCCCCCATAAGGACCAGCGTCATGCGGCCCGGATCGAGGCCGAACTCCTTTGCACAGATGTCACGCTCCGGCACCGTGCCGAATGCCGGCATGATCGGGATACCGGTCACATGGATGATGTGCGGCGGTATTCCCCGGGCGCGCATGCGAAACGCCACTTCCTCACTAGCCGCGAAGTAGCCGGTGATGTGCGGTTGCACCCACATCCGGTGCAGGTCGAAATCGGTCACCTGTACCCATAACGGACAGCTAGGGCGACACTTTTCCGCGGCACGGGACAGCAGCTCCGCCGGCAGAAAATGGGTACAAATGATTGCATCGGGCGCCAGTAAGTCTATTTCGCGCAGCAGCGCACGGGTATTCAGGCGTTCGAAAGCACGCCGTACCATTTGCAGCGTGCTGTCAGGCGGCGCCTTATTCGTCGATTGATAAAGGCATCCCCATAAGGTTGGAAGACGGTTTACCAGGGTGAGGTAGAAGCTGGTGTACAGCGCGCGGAATCCTGCAGGCACGTAACGCATGACGTCCAGGTGAATCACCTCGGCATCGGGGACCAGGTCGGCATGCGCCTCGATGGCTTGCGCCGCCCGCAGGTGGCCGGCACCAGCGGAGACGCTGAGGACCAGTATTCTTTTGCCGGAAGCCGATGGATATGCGGAATCCAGAACGTAGGGACGTCGAGCCGCCTCAGGCAGCGATGCCGCAGAGCGGCGAAGGCTGATACTCAGGTTATGCAATCTGCCTTCCCGCTTTCCACACACCCAGAACGACTGGAATGCCTTCCATCATCCGGACGCGGATGAAATCCGCGCGCAACTCGGGCGCGATCTCTCCACGGTCGACCAACCCTACCATCAGCGCAGGGTTACGGGATACGGTGGCGATGGCATTCGGCAGGCTGTAGCCTTCCTTGCGCAACAAGAAGGCGGCATGCAGCAGGCTTGCAGGTACATAGTCAGAGGACAGCACGTCAAGCAGGTCCACGCGAGCCAATTCCGCCGCAGAAACGTTGCCGGAATGCGAACCGCCGCGCACGAGGTTGGGCGCACCCATGATGATGCCGAGTCCCCGTTCGCGCGCGGCGCGGGCGGCCGCCATCGTGGTCGGGAACTCGGAAATCGACACGCCGTCGCTGACGCCCTCCTCCACATGCGCCACGGTGGTGTCGTCGTGGGTGGCGAGAGGCACCGGCACGGTACGTTGCATGCAGCGCGCCACCACGCCGGCACGGTTTGCATCTGCATAGCGCTGCTGGCGGTCCAGCAGATTGACGAGCATCGAATCCACTTTTTCTTCGCTCCAACCGCGCTTGCCGGTCACATAGGTGCGGTAATGCGTCAGGTCGGTCCACTGCCGCTGCCCCGGAGTATGATCCATCAGCGATACCAGCTTCAAGCGTTCGTCATGCAGGAACGGTTCGAACATCTCAAGCAGGTTCTCTTCCGCCAGTTCCAGCCGCACATGCAGATAATGGTCGGCGCGCAGGATTCCCGCCTTTGCAGCATTGCGCAGTCCGTCGCTGCATGCCGCCAGGATGCGGACGCGGATGCTGTCGGCATCAATATCGCCCACCGACAACGCGTCGAGCACGGTAGTGATACCGGATGCGGCAATCTGGGCGTCGTGCGCGACGATCGCCGGCAATACCGGCCAACTCACCTTCGGGCGTGGCATCAGGTGTTTTTCCAGGTTATCGGTATGCACTTCCACCATGCCCGGCAACAGGTAATCGCCATGCCAGTCGTCCGCGCCGGGCACGGCGCTTGCGCCGCTAGCCACTTCGGAAATGATGTCGCCCTTTACGAACATGGAGCCAAGAAACTCTTCGTCGGCGCTAACGATGCGTGCGTTGGTGATGATGGTCATGACATTCCTACCAGGGAAACCGGCTGGACCGGTGCAATCGAAAACAGCCGCGTGGCGAGCGCGCGCCGTACATGTTCGTCGTGAAAAATGCCCACGATGGCGGCGCCGCGATCGCGGGCGGCGTTGATCAGGCCGATGACGGTGTCGCGGTTCGCTTCGTCGAGCGAGGCGGTCGGCTCGTCCAGCAACAGAACCGGATAGTCGGTGATCATCGTGCGTGCGATATTCACCCGCTGCTGTTCGCCGCCGGAAAACGTTGCCGGGGGCACATGCCACAAGCGTGGCGGAATGCGCAGCCGTGACAGCCATGACTTGGCTTCTTCCTGCGCATCCTTTGTGTCCATGCCTTTCACGATCAGGGGCTCCGCCACCAGGTCAAGCGTCGGCACGCGTGGAATCACCCGCAGGAACTGGGTGACGAATCCGAGTGTCGAGCGCCGCACCGCATGCACTTCATGCGGTGTCGCGGAAGCCAGGTCGACCCACTGCTCGCCATGGCGGATATTGATCGAGCCGCTGCTGGCGCGGTAGTTCGCATACAGGCAGCGGAGCAGCGTGCTTTTGCCGGCACCGGACGGCGCATGGATCACGACGCATTCGCCGGCATCGACCTGCATGTCCACGCCGGTCAGTACCGGCAATTGCAGGCCGCCTTGCAGATGCAGCGTGAATTCCTTCGAGAGACCGTTGACTTCGATGCGACGATTCATGGCTTGCTCCTTCACAGGACGGACGACACCAGCAACTGGGTATAGGGATGCTGGGGATCATCCAGCACCTGGTCGGTCAGACCCTCTTCCACGACCTGCCCTCTGCGCATCACCATCAAGCGATGCGCCAGAAGGCGCGCCACGGCCAGGTCATGGGTCACGATCACTGCTGCCACCTGGAGTTGTGATACCAGCTGGCGCAGCAGGTCGAGCAGGCGCGCCTGCACCGACACATCAAGACTCGCCGTCGGCTCATCCATGAATATCAGGCGCGGCTTGGTCACGAGGTTGCGGGCGATCTGCAAACGTTGCCGCATGCCGCCGGAAAAGTCACGCGGCAGGTCGTCGATTCGGGACGGGTCGATTTCCACCCGCAGGAGCCACTCGATTGCCTCGGCGCGAATATTGCCGTAGTGCCGCGCGCCGACGGCCATGAGGCGTTCCCCGACGTTGGCGCCGGCGGAGACATCGCTGCGCAGGCCGTCACGTGCGCTCTGGTGAACAAAGCCCCAGTCGGTGCGAGACAGCAGCTTGCGGCGGGCTTCGCTGATCGCATAGATATCGGCTTCGCCGTCATGCCGTGTGGCGAAAAGAACGCGGCCGGAATCCGGGGCGGATTGGCCGGCAAGGCATTTCAGCAGCGTGGTCTTGCCAGAACCGGACTCGCCCACGATGCCGAGCACTTCGCCGGGATGCAGCGCAAGGTTGATTGCGTCGCACGCAATACGCGTACCGAAGCGCTTGGAGAGGCCTTCCGCATGCAGCAACGCATTTCCCGCGACGCCGCTCATGCAGCCTCCTGTGAAGATGCCGCCTGCCGTCCTCGGCAATAGTCGGTGTCGCTGCACACGTACATGCGGGCGCCCTGATCGTCGACGATTACCTCATCAAGAAAGCTGTGGTCCGAACCGCATAAGGCGCAGGTCTGTTCCCAGCGCTCGACTTCGAACGGGTGATCGTCGAAATCCAGGCTCTTGACCGGTGTGTACGGCGGCACCGCGTAAATGCGCTTCTCGCGGCCGGCACCGAACAATTGCAATGCGGGACTCATATGCATTTTTGGATTATCGAATTTCGGAATCGGCGAAGGACGCATCAGGTAGCGCCCGTTGACCACGACCGGGTAATCATAGGAGGTGGCGATTTTTCCCATGCGGGCGATGTCCTCGTACAGCTTCACACTCATCAAGCCGTAGTCCGCCATCGCGTGCAGCTTGCGGGTCTGCTCCTCGCTCGCTTCCAGCCAGCGCAACGGCTCCGGAATAGGCACCTGGTAGACGATCGTCTGGCCTGATTTCAGCGGCGTTTCCGGGATGCGGTGCCGGGTCTGGATCAGTGTTGATTCCGTGGTGCGTTCGGTGGTCGCCACACCGGTCGTGCGGCGAAAGAAGCGACGAATATTCACTGCGTTGGTAGTATCGTCGGAGCCCTGGTCGATCACTTTCAGCACATCATCCTGGCCGATCACGGCCGCGGTCACTTGAATCCCGCCAGTGCCCCAGCCGTAGGGCAAGGGCATCTCGCGCCCGCCGAACGGCACCTGGTAGCCCGGTATAGCGACCGCTTTCAGAATTGCGCGCCGGATCATGCGCTTGGTCTGTTCATCGAGATACGCGAAGTTATAGCCCGCATCCGGCGGCACGCTGGCGGTGACGGCCTGGCTGGCGAAGAGTGTCTGCATCATGCGGCTTTCGAAGTGCGTGGTGGAGCGATCGTTTCGGTCCGGGCGGCATCGTCCGCGCCGGTTTCCGTGGCCGCCTGCTGTTCGCTGAACTGGCGGCGCAAAGCGCGGATCAGCGTCAGCTCCGACTGGAAGTCAACATAGTGCGGCAACTTGAGGTGCTGAACGAAGCCGGACGCTTCCACGTTATCGGAGTGATACAGCACGAACTCCGCCATCTGCGCCGGTGCGCCGATCTCCTCGTCCAGCTCCTGCGCCCGAAGCGCACGGTCGACCAATCCCATTGCCATCGCCTTGCGTTCGCTATGGCCGAAGCTCAGGCCATAGCCGCGGGTGAAGCGGGCGGCTTCCTTGTGCGAGCCGGAGAACTGGTTCACCATCTGGCATTCGGTAAGCTCGATATCGCCAATCTCGATGGCAAATCCAAGCTCCTCGGGGACCACTTCGATCGCCACCCTGCCATAACGGATCTCGCCGGCGAAAGGATGGTTGCGGCCATAACCGCGTTGGGTCGAGTACCCGAGCGCGAGCAGGAAGCCTTCATCGCCGCGTGCCAGGTTCTGCAGGCGCGCCTCGCGGCCGGCGGGAAAGGCAAGCGGCTCGCGGGTAAGGTCGCACGGCGCCGGGTCGCCGGGCGGCGGCGCTTCGCTCTCGATCAGGCCCTCGGCATTGAGGAAGTCCAGCACCCGCGGCATCGGTTCCTGCTCTGCCTCGCCGGAAGGAGCCGCAGCCTGCACACCAGGTGGCCGCGCCGCCGCATCGGCAGCCAGCGTGAAGTCGATCAGGCGCTGCGTGTAGTCGTAGGTCGGACCGAGGATCTGGCCTCCAGGCACATCCTTGAATGTCGCGGAGATACGCCGCTCGATCGCCATGCGGCCGGTCTCCACCGGCACGGTCGACATCAGGCGCGGCAGCGTGGTCCTGTAGGCACGCACCAGAAAAATCGCTTCGACAAGATCGCCGGCAGCCTGCTTGATGGCCAGCGCGGCGAGATCGCGGTCATAAAGAGAACCTTCGCTCATGACACGCGCAACCGCCAGCGGCATCTGCTCACGGATCTGCGCTACGCTCAGTTCGGGAAGCGCAGTGTCGCCCCGGCGCTTGCGTGCCAACGATGCATACGATTGTTCAATTGCTTTTTCGCCGCCTTTGACCGCTACGTACATGGCCGCTCCTTACGATTGAATGCGAGTTGTGCGCGGCAGGCCGATGATTTCGTCTCCGCAACAAAAAATGACATCCACACCAAGCGGAAATGCCGCGTTGTTTTCACGCCAAAACAAGTCGAAATTGTCGGGCAAGCCCTCTACTCTTATCGTGCGGGTATGTTCTATGCCTGGCCCTGATAGTGTGCGTACCGGGCCGCCGTCAAGGCTGGGCAACTGGACAAGCAAGGTGCACGAGCGATCCGGGTAGTCCATCGTTCCCTGTGCAAATCCGTCGGACAACCTGGAGTCGGGTTTGGCAATGATGGCGAAGCCCGCCTGGGTACGGTCGCCAACCAGAGGGCAGCTGCAATGAAAGCGAAGATAGGAGGTGACCGCTGGCGTCGTCGCTGCGGCATCACGCCAAACCGGTGTTTCGTAATCCAGCAAGGCGAGGCAAAGCGCTGTGGTGGCTGGCGCCAGCGGCGCCGGACCATCAATCCCCACCGGAATGGTTTGCCGCAAGCCCGGTTCGGACAACGCATTGAGCACACAGCGGAAGGTCGCCTGCGATGCATGTACGCTGTCAGTCCAGGCGGGAAGCAACAAATCGTCGGCCAGTGCGCTCATGCGTCTTCTCCTCTTACCATGGTCATGAAGTCGACTTTGGTTGCCTGCGCTTGCGCGGCGATAGCGGACTTCCGTTTTGCAAGCGCCAGCTCAATCGGCTGCAGCACTTTCCTGCGTACTTCCTCATGCGCTTCGGATTGCATCAGTGCATCGAAAATCGCCGCATATTCCGCATGCCGGATATCCCTGCCCGCAACATAGGCGACCCCCATCTGTCCGGAGTGCAAGCGCAATGCACAACGTGTGACCGTCATTTCGCCAAGGTTGAATTGCGCGCCGGTTCCACCAGTGCGGGCACGCACCATTGCCAGGCCGACTTCCGGCTGACGGAGCCACTGATAGGCAGGCAGCGCGCCATAGGCCTCAGCAATCTCGCTAAGTGTTTCACTCGATGCTTTTCCCAAAAGCGAAATCCATTGCGCGCGTTCAGAAGTGCGCTCATTCATGTAAGCTGGAGCTTGATTTTTCATGGCAGCGATTGGACCATAGGAAAATGAAATCCTGATGACATCCGTCGGTCAGATGCGATGTCAATATGCGGTCACATTCGGCGGCTAGCATGGCGCATATTTACTTTGATCCGGCGTATTCCCATGCGATTACTTATTCACGGTGCGACCAGTCTTCTGCCCCCATCAACCGGTTTCAAGGAATGGGACAAAGTCGACATCGGCCTGTCCGACGCCTTCATCGATTTCGTTCGTCTTCCTTCGGAACATGGCACAGACAGTGAAGGAGCCCTCCTCGACGGTACCGGCCTGATTGCATTGCCAGGCATCGTCGATCTGCATGGCGATGCGTTCGAACGCCAGATTCAGCCACGACCGGAAACGGTCTTTTCGCACGACATCGCACTCGCCGATACAGACAGGCAACTGGTGGCAAACGGCATCACCACCGCCTGCCATGGCGTGACGTTTTCATGGGAAGGCGGCCTGCGCGGGCGTGAGGCTGCGTTGGCGCTGCTGCGCCAGGTGATGCTGAAGCGCAAATATTTTCATGTCGATCATCGGGTTCACCTGCGCTTTGAAAACCACCATGTGGACGGTATCAATGACGCGCTTGAATGGATTGCGCAAGGATGGATTGCCTTCTTCGCATTCAATGATCACTTGCCATCCATCATGCGCAAAACGAAGAACCCGGAAAAGTTATCCGCCTATGCGGAACGTGCACGCTGCGACACGGCGACCTTCGTGGAACGCATGGATGCTGCGCATGCCAGGTCGGCCGAAGTGGAAGGCGTCGTCAGGCGGCTCGCCGCAGCGTGCAGGCAGCGCGGTATTCCAATGGCATCCCACGACGACGAGACCCGCGCCGACCGTGACCGCTACCATGCGCTGGAAGCCACGGTCAGTGAATTCCCCCGCAGCAGCGAAGCGCTCGAAGCAGCACGTGATTTCGGCAGCCGGATCGTCATGGGTGCGCCGAATGTATTGCTGGGCGGCAGCCATTGCGGCTCGCTGTCCGCAACGGAAACGGTCAGGACAGGCATGTGCGACATCCTGACGTCCGATTACTACTATCCGTCGCTGCTGCATGCGCCGTTTCGACTGGCATACAAGGAAAACGCCTGCTCGCTGGCCGAGGCCTGGAAGCTGGTATCGCAGACTCCCGCCGAAACCCTCGGCCTGCGCGATCGCGGACGCATCGCGCAAGGCTACCGTGCCGACCTGCTGCTGGTCGAGGCACAGCCGGGCGGCGATGTGCGCCTGGTAGCGACCATCGCCGCCGGCAGGCTGGCTTACTGCGCCGAGCCGCAGCGGCTGACGACAAACCGGCTCGTTCCTCTGGCGGCATGACACGCTACGCCATTTATTTCGCTCCGGCGTCGACTTCCGCGTGGTGGCGAGCCGGTTGCCGCTGGCTTGGCCGCGATCCCGAAACCGGCGAGATCCTGGTGCCACCTCCGGTCAACGGACTGACGCCGGAACCTACGGAAAAATGGACCGCCGACGCACGGCGCTACGGATTTCATGCGACGCTGAAAGCGCCATTCAGGCTACTGAACGGATTCAGCGAAACACACTTGCTGGCCATGGCCGAGGCCTTTGCCGCCGTGCAGAAGCCGATCGTGCTTAACGATATCCGCGTACGTTCCATCAGTGATTTTATGGCACTCATTCCGGAAGGCCCGCTGGAGGATGTCGGCGCGCTTGCGATGCGCTGCGTCAGCTATTTCGATCTGCTGCGCGCACCGCCCACGCCGGCGGAAGTCGCCCGGCGTCGGCATGCCGCCCTGAGCGAAAGGCAGGAAGCATTGCTGCAGCGGTGGGGCTATCCGTACACCGAGGACCAGTTCCGCTTCCACATGACGCTGAGCGACTCCCTGGCAGCAGCGGATGCGCATACCGTGGATGCCCTTCGAAAGGCGGCCGAGTCGTGCTTCGACGAAGCAGCCGCGCATGGCCCGATGTTGATCGACAATCTGGCGATCTATCGCGAAGACGGACCCGGTGCGCCGTTCCGCCTCTGGCGGCGATTTGCCTTCGATGCAGAAAGGACGGAATCCGGATTGCCGGCGAGCGGCAGACTGTTCTTTTTCGTCGGTGCATCGGGAGTTGGCAAGGACACGTTGCTGCGCTGGCTGGAGCAGCATTCGAATGCCACCGGCACCATCGTTTTTGCCCGCCGCACCATTACGCGGGGCGTGCATCCGAGTGAATTGCATGAAGCGGTCGATACCGAAACGTTCTGGCGCCAGGCGGCGGCCGGCGAGTTCGCAATGATGTGGCAGGCAAACGACCTGTGTTACGGCATCCGCCGTGGCATTGACGCTGACCTCAGGGCAGGTCGGGATGTAGTTGTGAACGGATCGCGTGAATACATTCCCCAACTCAAGCAGATGTATCCGGATGCCCGCATCGTCTGGGTCGAAGCGGGTTCTGATGTCATCCGCCAGCGGATCGAGGCTCGGCAGCGGGAAAGTGGCGCCGCCCTCCTGCGGCGGATGGACCGGGTCAAGCAGTTCACGCCACCGCAATCCGACGACGTGATACGAATCGATAACAGCGGGCCATTGGAAGCGGCAGGAGCGAGGCTTCTTGAGGTGCTTTCAGTAAAGTAGGGCCCAGGCCCGAGGCACACCCTATTCCTGCCTGTCGCCACTTTTAATGCGGATGTGCCTGCGCGCGGGATGGCCCCAGTGAACTATGCCAGTTCGATGCTCAGGCTCACGCCGTGCTGGCTGAATCCCAGACGCTCATAGAAGCGATGTGCGTCTTTTCGCTTGATGTTCGATGACAGGCTCAGCTTGTAGCAACCCGATCCGGCGGCAATATGGAGCGCCCGCTGCAGCATGGCTTCACCGATGCCCTGCCCCCGCCTTTCCCGGCAAACGACGACCGCATCCAGCAGGGCCTGGCGGCTGCCGCGATGCGACAGGCTGCAGAACACCATCAGGCTGAAGGTGCCGGCAGGAACGCCGGCTTCATCCAATGCAAGATAGGCTTTGAAGTCCGGATAGCTTCTCATGTCGGCCATGATCTGGCGCGTAAGCGCGGCACTGAAACCTTCCGTCTCGCTCGGCTCATCATCCATTTGTGCCAGCAGTCCGGCAAGTACTTCCGCGTCGCCTGGCACCGCCTCCCGTACCGCGATATCCGTTCTTACGTCATTCATTTGCGCCACCGCTTCCCTGTTTCGTGTCATGTTCATGCTGCTTCTTCCCTCATCCTCTTCTCTGTTGCCGCAACCGATTGCATGATTCCAATAAATTCATCCAGCGATGCGGTCTTCGCTCCGGGGACCTTGGCTTCATCGTCCCAGCGGCGCAGGTTCACCGCATCTTCCCCGTGGGGCTGCGCGATGAATGCGGCGGCTTCATCCGGCGTGAACGGCCCGCCCTGCCACATGAGGCTCCGCTTCGAAGCGTCCGACAAACCCGACCAGTAAAGCGGCTCGATGGCGCATAGATAGCGCTTGGCATCGACATGCATGCGAACCGGTTCGGTGACCGCCGCCGGGAAGAGTCCCTCCAGCATGGCCGCACCGGTCGGTCCATGCGGATAGGTGCGATCGTCCAGCCCTTTGGCAAGATGGCAAATATCGTGCAGCAAGGCTGCCGTCACCAGTTCCGGCGCAGCGCCATTCGCCTTGGCGAGCGTTGCGCACTGCAAGGCGTGCTCCAGTTGCGTCACCGCTTCGCCGCCGTACATGCCGGCGCCCCGGTTGCGTAGCCAGTCGTCGATAAGGTCGATCGTCAATATCGGCACGGATTGCATCAGATAAACCTCTTGCGCAGACGGGAGGAAGCCAGATCGATCAGTGTAACCGTCACGACGATCAGCAGCAGCACGGCGCAGGTTTGCGCATACTGGAAACCGCGGATGACTTCCCAAAGGATAACGCCGATGCCGCCAGCACCGACCATGCCGACGACTGTCGCGGACCGCACGTTGGATTCGAAGCGATAAAGCGCATACGAAATCCATAGTGGCATCACCTGCGGCAACACGCCGTAGACAATTTCCTCCAGTACATGCGCGCCGGTTGCCCGGATGCCTTCGACGGGCTGCGGATCGATCGCTTCCACCGCTTCCGAGAACAGCTTCGACAGGATACCGGTGGTATGCACGAACAGCGCCAGCACGCCGGCAAACGGTCCCAGGCCGACTGCCACCACGAATAGCATCGCAAACACCATCTCGTTGATCGCGCGCGCCGCGTCCATCAGCCGCCGGACAGGCTGGTTGATCCACGGCGGCGTGATGTTCGACGAGCACAGCAACCCGAAGGGAATGGCGCAAATGACCGCCAGCACGGTGCCCCAGACCGCAATCTGGAGCGTGATCAGCAATTCATCCGCATAGACGCGCCAGTCAGTGAAATCCGGCGGGAAAAAGCTGGCCGCATAGGTCGCCATATTGCCGGCATCGCTGAACAGCTCGAGCGGCCGCATGTCGGCGCCCTTCCATGATGCCGCCAGGAGCGCCAGCAGCACGCCCCACATGAACAATTTGCCGAAGTCCTGCCTGGGCGGCTCCGGATAGACGGACGGCCTATTTGCTTGAGTAGAAGCCTGCATGGCGTTTCCTTACAACTTGGCGATATCCGCCAGCTTGCGGTTGATGTCGTCCAGCATCGCTTTTTTCTCTTCTGCCTTCATGTCGTTGTCGTCTTCAATTTTCTTCTTTTGCTTGAACAATTCCAGCTGACGGATCGGCTTGAGCTGCGCATTGGTGGATTCCTGGATGCCGCCAAAGGTCAGCTTTTTCAGTATTTCCTTTTCCTGCGCGGCGTTCGGGCCCGCCTTGCCATAGGAAAGGAAAAATTCCTTCACTTTCTTTTTTGTTTCAGGCGCCAGGTCATTACGCCATACGAGCGGATCGGAGGTGATCAAGGGCGATTTCCAGATCTGGCGGATTTGCTTTGCGATCTCGGGCTGGCGGCTGGTGATCTTTTCCAGCGTGTCGGAACTGTGCACGGCGGCATCGACCTGCTTGTTTGCGACGGCCAAAATGTTGGTTTCATGATTAGCGCTGCGTACGGTCTTGAACGCCGACTTCGGGTCGATATTGTTCTGCGCGAATACGTAATAACTCGGGATCAGGAAGGCGGAAGTGGAATTGGGGTCGCCGATACCGAAGTTCATGCCCTTTGCGTTCTTCAGCACGTCGTCGAGATTCTGGTAGGGACTATCCTTGTGCACGCTGATGTAGCTGTAATAGCCGAGTGTGCCGTCGACGTTCACCGTTTGCGCAAAGACTTCCCCGCTCGCGCGGTCGACGGCTTCGATCGCCGACTTGTTTCCCATCCATGCCACGTGCACCTTGTTAAACCGCATTCCTTCGATCACGCCTGCGTAGTCGGGCGCGAAAAAAGCAGTCACTTTCAAACCGGTTCGCTTGCTCATCTCGTCCAGCAAAGGCTGCCAGTCCTGGCGCAGGTTCTGCGTGGACTCGGTGGAAATGATGCCGAAATTGATCGACTTGGTCGTATCCTGCGCATGAACCGCTGGAGTGGAGATGGCTAGCATGACGGTTGCCGCGCAGGCGGACAGCAGATTGCGGTACATGAATGTACTCCCTGTAAATTGAAGGACTGGAAAATCGGGAAAGGCGATCACACCGCGGCAGCGAGCACAGCCGGCTGGAAGCCGCTTGCAGCGTGAATGTTCGGATGGGTGTGAAGCGACATTGGCGGCGCAAGGATCTCTTCCGCTTCGGCGCCGTACAGGTCGCGCAACATGCCTGCGGACAGTGCGGAGGACGGCCCGTCATATACGACGCGGCCGCGGCAGAGCGCAACGGTGCGCGGGCAGAAGCGCATTGCGAAATCCACCTGGTGCAGCGATACCACGACCGTGGTGCCGTCGATTCGGTTGATGTCGGATAGGGTTTGCATTACCCGGCGGGATGACTCCGGATCAAGCGAGGCGATCGGTTCGTCGGCCAGCACAACTTTTGCCTTCTGAACGATGGTCCTGGCGATTGCAGCCCGTTGCTGCTGTCCGCCCGACAATGCCGATGCACGCTTGTAGGCATGATCGACGATGCCGACGCGAGCCAGTGCCTCCAGCCCCAGTTCCTTTTCCTCGCGGGTGAACTGCTTGATACAGCTGCGCCAGAGCGGCATGCGGGACAATCCGCCGGACAGCACGTTTGTCAGCACTGGCAGACGCCCTACCAGATTGAACTGCTGGAAGACGAAGCCGACATCCGCGCGTACCGACCGCACATCGCGCTCCACCAGGCCGTCCTGTTGCACGGTCCTCCCGCCGACCTTGATATGGCTCGTCGATGTGTTTCCCGGCATCAGGCCGGAAATGTGACGAAGCAACGTGGATTTTCCGGAACCGGACGCACCGATCAGCGCCACCATTTCCCCTTGCCGGAATGTAAGATCGACGCGATTGAGGGCTTGAAAGCCGCCCTTGAATGTTTTCGACAGTCCGCTGATTTCTATCATCATGATGCCCGCCCGGTGTAATGAATGACGGGGGCAAGTATCGGGGCCAAATATGTCACGGGTGTGAAGACTGCATGACAGATGCGTGAAATATCGCCACTTCGACGTTTCATTTTCCAAAACGTGGACAGACTGGCTGACAACGTGGTTAAACCAGCCGGAAGATGAAAGGAATACCGCCCCGTTCCGCCACGTATGCAGCCGCCGATGCGCGCCGATAAACAATCAGGCGGACTGCGACGCCCCATACATTGCCGGTGCATTGCCATGCGCTGGTCGCAAATGCGCCAGAAACTGCGCAGTCGCGGCACTCCAGGAAAACTGCAGTGCATGCTGGCGCACATCGGCGCGGCGCAATTTCAGCGCATCAAAGCATGCGCGCGTCAGGTCATGGTGCAAAATTCCGGACACGCCATGGGAGACCACGTCGACCGGCCCTTCCACAGGGTAAGCGGCGACTGGCACGCCGCATGCCATCGCTTCCGCCATCACCAGCCCGAATGTATCGGTGCGGCTCGGGAATACGAATACGTCGGCGCAGTTGTAATAAGGCGCCAGCTCCGCATGCGGCTTCGCGCCGAGGAAGCGTGCCTGTGGATAGCGCCGCTCCAGTTCCTCCCGCATCGGTCCATCGCCGATCACCCACTTGCTGCCAGGTATATCGATGCGCAGGAAGTCCTCGATGTTCTTTTCCACTGCCACCCTGCCGACATACAGGTACAGCGGTCGGCGGATGCAGGAGAAATCCTGGGGCTCGGGCTGGAAGCGCTCGGTGTCTACACCCCGGCCCCAGATCGCGACACGATCGAAGCCGCGCTGTTCGAGCAACTTCTTCATTGCCGGCGTGGCAACCATGATCGTGCTGGAGCGGGCGTGAAACCAGCGCAGCCAGCGGTACAGGAGTGCTGGCGGCAGGCCGCTCCGTGCATGCAGATATTCGGGGAAGCGTGTGTGATACGACGTCGTGAAGTCGAGGCCCCGCTTGATGCAGTAGCGGCGCGCCGCCAGGCCCATTGGCCCCTCCGTCGCGATATGAATGCAATCGGGCTGCCATGCATCGAGCGCGATGCCGACGCTGGCGTAGGGTTTGCACGCCAGCCGGATTTCGGGGTATCCCGGGCAGGCAAAGGTCGGCAGGTGTTCGGCAGAGACGATTTTTACCTCATGCCCGCTATTGCGAAGGCATTGCGTGGTTGCCCTGAGCGTGTTGACGACGCCGTTGATCTGAGGCATCCAGGCATCGGTTACGATGGCGATACGCATATTTCCGTTGCCTCTTCCAGTTTCGCTTGTTTCGGCTTCGTCACGATATCCTGCCAGGTAACCAGCCGCAGCTCTCCCGTCGTTTCCTCCACCAATGCCGACAGGCTTTCCACCCAATCGCCGTCGTTGCAGTAGGTGATGCCGTCGATATCGCGGATTTCCGGCTTGTGGATATGGCCGCAGATGACGCCGTCAACGCCCTTCTTGCGCGCCTCCGCCGCCAGCGCATCCTCGAACGACGTGATGTAGCTGACCGCATTCTTGACTTTCAGCTTTAAATATTGCGACAAGGACCAATACGGCAGGCCGGCCCGCGCGCGCCAATTATTGAATACCTGGTTGAACTTCAGGATCATGGTGTACAGACTGTCGCCGACGTAGGCCAACCACTTCGCACACGCAATAACACCGTCGAAGCGATCGCCGTGCAGCACCAGCATGCGTTTTCCTTGCGCCGTCACATGAATCAGTTCATCCCGGATCTTGATGCCACCGAAATCGAGGTCAATGAATTGCCGGACCGCCTCATCATGGTTGCCAGGTACGAAGATGACTTCCGTTCCCTTCTTCGCCTTCTTGAGCACGTTTTGCACCACGTTGTTGTGCGTCTGGTCCCAGTACCAGCGGCGCTTCAGTTGCCAGCCGTCGATGATGTCGCCGACCAGGTAGAGCGTGTCCGATTCGGTCGCCTGCAGGAATTCCAGAAGTCGCGCTGCCTGGCATCCGGTTGTACCCAGGTGAATATCGGAGATCCAGATGGTCCGGAAACGCCTGATTTCCTTTTTCGAATGAAGGGCCGGCTTTACAAAGCCGGCGTCCAGAAAGTTGTCGGCAGGTTTCATATTGGCCTCGATTCCTTCAGGTAGTGACGGGCGTACCGGTTGTCCAGCTTTTCGAGTGGCAGCAGAAGGAACAGGTCGGCGCAATGAAACTCTGCATCCCAGGCCGGTTCGCCGCAGACCCAGGCACCGCTGCGCAGATACCCCTTCAACAGCGGCGGTATGGCGCCCTTGTCTGCCGCGTTGCTTTCGCCGATCGGGAATGGGAGATGCGGCACGACACGGTATTCCAAAGGTGCGAGATGGGACTGCATCACCGTGTGGGAGACAGCCGCCGCATTGCCCCCGCCATCCGCCAGACTGATACTCGCGCAGCCGATCAGGTAAGCACAGCGTTCGCGCCGCATGTAGGCAGCCAGGCCGGCCCACAGCAGCAGCAGCACGCCACCGCCGCGGTAATCCGGATGGATGCAGGCACGGCCGGCTTCGACGATACGCGAGCGCAGGTGATCGAGGCGGCTGAGGTTGAATTCGGTTTCGGAGTAAAAGCGGCCGATTCGTCGGGCGGCGCTGGCACTGAGCACACGGTATGTACCGACGATGCGCAGGGTCTTGGTATCCCGAACGATCAGATGATCGCAATGCGCATCAAATTCATCACGGTCCAGACCCTCGCTGCACGTCAGGGTCGACAGGCCCATGGCCTCGATAAAAATCTGGTAACGCAAGCGTTGCACTTCACGCACTTCTTCCGGCGTGGTGGCAAGGCTAAGAGTCAGTTTGGAAAAACTCTGGGCAGGTTCGACCGTAGCGGTCGGAGCGGTCAATACGCGCATTCATCATCCTCGTGAAAATGACGAATGAAGCGTAACCGTGGATTACTTCAGCGAAATGACAGCGGCGTTTCAGCTCCGTGACACTGCAACAAAACGGAGGTGCAGGCAACGAATTCCTGCTCCCTCCATTCCTGAAAATGAAATTATTTGTCTTTCTTTGGCCGGCCGGCTTTCAAGGGCGGCAAGGTGTTCAATACTTCCTTGATCTTGGCGACATCCATCTGCCGAATAAGCGCCACACCGACCCGCAACAATTCACTCTTCTTGACTTCCACGCCGGCCTTGAGACAGGCTTTCTTCATGTCAGCGAGTACCTGGTATTCGGCCTCCGGCATGGTGAAACTGTCACGCACCAGTTTCGGTTTTTTAACCTTGTCCTTTGGTTCCGCCGGTTTTGGCGGCGCCGGGACCTTGGTGTTGCCTGCCTCGGGCTTCGCGACAACGGCGACTTTCGCCTTTGCGGGTACGACTTTTTTGATAGTGTCTTTCGCGGCTTCCGGCTTCTGTACCGCAACATTCGCCGGCTTTGCGGCATCCTTCTTCACAGATTTGGTCATTGATTCACTCCCATTAAATAGTATAAATAATATATACCATTAATTTCCGACATGCAAACTTCATCCATCTGACTGCCAAATACACGCCAATCCCGGTCAACCAAGCCGCAGCACGAAGTCCACGCCGACATCGCTCCACGACTCGCGTTCCTTCTCCAGCCAATAGGAAATGGTCGGATGCTGGGCGACGCGGTCACGCCTGAGCTCCAGTTCGATCCTGCTTTTCATGCGCAGGCGGACTTCGCCGGCATCGGCCTCAATACGTGAATGCATGAACAGGACCGCCAGACGCAACGCCAGCACTGCCTTGGCAAAATCCGGATCTGTCAGCGTTTCACCGAGCTTGCGCAGATTGCCCTTGTGCGCCAGCACCATCGCACTCATGACCCGCTGCTCGCGGGTCGTAAAGCCCGGCAGGTCGGCATTCTCAACCAGGTATGCGCCATGCTTGTGGTAGCCGGTATGTGACACTGCCATCCCCACCTCGTGCAGCAAGCCGCTCCAGTACAGGGATTTCACATAGCCATCGTCAGAAGGCTTTGTCTGCATATACAGCGACAGCGCGGTCCCGGCGACCCGTGTCGCACGTTCGTCGTCTACATGGAAGCGCCGGCTGAAGTCCTGTACCGATTGCTCCCGCCGGTCACGCTTGGTCGCGCGCAGCTGCAAGTCCCACAACACCCCCATGCGCAGGCCGGCTTCGATTGCTTTCAGCGTCGTAATGCCGAGCTCCTGCATGATGGCCAGCAGGATGGCCAGACCGCCAACCATGGCTGCAATCCGTTCAGGCTTGACGCCGACGAGATCGATGTTTCCTGTACTGCCGTAGCTGATGAGGCGCACCTTCAACTCCTCGAGGCTTTGCAGCGACAGCTCTCCATCGCCGATCGCGTTCCTGGTAATTGCTTCCGACATTGCACGTATCGTTCCCGACGAGCCATACGCGCGCGTCCAGTATTGACGGTCATAGGACGGTGCCGCGTCTTCGAAGAGCGAGCGCGCCGACAGGATGGCTGTTTCAAATGCGGCGGAGTCGATGCGCCCGTCGGGAAAGAAGGTTTGGCTCTGCTTGACGGTACCGATGCTGAACGACTCCACTTTCTGGATATCCTGCCCCTGGCCCAGAATCAGCTCGGTGGATCCACCGCCGATATCGACGACCAGTCGTTTCTCGGCTGGCGCAGGCAATGCGCTTGCTACACCCATATAGATCAACCGGCCTTCTTCCTCTCCGGAGATGATTTCGATCGGGTATCCAATCGCTTTTTCTGCGGCGGGCAGGAATGCAGGTGCGTTTTTCGCGACGCGCAGTGTGTTTGTAGCGACGACGCGTACCGCGTCCAGTGCATGCGCCTGCAGGATGCCTCGGAACCTTGCCAGCGATTCAAGGGCTGTTTGCATCGCCTGATCGGTCAGATACCCCTTGCTATCGAGCCCGGCGGCAAGCCGGATCGGATCGCGCGCGCTCTTGACGACGCGAATCGTTTCTCCATCGTGCCTGCCGATATGCAGCCGGAAACTGTTGGAACCGAGATCTACCGCAGCGAACATGTTATTCCTCGTGTGCTTTTGGACTTTGTTGCAATAGCCGACATGGTAAGACATAAACATCTGTAGCGGATCGCTATCGATTGCGCAAAATCAAGCCTGCAGGGTCGAGGCCAGACTGGCAGGCAATTCCATGCCCATTGATTATGCCGATGCATTTTCGTCGTCCTATATGCGAACTTACAAGAGACAGCCGCCTCGAATGGCCGGCTGCCGAGCATTTTGCAGACGGCATCATATCGACGGGTTCCAGATGAAGAAGCGTAAAGGCAGCACTGCGGCAAATCCATTTGTGGCATGGACGAGGTTTGCCATGTCGACTGGAGAAATGTTGGCAGCATCCGCACAGGTGATCAGCCACCGAACCGCGCGCATGGCAGCGGCCGGCCCGGTACCAGATGCGCGTGACCGGACCGAATTCCATTTGATGGGACAGGAGAAGCTCGAAGCAGTGGCCGAATCAGCGCAAGCCGTCACCATGCGAATGATCGCCGCCAACCAGCAGATGGCGGCTCTGGCTTTCGACCAGTTTTTCGGGCGCACTGCGCGCGTAATGGCATTGGCGACCAGCCAGACCATGGCTCAGGCAAGCCAGCACCAGGCGGCGCTGGTAAAAGATACTCTTAACTCTTCATTGAAAGCCGCTGAACAAATCTCCCGTGTGACGCCCCAGATCGCGCAGCATGGATTGAAGCCGATCCATTCGCGGGCGACTGGCAATGCTAAGCGGCTTCAGAAAGTGAAGATTACCAAAACGAAGCAGCGCGTGAAGTAAGGCAGTTTCTAAAGTATGAATCACACGTGTATGAAAAAACATGCCGGTACAACAGTACGTACCGGCATGAATCATCAATGAACGTTAGTCGCTCCGGCAGAACCTGATCCCGCATCAGTGCCACTTTGGTTCATCATGCCCGCCATTGCGTCCCGCTGACGCTGAGTAGCCTTTGCGGTTTCTTCGGAGGCGCGGCGTGCGACCTCTTCCGCCAGAGCGGCCGCAGTCCGGCTGGTCTGTGGCACGTGGGTTTCTGCTGACTTGGCGAGATCAACCTGCGTGCTGGCGGCGATACTGGAAATCTGTTGCTGATAGACCCGCAGTCTTTCCGCCGTCGGCTGTGCCTGACTCGCAGCAATGGAAAGCGCTTCCTGCGGATTCTGCGCCGACAGAACCTGCTGAGCACCCTTTAGTGAATCCTCCATCAATGTTTGTGCGATCTGGATGTTCAAGGCATTTACTTTCTGCATTGTGCCGAACAGTTGCTGCGACATATCGCTGAACATGGAAAGCTGCGCATCCATATGGGCCCTGACTGCGGGTGTCATCGACTGCATGAATGAAAACATGATTCACCTTTCGAAGTGATTAAAGAAAATTGGCCCGTGCGGAGAAGGCCCTGCTACAACGTTTGGAACGTCTAGGACTATGGAACATTCGGCAAGTTGCAAGGGAAACGACATTTAACAACCCGAGCATCCGCTGTCTGTCCGATCAAGGAAGAAGCGAATCATTTCGCGCGACGCATCCAGGCCGCGCACATCGGTATAACTTCCCACCGGGTATCCGCCGGACCAGTTGTGACCTGCGCCGTGAATCGCCCAGTGCTCCCGGCACATGCGGCCTTGATCGTTGCTGCAGGTCGTTACGGTGTGACTGTAGTCTTCGCCGCAATTGGATTCGTCGCGCACAGGCTGTCCGCAATAAACGGAAGGAATATAGAGCTTGTAGCTACGACGCCCTGCGCGGCTCTCGGCCACGCGATCAAGAAAGCTGCCGTATCAGGCACTCGGTACATCATATGTTGGTCGGGCTTCGCTGCATGGGACAGTCCCGCGCACGCTCTGCATGCGCCGATTTTTTAGCAGTGGTATGGGTGCCCTTGGGTCTGTTGACTACCACGTACACCGTCTCGGGCGGCACATTGAGAATGATGCGTGTTGTCGCCAGCATGAGGGAGCAAAATCCGTCGCCTGGTATCACAGTAATCAATCAGGTTGGCACGGATGTACCTGTTTTCGCAAAGGCGTTCTCCATTCCCCCGCTTGAATATTTGAACGACCGCGCCTCTGATGGACGCGTGTCGTTGGTTTACTTCACTGCGCTTACATCAGCCACTCTCGTGCCGATTCCACATGCAATCAGGCACCGGCGCGAGCCGACTGTGTTGCACCCTGGCTCTTGCCGTCACCAGCCTTGCCCGGAGCAATGGGGTTGGTGAGCTTCTCCATCACTGCGCGCTGGCGTTGTGTAGCCTGTTCGGTCTGCTCCGACGCGGTCCTCGCGACTTCGTCAGCCAATGCTGCGGCTGTACGGCTGGTCTGAGGCACATGCGATTCTGCCGAACGAGCAAGATCGACCTGCGCACCGGCGGCAATATTATTCAGGTGCTGTTGATACGCACGGATCTTTTCAGCGGTTGGCTGGGCCTGTGAGGTCGCAACCGAGAATGCTTCAAGCGGATCCTTTGCAACAAGAACCTGTTGGGTACTGTTGAGCGTTTCTTCCATCATCGTTTTCGCGACCTGAATATTCAGCTCATTAATCTTTTGAGCCGAGTCGAAAATTTTTCTCGACATGTCGGTGAACAGGGAGTATTGCGCTTCGATGTGTGCGCGTGCTGCTGGTGAGGTTGGCTGTGAGTACGGGAACAAGAACATGATGAACCTCCTATGTCTGCTATAAAAAGTTGCCCGGTAATTCGTTGATACTGGCAACCACGTTGTGCGCATTACGCTCCCAATAGAGGATGGCTTATTCATCAAGTTCCGCCCGATGCGATGTATTTTTTTGCATTGCACCATTACATCATCATGGTGTTTACGACACAAAAAATCATCTATCTACCGATAACCCGCATTATGGAAACGTGAATGCCGCCGATTGGGATATGTAATTGGAGAGGCTTTGCAAACAGTAAAATTTAATGCACCGCAGCGTGAACTTTCAAACACGGAGTGAGCATGCGAAAAGACTTGAAAATTACAAGAATTTTTTCCGCTTTTTCGGCTCTGACAATGTCTTTTCGTCTTGTGTTATCTGCTATTCGCATGCCCGATTGTCCCAGGCGACCACTGGACAGCCGTTCCTTCAACCAGAGAGATATCAAGCATGAATACCGCTGAACACTTCGATAATGCAACAGCCATGACTGTTGCCGACTTCATCTACACCGACGTCCACGACAGAGAAAAGCATCGCAATGTCATTCAATCGATTGCCGATGAACTGGATCGCCCAATGCACGAGATTGCAGGCATGTATGAAGAAATATTGAAAACTCTGCGACCTCAGGCAACTATTGATGATTACCTGCCTGTGCTTGTCTCAAAGCGCGTGAAGGAAGCATGTCGCTACCAGCAAATGCAAATGTAAAGGTAATCAAGTGCACTGCATTTCCAACGCAGAAATTTGTGAACCGGTGTCATGAATGATGAGGAACGTGTGTTGGATTGCGTCTCCGTGATCAAACCTATTCCGTCCCCTCTGACTCCTGTCCAGGCATTCATCAAGCTGTCATGAAGTTGATGCAGAATGCCGCCTGAACACTATCTCCCAAAGGATAGTTATTGCCTGCCGCCGTGAGGTGGCAGGTTTTTTTTCGCCCTGATCGCGATCGACATGCCGGTTGCGATGCGTTGAAGGTCTGTACCGTCAATTGGCACAGCATCCGTACGCGAAGCAAAAATACAACAAGTTTCCAGCATGTCATTAAGTTGTCATCGTGCCCGGATAAAGTTCGTCCGGCTCTGCTTTCACTCTGCACACAAGTCAATCAGTCAATCCTGAATTGCGTTCATACCCCGAAAGCGGCATCACAGTCATCCAGCATGACGGAACACAGTTGACAACCTTGGAACCTTCAACAATGAAAAAGTCACTTCTTGCATTTACACTACTGGGAACCTTCGCCTATTCCGCTGTTGCACAAACCAATGTGACAATCTACGGCATTGCCGACGCTGGCATCGCAATCAATGATAGCGACGCACCGACCGATGCGCGGACCTACCGACTTGAAAGCGGACAGCAATCCGGCAGCCGACTTGGCTTCCGGGGCACAGAAGATCTGGGCGGAGGTCTGTCAGCAATCTTCACACTGGAAAACGGCTTTTCGATCGACAACGGTCAACTCGGCCAAGGCGGTCGTCTGTTCGGCCGTCAAGCATGGGTCGGACTGAATGGCAATTTCGGTGCCGTCAAGTTTGGACGCCAGTACAACCCGATCCGCCCTGCACTAGAAAGCATCGATCCATTCGCGCTTGGCCTGGCCGGCAACATGACCAACGTGTTCCTGGCATATGGAGAACGTGCGGACAACACCATCAACTATTCGACGCCAAAATTCGGCGGATTCACCGGCCAGGTCGCCTATAGCCTGGGCGAGATCGCCGGCAGCACATCAGCAGGCCGCCAGGCTGGCCTGCTGCTCGGTTACAGCAATGGCCCGATCAATGTTGTTCTCGCATACCATGACCAGAACCTGGTTACCGGAACTGGCGCCAACAGCGGCAGCGCGGACACCGTCATGTTGGGCGGTACATACGCCTTCGGCATCGCCAAAGTGCACGCTGCGTATGCAATCAACAAAGGTGAAACCGCAACTGGCGCAACGAATGTCGACAGCACCGACATGATGCTCGGCCTGACTGCCAAGCTCGGTGCTGGCAATGTTATTGCCTCCTACATGCGCAAGAATAACGACCTTGTCGGCAATGGCGACTCCAACCTCTGGGCGATCGGATACACCTACGACATCTCCAAGCGCACCAACTTGTACACTTCGTATGGTCGCGTGAAGAATGATCCGACCGGGCTGGTAGGCTTTGGCGGCCCCCTGACGGCAGGTGGCGCCGGCCGGGATCCGTCGACCCTCAATGTCGGCGTACGTCACCGTTTCTAATCGCATAGCCTCAGCAACCGCGATAAAAATACGAGGGGCGGGTTGATGGTAGTGACCAACTACCATCAACCCGCCCCTCGTTCATGAAGTCGCTGTTGCTACAGGTCGAACTGCACTTTTACGGAAGTGATCCTGTTGTCTTTAGCGGACGCCTCCGCCTCTTCTGCCGTGTCGTGCTGTGTAAGCAGATAGCGTTCCTTGGCACGCGGATCCGGATTCGCATAGATATTCAGATGCAAATGCTTCTGCTCAGGCAAATTCTCCAGAAAGCGCGCACCATTTTCCGATAGACGTCCGTCCAAAGTAAAAACCGTCATGACGCTATCGTCCCCGATATAACCATGTACCTTATAAATGGGATGACGCGCCTTGGTAGTCACAATTTCCACCGGCTGCTTTGTCGTTACGGTGCGTACCGGTTTTGTCAGGTCAAGTGGTGCAACCTCCGGATGCATGACCGTCGCATTTGCAGTATCGCTTTGCCATTGCGGCTCCCGCTTTGTCTCCGGATGCTGAAACGATTCGCTCAGGGGGGGCTCACGAGGCGGCGATTCGGCATGACGCGTCTCATTGATTTGACGCGTTTTGTCGGGCTCCGGTTCTGCGTGTGCGGTAGCGGATGAATGCGCTGATGCGCTATAGCGGCCGGTGCCGGCAGTTCTCGTTTCGACATGGGATGTACGGGTCGATACAGGTGGCCGATCGAATGTCTTCTTCGGCACATTGAACGTAATTTCATAGTTGTAGAGCTGCTCGTCGGTCATGTCCGGATAAGGAGCCGGATGCCCGCCGTCTATCGTGCGATACCCGACCGCCGAATCGCGCTTGCCTAAAATGGCGCCTAGGATACTCACCTCAATCTCCTTCTGTTTCACTCCATAGCACTTACCGAAAGCAACCTCTGCGATCAACGCAATAGACCTGCTTCACCATGCAATCGCGTCTGTATCCGTCGCAGGTCCATCAAGCCCTTTAACGTCCGGCGAAACGTAATCGCCTACACCAGGCGCCCTATATGGATCATTTCCGATACCGGCCATACGACCTTATAAACAGGTTGAGGTTCGGACATTGCGGAAGCTACCAATCGGGAATTCGTAACAGTTTGCCGTACCGAAACTGAATAGCGATGCAAAACACTGATCGAATTTAATACTGTTTTTTTATACAGTACTGTGTTAAATTACAGTTGTTTCGTGCTTACAAGAAATAATAAGGAGAGCAATCATGGCAAATTTGAATCACACTTTCAGCACCCGCTTCGGTCTCGAATATGCACCAGCTTCTTTCGTTATCCGCTTTGGGATAAGAGAAGTTTTCGTCTGCAGGGACTTCCGCAAGCGCTATTACAGTGTCAATCCTCTGGTGGATTGCAGCACGGGGATCGAACCAGGTCATATTGAGGTGCTGCTGTTCAAAAAGTGGCTCCTGATACTGTCAAAAGCACGCTACCGCTAATTCAATCGAGTTACACACATTTCCTGTGGTCAACTTTGTGGATAACTGCACGGAGTTTTTCCAAGCCCTTGATCTACAAAGTTATTTTAGCTCTGATTAAAATCAAGGCATCTTGATCTAACATTCCTTTTCAACGTCTGCACGTGGAAAATCGTTGCTATGACAAGCCATATGCAAAAGCTGGAATTGATCAAGAACGCCTGCTCGAAAGCGTTGAATGGGCAGCCAGAAGGTATTGATGCCTTCCGGCAGACCGTGGACCCGGGAACGGTGATGGAAATGGCGGCGGCAATTGAGTCGCTACTGACCTACGTTGAAAAAGCGGATGACCTCACTGCGCAAGAACTTGCACGGGAGATCGTGCACAGGCTCAGTGGCGACAGACCTGAAGGCGGTGTTTGACGCAAAGTTGCAGTGCACCTGCGTCAACCGCCCGACATGGACTGCAGGAGCGAGTATTCGCTAAAGTCCTGCCAGGTTCTGCAAGCTGGATTTAAACGGATAAGGATGAGCTGATGGGATGCAACGCCCAATATCTTCAGGTCCTCAGCGGCTTGAAGGCACCTTCGTCTTCAGCACTCGCAAACTCTGCCTCCTGATTATTCGCTGCCTGCACCACTGCATCCTTCACCAGTTCCGGCGCGACCGCAGGCAACTTTTCATTCAGTTCGGATAAAGGCATCAGGGCATTCTGGCCTTGGTCCCACTGTTCATACACTTGCGTGATCTGTTTCCAGATCGCGGCCTGACTGGTATCCATCGTCATATCACCTCCGTCCCAACGTTGTCCTTTCAATTGGAAAGCGCCTGCCCGAAACAGTTCGCGATTAGCGGACTGCCAGACTGGATTAAACGATGAAGGTAAGATTGCCCGTAAAAGCGAGGCAGCAAATAAATTGCAGTTTCGATGTGACTTGGACGCGCCGAAAGCGTAGCTATTCTTTTTGCTCTGTCACAGAACCCCTACTGAGTACTGGCCCTGCAAGCGTGGACTACATACAAGGACTTAATAAGTGATATGGATATCGTAGACAAACATGAGCGGCAGGAGAAATTGCCAAATTTCAACACTATTATTAAGAAAGGCCGACATCTGGCTTTGTCATGTCTTGAATGCATTTCGGATGTATCGGAAGTTCGCCTTCCGTGAGCTTCCATACCTGCAGCATGTCATAGCCGCTTGTTGCAATCAGTACACCATGCTCTTTGCACAATGCCTCCAGTGCAGCCAGAAAATTTTCGTAATTTGGATTTGCCATTCCCTGATCTCTAAGCACTAACCACAGTCGACACTCTAAGTTGTTCCGCCAAGAAATTCCAGTCGCACGATTTTATTCATTATGGAATGAAAAACACTTGTAGCGCGTGTACTACATTTAGGGTGACGCAGTGGATGAAAGTCCTTGCGTGCCATATGAATCTGACACTCGTCCTCAATACTGACTCTGCTGGAATAGACAAAAGAGTGATTAAGTACGATTGCCGCATCACTGACGAAGCAATGCAACATTTTAAACAAGCATAGTCAGGACAGTCGCCGTTAGAGTGTCAGCGGTTGAGGATCAATTGGCGGGGACGACTTAGCCACAGCTTAGAGATCGATTGAATGTGTGGGTTACACCACTCTTCTCGGTAATGCTATCTAAGTGCTAGGAGGATCCGGTTAACAATCAAAGGGATGCCCGGTTGCGGTACGGCCTGAATTTGCACGGGATTCCAAATGAAAATCCCGTGTTCATAAGTTTACTACCCAACAAAAACGATTACATTGTGAAGCGGCCCATAAAGTAAAAGTGCACGGACCGTAAAGTACATGTACATCTAATGGTTGGTTTAACTCGCGAACGCTAACGGCTCGCAAGCTTCTTTTATTTCGGCATGCCTGGGCTTTATTGGCGATGGCGACAACGTTCGACACGCAGATTGTTAATAACAAGGTACCAATTTAGTGACGCCAGTCTGATGTATTGACCGCGATGTCCCATTGCCTTGGATGCAATCTATTTACTGGAGGATGAGTGAAATGGACAACACCTTCACTCTCCATGTCTTTTTGTGAAGAAACTGTGCAAATCCGTTGGGTGAAGACGCCGATAAGAACCAGCGCAACAATATCCACAATCAAGAAAATAATTGTCCCGTATGCAACAAGAGCGTCGGCGTTGATCATCAGGTATCCCATGCTGTGCTCTCCTTGGTTGTTACTCTATGTAACAAGGTAGACTGCAAGGGTTTCACCATGTTGACAATAATCAATTTCATATAAGAAACAAACCAATAGAAGTCGTGCCAAACCATAGGGAAAACCAGTTTGGGATTAACTACGTACGGTGCTCGGCTATCGGCCCGTTGGGGCCGTTTGAATTGCAGGCACGTCAGCTCGACATGCCTAGAGCGTTTTTGTAGTTCGCAGCCGCCACGCTGGCCACATGCATCGTGCTGTAGCTGCATGCCGGCATAGCCCCCGTTGTAGGCGACATCGCACATGTGCAAGCCCGGGACAGGATCGGCTACGGGCTACAGGAGCCGGAAAATGCAGTCGTTGTTAGCTCAGTTTCGTGTGCAAGCGCTCATCGCCATCTACTACCTATTTCGCCATATCCGCACGTAGTTGATCTCGAAAGCGTTGGTCTTGCCGGTCGGCGTCGTACTGTCCGGCGGATTGCTTGCGCTGCCGTACCAGAGGTCGAGCAACACATACATCGGCACGTTGATCCGCGCGTTCTTTCGATAGACTTCCTTGCCGTCGAAATAGAAGATGATCCGGTTCGCCTCCCACTTCACTGCATATTTGTGAAAGGTCGTCGACAAGTCTTGCGGGGGTTCAGGATGAACCATCTTGAAGCCGGCGCGCGTGGTGGAATCGAGCCAGATCGTGGTGCCGTAGATATTGGCATGCAGGTTTGCATCCGACCATTCGCTCGCCGGCCCGCCGCCTGGATAGGCTTCCATAATGTCGATCTCGGGGAAGGTCGAGCCGCTGTGGTTCCACAGCCAGAAGGCTGGCCATGGGCCGCGCCCGTAGGGCAGCTTCGCTTCCATCTCAAAGTAACCGTAGCGCTGGCTGAACTTGCCGCTGTCGGTATCGATCGTGCGCTTCGGAAAACTACCGTCCGCAAGCCGCTCCGGCCACATCTTCAGGTAACCGCCCTCCACCGCATAGTTCGGTGTATTGTCGGGCGGATCATAGAAGAAATGCGTATTCCATTTGCGGCTGTCCAGCTGGGTGCCGTTGAATTCGTCGGAGAAGGTCAGCACGTAAGAGGAGCTGGGCTGGCCGTAGGGCGCCGCCTGGGCGAACGCTTGCGAAAGCACCATCGGATTGACGCTTACGGCTGACGCCAGGCCCAGCGTCAGGATGAATCGTTTCATGTCGGTCTCCAGATGCTACAGCTACAAATCAGATGTCGGCCCCGTCGGCAGCTTTGCTTCGGGCTGCTCCGCCGCGCGGTACTGTTTGCCTGCGAAGGGTTGCGGAATGCGTCCGCCAGCCGAAGCCGGCCGCTGCACATCGGCATTCTGCTACCGCATCGGTCCGAACGGATTGGCAAACGTGCCGGCGGGCTGCTGCTTGGCCCGGTGCAGCGCAACCAGGCTTTCCGCATATTTGCGGCATGCTTGTACCGAGCGCGCCTGCAGACACCCGAGTTGCAATCCGGAGAAGCCGCGCGAGACGCCGGCTTCGGTGGCCGACGGAGGCGAAAACGGCGCGAAAATCTGCCGAGCTTGATCCGGCGTGTTTCCCATCAGCGCCGCGCCGAACTGCCGGTCGTCGAGTGCGAGCAACTCTTCAAGCGGACGGGGATCGCGATATGGAACCCTGCTGAACGGCTCAGGTACCGTATCTTCCTGAGCCTGCACTGATGAGGCAACCCCGAGCAGGAAAAATGCAAGGGCTGGAAAGAATAATTTGCAACGCTTCATAGGTCACTCCTGCCGCAGCGCCATCGAAGGAACCGCTCAAGCTGTGGAGTCTAGCTAGTGACGCGAATCACGCAAGCCGCGTTGAGTCCTGCCATGACAGACGTTTGATGCGGCACAAATAGCCGGCGAAAACAGCATGCTGGCGTTTTCATCTTGCTAACGACTGGCATTGCCAATCAACGTGGCAACTTTCACGGCGGCGCGAGTAGGCAGGTGCATGCGATAGTTGATTAATCTGGAATCGCCCTTATCTTTAAAATGCCAAGCGTGCGTCACGCTGGTGACAAGGTAACAGCGCTAATGCCGCCGCAGGAGCTTATCAAAGCACGCATCGTATTTGTCATCACATATTGGGAAAGGCAACTTCGCAGCTATGTTCAAGAAAACCAAAGCCGGGTCCAGTTTTAAGAGTGGCAAAGTGACATCGGGCGTGGCCGAACAAAAGGCTATCCTTGAGGAACTCGGTTACACATTCGATAGCGTGACAAAGAAATCCGGTTGGAAGTGGAGTACGTCTGCAGCAAGTTCAGAGCATAACTACCCGACCGAAGGCGATGTCATCGAGGACGCGTGGCGCGACGCCGGTGAGCGTACCCAGGCGGCAATGACTATTCCTGCCGAAACTTGGGAGCGCATGAGCATCAAAGAACAGGCCCAATTAATTACAGAGGCCATGTCTGGCCAATGACGCCCTAATAACGGCACCGATCCAGACCGGCTATATAAAATTTAGCCCTTAAAGCAGGTAGGCGATGTAAGGAAGAGTAGCGCGTCAGGCAATGCCATACTTCAGAGCTGCTCGGTCTTTGATAACGGCTAGCATCGATCAATAGATAGGCTACACCTCTCTTAAACCATATTTTTGGTCACTCAAGGGCAATGATAAAGCCGGAACTAGATTGCCTACTGATACTGAGGGGGCGGGTGCTAATGTTTAAACTACGCGAATGGAACCGATGGTTCTCCTTCGTGCATACAACCGCGATACAGGATTTTTTCCTGACGGGCACTGGGGTCGAAAGCATAGGTGACAGGTTCCGGGAACCGGGCAGTCCCTTACGCCCTATTGGATCCTGACGATTGACATGTTTAGCATTAGAAACTTCGTCTTGGACTGAAAAACGGCCTAATAGAGCTAGCGGAGTGGATAACAAAAAAGCCGTGATCGTGATCACGGCTTTTCTTTGTGCAATCTTTCAACCATGGGGAAACTTGCGGGTAAAATCCTTAAAACACTTGAAACCCGCGTGGATACTAGTGTTTTGGCGGAAAGGGAGGGATTCGAACCCTCGATACGCATAAACGTATACTGGATTTCGAGTCCAGCGCATTCGACCACTCTGCCACCTTTCCTGCTTCGGTCGTTTGCGGCGTCAGGGGCGCCGCAAAGCACGAGATTATAGCAGACTCTTCAATGCCGGCAAGCCGGTTAATTTCCCGGGAAAAACAGTCTTTGCCGCACTTCTCGGCAGAAGTTGCATTTCATCATCATCCAGTCATAAATGTTTCATAGACTGTCAGCGCTCCGGTCCCTGCACTCCTGAATTGCATTGAAACAGCCATGGCAGCCGCATCAAGCGACTGCCGAACATCCGGTCAACGTGCTTATGACATGACAATGAATACATCCGAATTGGCCGCTGCCTTTGTCCTTGGCAAACCGTCCGCACAGATCTATCGACTGCCGGCAAACGCAGCCAACACCGACCAGCTGACACGTGAAAATGACAGTGATGCCATGCTTTTGCTACGTTTGGAGGAAATTATCGAGAGGCGTCAGCTCACTGCGCTTTTCCAGCCGATCATCAATATGCAAACCGGCGCCGTGGTCGGATACGAAGGCCTGATCCGCGGGCCGTCGGACAGCCCTCTCCATTCACCGATGAATCTTTTCAAAGTCGCTCGTGCGAATGGGCTGAGTTCCGACGTGGAGCATTTGTGCCGGCACGTAGTGCTGGAGCGATTCGCAGAGCTGCAACTTCCGGGCAAGCTGTTTCTCAATGTGAGTCCCGAGTCATTGGTAGCGTCCGATATGCAGCATGGCAAAACGCTTGGATATATTCACGGTGCGGGTATTCATCCCGACCGGGTGATCATCGAACTGACCGAGACACAGCCAACCTATGACTATGATTTGTTGCGTGAAGCAGTTATGCATTACCGCAGCATGGGCTTCCAGATAGCGATCGACGATCTGGGCGAAGGTTTCTCCAGTCTGCGGTTATGGTCGGAACTGCGGCCCGAATATGTGAAGATCGACATGCATTTCGTACAGGGAATCAATCATGACCCGGTGAAGCTTCAGTTCGTCCGCTCAATCCAGGAAATTGCCGCCGAGTCGGGGACGACCGTAATCGCGGAAGGCATTGAAACAGAAACTGAATTGCTGCTGATTCGCGACCTCGGCGTTGGCTGCGGACAGGGTTACCATATTGGCCGCCCGCAAGCGGTGCCTGCAAAAGCCTTGCCCCTCGATTTGGCGAAGACGCTGAACTTCAACGGCGTTGCCGTTTATCCCCACAAAAATGCATTTGAACGCAATATCGTTACGGCGCTAAAGTTGTTGCGCATCGTGCCAGTGGTCTCGCCTGACATGCACAACAACCATGTCTACGAATTGTTCAGCGCCGCTTCCGATCTACAGGTCATTCCCGTCGTCGCCGATGGAACGCCATTGGGCCTGATCAGCCGCCCGAATTTCATTGATCGTTTTGCGCGTCCCTATCTGCGGGAGCTTTATGGAAAAAGATCCTGCACCGCCTTCATGGACGGGAATCCACTGATCGCCGACAAGGACAGCAGCCTGCAGGAATTAAGCCAGAAGATTGTTGCGGCGGACCGCCATCATTTGATGAACGGGTTTGTCATCACTGACCGGGGCAAATATCTCGGCATGGGCACCGGCCATGACCTGATGCGCGAGATAACCGAAATGCAGATCACGGCGGCCCGCTATGCCAATCCGCTCACGCTGTTACCCGGCAATGTGCCGATTGATGAACACATCGATCGCCTTCTCGGCAATGCGGTACATTTCACCGCCTGCTACGTCGATCTCGACCACTTCAAACCTTTTAACGATGTGTACGGCTATCGGAAAGGCGATGACGTGATACAAGCCGTCGGCAAGATTCTGAGCGAGCATTGCGATCCCAACCGGGATTTCATCGGCCACATCGGCGGAGACGATTTCATCATGCTTTTCCAGAGTGAGGATTGGGAAAACCGGTGCAGGGCATGCCTCGACCGGTTTGCCACTGAATTGCCGATGTTTTATACGGAGGCCGACCGAAGCCGCGGCGGTTATATCAGCGAAGACCGGCGGGGTGAGCGCATATTCCATCCGCTGATCACGGTATCAGCCGGTGTCGTCAAGGTGCAGCCGGGACAATACGGATCCCACCACCAGATCGCCGCTGCAGCGGCGGATGCGAAGAAACAGGCGAAGAAGATACCTGGAAACAGCCTGTTTATCGAACGGCGCGCGGCAGGTTTTTGCCCTGCCGACGATGATTAACTGTGTGGACCAAGGCGAGACAACCCGCCCATGTAAGGCCGGAGCGCCTCCGGAATTTCCACACTGCCGTCCGCCTGCTGGTAATTCTCCAGAATGGCAACCAGCGTGCGGCCTACGGCAAGACCCGAGCCGTTCAGCGTATGCAGCAGTTCAGGCTTGCCCTGGGCATTGCGGAAGCGCGCCTGCATCCTGCGTGCCTGGAATGCTTCACAGTTCGAGATGGATGAAATTTCGCGATAGGTGTTTTGCGCTGGCAGCCATACTTCCAGATCGTAAGTTTTCGCCGCACCAAAACCCATGTCGCCGGTACATAAAGCCACAACCCGGTAGGGCAGGCCGAGCTTCTGCAGGATGCCTTCCGCATGACCGACCATCTCCTCCAGAGCGTCATACGAGTTTTCGGGATAGACGATCTGCACCATTTCCACCTTATCGAACTGATGCTGGCGAATCATGCCGCGCGTGTCACGGCCATAGCTGCCGGCTTCCGAGCGGAAGCATGGCGTGTGGGCGGTCAGTTTGATCGGCAGCGCATCCGGCGACACGATTTCGTCGCGCACGGTGTTTGTCAGCGTGACTTCCGACGTGGGGATCAGGTAAAGGGCTTCGCCCTCGCCTTCCTGCCCGCCTTTTTTCGTAGCGAACAGGTCCGCCTCGAACTTTGGCAACTGGCCGGTGCCCCGAAGCGAATCGGCATTCACCATGTAGGGCGTGTAGCACTCGACATAGCCGTTCTCGGTGGTGTGGGTATCCAGCATGAATTGTGCGAGCGCGCGATGCAGACGGGCTATGGCGCCTTTCATGACAGCAAAGCGCGAACCGGTCAGCTTCGTGGCGACATCGAAATCCAGGCCAAGCGGTGCGCCGACATCGACATGGTCCTTGACGTCGAAATCGAAAGCGCGAGGCACACCGACCTTGCGCACTTCCACATTGGCGTTTTCGTCTTGTCCGACGGGCACCGATTCGTGTGGCAGGTTCGGAATCGCCAGCATGAATTCGCTCAGTTGCGCCTGCACCACGTCAAGCCTGTCCGCCGAAGCCTTCAGTTCATCGCCCAATCCTGCCACTTCGGCCATGACCACGGACGTATCCTCGCCTTTTCCCTTCAGCATGCCGATCTGTTTCGACAAGGTATTGCGCTTGCCCTGCAGTTCTTCGGTTCTGGTCTGTATCTGCTTGCGCTCGGTTTCCAGCGCATTGAACGTGGCAACATCGAGCTGGAATTTGCGCGCAGCCAGGCGTGCGGCGACGCCGTCGATGTCTTTACGAAGTAATTGGATGTCGATCATGGAAATTGCCGGTCAGGATTGCGAAAGCAACATTGTACCAAGCGAGGACATCATCTCCCGATGCGCTGCGACTGCCTGTGCTTGATTATTGCCAAAGAAAACGGAGCGAACCGGCAATCTTCCGGACTATTTCTTTCCGTCCTTCTTCGCCTCGCGGTCAAGCGAACGCAGGTATTCCAGTTTTTCGCCGATCTTCATTTCCAGCCCGCGGTCCACCGGCCGATACCATCCCGGCTCCCGCATCCCTTCGGGAAGATAGGTTTCACCTGCTGCATAGCCCTGCGGTTCGTCATGGGCATAGCGATATAGCTTCCCATAGCCCAGTTCCTTCATCAGCTTCGTCGGCGCATTTCGCAGATGCTCGGGTACTGGCCTTGACTTGTCCTTCGCGATGAAGGCGCGCGCAGCATTGTAGGCGTTATAGACCGCATTGGACTTTGCCGCACAGGCAAGATAAATCACGGCTTCAGCGAGCGCGAGCTCGCCTTCGGGCGACCCGAGGCGCTCATACGTTTCCGCCGCATCCAGCGACAAGCGCAACGCCCTTGGATCTGCCAGGCCGATATCTTCCGCAGCCATGCGGATGATGCGGCGCGCAAGGTAACGCGGATCGGCGCCGCCGTCCATCATCCGCACCAGCCAGTACAGCGCGGCGTCCGGATTGGAACCACGGACCGACTTATGCAGGGCCGATATCTGGTCGTAAAAGGCGTCGCCGCCCTTGTCGAACCGGCGAAGATTCTCCGCCAGCGCGGTCGCCAGCAACGCCTCATCGACTTCCTGCTGCTCATTGGCCGCGGCGGCACGCGCCACGATTTCGAGGTTATTCAGCAGTTTGCGGCCATCCCCATCGGCGCTGGCGATCAAAATCGCTTTCGCCTCGGGTGAGAAATCCAGCCCGTCCAGCTCCTGGATACAGGCACGGTCGACCAGTGCGTCGAGGTCTTCATCCGACAGGGATTTGAGAACATATACCGCCGCCCGGGACAGCAATGCGCCATTCACTTCAAACGAAGGGTTTTCGGTCGTCGCGCCAATGAAGGTGAACAGGCCGCTCTCGACATGCGGAAGAAACGCATCCTGCTGGCTTTTGTTGAAACGATGGACTTCATCGACGAAGAGGATAGTCCTGCGCGACGAATTGGCCTGAACGACCTGTGCGCGCTCGACCGCCTCGCGGATGTCCTTCACGCCGGACAGGACCGCCGACAACGCAATGAACTCTGCCGAAAAGCTGTCAGCCATCAGGCGGGCCAGCGTCGTCTTGCCGACGCCGGGCGGCCCCCAGAGGATCATGGAATGCGGCTCGCCGGATTCAAATGCCACCCGCAAAGGCTTGCCCGGGCCAAGCAGATGGTGCTGGCCGATCACGTCGTCAAGCGACTGCGGGCGAAGCCTTTCGGCGAGCGGAATGTTTGCCATCATGGTGCGCGGGAGTCGCCCGCAAATGCCAGCTTACTGCTGAAATACATCCGCCCCCTTGGGTGTCTCGAAGCGGAATTGGTCCGATGCGATCTGCGGATTTTTTTCAAAGTTCTTGAAGGACAGCAGTGAAACCTGGCCGAAGGAATCCTTCAACTCCATCGCCATCGGCACGCCGTCTTTCAAGCCGATGCTGATCTGATCGAAGGTCGTGTCCTTTGCCTTCGGGATTGCCTGCAACCATTCGAGTCCGTCGCGGCTACCCGCTTCCTTGAGGGTGAAATTCTTTTCGAGGTCATTGCTGCCGAACAGAATCGCGGCCGGCGACGAGCCGAGCGCATTGCCGAGCTTGCGGACCGTGACCTGGTTCAGGTCCTTGTCGTAGATGTAGAGCTTGTCGCCATCCGCCTGCAATACCTGTTCGTACGGTTTTACGTAAGTCCAGATGAATTTACCCGGACGAGCGAAAACAAAAGTGCCGGTTGCAGGCGTCGATACACGGGAAGCTCCCTTGCCCGCCTCGTCGGTTTTTACCTGGCGTTGGACGAATTCGCCCTTGGCGGCCTTGGTCGATGACACGAAGGATTTGAACTGGTCGAGTGCCGCCGCCTGCGACAGCGCGGGCAGTATAGCGGCGCATGCCAGCAGCAGCTTCAATGGAGCCTGGAGGAAGACGAAACGGTGACGACGGGATTGATCCAAAGCGTTTCCTTATTCGGTATTGCCAGCCGGCACCAATATTTCGCGATTGCCGTTGGACTGCATGTTGGAAACAAGGCCGCTCTGCTCCATTTGTTCGAGCAGGCGAGCCGCGCGATTGTAACCGATACGCAAATGGCGCTGCACCAGGGAAATAGAAGCCCTGCGGTTCTTCAGCACAACGGCAACGGCCTGGTCATACATTGGATCAGCTTCGTCCGCTGATCCGCCACCTTCGCCGCCCACTGCAAGTTCACCGCCCTCTTCGGAAGTTCCCCCTTCTAAGATTCCCTCAATGTAATTCGGTTCCCCCTGGGCCTTGAGGTGACTCACCACCCGGTGCACTTCCTCGTCCGATACAAATGCCCCGTGCACACGAACCGGCAAGCCTGTCCCCGGCGGCATGTACAGCATGTCACCCATGCCGAGCAAGGCCTCCGCGCCCATCTGGTCAAGGATGGTGCGCGAATCGATCTTGCTGCTGACCTGGAAGGCAATGCGGGTTGGAATATTGGCCTTGATGAGACCAGTAATGACATCCACCGACGGGCGTTGCGTTGCCAGGATCAGGTGGAGGCCGGCAGCGCGCGCTTTTTGCGCAATCCGGGCGATCAGCTCTTCCACCTTCTTGCCGACAACCATCATTAGGTCCGCCAATTCATCGATGATAATGACGATCGTGGGCAGTTTTTCCAGTGGCTCAGGCGCATCGGGCGTCAGGCTGAATGGATTCGGGATTTTCTCTTCATTCTTCTCAGCCTCGGCAATCTTGGCGTTATAACCGGCAAGGTTGCGCACGCCGAGCTTCGACATCAGCTTGTAGCGGCGTTCCATTTCCGCCACCGCCCAGTTCAGCGCATGGCCTGCCTGCCGCATGTCCGTGACGACCGGCGCCAGCAAGTGGGGAATGCCCTCGTACACCGACATTTCCAGCATCTTCGGATCGATGAGGATCATGCGGACGAAATTCGGATCGGATTTGTAGAGCAAGGACAGGATGGTCGCGTTGATGCCGACCGATTTGCCCGAACCGGTGGTACCCGCGACCAGCAGGTGCGGCATCTTCGCCAGGTCGGCCACCACCGGATTGCCGGCGATGTCCTTGCCCAGCGCAACGGTGAGGCTGGACGAACTGTCGTTGTAAACCTTGGATCCGAGGATCTCTGTCAGCCGCACAATCTGGCGCTTCGGATTCGGCAGTTCCAGACCCATGAAGTTTTTGCCCGGGATGGTTTCCACCACGCGAATCGAGGTCAGCGACAGTGAGCGCGCCAGGTCGCGGGCAAGATTGACGATCTGGCTGCCTTTCACGCCGGTCGCCGGCTCAATTTCATAGCGCGTGATGACAGGGCCCGGATACGCCGCAACGACCTTTGCCTCGACGCCGAAATCGGACAACTTCTTCTCTATCAGGCGGCTGGTGAATTCCAAAGTTTCAACGCTGACCGTCTCCTGCGCCGGCGGCGGTTCGTCTAGGAGCGACAGCGGCGGCAGGTTGGTGTCCGGCAGGTCGGCGAACAGGGAAACCTGCTTTTCTTTTTCGACCCGTTCAGACTTCGGTACGGCGACCACCTGTGGCTCGATGCGGATTGGCGGCGCCTCGACAATCTTCGCGCGCTCCTGCACCACCGTTACTTCCCGCTTGACAGCGGCCGCCTGTCCCGCCCGGCGGTCTTCGCGCGCCGCATACAAATTGCGCAAGGATTCGATCGCATTTTCGATCGCTCCGCCGATACGTTCGGCGACAGACAGCCAGGACACCTGGAAAAACAGGCTGAAGCCGACACCGAAAATCAGCAACAGAAATAAAGTCGCGCCAGTGAAGCCAAACGCTTTTTGTGCAACGCCACCGATCAACTCGCCGAGGACGCCGCCTGGTGCGCGCGGCAATTGCACTTTCAGCGAGTACATGCGCAGATACTCAATTGCGACGCTGCTGAACAACATCAGACCAAATCCGAAGGCGCGGATCCAGACCTCGTGCATATGTTCGGCCTCCGGCTCCTTCTGCAGCAGAAAGCGCTGGGACAGTCGCCGATAGCCGACAAAGGCGGAACGCATCGCAAGCACGCACCACCACCACGCCGAGGCGCCAAAGATAAACAGCATCAGATCCGCGAGCCAGGCGCCAAGGCGGCCACCCCAATTATTCAGTTTTGGAACCACGCTGGCCTGCGACCATCCCGGATCGAGCTTGGAATAGGTAAAGAAAATCAGCAACAGGTACACCGTCATCCCTGCCAGGGCAAACCATCGCGCTTCTGAAAGCAGGCGGACAAGGCGACCTGGCAACGGCTGGGCCGGATTTGCATTGGTATTGCGATTGTAGGCTTGGGTTGTTTTTGTCATAAATCAGGGTGATGCAGTGATATGGGCGCGGGAGGCGGTGTGTTGTTCTTCGAACATGGCGCAATTCATGATGCTATTCGCGGCCGCCGGTGCTGCCGATGCAGGTTCGACTATAATCTTAACCAGTTTTCCGTTGCCTTACTGCATAAATGCGGCCTGTGTTGAAATTTCGCAGGATGGTGTCATATGTAGTCGACAGAAGCTGTGCCTGTGGTACCTGAATTCATGTCGATTGCCATGACGGTGCACGGCGCCCGCGCTCTCCTGATTGTTACCTTCATCGTTGATCTTTATCTTATGCCTACCCCAAAACACGCTCATGTACTGATCGTCGGCTCCGGACCGGCCGGTTACAGCGCTGCCGTCTATGCTGCACGCGCGAATCTCAAACCCGTCCTCATTACCGGTGTCGAACAGGGCGGCCAGCTCATGACAACCACGGATGTCGAGAACTGGCCGGGCGACCCCCTGGGCGTGCAGGGTCCCGAACTCATGCAGCGCCTGTTGCAGCATGCGGAACGATTCAATACCGAAATCGTTTTCGATTACATCCACACCGCAAAACTGACAGAGAAGCCGATCCGGCTGATCGGCGATTCGGGCGAATACACCTGCGATGCACTGATTATCGCCACCGGGGCGTCGGCTCAGTACCTGGGATTACCGTCGGAAGAAGCCTTCATGGGTAAAGGTGTATCCGCATGCGCGACCTGTGACGGTTTTTTCTACAAGGGCCAGGACGTGGCAGTGGTGGGTGGAGGCAATACCGCTGTCGAGGAAGCGCTGTATCTTTCCAACATCGCCAACAAGGTCACGGTGGTGCACAGGCGCGACAAATTCCGTGCCGAAGCCATCCTGATCGACCGTCTGATGGCGAAGGTTGCGGAAGGCAAGATTGAAGTGAAATGGAATCACACGCTGGAAGAAGTCACCGGCGACACCAGCGGCGTGACCGGCATTCGGATCAAATCCACCGCCGACGGCAACGTGACGGCATTACCTTTGCATGGCGTATTCATCGCCATCGGCCACAAGCCGAACACCAGCATTTTCGATGGCCAGCTGGAGATGAAGAACGGCTACATCATCACGAAAACCGGCCTGGAAGGCATGGCAACGGCAACGAATATTCCAGGCGTCTTTGCTGCCGGCGACGTGCAGGACCATGTGTACAGGCAGGCGATCACCAGTTCCGGCACAGGGTGCATGGCCGCGCTCGACGCGCAACGCTATCTGGAAAGCGTTGCACAGTAAACGACATCAGGGATTCACCAACGGCGGCTTCGACTCTTCCATTGTCTGGAGCCGCCCGCGCCGCCTGCCGGCGCGAAGGTACAAGGACACATCATGTCTGGCTCCATCAAGGATTTTGCGGCGCTCAAGTCGCTACGCAATGAACTGAAGGCACAGGAAGAACAACGCAAGGCCGCCGAAGCCGAGCGCCTGGAACGTGAAAAACAACTTCGGGCAGATACAGACCTGTTCCGCCGCAGCATCGGCGATGTAGCGCCGCTCACGCCCACCGACAAGGCGCATTCGCCCCCTCCCCGTCCACTTCCAATTGCGAAACATCATCTTGCTGACGAACAGGCCGCCCTGGAACAGTCGTTATCGGATGAATTCAATGTCGACACCCTGCTGGATACTGACGAAGGGTTGAGTTATGCACGCGAAGGGATCAGCTCCGACACAGTTCGCAAATTGCGCCGCGGCCATTGGGTGATTCAGGGGCAGCTTGATCTGCATGGAATGCGCCGGGATGAAGCACGGGAAGCGTTGGCAGAATTCCTTCGCAATGCGGTCAAGCGCGGGCAGCGCTGTGTGCGCGTCATTCACGGCAAGGGACTTGGGTCTATCAACAAGGAGCCGGTGCTGAAGAATAAAGTCCGCAACTGGCTGGTACAGAAGGACGAGGTCATGGCATTCTGCCAGGCCCGTGCCGTTGATGGCGGAGCGGGAGCACTGGTCGTTTTGCTGAAGGCTTGAGCAAGCCCTGCGCAGCCCGGATTCCGCCATGCTGCTGCCGGGCTTCGACGTCTATCGATACAGAAGTCGATACCGTTTAAACCGCATCGACGCCGGTTTCACCAGTGCGAATACGAATCACCTGCTCCACTTCCGTGACGAAAATTTTGCCGTCCCCGATCTTGCCGGTACGTGCGGCCTTGATGATGGCATCGACCGCCATGTCGACGACATTGTTGTCCACCACGGCTTCGATTTTTACCTTCGGCAGGAAATCAACCACATACTCCGCGCCTCGATAGAGTTCGGTGTGGCCCTTCTGACGCCCGAATCCCTTTACTTCCGTCACCGTTAATCCGGTAACGCCTATTTCCCCCAGCGCCTCGCGAACTTCATCCAGCTTGAAGGGTTTAATCACGGCGGTAATCAGTTTCATTACAACTCCTTTTGAATGTTACTCATGAAATCTGGATGTGATCGGGTAGCGCCAGTCGCGGCCAAAAGCGCGGTGCGTGACGCGAATACCGATCGGTGCCTGACGGCGCTTGTACTCATTTATCTTGATCAGGCGTGTGACGCGCTCCACATCGTCCTTACGATACCCCGCGTCGAGAATCTCGGCAATACTCTGATTCTCTTCCATATACATTTGCATGATCCCGTCCAGCACCTCATACGGCGGCAGCGAGTCCTGGTCGGTCTGGTCCGGCCGCAGTTCAGCCGACGGCGCACGGGTCAAAATGCGTTTCGGGATCACGTCCGAGATCGAGTTCCGATAGTCGCAGAGACGATACACCAGGGTCTTCGCAATATCTTTGATCACTGCGAAACCACCTGCCATATCTCCGTAGAGCGTGCAGTAACCAACTGCCATTTCACTTTTGTTACCGGTGGTCAGCACGATACTGCCGTACTTGTTCGACAACGCCATGAGCAGCGTCCCGCGGATGCGGGCCTGGATGTTTTCTTCAGTCGTGTCCTGCTTCAATCCTTTGAATTCCTTTTCCAGCGTTCCGCGGAACGCGGTGAAGCAATCAAGGATGGGAATTTCGTTATAGCGCACGCCGACCCGCGCAGCCATGTCGCGGGAATCGAGCCACGAGATTTCCGCTGTATAGGGCGAAGGCATCATTACTGCCCTCACCTTGTCTGCCCCAAGGGCATCCACCGCCACTGCGAGCGTCAGCGCGGAATCTACCCCGCCGGACAACCCGATCAGCACGCTCGGGAAACCGTTTTTGGACACATAGTCACGCACACCCAGTACCAATGCTTGGTAAACCTGCGCCTCGACCGGCATCACCGGCGCCGGAAAGCCCGAGACTGGGATGCCTTCGATGAATTCGATGATTTGCAGGTCCTCGGCACAGTGACTCAGCTGAGCACACAGCGTGCCGGCTTGGTCCATTACAAATGAGTTACCGTCAAAAACCAGTTCATCCTGCCCGCCGACCAGATTTGCATACACCAGCGACAGATGCTGCCTGCTCACATTGGCACGCATCACATCATGCCGCAGGTTCGGCTTCGTCATGTGATATGGCGATCCGTTCGGCACCAATAGCACTTGCGCTCCGGCCGCTTTCGCTCTGGCAGGCGCATGGGAAGACCATGTGTCTTCGCAGATATTGATGCCGAAGCGCGTGCCCTTGACATCGAACACCAACGGTTCGTCGGCCGAAGAAAAATACCGCTTCTCATCGAACACCGTGTAGTTCGGCAAATCGTATTTCCGGTAGATACCGAGGAGGCGGCCATCGACCAGCACCGATGCCGCGTTGTAGCGCTTTCCATCATCGAGGACGGGATGGCCGACAATGACATGCAGGCCTTTCAGATCAGAAAGACGTACGGTGAGCGCCTCCAACGCCTGTGCCGATTTTGCGTAGAATGCCTCCCGGAGCAGTAGATCCTCGGGTGGATACCCTGCAAGTGAAAGCTCCGGCGTCACAACGATGTCTGCGCCCTGCGCGGCAGCGCGGCGGGCAAACGAGGCAATTTTCTCGGCATTGCCGGCAAGGTCGCCGACGATGCTGTTAATCTGGGCGATGGCGACTTTGACTGTCATGTTGGTGTGCTGCGCATTGAAACCGGCATGAATCCGAATGAATACTTGTCAGAAATTAATTATCGAGTGAATTATCGCACGCGAATCGTTTCTTCCTTAGCGGAAATCGGCCAGACCGCCTGGGGCGAACTGCTGAATACCCAAGCCGATGCCAATCCTTTTCTCACGTTCGCTTTCCTGCACGCACTCCATGAATCGGGCTGCGCATCGGCGAAGACAGGCTGGCAACCGCAATTCCTCACCTTATGGCGGGATGGCCGACTGGACGCTGCAATGCCGCTCTACGTCAAGAACCACTCGTATGGCGAATATGTATTCGATTGGGCCTGGGCTGATGCTTACCGCAGGAATGGCCTCGAATACTATCCCAAGCTGTTATCGGCAATCCCATTCACACCGGTCACCGGAAGCCGCCTGCTGGCGCGTGACGGGGATTCGGAAGCGGCCCTGATCGACGCGCTGCATGTCCTCCAGAATGGCAACGACGTCTCGTCGGCACACATCCTGTATCCGCCTGAGGCGCAGGCAAAAAGACTGGAGGAAAGCGGCTACATGCTGCGCAGCGGCGTGCAGTTCCACTGGCTGAATCAGGGCTATACGGACTTCGACGCCTTCCTGGCCACATTGGAGCGAAAAAAAAGCAAAAACATCCGTGCCGAGAGGCGCAAGGTTCGCGAAGCCGGCATCGAGTTCCGGCATGTTCCAGGTATTGAAGCAACCGAAGCGGACTGGCGTTTCTTCAAGCGCTGCTACGATCACACCTATGCGGAACATTATTCGACGCCCTACCTGAACCTGGATTTCTTCAAGCGGATCGGCGCGACGATGCCTGAAAACCTGCTGCTGATCGTCGCGCAGCGGAACGGCAAGGCGATCGCCTCGTCCTTGCTCGTGCATACGGAGCAAACCTTGTACGGTCGATATTGGGGAACGTTGGAACAGGTGCCTTGCCTGCATTTTGAAACTGCCTATTACCAACCGCTCGAGTTTTGCATCGCACGCGGTATTGCCTGTTTTGAAGGCGGCGCGCAAGGCGAACACAAAATGGCACGCGGCTTCCTGCCGCAGAAAACCTGGTCCGCACACTGGCTGGCGCATCCTGCCTTTGCCGATGCCATCGAGCGTTTCCTGACCCAGGAAAGCGGCGGCATCGATTCGTACATCGACGAATTAAACGATCACACTCCATTCCGGGCGAGGTAAATCCGGCGAACTCGTCGCGATTGCGATGCAAAATTTCCGGCATCCCCGCAAGCAAACACTTATCGTTCCAAGGTTGTAGAGCGCGCTTTTACACGTTCTATCCGCAATGCGCTTACCGACTCTCAATTACCCTCCTGCAAATGCCAACTTTCACAGGTTGCCTGCAGGCCACACAAATGTTAAAAAAGCGTCAATTGGATGATAGCTGTTTTATAATTCTTCGCCATTCACGGGACTTTCGGGCATTCAACCCATCATGACCTTTCCGACCACCGCTTCACTCGTGCCAGACAGTCCCGCCATCAATCGGATCGGCCGTTTCCACATTACACGCGAACTCGGCCGCGGCTCCGTCGGCTGCGTTTATCTGGGCCATGATCCGGTGATTGCACGCGATATCGCCATCAAGACGTTCAAGCCTCGCTCAACCGCTGCAGAGCGAAACAAGCACGAGCAGCACTTCATCAACGAGGCCAGGGCAGCCGGCAGGCTGTCGCATCCGAATATCGTGACCGTCTACGATGCGTCCAGCGAAGGCGGGAGCACCTATATCGCGATGGAATACCTGCAAGGACACGAATTAAACAAAATCCTTGCCAACGGCCATCGGTTCCTGCCGGACGAAGTCGCTACGATAGGATGGAAGATCGCCGACGCACTGGATCACGCCCACCGCAACCAGGTCATTCACCGCGATATCAAGCCTGCCAATATCTTCATGGTGAGGGACGACCAGCCAAAATTGGTCGATTTTGGCATCGCCCGTTCGCCGAACCGCTTGCCGGATCAGGACGCCGAAACGGATGAACCTTATACACTTTTCCGCAACAACAATCTTCTCGGCACGCCAAATTACATGTCGCCCGAGCAAGCATCCGGCAAGCAGGTTGACGAGCGCACCGATATCTATTCACTAGGCGCGGTGATGTATGAAATGCTGACCGGCCGGAAGCCCTTTGAAGCCGCTGACACCGATAAACTACTGCAACAGATCGCCTACAAGGCGCCGCCGCCGCCGTCCGAACTCGACCCGAGAATTCCGGTTGCCTTGTCACAGATCGTCATGATGGCGATGAGCAAAAAGCCTGAGAAACGTTATCAGAACGCTGAAAAAATGGCGCTCGACATCAAGCGTTTCCTGATGCAGGAACGCCGCGCAAGGCGAAACCTCCAGATTCCAGTTGCAACACTCGAACAAAAAGACCCGGCTGCCGATATGCCGGAACAAGGCAAGCTGGCATGGGTCATCGCGACGTTATTGTTGGCCGTAGCTGCCGGATTTCTGGCAATCGCAGTTATGCGAGACAAGATTGGCTGGTTCTGATCAGCCGCGGGTCTGAAGTGCGCCGACAATCTGCGCTTTGAGGGTCTTGATCAGGGCAGTCTCGTCGGCCGGCACCCCTTCCGGGGCAGGCTGCGTCCGGTCTGCATAAAACAGGCCAATCGGTTTGCGATTGACTACCAAAGGCAGCACAATGAAGCTGCGCGCATCCGGGAGCAGCGTGCGATGCCATGCTGGCAGCAATGAACGAATTTTTGGCACAGCCGAATCGGAAATCATCAGATCCGCTTCTTTCTCCAGCGCGAGACAGAACAGGTCGTTCTTCGCTGTCAAGGGGAAGGTGAAACCAGCCTGGCGAGCAGCATTATTCTCACCAATTGATATGCGCGCACGATAGGTGCCGCTCTGCAAATCCCGTAAACATACCGTTGCGAATCGAAATCCCATGCTGCCATAAAGCGTCTCCAGAACCAGCAGCATCAGATCATTTACTTTGCATTGGCCCGACGCCATCATCTGCGTCACATCCTGCATGCCGGCCAACAGCAGGTCGCGAGCATTGACCGGTTTTCCGCTCTGGTGCCGTTCGGTGACTAGCAGGCGGGTTTCATCGCCGCCTGCCAACAGCAATTCTTCGGGCAGGCCCGGCTCCGTCGATTCTTCGTTTTGATCGTCGACGACTGCATCTGGAGCAATGCCGTCGAGGGCAAGGCCGGTATTGCTGATCAATACCCGCGATTGCCGTGCGACGTTTATGAACAATTCGCTCATCTTTTCCTGATCAAGATTCAGGGCAGCGCCAAAGCGGTTGAGCAGAGCCGCGCTGGCGGCGTGTTGCCCCGTTTCGCTCACGTGCGGGATGAGGCTCGCGGCAGCGCTGCTGAACGCGGCCACTTGCTGCATCCACTCCTGCCTTGACCTGGCAGGCTTCAATGCGCCGGACGGAAGTGGTGCAAGAGCATGAATAATGGTGTCCGGCATACGCCATTCCTGCAGTACCGCATCGGCCAGCGCGTCCAGACTGCATCCAAGTACTTTCATCGATGCCTGCAACGGCGCAAGCCCGCCCTCAGTCAACACGACGATTTCGCTATACGATGCATGGTCGTGGGAGGCCACCAGAAGCTTCCCGATGTTCTTGAACAGCGCCGCGATCGCCGCTTCTTCGGCATCCTTGAAGTGGCTGCGGCGGGCCATTTCCCGTCCGAGAATACTGGCAGTCAGCGAATGGCATAGCTCGACCCGGACGCTGCGTGCATGCTTTCCCGACATGCCGTCGACCAGCAGCATCGCCAATGCGCAGGTTTTTACGGTATCGAAACCAAGCAGAAAAATCGCCCGCGACACCGTCGTCACTGGTGTTCCGGCAGCAGTCCGGTAAACAACTGTATTAGCGATACGGAGGATTTTTTGTGTCAGCGCGACATCGGACAAAATGAAATGCGCCAGGTTGCGAACCGCTTCATCGCCGGATGAAGCCATTTCCACGACACGGGAGATGGAACTGCCCAAGGACGGAAGATCGGACTCGGCACTGATCTTTTGCAGCAAACGATCACGCGCTCCGGTGGCGTCGTCGCTGAAAGCCGGGGAGACTCCGTCGATCTTCGACGGCCCGACAGGTTGGAATACCACTTAAGAACTCCCGGTCATGCTGCAATAGCGGCCTATGATGACGCATCCCGATTGAAATGTCGATGCACTGGGGCAAGATCGCAACGACATAAAAAAAGCGCACCGGGCGGTGCGCTTTTCATTAGAACTGGAACCATCTGTTACTTCGATTGTGCTTTCCGGTAAGCTTCGACGCCAGCCAAGATTTCCTTCCTCGCTTCGTCCGGACCGTGCCAGCCCTCGACCTTTACCCACTTCCCTTTTTCAAGATCCTTGTAATGCTCGAAGAAGTGTTGAATCTGCTGCAGGCGCAAGTCATTCATGTCTTCCGGCTTCTGCCAATGGGTGTAGATCGGCAAGATCTTATCGACCGGAACTGCCAGCAACTTTGCGTCGCCACCAGCTTCGTCCGTCATCTTCAGAACGCCAATCGGACGGCAGCGAACGACAACACCCGGGAACAGCGGAAAAGGCGTAACAACCAGCACATCGACCGGGTCGCCATCATCAGAGATAGTTTGCGGGATGTAGCCGTAGTTGCAGGGGTAGTGCATTGCGGTACCCATGAAACGGTCGACGAAAATGGCGCCGGTCTCTTTGTCCACTTCATATTTGACCGGATCGGCATTCATCGGGATTTCAATGATGACGTTGAAATCGTTCGGCAGGTCTCGGCCGGCGGAAACTTTATTCAAGCTCATGTTGCTCTCTTCGTAGTCAGGGGAATTTTTGAATCCGCGAATTATAGCGGCTTTCAGAGTGGCATTGTGCGTCGCAGCAGGCACCGGTACTTGATGGGGCGCAGATCATTGGCACCTGAGCCTGTCCGGTCAAACAGGCATCGGAAGCTTCCCGGCAAAGTGAGCCGGGAATTTCTTCAGATGGCGGTCGCCAAGGCACATCGGCGGTAATGTTCCGCTGCTTCTTCCGGTTGGTTCAGGCCCTCGTGCAACTGCGCAAGCTTCAGATGCACCTGCCGCACAGTAGCGGCGTCAAGCGCATCCGACAGCGCCTGTTCGAGATGAAATTGCGCCTTGCCCCAAAGCTTTTGCCGCAGGCATAGCGTTCCCAGTGTCAATTCCAGTTCCGCATCGCCCGGTCGCGCTTTCGCCCATTCTTCACAACGTTCGATCTGTGCCAGCAAAGAAGGGGAACCCAAGGTCGCGGATTCCCCATAAGCCCGTATCAGGCGATCATCCCATTCCGTCGCCAGCGCCTTTTCCACCAGGCGGCGGGCGTCATCATGCAAACCCTTTGCATTGAACGCGGCGGCCGCCCTGCAAGCGACATACGGCTGCAATTGCTCGTCCGAGGGTATGCCATTCCACATGCGCCGCAAGGACTCCGCATCATGACTTTGATCGGACAACAGATGTTCGTAAGCGAGTTCGCGCAGCCTGCGGGACAAGGCGGGATGGAGTGCACTGCGTTTATCGAGCAGGCGCACGAGCCGCAGAACCTCGGGCCAGTTTTGGGAACGCTGGTTGGCTTTCAAGGCAAGCCGTAACGCGTGAATGTGACGGGTGCCGGTTGCCTGCAATTCATTGACTGCCTCGAGTGCGGTTTCCGGCTGGCGTTCATCGATCAGCAATTCGATGGCGGTCATCAGGCGCGCCGTCTTCAAGGTGCCGTCCTGATGCGCCTTCGCCAACCAGGTATCGCGCCGCTCGGGATGGCCCAGCCGATGAGCCGCCCTTGCCGCAATCAGGGAAGACAGTCCGGCGTTATCCTGCCCTTGCGAGGCACGTGCTGCGGCTTTTTCGGCATGGCCAAAGCGCCCCTCGAACAGAGCTTTCAGCGCATCGCGCATCGCCTGGTTGCCTTCGCGCTCGCGCTTTTCGCGGCGGTAGGCAGCAACCCGCTGCGGCATCCGCTGGGCGTCGCGAATCGCGTTCAGCATCAGGTAGAGCGTGACGAACAGGAGCAGCAACAGCAGCAGGAAAAAATTGAGCGACAGGTCTACCCGGTATGGAGGGTAAAAAAACACGACATTACCTGGATTGAAGCGTGCGCCGACCGCCAGACCGATGGCGGCTGCAAAAAGAATGACGAGCGAAATAAAGATACGCATGGCGGCTAGGGATTTGCTTTGTAGTTGCGTACCGCGTTCAGGCTTTCCGCAAGCGTCGGCATCTCGATCACTAGATTGGTACCTTGCACCTGGCGCAACAGCGCCTGCGTATTTTGGGTTTGCTTGGCCCGGGTATCAAAATATTTCGAAATGGCGTCCTGTGCTGCAATCAGGTCGCTGCGGAACGCCGTCTCGTTGCGGCTCAGGAGGGCGAGGCGCGCGTTCAACAGCCGCAGCTTCAGGTTTTCGCGAGCGTAATACGCCTGTGTCGGTGACAGCAGCAGTGCCTCCGGTGCCTCGACGTCACGCACCCGGATCAATTGCCGGATTTCGCTCCACATTTCACTGGTCCAGCTATGCCATTTTTCTTCCAGAGTAGCGAGCCACTCCGATGCCGTGCTGTTGCCGGCATCGGCTTTTGCGCCAGTCGCATCGGTTGCGGGACGCGCATTCCTCGGCTTGGATGCCGGAAGCAACGGCTTTTCATCCGACAACAGCGGCATGCTGTCGACGAGGCCGATGGCGCTGTCGAGTCGCAGGGCGACACCGGTCATGTCCACATTGGGAAGGGAACGCAGGCGATCGAGGTCCTTGGCAATGGCGCGGCGGATCGTGATGAACTGCGGCTGATCGGCCCCCGAAAGACGGGAATCCGCATTTTGCAGCGCGATCAGCGCCCCTTGCACATTGCCGGCGAGTTGCAACTGCTGGCTGGCAGTCGAGAGTACCTGCTCGATTTCGGCCAGAGCCCAGTCGTCGCGGTTCTTGGCCAGATCCTGGTAGAGCTGTTCGAGCGCGAGTTGCTGGCTTTGTGTTTCCACCTGCTTGTTTTCCTGCACGCTGACCTTGGCTTCGAGTTCGCGCAGGCTGTCCTGCATCGACTTCACCAGCACCTTGGTTTCGGTATTCAGCGATTCACCTGTCTTCAGGCGCTGTGCAATTTCCTCGCGCAGGCTGGAGATCTGGTTATGGGACGCCCACCATTGGGCGGCCAGCAGCACGACAAGTATGCCGAAGGCGACATAGATCAACCGGCGCAGCCCTCTTGTGCTGGTGGCGTTGCCTGAGACGGCATCCGGCCAGCCTTGCTGCGAGGGAGCGTGAGAATGGGACGTACCGGGAGCGGAAGAGGATGGCAGATCGTTCATGCTCGGGATTGTAACGCGGCAAGTAACTGTTCGTCCCCTGAACCGGTCAGGGTTACGTTGGGAAAGCCGAGTGCATGTGCCGTTTCAGCAATTCGCACATGCGGGACGACAACATGTTGATGTTGCAATTTCGCGACGCCGTCGGAACCGCTGGTCTGTTCCACCATCGCCATCAGAATGCGCAGCGCTTCGGAACTGGTGATGATCCAGTCGTTCGCGCCATCGAGCAATTCACGAAGCTGTTGACGGCGCCTGTCATCGAGTTCCGGAGCGGCACGACGGTAGGCGGCAACCTGCGTCACATCGATTCCGGCCGAACGCAAGCCTTCCGCAAGCAGTTCCCGGCCGTTTTCGCCGCGCACGATCAACACCCGCTTTCCGCGCAACGCGGCAAGGTCCAGGGCCTGCAGCAGTGTTTCGGAATCTGTCTTCAAGGGATCGAGCGGACTGAAGATCGTCGCGTTGCCTGAGTCCAGGCCGTGCCGCGCAAGCGCAGCACGGCTGCCCTCACCCATGATGCCGATCGCAACGTTCGATGGCCAGCGCGGCAGTTCGGCGAACATCGCATCGATCGCATTGGGACTGACGAAGGCTGCCATTGCGTAATCCTGCAATTCGCTCGCTGCCTTGCGCAATGCGGTCGGATCGGCAAGCGGATGAATCTCCAGCAATGGAAACAGAACCTCCTCCATGCCTAAAGACGCTATCCGCGCTGCCAATGGCTGCGCCTGTGCCATCGGCCTGGTGATGATGATTTTATGCATCCATCGCCTTGCAGGCGGCCAGGATGGATGCCGCATCCTGTGCCTGCAGCGCATCGGCGATTTGCCGGCCGACATTTTCGGGATCGGCTGACAGGCCGGAAAGGTCGGCGCTGGCCATGCGGTTGCCATCCGGCGTGGCAATCATCGCGCGCAGACGCAGCACGTCCGCATCGACGGTTGCAAACGCAGCAAGGGGAATCTGGCAGCTGCCACCGAAGATGCGTGACACGGCCCGCTCTGCGGTGACGGCCTGCTCGGTTGCGAGGTGACCGAGAGGCGCAAGCAATTGGCGCAGGTCGTCGCGGCTGGAGAGGATTTCAATTGCCATCGCGCCTTGGCCCGGCGCGGGCAGGCTGTATTCCGGTGCGATCAGGGCGCGAATTCGGCTCTCAAGGCCCAAGCGTTTCAATCCGGCGGCGGCCAGGATGATCGCCGCATATTCACCGCGATCGAGCTTGCCAAGGCGGGTATCGAGATTGCCGCGCAGTGGACGGATGACCAGCTTCGGATACCGTGCGGCCACCAAAGCCTGGCGGCGCAGGCTGCTGGTACCAACGACCGCACCATCCGGCAACTCGTCGAGCGACGCAAAATCGTTCGAGACGAACGCGTCGCGGGGATCTTCCCGTTCGAGCACCGCCGCAAGCGCGAAACCTGCCGGCAATTCCATCGGCACGTCTTTCAGCGAGTGGACCGCGAGATCCGCGCGGCCTTCCTCAATTGCCACTTCGAGTTCCTTGACGAACAGGCCCTTGCCACCGACCTTGGACAGCGTACGGTCCAGGATGCGGTCGCCCTGCGTAGTCATACCGAGAATTTCGACACTGCACTGCGGATATAATGCCGACAATTTCGATCGCACATGCTCGGCTTGCCAAAGCGCGAGCCGGCTCTCACGGGAGGCGATCACCAACTTGGAAGGGATAGGTGTATTCAAGACCGGTTTCTTTCTGTTTCGCTGACGGAATTCGCATTGGCACATCGGGCACGTCGACAGGGAAACTCCCGGCAGCGACGTTGAAAACCATACCAGCCCGTTGGCATCAATACATTTCCGGCAACCTGTTTTCGAGCGCGGATTTTATCATGCGTCGATTCGAAAACTTCCTGCAAACACCGGCTAAAGTCCGTCGCGTTTGCGTTCAACCCGGGTGCAATCATTCATTATGGCAAAACATACCAGGACACCATCACGCACAGACCAGGCTGCAGCCGACAAGGACTTTCCGCTAAAGGAAGATATCCGCATGCTGGGTCGCCTGCTCGGAAACGTGCTTCGCGAACAGGAAGGCGATGCGGTGTATCAAGTGGTGGAAACCGTGCGCCAGACTGCAGTTCGCTTCAGACGGGAATCCGATGCACAATCCGGCGCCGAACTGAACAAGTTGCTGAAAAAGCTCACACGCGACCAGACGATCTCCGTGGTGCGGGCCTTCTCATACTTTTCACATCTTGCCAACATTGCCGAAGACCAGCACCACAACCGGCGCCGGCGGGCCCACCTGCTGGCCGGATCCGCGCCACAACAGGGCAGTGTCGCGTTCGCCTTGTCGAAACTCGACAGCGCCGGCGTTTCAGGTTCGGCGGTGCGCAACTTCTTCAATGAAGCATTAATCTCGCCGGTGCTTACCGCTCACCCGACCGAGGTGCAGCGCAAGAGCATCCTGGACGCGGAGCGGGAAATCGCCCGCCTCCTGGCCGAGCGCGACATGCCCTTGACGCCAAAGGAGATGGCGCGGAACACAGGATTGTTGCAGGCTTACGTAGCAACGCTATGGCAGACGCGGATGCTTCGCTATTCGAAGCTGACCGTTGCAGATGAAATCGAGAACGCGCTGTCTTACTATCGCATCACCTTCCTCAAGGAATTGCCTGGACTGTATGACGACATCAGCGCGGAGATTGCTGCCCAGTTTCCACAGCGTCATGCAGGCGGCCAAGCCGAGCTGCCGCCGTTCGTGCAGATGGGAAGCTGGATCGGCGGCGACAGGGACGGCAATCCGAATGTCCATGCCGACACCATGCGTCATGCATTGGTGCGGCAATCCACCGCGATCTTCGACTTTTACCTGGAAGAGGTACACGCGCTCGGCGCCGAACTGTCGATATCAACGCTCCTGGTGAATGTCAACCCGGCCCTGCAGGCGCTGGCCGACGCCTCGCCGGACCAGTCCGATCATCGCTCCGACGAACCCTACCGGCGCGCACTGATCGGCCTGTATTCGCGGCTGGCGGCGACCGCCCGCACCCTCGGCGCAGCCCATGTACTTCGCCAGGAAGTCGGCGGTGCGGCGCCCTACGCGGACGCCGGGGAATTTACCCGCGATTTGCAGGTGCTGGTCGATTCGTTGCGCGCAAATCACGGATCGGTGCTGATAAAGCCGCGGCTGGCGACACTCAAGCGTGCAGCCGAAATTTTCGGCTTCCATCTCGCGACACTGGACATGCGCCAGAGCTCGGATGTGCATGAGCGTGTGCTGAACGAATTGCTCTCCCGCGCCATGGTGGAAGGAGACTATGCGGGCCTGCCTGAACAGGCAAAGGTGGACCTGTTGCTGTCGGAACTGGACAAGCCGCGGCTGCTCTACTCCCCTTATATCCAGTATTCGGATGAAACGAATTCCGAACTCGGCGTGCTGCGCGCCGCCCGCGACATACGGGAGCGCTACGGCGACCGTGCAATACGCAACTACATCATCTCCCATACCGAAACCGTTTCCGACCTGCTGGAAGTGCTGCTGCTGCAAAAGGAAACCGGCTTGCTGCGCATTGAATGGGATCATGCCGCCGGCAAACCCGGCGGCGCGACGCTGGACCTGATGGTCATCCCTTTGTTCGAGACCATCCCCGACCTGCGTTGTGCCGCGGACATCATGGAAGCGCTGCTGGCCTTGCCGCAGGCGCGCCGCCTCGTTGCAGGTAAAGGCAACCTGCAGGAAGTGATGCTCGGGTATTCGGACTCCAACAAGGATGGTGGTTTCCTCACCTCGAACTGGGAACTCTACAAAGCTGAAACACGACTGGTGGAGTTATTTCACCGGGCCGGCGTCAAGCTGCGCCTGTTCCATGGGCGCGGCGGCACCGTCGGCCGCGGCGGCGGGCCCAGCTACGATGCCATCCTCGCTCAGCCTGCAGGAACCGTGAACGGCCAGATCCGCCTGACCGAGCAAGGCGAAATCATTGCATCGAAGTTTTCCAATCCGGAGATCGGCCGTCGCAACCTTGAACTGCTGGTAGCCGCCACGCTCGAAGCCAGTCTGATGCCGCATGAGACCGGGGGCAAGCACGCGCGCAGGCTGGCGGAATTCGAACGGGTAATGGAGGAACTATCCGACCGCGCTTACCGGGCCTACCGCAACCTCGTCTACGAGACACCCGGCTTTACCGATTACTTCTTCGCTGCCACACCAATCGCCGAAATCGCCGAACTGAATATCGGATCTCGTCCGGCCTCGCGAAAATCCACCCGGCGCATCGAAGACTTGCGGGCAATTCCCTGGGGTTTCTCATGGGGCCAGTGCCGCCTGCTGCTGCCTGGCTGGTATGGATTCGGCAGTGCGGTGACGTCATGGCTGGAAGAAAGCGGCGATGCGAAAGACAAAGCCAAACGGCTGGGCACCCTGCGCGCGATGTTCAAGGAATGGCCTTTCTTCGCCACGCTGCTGTCGAACATGGACATGGTGCTTTCAAAGACCGACCTGGCGGTCGCATCGCGCTACGCCGAACTCGTCACCGACCGAAAGCTGCGCAACAGCATTTTCAAGCGCATCCTTGCCGAGCACGAGCGCAGCGGAGACTGCCTTTCCCTTATCACGGGCGCCAAGGAGCGCCTGGAAGGAAACCCCTTGCTGGCAAGGTCGATAAAGAATCGGTTCGCTTACCTCGATCCACTGAATCATCTCCAGGTTGAGCTGATCAAGCGCCATCGCGCAGCGACAGCCGACGGTCGCACGATGGATGAACGGGTGCGGCGCGGCATTCACCTGTCGATCAACGGCATCGCCGCCGGCTTGCGCAACACCGGCTGATAGTCCCTGCCCATGCGCCTGATCGCTTCCACCCTTGCCGTATTTTGCGTTCTGCTGACTGGAATCGCTGCGGCAAGCGAGCCGCCACATTCGGGCGCGCAGGAAGTGACCATCCATAGTCAGGGACGAAACGGGGCGGTGGCGCTTCCCAGCTGGTGGATCAGTGCAGGGGATCACGAGCGACGTCCTACCGTCATCGCGCTTCACGGTTGCGGCGGACTGTACCGCGTTGCCGGAAGTGAGAAAGGATCGTTCACCGGCAGACATGCAGCCATGGCCGCCATGCTGCGCGATGCCGGCTACCACGCCCTATGGCTGGACAGCTTCAGCGGCCGCGGCAAGCAATCGATTTGCACGGAAAAAACCAACTTGCGGGATATCTCGGTCGCCGACAGGCGGACTGATGTGCTTGAGGCATTGAGATGGCTTGCAGCGCGCCCGGAGGTCGACGTTTCGCGCATTGCCCTGCTCGGCTGGTCACATGGCGGATCAACGGTTTTGTCATCGATCAACGCCGGCCATGCAGGGGTGTCGTCGCACCCGGTGCGTCCAGCGGCCGCTGTTGCGTTTTATCCAGGCTGCACACCGTTCGCCAGGGATGCCGGATACCAAAGCGTGACGCCGTTGCTGATGCTGATCGGAGAAAAAGACGACTGGACACCGCCGGAAGCTTGCGTCGCCCTGGAGCGAAAACTGCAGACACTGCCCTCGTCTGCACCGGTGACCCTGCATCTCTATCCGGATGCTTTCCATAACTTCGACGCCCCGGAAATGCCTGTGCGAGTAAGGCAAGACGTGCCGAACGGCGTCCGTCCCGGTGAAGGCGTCACCGTCGGAAGCAATCCTGCCGCGCGCGCAGACGCATACAGGGAAGTGCTTGCATTCCTGAAGAGAAGGTTTGACCGGCCCTGACCGGAAGTCCGTGATGCCAGCAAACCGTAGGGATTATTTCACCAGTGCTTTTACCACCGGCCATTGACGGCGGGAGATGGGCAGGCGTTCATTCACATCCCGCAGGATGACCTGCCATGGTTCCTGCGCCTTCTCGTGGTCGCCTTCGGCGTCCACCGCCACCGACGCTCTTTCGACACCCACAATGGCGCTGCGTGACACCAGTGCATTGCGATGCACCCGCACAAACACATTGCCCAGTTCTTCCTCGATGGACGTCAGCGATTCCTCGAGCAAATACTCGCACGTGCGGGTGCGCAAGGTGACATATTTCAACTCCGCTTTCAGATAGACGACGTCGCTGATCGGCACAAGCAAAACCCGACCCCGTTCCTGCACGGAGAAATGCTGTCGACCTATCTTCACGCTCGCGGCGGAAATGGCTGCGGACTGCCCTATCCGCCGGCTGATTGCATGGTGGATGGCATCGGCAAGCCGCCGCGCGCGCACCGGCTTGAGCAGGTAATCGAGCGCATGGACCTCGAACGCCTGCAAGGCGTAGGCGTCATATGCCGTCACGAACACGACTGCCGGCGAGGGCTGCGATTGCTTTTGAAGATGCGCGGCCAATTCGATGCCTGTCATGCCAGGCATCTGGACATCCAGCAAAACAAGATCGGGCCTGCTTGCGGCAATGCCGTCCAGTGCGCCCTGCGCATGACTCGCTTCGCCCACCAGTTCGTGTGGACATTCGCCGGCGATGTCGGCCAGCAGGGTTTTGAGCCGGGATCGTGCCGGCGCTTCGTCGTCCACAATGTACAGTCGAGGAATCATGGAGTACCCGTCACATAAGGAAAACGCAGCCGCACCTCGAAGAAGCCGCGTGCAATGGTGGTGGTCAACTGTGCCTCGACGTCGTACAGCAACGCCAGCCGCTCCCTGATGTTGTCCAGCGCCATATGATTTCCGGCATTGGCGCTCGCGGTCTCGTAATACGGATTGACGATCACAACCTGTATGCGGTCGATTGAACGGCTGATATGGATCTGGACCACTGCCGGGCGGGTAGATGGTTCGATGCCGTAGTGAACGGCGTTTTCGAGAAGGGGCTGCAACAGCAGCACCGGAACTTGCGCCTTGCGCAGCACATCCGTGTTCACGTTCTCGGTTTCCCATACCACCTGCAGCCGTTCACCAAGGCGGATCTGTTCGATCGACAGGTATTGCCTGCACAATCGAAGTTCGTTTTCCATGCTGGTCATGCTCCGCGGATCGCTCATCAGCACCCGAAACAGATCCGCAAGATCTTCCAGCGTATCCTCGGCCCGGCGCGGTTCGCTGCGGATGAGCGAGAGCACTGCATTGAGGCTATTGAACAGGAAATGCGGACGAATGCGCGCCTGCAACGCCTGCAGGCGTGCTTCCAGCAGCGCCGGGGAAAACGCACGGGTACGCAACTCGAAGTAATGCTGAAGGAGGATTCCGAGCAGGCCGGCAGCGATCATGCCTTTGAGCGCGGTCAAGTTATTGAAGCTGCTCCAGAGCCATTCCAGCGACGACATGAAATGTACGATGAGGCCGGTTATGGCGGCTGGTACCAGCGCGCATGCGGCGCGTTGTCCGGAAGGCGGGATGGTGCGGATGATTCGCCTCAGCCCGCACAGCGCAAGCAACGACGACAGGCACGCCAATTCGATCAGCATCGACGACTCGACGAACTCCTGGAGTCCGACACGCAACTCGCTGGTGCGCAGCAGGACGCCGGCGAGCACCGCGCCATTGGCGGCGATCAGCGCGCGAAACACCACACCGATATTGCAGCAATCGGGGATGACGATCTCGACCGGCGTGTGGACCGGGATGGTTGAAGTGGTCATAAGCAAGTGCAGCACGGGCGGAGGACGGGGCTGGTATTGCATAAATTGCAGCATCGCAGCGTTCGCCCGGCTTTCCTCCCGCATGCCGTTTTTTCTGATTTCGGCTCTATGAGCTGTTTTATAATCGCGTATTCACCAGGACACCAACATGACAGCACAACTCTCCAAAAAAAGCGAGGCCTGGTCGGCACGCTTTTCCGAACCCGTCTCCGATTTGGTAAAACGTTACACCGCATCGGTGTTTTTCGACAAGCGGCTCGCCGCGGCGGATATCGAAGGGTCGCTCGCGCATGCCGAGATGCTCGCGCATCAGGGCATCATCAGCGCGCAGGATCATGCCGACATTCAGCGCGGCATGGCACAGATCAAGGCAGAGATCGACAGCGGCAAATTCGAATGGCTGCTCGATCTTGAGGACGTTCATCTGAATATCGAAAAACGCCTGACCGAGCTCGTCGGCGATGCAGGCAAGCGCCTGCACACCGGCCGCTCGCGCAACGACCAGGTCGCCACCGACATCCGGCTGTACCTGCGCTCGGCCATTGACGATATCGACGGCCTCCTGCGCGACCTGCGCATCGCCCTGCTCGACCTCGCCGAGCAACATGCAGACACCATCCTTCCGGGCTTCACCCATATGCAGGTTGCCCAGCCCATCACCTTCGGCCACCACATGCTCGCCTATGTCGAAATGTTCGGCCGCGATGCGGAGCGCATGGCAGATTGCCGCCGGCGAATCAACCGCCTGCCGCTCGGTGCGGCGGCGCTTGCCGGCACCACCTTCCCGATCGACCGCCTGCGGGTAGCGAAGACATTGGGCTTTGAAGATGTTTGCCACAATTCGCTGGATGCGGTCTCCGACCGGGATTTTGCCATCGAATTCTGTGCCGCCGCGGCGCTGGTCATGACGCATATCTCGCGCATGTCGGAAGAACTCGTCATCTGGATGAGTCCGCGTGTCGGCTTTATTGATATCGCCGACCGATTCTGTACCGGCTCGTCGATCATGCCGCAGAAAAAAAATCCGGACGTACCGGAACTGGCTCGTGGAAAGACCGGCCGCGTCAATGGCCACCTGATCGGCCTCCTTACCCTGATGAAGGGCCAGCCTCTGGCCTACAACAAGGACAATCAGGAAGACAAGGAGCCGCTGTTCGACACTGTGGACACGCTGACCGACACGCTGCGCATTTTCGCCGACATGGCACGCGGCATCACCGTCAAGGCTAGCGCAATGCGCGACGCTGCGTTGCAAGGCTATGCTACCGCCACTGACCTGGCCGATTACCTGGTCAAGAAGGGTTTGCCATTCCGGGATGCGCATGAGGCGGTAGCCCATGCGGTGCGCGCCTGCGAACAGCGTGGCTGCGATCTTGCGGATCTGTCGCTGGATGAGCTGAAAGCCTTTTCCGCACTCATCGAGCAGGACGTATTTGCGGTATTGACGCTGGAAGGCTCCGTCGCTGCCCGCAATCATGTCGGCGGTACGGCACCGGAACAGGTACGCGCAGCGATTGCGAGGTGGCGCACTCTGCTTGCTTGAGCATGAAACTGATTTGATTTGCCGGCGCACCGTGGCGCCGGCATCGTGCTCATCACGATTCAACATGATTTGCGGCGAAATGGATGCAATGCAAGCCCAAGCGGCTGCTTCAAGCTTCACATCAGCCAAGGCTGCCAACCATACGATTTACCTGGGCTGGCAAATTCGCCTGTCGGCAATTGCACTGCACCTGTTCACTGGCTCTTGCCGCTCCAGACTTTGCTGCACTGCGTAGTAATACGTAATCCGCGCTAAGCGAAACTACTCGAAAAACCCTCAAAAAAACCTGCTTTTTGCAGCGCAACATTGAAAGTGTTTGCCGCGTGCTTTGTAAGTGTTCGCCTGCACCTTGAACTGGCTTATACTGCGCCGAACTCGAATGATCATGGCACATCGACAATCCATATCGATGCCTTATGCCACAAAGAATTTTCTAAAACAGCGGAGACACACCATCATGTTTTTCAGACCCTCCCCGTTACGGGCCGAGTCCGTTGAAAGCACGCGTCCCGGTAACCGGCGACGATCGCACCGTGCCGATACAGCGCCTGGTCAGTTCGCAGACTGGAGAAAGGACCGTGCCCCGGATTCATCGCAGCCGTCCTCATACAGCTGCAATTCAAGGTTCATTTTCTCGCCAATCAACCATTCGTCATGGATGTTGATCGCCGTTGCATCCGGATATAACACTTGACATGGGTATCTTATGAAACCGCTACTTAAACTTTCCAACGTCATTGACGTCGTCAATAATCGTATCGGTCAGGGGCTGATGTGGCTCATCCTCGCCGCTGTCCTCATCAGCGCCGGCAATGCATTCGTGCGAAAAATCTTCGGCGTCAGCTCCAATGCGTATCTCGAAGTGCAGTGGTATCTGTTCGCCGCGGTCTTCATGCTCGGTGCCGGCTACACATTCCTGAAAAATGCGCATGTACGGATCGACTTCATTTCCAGCCGGTTGTCCGCCCGTACCAGGTCGTGGATCGACATCATTGGCATCATCGCGTTCCTGCTGCCGCTATGCTGGCTGCTGATCACCCTCTCCTGGCCGCTGTTCGCCAATGCATGGCAAAGCGGCGAAGTGTCGGGCAATGCAGGCGGTCTCGTTCGCTGGCCTGTGTATCTGCTGATCCCCGTCGGCATGGCGTTGCTTCTGCTTCAGGGTTTTTCCGAACTCATCAAGCGCTTCGCATTTCTGTCGGGCCTGATTGCCGATCCGCTGGCCGAAACCGACAATCCTGAAGAAGACGAACTCAAGCGCCTTGAAGAAGAAGCCGCAGCGCGCGCAAGTCAACAAGCCGGAGGCAAGATCTAATGGAATTCCTAACGCAAAATTTTGTCCCGCTACTCTTTGCAGGACTGCTGCTGTTTCTGCTGACTGGCTTCCCGGTAGCCTTCAGCCTTGCTGCAACCGGTCTGACGTTCGGCGTCATCGGCATGTGGGCCGACCTGTTCCCGCAGGCTTTGTTCCAGGCCTTGCCGCTGCGGGTATTCGGCATCATGCAGAACGACACCCTGCTCGCGATTCCCTTCTTCACCCTGATGGGAATCATCCTGCAGCGAAGCGGCATGGCGGAGGATCTGCTTGAAACAGTCGGCCAGGTGTTCGGCCCCCTTCGTGGCGGTCTCGCACTCGCGGTGATCTTCGTCGGCGCCCTCCTCGCCGCCACCACCGGTGTCGTCGCGGCGGCGGTCATCTCCATGGGCCTGATCTCGTTGCCCATCATGATGCGTTATGGCTATAACCGGACTGTGGCGACAGGCACGATCACCGCATCGGGCACGCTGGCGCAGGCAATCCCGCCTTCCCTCGTGCTGATCGTGATGGCGGACCAGCTCGGCCGCTCCGTAGGTGACATGTATTCGGGCGCACTTATCCCAGGCTTGCTGCTGGTAGCACTCTATGCATTGTTCATCATTGCGCTGGCCATTTTCAAACCAAGTTGGGTGCCCGCGCTGCCGCCAGAAGCACTCATTTATAAGGAAGCCAATGGTTCGACAGGACACAAATCGCTGTTCGCGCTGCTGCTGATTTCCGGAGGTGTCGGCTACGTCTGGTCGCAACTCCATGAGCAGATCATCAATCCGATGATCCAGCGGCCGACGGCTGCGCCTGGTGACGAAATTCTGGTGATGTCGATGACGGTCGCGTCCTTCACCGCGCTCGGCCTCGCCATTGCGAGCCGCCTGCTGCGCCTGAACCTGTTCTCGAAACTGTCAGAACGCGTCACGTTTGTGCTGATCCCGCCACTGGTGCTGATTTTCCTGGTGCTTGGAACGATCTTCCTTGGCATTGCGACCCCGACCGAAGGCGGCGCGATGGGGGCGGCTGGTGCGCTCATCATGGCGTTGGCGCGCAGGCGTCTCAGCTTCGATCTGCTGAAACAGGCACTCGACAGCACGGCGCGCCTGTCATGCTTCGTTCTCTTCATCCTGATCGGCTCCACGGTATTCAGCTTCACCTTCAATGCTGCGGACGGCCATATCTGGGTTGAACATCTGTTCGATAAGCTCCCTGGTGGGCAATTAGGTTTCCTGATCGCGGTGAACGTACTGATCTTCGTTCTTGGAATGTTCATCGACTTCTTCGAGATCGCGTTCATCGTCATCCCGATCCTGGCGCCGGTTGCCGAAAAGATGGGCATAGACCTGATCTGGTTCGGCGTCATCATTGCGATGAACCTCCAGACCTCGTTCCTGACGCCGCCATTTGGTTTTGCGCTTTTTTACCTCCGCAGCGTGGCGCCCAAGAACGACTATAACGACAGGGTCACGAATGAACGGATTCCGGCCATTACCACGTCGCAGATTTACAAGGGTTCGATTGCATTCATCATCCTGCAATTGATCATGGTCGCAACGGTGATTGCATTCCCGAACCTGGTCACCGGCGCGATGGAGAAAGGCCCGAAGGTCGATTTGAATACGATCGAGCTTGAAGCGGAAACCGGCAACTACGGCAAGGTAGATCCAATGCAGGGATTTGGATTGCCGCAGCCTGGTGCACAGCCGGGCACGCAATCAGAAACGCCTGCAGGCGGCGTCAAGGATGAAGACCCGATGGATGCGGTGCGACGCTCACTGGAGCAGGAAAAGAAGTAAATATCTAAAGAATACCTGGCAGGGCGTGGAGGTAGTTGATTACAACTCCACTGCCCGCAAGGATAAATGCAATATTCGCCGCACTGCTCGTGCGGCTTTTTTTCGACCTTTCGTCGTGCAAGGAGCGCGACGCAACGAACGGCTGACACAAAAAAACCCGCGCAACTTGCGTTGCGCGGGTTTCATTTCGAAGTACTTACAGATTTACAGCTTCTGTGCCTGCATGAAGTCGTCAAAGCCGGACTCGGTGAATCGGAACCAGAGGTTCTGATCCGCGCGGAATTTGGCGTAATCCTCGTACACCTTCTTCCAGTTCGGGTTCTTTGCCGACAGGTCGCTGTACAGCGCCATCGATTCCTTGAATGCGGCTTCCATGATCTCTTTCGGGAAGCGGTGCAGCTTCGCGCCTTGCGACACCAGCGTCTTCAGGGCACCCGGGTTACGACCGTCATACATCGCCTGCATGGTGACATGCGCTTGCGATGCAGCTGCCTCAACGATTGCCTTGTTCTCAGGCGACAATGCATCGAAGGCTTTCTGGTTGATGAACAGATCCAGCTGTGCCCCACCTTCCCACCAGCCTGGGTAGTAGTAGTGCGGCGCGACCTTGTGGAAGCCAAGCTTAAGGTCATCATAAGGAACGGTCCACTCGACGGCATCGATCGTGCCTTTTTCCAGCGCCTGATAGAGTTCGCCGCCCGGGATGTTCTGCGGTACGCCGCCCAGACGCTCGATCACCTTGCCTGCGAAGCCGCCGACGCGGAATTTCAGGCCTTTCATATCGGCCAGCGTCTTCATCTCCTTGCGATACCAGCCGCCCATCTGCGCGCCGGTGTTACCCATCGGGAAATTGACGATGTTGTAGTTCTTGTAGAACTCGCGCATCAGTTTCAAGCCATTACCTTCATACATCCAGGCAGTCATCTGGCGCGAATTCAGGCCAAACGGAATGGCGCTACCGATCGCAAAGGTGTCGTCCTTGCCAAAGAAATAATAAGGCGCGGTGTGTGCGCACTCGACCGTACCGCCTTGAACAGCGTCCACGACGCCGAACGGTGGCATCAGTTCGCCGCCGGCATGCACGGAGATATTGAATTTTCCGCCCGACATGGCGTTGACCGACTTTGCGAAGATTTCTGCTGTACCGAAGATCGTATCGAGAGCCTTGGGAAAGCTGGATGCCAACCGCCACCGTACCTGGGCTTGTGCCTGTACGAACGCCGGCGCGGATACTGCGCCGACGGCAGCTGCGCCAACCGTAGCTTTTTTTAGAAAGGAACGACGTTCCATGATGTCTCCTAGAAGTTGAACTGCCAAAACATTCGGATGGTAGATGTATGTTCATCTACTGTTGACCGATTTGAAACCGCAGCAAATTGTATGAGCGGGCTGCAAATGCTGCAATACAAAAATCATGCGGCAACGCACCATCCAGCTGGACAAATCCAAGGTCGTTTGCGAATCCTTCGTCATGCTGTTCAAAAAAATTGTCCTTTTAATCAGCCAAAAACGAATATGCATAAAACGCTCCCTTATGCCGGTCTGTCCTGGAGAAATCTGGCCAGACAAAGAAAAACCCCGCCCGGCTTTCGCCGCGCGGGGTTGTCGATGAACGATCAATCAGGTCTTACAGCTTCTGTGCCTGCATGAAGTCGTCGAAACCAGCTTCCGTAAACCGGAACCAGAGGTTCTGGTCCGCGCGGAATTTGGCGTAATCGTCATACACCTTCTTCCAGTTCGGATTCTTGGCGGACAGGTCACTGTAGAGCGCCATCGATTCCTTGAATGCGCCTTCCATGATTTCCTTCGAAAAGCGATGCAGCTTCGCGCCTTGCGACACAAGCGTCTTTAGCGCCGCCGGGTTGCGGGCATCGTACTTTGCCTGCATGTCCACGTGAGCGTGCGATGCGGCTGCTTCGACGATGGCTTTATTTTCCGCCGACAGCGCGTCATACGCTTTCTGGTTGATGTACAGCTCCAGGTTCAAGCCGCCTTCCCACCAGCCTGGGTAGTAATAGTTCGGCGCCACTTTCTGGAAGCCGAGCTTCAGGTCATCGTACGGTCCGATCCATTCCGCGGCGTCGATGGTGCCCTTTTCCAGCGCCTGGTAAATTTCACCGCCGGGAATGTTCTGCGGCACGCCGCCCATTCTTTCAATGACTTTTCCGGCGAATCCGCCGACGCGGAATTTCAGGCCTTTCATATCGGCCAGCGTCTTGATTTCCTTGCGATACCAGCCGCCCATTTGCGCGCCGGTATTGCCCATCGGGAAATTGAAAATGTTGAAGTTCTTGTAGAACTCGCGCATCAGCTTCAGGCCATTGCCTTCGTACATCCAGGCGGTCATCTGACGGGAATTCAGGCCGAACGGAATGGCGCCACCGATGGCAAACGTGTCGTCCTTGCCGAAGAAATAGTAAGGCGCGGTATGCGCGCACTCCACCGTGCCAGCCTGTACGCCATCGACGACGCCGAATGCCGGCATCAGTTCGCCGGCCGCATGGACCGAGATATTGAATTTACCGCCCGACATGGCGTTGACGCTTTTGGCAAAGACCTCGGCGCCGCCGTAGATCGTGTCAAGTCCCTTGGGGAAGCTCGATGCGAGCCTCCAGCGAACCTGGGCCTGGGCCTGCACAACGGCAGGTGCGGCGACTGCACCGACGGCGGCAGCCGCGCTAGCTTTTTTTAGAAAGGAACGACGTTCCATTGTGTCTCCAGAAGAATGGAATAGCGGGTTTTAGGAAGTTACTGCTGGGGGCTCCATGACGAGCCGGATCGTGCTGGAGGAATTCTAGGAGGGTAAATTGTTGACGGCAATACAAAACATGCCGCCTAGTACGAGTGCTTAGGTAGTAACACTTAGGCTGCTGTTAAATGATTGCAAGAACCGACATGCATCGGCGGCGGCCGTGCGTAAACATTTTTTGGTTTTTTTGAATCTGGATCAAAAAGCATCCCGTATATATCGACGCAGCGTCCGTTTTGTCCATTCAAGTCGAGGAGATAGCCATGTTAACCAGTTTCAAGAAACGTTCCCCAGGAATCGCGCTTGCCGTCGGCGCTTTGATCGGCCTGTCGGCAGTACCGGCCATGGCTTCCAGCCATCGCGAAGCACCGTTCCTGACGAAGGCACCCAAGGTGGATGCCACCGATTTCTATATGTTTCGCAGCTATGAGGCCAATCGCGCAGGCTTCACCACCCTGATTGCCAACTACATTCCTCTGCAGGACGCTTACGGCGGCCCCAATTACTTCAAGATGGATGAGAACGCGCTGTATGAAATTCACCTCGACAACAATGGCGACGCCAAGGAAGACATTACTTTCCAGTTCCGTTTCAAGAACGAGAACAAGGACACCAAGTTGGCTGTCGGCGGCAAGCAGGTTTCCATTCCCCTGGTCATCAATGGCGGCGCGATCAGCTCGCCCAATGCACCCGGCGCAAATACACGCGAGACCTATGAAGTCACCGTCGTCCGCGGAGATCGCCGCACCGGCGCACGCCAGGCAGTAACGAACGCTGCAAACGGCTCCACCACCTTCGACAAGCCGCTCGATAACATAGGCAACAAGTCGATCCCGAATTACGACGGCTATGCCGCCGCACATATCTACAACGTCAACATCCCGGGCTGCGGTACACCGGGCAGGATTTTCGTTGGCCAGCGCAAGGACCCGTTCGTGGTGAATCTTGGCGAAACCTTCGACCTCATCAACATCAAGGCACCCGCCACGGCATTCGATCCAAATGCCGAACGCGCAGCCAGGGATGATCTCGCCAACAAGAATGTGACGGCATTGTCGGTCGAAGTGCCGACCAGCTGCATCACCGCAGGCAGCGAAACTGTTGTCGGCGGCTGGACCACCGCCAGTCTGCGCCAGGGCCGCCTGATGGATCCCGCCGGCGGTTCCAAGGAAGGCGGCGCATGGACGCAGGTATCGCGCCTGGGCATGCCGCTGGTGAACGAAGTGGTGATCGGCCTGAAGGATAAGGACAAGTTCAATAGCAGCAAGCCGAGCGGCGACGCACAGTTTGCGGATTACGTCACCAATCCTACCTTGCCCGCCCTGGTGGAAATCCTTTACGGCAGCGCCGGCGCAAAGGCCCCGACCAACTTCCCGCGTAATGACCTCGTTACCGCTTTCCTGACCGGTGTGCCGAGCCTGAACCGGCCGGCGAATGTGGTTGCATCCGAGATGCTGCGCCTCAACACCAATATTCCGGTGACCGCCAGCCAGAACCGCCTCGGGGTGATCGGCGGCGACAATGCAGGCTTCCCGAACGGCCGCCGTCCTGGTGACGACGTCGTCGACATTGCGTTGCGCGTGGTGATGGGACGGCTGTGTACGCTCAACCTTGGTTGCGCACCCGCGGACGCCCCGGCAGGCGCGCTCGACTTCACTGACGGCGCGTATCTGGATGCCACCTTCGTCAATAACACCTTCCCGTATCTGAAATCGCCGATTCCGGGCTCGCCACAAAGCGCTGCCGTGCCATCGTCCGGACAGTAAGTCCGCAACCCCGCGAATCCAGAACAGGAGAACATCATGAAAAAGTATTTGTTGATTGCCGGCATGTCTGTCGTGCTCGCCGCCTGCGGCGGCAGCGACGGCGACAGCGCATCGGCGAACCCGGGCGGAGGCAATTCTCCACCCATGTCGACAGTGGACGCATTCTTCAGCCGCGTCATGGCATTGATCGGTTCGTCGCCCGACAACACCGAACCGGTCGCAGTCGATTCAGTGACTCCAACGACGCCGGAAGACAGCGAGCCATCGCCGTTGAGCTGACGAGCGGCATAGCAGCAAAATGAAGCCGGCGGCCGGATTACCATCCAGCCGCCGGCTTTTTGTCAAATGCATGCCACTGACAAGTTCGAAGCTTTCGGGCATTTTCAATATCGGCAGCAACATCGAGGCGTATTTGAATTGAGGACGAGGCTTCCATAGCAACGATGCGCGCGGCGTGACGCAAGCCGTCGATCCGGTAACGAGAACGCCGTTCGACGCCGACGGCAATCCGATCACACGGGCAACGCCATTGACAAAGGCAACCGGCAAGGAAGTCGGCTTGCGCCTGAACGGGCTTCTGCCCGGCTTGCAGACGTCGCTGTCGTTATGGCGGCTGGACCTGGTATCGGAACTGGTCTTTGTCGGCGATGAAGGCACCACGGAGGCAGGACGCCCCAGCCGCCGCACCGGCATCGAGATCGCGAACGACTACACGCAGATACCCGGCTGGATCATCGACGCCGACCTTGCCTGGCCGGGCGGCCTGCGCCTGCGTTATTTCGGCGGACGGCCGCTGATCGAGGACAACTCGGTACGGTCGGGCTCATCCACGCTGGTCAACGCCAGGCTGGGCTACGCGGTCGGCAAGGATGTGAAAGTGGTGGCCGAGGTATTGAACCTCTTCAACCGGAGAGTAAGCGACGTCGATTATTTTTTATGAATCACGGCTGGCCGGCGAGGCGGACGCCGTGAGCGACATTCATACCCATCCGGCGGAACCGAGAACGCTGCGGGTCAGCCTGGTGATGAAGTTTTAATCGGCGCCGCCATGCAAGGTTGCCGGAGCAAGAAATCTCGCGATTCAGCTCCCGGCCACCATCATGCTTTCGATCAGGATGGAGCCGGTTTCCTTGTTGCCACGAATGATCCGGTCCGCGCCGACAGCAACGATCTGCCGGAACATCGCCTTCATGTTGCCGGCAATCGTGATTTCTTCCACCGGATACTGGATTTTGCCGTTTTCCACCCAGAAGCCGGAAGCACCGCGCGAATAGTCACCGGTGACGTAATTTACGCCCTGCCCCATCAGCTCGGTCACGAGTAATCCGGTGTCGAGTTTTTTCAGCATCGCATCAAAATCATCTTCGTCGGACGCCATCGTGGAACGCAGCATGAGGTTGTGCGACCCGCCGGCATTCCCCGTGGTCTTCAGGCCCAGCTTGCGTGCGGAATAGGTCGACAGGAAATAGCCCTGCACCATGCCATCCTTTACGATGTCGCGCCGGCTGGTCTTCACGCCCTCCTGGTCGAAAGGCGACGAGCCTGCCGCACCGGGAATATGCGGGTCCTCGGTGACCTGGATATGCGGCGCAAATACCTGCTGGCCGAGCGAATCGAGCAGAAAGGTGGACTTGCGGTAAAGCGCACCACCCGATATCGCTTGCACGAATGCGCCAAGCAGGCCGGCTGCCAGTGGTGCCTCGAACAGGACCGGGCATTTGCGGGTGTCGAGTTTGCGCGCGTTCAGGCGTGCCAGTGCGCGTTCGGCGGCATAACGGCCGATGGCCTCCGGTTCGGCCAGCCGCGATGGATCGCGCATCGACGAATACCAGCTGTCGCGCTGCATGTTCGCGCCCTTGCCAGCGATCGGTGCGACGGACATCGTGTGCCGGGAATAGGGATAACCGCCGATAAATCCGTGTGAATTGGCCGACACGAAGTGCGACTGCTGCGCATGCACGCTGGCGCCTTCGCTATTGGTGACGCGCCTGTCGACCGCGAACGCAGCTGCCTCGGCACGCTTTGCCAGCTCGACCGCTTCTTCGGTAGCGATCCGCCATGGGTAGCACAGCTTCAGGTCGCGCGGCGACATCTCCAGCGTATCTTCGTCGGGCAGGCCGGCACAGTCATCCTCCGCCGTGAAGCGGGCGATGTTATAGGCCGCCTCTACCGTATCCATCAATGACTGCCGGGAGAAGTCGGATGTGCTGGCATTGCCGCGCCTGACATGTCCATCGCTGCCCAGGTACACGGTCACCCCCATGCCCTTGTCCTTGTTCTGCTCGATGGTTTCGATGTTGCCCTTGCGTACCGATACCGACAGACCATTTCCTTCGTTGATTTCGACCGCAGCATTGAACGCGCCTTTTTCCCTGGCGAAACGTAATACGTCCTCTGCGATCTGTTTGAGCTGGTCTTGGGTATGGGTAAATACAGGCTGGCTCATGGGCGCGTTCTTTGGATGGCATTTAAAACAGTTATCATAGCAGTCGTTTACCGATTCGCTCTTAGCGCTACTCAATCATGCCAAATCCCAATCGAGGCGCCTGCGGGTTCCAGTCCAATGAATTCGAGCAGGAATACGACCGCCCGTCCAAGTCCCAACTGAAACGCGAAATGACGGCTCTGCAGGAGCTCGGCGAGGAATTGATCGCCCAGCCCAAGGACCGTGTGATGCGCGTGCCGATGCCGGAGGATGTGCGTGAAGCCATCCTCGACTGCCAGAAGATCAAGGATCATGAAGGCCGTCGCCGCCAGACGCAGTATGTCGGCAAGAAAATGCGCACCCTGGAGGAGGATGAGATCGCCGCCATCCAGAAGGTGCTCGATAGCTGGAAAGGCGCATCGAAGGCGGAGACCGCCGCCATGCATGCGCTCGAACGCCGGCGCGACAAGCTGCTTGCCGATGACAAGGCCCTGACCGACCTGCTGTCGAAGCATCCGGAAGTCGATGGGCAGCATCTGCGCGGCCTCATCCGCAATGCCCGCAAGGAGCAGGCGGAAAACAAGCCGCCGAAAGCCTATCGTGAAATCTTCCAGATCCTGAAACAGCTGGCCGCGCCCACTTCACCCGAATCGAGCGATACGCATGACGAAACCGACGAGGACTAACCCCGACGAACTCCTGATCGGCCTGGTGTCGGTTTCCGACCGCGCATCCAGCGGCGTATATGAAGATCAGGGCATACCTGCACTGCGCGACTGGTTCGCTACCGCGCTTGTCAGCCCGTGGAAAATGGAAACCCGGCTGATACCGGATGAACGGGCCGCGATCGAGAAGGCACTTATCGAACTGGTGGATGAAGCCGGTTGCGATCTGGTTCTCACAACCGGCGGAACCGGTCCGGCGCGGCGCGATGTCACTCCGGAAGCAACCCTTGCCGTTGCCACGAAGGAAATGCCGGGATTCGGAGAACAGATGCGGCAGATCAGCCTGCGATTTGTTCCGACTGCAATCCTGTCGCGCCAGGTTGCCGTGATACGCGAGACGCCCGATCACGCGGCGCTCATCATGAACCTGCCCGGCCAGCCAAAGTCAATCAAGGAGACGTTGGAAGGCTTGAAGGATGCCGATGGCAAGCAACTTGTCGCCGGCATTTTTGCCGCAGTGCCCTATTGCATCGACCTGATCGGCGGCCCGTATATCGAGACTGATGAGGCCGTATGCAAAGCCTTTCGTCCGAAATCCGCAATTCGCAGCCGCTGAGCGCCTGCACACAATTTCACCTCGAACATATCACCATGACCAAGCTGCTTGAAGCCATTCAAATCGACACCGCCCCCAATCCCCCCGTTTCCGTCATCTGGCTCCATGGCCTGGGCGCCGACGGATCGGATTTCGTGCCCATCGTGCGCGAACTCGATCTATCCGGTTGCCCGGCCATACGCTTCATTTTCCCGCACGCGCCGACCATGCCGGTAACGATCAATAACGGCTATGTCATGCGCGCGTGGTACGACATCATCGGCACGGACCTCGCCAAGCGGGAAGATGAGAACGGGCTGCGCAAATCGCAGCAGGCAGTGGAAGCGCTGATCGCGCAGGAGAAGGAACGGGGCATTTCCGCCGACCGGATCATCCTCGCCGGCTTTTCGCAGGGCTGCGCAATGACCTTGCAGACCGGCCTGCGCCATTCAGAAAAACTGGCTGGCTTGCTATGCCTGTCGGGCTATGTACCAATTCATGCCACGCTCGAAGCGGAGCGGCATCCTTCCAACCAGGAAACACCGATTTTTCTTGCACACGGCCGCGGCGATGCGGTCATCCCGATAGACCGCGCCGAGAAGTCGCGCGACGTGCTGAAGTCCCTCGGCTATCAGGTCGAATGGCATGAATACATGATGCCGCACTCGGTATGCGCGGAAGAGGTGGACGACATCAGCGCGTGGCTGAAACGCGTGCTGACAGGCAAGGCTGGCTGAAAGAATCTGGAATACCGCCGACGGTCACGATGACATCGACCGGACGGCGGGAATAAACTCAGGAATCACAATGCCGCGCAAGACGTCGCGGCATGAGAGCTACTTGAAAACCACTGTCTTGTGGCCGTTCAACAGGATGCGGTGCTCGACGAACCATTTCACCGCACGGGCCAGAACCACGCACTCCACATCGCGGCCTATCATGGTCAGGGTATCTGGCCCCATCGCATGGTCCACCCTTTCCACGTCCTGCTCAATGATCGGCCCTTCATCCAAATCACCGGTGACAAAATGCGCCGTTGCTCCAATCAGCTTTACGCCACGTTCGTGCGCCTGGTAATACGGCTTGGCGCCCTTGAAACTCGGCAGGAAGGAATGATGGATGTTGATCGCACGCCCCTTCAGCGCATCGCACATCATTGGCGACAAAATCTGCATGTAGCGCGCCAGCACAACCAGGTCGATGTCATTTGACTTGACGATTTCCAGCACCCGCTCCTCCTGCGCACGCTTCGCTTCCGCGGAAGCGCCGGCTGCCAGCGGCAGATGGTGAAACGGAATGTTGTAGCTTGCGGCAAGCTGATAGAAATCGGTGTGATTCGACACGATCGCCGGAATCTCCACCGGCAGCAGGCCGCTCTTGTAGCGGAACAGCAAATCGTTCAGGCAATGCCCGATCTTCGACACCATCAGCATCATGCGCGGCTTCTTGCGCGCGTCGTGCAATTGCGCATTCATCTGCATGCTGGCGGCGAGCGCGTCGAAATGGTCGCGCAGCGTCTGGTCGCTCACCGAAGCATCTTCCGCCGAGAAGTGCACACGCATGAAGAAGAGCTGGGACTGCGCATCGCCGAACTGCGCGGAGTCGATGATATTGCAGCCGTGCTCGGCAAGGAAGCCGGATACCCGATGGACGATGCCGCGCTGGTCGCGGCAGGACAAGGTAAGAATATATTCTGGATACGTCATGTTGATCGCTCTATGTCGGCATATGCCGAAGCGCGGTATTGTCGCATGGCTTGAGGGCATAAACAAAAACCCGGCCGCGCGGGGCGCAGACCGGGTTTAAACATTGGTGTGGGACGAATCCGCGACAACCGGATAGCAGGCGAAACCCCGCCGGCGTCCTTCCCCAGACACCGGCGACCTGCATGTTCGGATTTTTATTGATGCACTACTGACTACTGACTACTGATTACCGAAACGGTCGATCAGCCAACCTTGGCGACGGTCAGGTTCTTCGCCGCTGTGCTGGTGCCCACCTGGATGTCACCTGCCAACTGGCCGCCTTCTTCGATGACGACCTTGCCATAACGCACTTTGCCGGAGACTTTGCCGGTCGCGTAAATGACCAGCTTTTGACGGACTGTCAGTTCGCCGTCGAACTCACCGCGGATTTCTGCGATATCGATTTCAGCCGAACCTTTGAATGCGCCCTGCTCGGCGATCTGGATTACGCGCGAGTCGATCGTTGCTTCGACACGGCCTTCTACCACCAACGTGTCGCAATCGGTGATTTCAACGCCCTTGAGCTTTATATTTGGTCCAACGATCAACTTGCTGCCGCCTTCGTTGGTGCTCGACGACATGACACCGGTGTCTGCTGGAGCGGAAGGATTGAGGCCACCGATCGGAGCTGGCTTTGACATGCCGGAGGTGCCGGTAGGAACGATGGTGCTGGCTGTTGAGCCCAGCGGGGAATTCGGGGTATTGTTTTCGCGCTTGCCAAACAGGGTTTCGGAACGAAGCATGTGATCTCCAGAGAAGGTTTATACGTGGCCAGCACGTAACGTTTAAATTCGAATTGAAACGCTGTGAGCAATCGCATCGTGCCGCATGACGCAACATCAAACAGACGTTTACGGTTAGGGAGGCAATGTCCGCCTCTAACGCCGCGGAAATATTGCAGCTTGCCGTTCGGCAGCATGCCAGACAGAAAGTTCCATCTCTTTTCGAATTTATGAAAAAAGTACGACCGTTCATTTTCCTGTATAGTCGGCTTTCGTTTTTTCAGGCCAATCGCATGGCCTATTTTGAAGGCCAGGCATTGCCTGGAGATGATCAACGCCCTGCCTATCAACAATATGGAGACTGCCATGTCCGCTCTCACAAATCAGCAATACCGTCTTGCCGCCCGCCCTGTCGGCATGCCCAAGCCCACCGACTGGAACTTCACTTCCGAACCGGTACGTGAAATCGGCGATGGTAAAATCCTGGTAAAAGTGCTTTACCTTTCGCTCGATCCGGCCATGCGCGGGTGGATGAATGAAGGCAAATCCTATATCCGCCCGGTCGCCATCGATGAAGTCATGCGGGCCGGCGGCATCGGCAAGGTCGTCGCCTCGAAATCCCCGAAATTCGTGGTCGGCGACTATGTATCTGGCGGCACCGGCGTCCAGCAGTACTGGGTCGGCCCGGCCGACGACAAGACTGCCGCCTTCTACAAGGTCGATGCCAAGGCTGCTCCCCTCCCCAAATACCTGAATGCACTCGGCATGCCCGGCATGACTGCGTATTTCGGCTTGCTCGACGTCGGACAGCCGAAAGCAGGCGAAACCGTCGTCGTATCGGGCGCGGCCGGCGCGGTCGGTCAGACCGTCGGTCAGGTGGCAAAGCACAAGGGCTGCCGCGTGGTCGGTATCGCCGGCGGCAAGGACAAGTGCGATTTCGTGGTGAACGAACTCGGCTTTGATGCCTGCATCGATTACAAAAACGGCTCCGTCAGGGAAGGCCTGAAAGCGCACTGCCCGAAAGGCGTGGATGTGTATTTTGATAACGTCGGCGGCGATATCCTCGACGATGTCCTCACCCGTATCAACCTGAAGGCGCGCATCATCATCTGCGGCGCGATCTCCCAGTACAACAACACGACGCCGGTAAAGGGCCCTGCGAACTATCTGTCGTTGCTGGTCAACCGTGCGCGCATGGAAGGCATCGTCGTATTCGACTACGCCGATCGTTATCACCTTGGTGTGGCGGAAATGGCGAAATGGATGAAGGAAGGCAGCTTCAAGACGCGCGAGGATGTCGTTGCGGGCCTGGAGAAATTCCCTGAGACGCTATTGATGCTGTTCGAAGGTAAAAACTTCGGCAAGCTGGTACTGCAGGTAGCGCAGGACGATTAAATCGTGCCGGACGCACCGGCAAATCCTTTGCACTTGATATCGACCCGGCTAAGGCCGGGTCGACTTATCAAATTGTCGGTTCAACGCATCGGGCGGCACTGGCGCAATTCGCACTGCGCAAGGAAGGCCTTGCCGTTGTCGCAGACCATCCGGTACACCTCAACCGGCCCATTCTTGGTAATCAGCCCTGCGCCGGAACTTCCATTACAGCCATGTTCCTTGGCCAGTTTTTCCACTGTTGCTGACGACACGCCAGTTCGGAATTCAACTTTCTGGATAATGAGCGCGCCGTTTGCGTCATAGGCTTTGATTTCATTCGAAGCAACCGGGGGTGCGGCGCGTTCCGTCGTCGCAGCGGGAGATGCTGCTGCCGCTCCGTCACCAAACTTCGGAACCCACGAACAGCCGCTCGCGCTCACTGACGCCGCCACCATGGCAATCCAGAACCATTGCTTCATCTACCAACTCCGTCGAATAGTTAATGCACAAGCCCGCACGCAGAACGAACCAGGCGGTTCGTCGTGTGCCGTAAAAATGGCGTTCAGTGTATCGCTCCCTGATGCAGATTCAAAGCGTCGTGATGGCTGCACATCCGCAATCGCACAAAGCAGCGTATCGACTATCGGACAATCGGGCCCGTTCCTGAAACCGACAGGCACAAACAATTGGGCAAAAAAAACGCTGCCAATATTTGGCAGCGCTTTTTATTGTCAGGCGATTCAGTTGCGAACCACCCGCTTGTACTCGTTGGTGCGAGTATCGATCTCGATCACATCGTCCTGGCTGACAAACAGTGGGACCTGAACAATATGGCAATGCGCCTCAACGGCATTCTCGATCTTGGCTTCTTTCAAGACGTTGCCGGAAGTATTGCCCTTGACCGCAGGCTCGGAGTAGACCACCTTGCGAGCGATAGTTGTTGGCAGTTCGACGGAAATCGCCTTGCCGTCATAGAAAACCGCCTCGCACTCCATGCCGTCCTTCAGGTAATGCAGTGCATCGCCGAGGTTTTCCTCTTCGATTTCGTACTGGTTGTATTCTTCGTCCATGAATACATACAGCGGGTCCGCAAAATACGAGAAAGTGACCGGCTTCTTGTCGAGAACGACGACATCGAATTTGTCATCGCCGCGGAAGACGTTTTCCATTGGTGCATTCGTCAGAAGATTCTTCATCTTCCACTTGTAGGTAAAGCCGGTACGGCTCGAACCGTTGACATCAGAGCGCAGCACGATAAAAGGCTTGTTGTCAACCATGATGATGTTGCCAACACGAATTTCTTTTGCAGGTTTCATAAAGAGTGTACGTAAAAATAAGTTGCGTAAAAAGTGTCTGCCGCTTCAGAGCCAACGACGCCGTAAGCTCAAAACATCCAACCCGAACGATACAAATTAACCGCGCATTATACGTTGTTTTCCGCGGCCGCCGACTGAAGTGACCGGACAAACTGCATCAAATTTGAAGCCAGGTCGCCCTGCTCCAGAATTTGCCGTTGCCATTCCACAGTGCGATCAACAATCTCCGGCAAGTCATCCTTGAAGTGCTGCCACAATTCAGGCAAACCGGCCTTCGCATCCGTATCCTCGCTTGCCGCGCCATTCCAGTACAGGGACAATGTCCGCACGCTTTCGAGATTTGGAGCGTATCGGCCGAGGAACGCACGCAATTTCACATGATGCAGGTTTTCGTCCTGCGGATAGATGTGCCAGATGAATGCTTTGCCTGCCCACTGCGCGCGAACGAAAGAGTCTTCGCCGCGCACAAAATTGAGGTCACAAGCCCATAGCAACTTGTCATAGTCAGGCTGCGGAACAAAAGGCAGGACGCGCACGGTCAGCATGCCGTTAGTGCGTACTGCGCCCGCCTTTGCTTCCATACCAAGAAATGCTTGAACCGATTCCTTTGCTACGCCTTCCGGCACCAGGCAGGTGATGGCCGTATCACCGCTTTGCCACTGGTCAAACAACGCTGATACCGGAGCATGCGCATAACAGAAGAGAGAAACCTTGAACGATGCCATCTCTGCATCGGTCATGCCGAAGCGGGTGAAGAATGCGGCAAGTGCCGGCTGATCGGATCGAAACTGATGGCGCTGGTTGTCCAGTGATGCTTCGTGCAGCAAACCGCCCGTCTTGTTCGTAAACCCGGGGAAGAAAAAATATTTTGTCAGCGGCAGGCGAGGATGCGACGAAGGCAATCCATGGCATCCTTCCACCCATGCCTCGGCGCTCAGGCCTTCCAGATTGAGCCATACCGGACGTGGAGTGCACTGTGCCATTGCGGCGATATAGCCTGGCGGGATATCGCATCCGAAGAATTCGATAACGATATCGGCAATGTCGGCGGTAGTGAATACGCCGTCCTGATCCTGCCAGCGACGCGCCGTCACGCCAGAAACTTGCTGCACATCGGCGTCGACCACGACATCAGGACAAATCCGCCGGAAGCTCTGCAAGTCGTCTACCCACAAGGTCACTTCAATTTCGTACTCATGGCGCAACTGCCTTGCCAAGCGCCAGCAAATACCGATGTCGCCGTAGTTATCGACGACTTTGCAGAAAATCGCCAAGGACATCGAGCGGCTTTTATCGAGAGACATTTTAAAAGGAGCGAATCACGGCGAAGAGGTCGATATAAGAGATCGATATATGGAATACATCGTGGGCGGTGGATGCCATTAATTATGTATGCAGCTTGTAGATGCGCAGGCGATTATAGGAAAGAAGATTTTCCTGAACGCATCGCTAAGCGATTCGCGCTGACATCAGCAGGATTTTATCCTGCATACTAATGAATAATGCTTCGGAAAAGAAAAACGCCACGCATATGCGTGGCGTTTTATATGGCGTCCCCAGGGGGATTCGAACCCCCGTACTCACCGTGAAAGGGTGATGTCCTAGGCCTCTAGACGATGGGGACAGTAACCTGTCCAACTGCTTACTTCTGCGGCGGCTATTGTACTTCTTTTTGCTTCTTATAACCAGCTACGTATCGCATATTCCGCGCACTTTCCGCTGGTGGAGGTAAGCGGGATCGAACCGCTGACCTCTTGCATGCCATGCAAGCGCTCTCCCAGCTGAGCTATACCCCCCGTGCGAAGAAGCGAAATTATAGCAAAGCTTTTGCTTTGGTGTAAATCGCCTTCTCTTAATTTATCAAAGAAACTTTTGCAGGCGCTCCAGAACGACTTCCCGCGCGAACAATTCGATGACGGCGTCGATTGCCGGGGTTTGCAACTGACCGGTAATCATCAAACGCAGCGGCATCGCAAGCTGGGGCATTTTCAGTTTGTGAGCGGCAAGCACTTCTTTCAATGCAGATGACAATGCGGCCTTGTTCCATTCCACTGCTTTCACGCGCTCTGCGTAATCGGCCAATGCGGGTTTGACGACATCAGTGATGTGCTGCGAGACCAATGCGGTGTCAGGGGCAGGTTGACGGTAGAACAGCATCGCGGCGGCGGCAAGCTCATTGATCGTGTTGGCGCGTTCTTTCATCAGTGCAATCACTGCCTCCAGTCCAGGAGCGCCGTCAAACTGCGCGCCCTCTTTTTCCATGAACGGACGAGCGAGCGATGCGAGGCGGGCATTGTCTGCCAGCTTGATGTAATGGTTATTCAGCCATGCAAGCTTCTCCGGATTGAACTGCGCCGGCGACTTCGACAGGTGGTCCAGGTCAAACCACTCGCAAAGCTGCTGCACTGAAAAAATTTCATCGTCGCCATGACTCCATCCCAGGCGGGCAAGATAATTCAGCATTGCTTCCGGCAGGAAGCCCTGGGCCGGATACTCCATGACACTTACTGCGCCATGTCGCTTGGACAGCTTCTCGCCGTCCGCTCCGAGAATCATCGGCACATGGCCATATTCCGGCAGTGATGCGCCAAGAGCCTGGAGAACATTAATCTGGCGTGGCGTATTGTTGACGTGATCATCTCCACGGATCACATGCGTGATGCGCATATCCCAATCGTCGACAGCAACGCAAAAGTTGTATGTCGGCGTGCCGTCAGAGCGCGCGATGATGAAATCATCCAGCTCGCGGTTTGAGATCGTGATCGGCCCCTTGACCAAGTCGGTCCAGGTCACGTCGCCATCCAAAGGATTCCTGAATCGCACCACTGGCTTGCGGCCTTCCGGCACCGCCGGCAAGGTCTTGCCGGGCTCGGGGCGCCAGGTGCCGTCGTAACGTGGCTTGTCACCGACGGCGCGCTGGCGCTCGCGCATGGCCTCGACCTCTTCCGGGGAACAATAGCAATGGTAGGCACTGCCGGCCGCCAGCATTTGCGCAACCACTTCCCGGTAACGATTCATCCGCTTCATCTGGTAGAACGGGCCTTCGTCGTGCTGGAGTCCCAGCCATTCCATGCCCTCCAGAATGGCTTGCACTGCTTCCGGGGTGGAGCGTTCAACGTCGGTATCCTCGATGCGCAGGATGAACGTGCCGCCGAAATGACGGGCATAGGCCCACGAAAACAGCGCGGTGCGGGCGCCGCCGAGATGGAGGTAGCCGGTCGGACTGGGAGCGAAGCGAGTGCGTACGGTCATGGAAAGAAAAACGGCCTTGGGTCGCCAAAGCCGTGTTATCGGAAAAAGCGCTATTTTACCGTGTCGACAACACCGAGGGAACTGCCGCACCCGGTGGCCGGATGGTTTGCAAGGATTGCCGGCTGGCTACTAGCCGCCACGTTGCGCGGTGGGTCAGGCGTCTTATCCTGCTGCGGCACTGATAAAATTCTATTTTTTCGCTAGCCAACAGCCAAACAGCCCTATGAGCAACCCTTCGCATCGCAAGCTATTCGTCACTACCGCCCTGCCCTACGCCAATGGCGCATTCCACATCGGCCACATCATGGAATATATCCAGGCCGACATCTGGGTACGGTTTCAGCGAATGCAGGGTAACGAGGTCCATTTCGTCGGCGCGGACGATGCCCATGGCACACCGATCATGATCGCGGCGGAAAAAGCCGGGCTCACGCCGCAGGAGTTTGTCGCCAGGATCGCTGCCGGCCGCAAGCAGTACCTGGACGGTTTCCATATCTCATTCGATAACTGGCATTCGACTGATTCGCAAGAAAACACCGAACTGTCACAGGGTATATACCGCCGCCTGCGGGACGACGCAAAACTCATCACCACCAAGACCGTCGAGCGCTTCTACGATCCGGTCAAGGGCATGTTTCTGGCAGACCGCAACATCAAGGGCGAGTGTCCAAAATGCGGCGCAAAAGACCAATACGGCGACAACTGCGAGGTCTGCGGCGCAGCCTACGAGCCGACCGAACTGAAAAATCCCTATTCGGCACTGACAGGCGCGACACCTGTTTTAAAACCGGCGGAGCAGTATTTTTTCAAGCTGTCCGATCCACGCTGCGCTGCATTCCTACAGGATTGGCTGAACACGCCGGGACGCTTGCAGTCGGAGATGGTCAATAAAGTCAGCGAATGGCTGGGCGACGACGGCAAGGACCTCGCAGACTGGGATATCTCTCGCGATGCGCCCTACTTCGGCATTCCCATTCCGGACGCGCCGGGCAAGTATTTTTATGTATGGCTGGACGCGCCGGTGGGCTATCTTGCGAGCCTGAAAAATTATTGTTCGAAGAAAGGGATCGATTACGAGGCATTGCTGAACGATCCGTCCACGGAACAGGTGCACTTCATCGGCAAGGATATCGTGTCCTTCCACCTGCTGTTCTGGCCGACGATGCTGAAGTTCTCCGCGCATCCGATCATCGACAAGCTGAAAGTCAACGTGCACGGCCATCTGACGGTAAACGGCGAGAAGATGAGCAAATCGCGCGGCACCGGCATTTCTCCCTTGCGCTACCTGGATATCAAGATGAATCCGGAATGGCTGCGTTACTACATCGCGTACAAACTGAACGCGAAGGTGGAGGATATCGACTTCAATGCAGAGGATTTCATCGCCAAGGTCAATTCGGATTTGATCGGCAAATACGTCAACATTGCCAGCCGCGCGGCAGGCTTCATAACCAAGCGTTTCGATGGCAAGCTCAGCGCATCGACCACGTGGCATCCGCGTTTTGGCGAGGAGGAAGCGGCGATCGGAGAAGCATTCGAAGCGCGTGAATATGGCAAGGCGATCCGGCTGATCATGGCGCTGGCAGATGAAGTCAACCAGTATGTCGACACCAAGAAGCCCTGGGAATTGGCGAAAAACCCGGAAAACAACCAGGAACTGCAGGAAGTGTGCAGCAACCTGCTGCGTGCCTTTTACAAGCTGACGATTTATCTGGCGCCGATCCTGCCGTCGGTGGCGAGGAAAGTGTCGTCTCTGTTCGGTATCAAACGGGATCTGACCTGGGCTGACTTGCAAAACAGCCCGGCATCGATCGGGACGTTCGAACATCTGATGCAGCGGGTGGATCCGAAGATGCTGGATGCATTGTTTGAAGTGCCTGCTGTTTCAGATACCTCTGGCACCTTACCCCCATCCCGGCCTTCCCCCTTAAAGGAGGAAGGAGTAGACGGAGGAGCGGCTGGTGCTGCTTCCGAGACAGGAATTGAACCGCTTGCGGCGGAAATTAAAATTGATGATTTCTCCAAGATCGATTTGCGGATTGCCAAGATCATCGATTGCGAGCATGTCGACGGATCGGACAAACTGCTGCGCCTGACGCTGGATGTGGGTGAAGGCCGCACCCGCAATGTGTTCTCCGGCATCAAATCCGCCTATAAGCCGGAAGACCTGATCGGCAAGCTGACGGTCATGGTGGCGAACCTGGCGCCGCGCAAGATGAAATTCGGCGTCTCCGAGGGCATGGTGCTGGCGGCATCGGCTGCCGATGAAAAGACCAATCCGGGCATCTACATATTGAACCCGTGGCCGGGCGCGGAACCAGGGATGCGGGTGCGCTAGAAACGAAAACGTTATGATGGCGTCGAAGCGGTATTTCAGCGGAATTCAACGGCATTAGCTGCATAGGGCCGAATATGTTATCGATGGGAAAGAGTACACCTGCACGGTATCTGTCGCCGATGAGCATTCTGATTCGCGAAGCCCAGCCTGAGGATGCACAGTTGATCGCGGACCTGACCCGCAGATCGTGGGCCGGCACGGTGGCAGTGACATCCAGCGGGCATCGCGAAACAGCGGTGCGGGTGCTGGAGGACTTGCAGGCTGGTGGCGGCTTCATCCTGATGTCGGGCGCCTCCGGCGATGAACCGATCGGGTCGGTCCGGTGGGCGCCGGTCGATTCCGAGCCCGATGTATGGGAAATCATGCGCATGGGTGTGTTGCCCCAGTATCGTGGCCAGCACTTGTCGCAACATTTGCTGGAGGCAGTGGTTCACCGGGCGATGGAGTCCGACATCCGCGAACTCCGGCTTGCCGTCCGGGCCGACCAATCCCGGCTGCTCGATCTTTATGCGGCCCTGGGATTCGAACTGGCGCCGGAAGTGGAATACACCCACGCCAATCCGCTCGAACCGCCGCCCGCCGTCATGCGCAGGCTGCTTGGATAAGGCGCTTTTTATGCGAAATCCGCTCTGAAAACCACAAAACCGTCAACAGATTGCCGCATAAGACGGGGTAGAATAGCGCTCGCATTCTTTCGCACTCTTTTCTCGTTAGCAGAAAATCATGATATTCAGCAAGAAATTCAAGAGCTATGAATCCGACTTCACCAAGTTCCTCAAGGAAATGAAGCAGAAGGATCCACAGCTGGAAGAAAAGCAGCGTGCAGGTCGCGCCCTGCATTGGGACAAGGCGCCGATCGATCTCGACCAGCAACGACGCACGAAGGAATCGCGCGTGCCGCAGCAAGCCTACGTTTATCAGAACAAATCCTGACGTGAGCACCACGCAAGACGCGCCGGAGCTTGCATTGGCCGGACAACCGGATTCGACACCGAACGTCGTCGACGGCATGGCGTTCGCAAAACTGTACGGCGAGCCGCTGTTCAAGCTGCCGACGGATTTGTACATCCCGCCGGATGCCCTGGAAGTCTTCCTCGAAGCCTTCGAAGGCCCACTTGATCTGCTGCTGTACCTGATCCGCAAGCAGAACTTCAATATTCTTGACATTCCGATGGCGCAGGTCACCCTGCAATATCTGGATTACGTCGAACAGATCCGGGTGCACAACCTCGAACTGGCCGCCGAGTACCTGTTGATGGCGGCAATGCTCATCGAAATCAAATCGCGGATGCTGCTGCCGGTGAAGAAAGCGGATACCGGCCAGGAAGCGGAAGATCCGCGGGCCGAACTGGTTCGGCGCCTGCTCGAATACGAACAGATGAAAGTCGCCGCCCAGCAGCTCGATACCCTGCCCCAGCTCGGACGCGACTATGTCCGCGCGCAGATCTACATCGAGCAAAACGTGGTGACGCAGTGGCCTGACGTCCACGTGGTCGATCTGCAATCGGCCTGGGCGGACGTACTGAAGCGGGCGAAGCTGACCGCCCATCACACTATCAGCCGCGAGGAACTGTCCGTGCGCGAGCACATGACGGGCATCTTGCGCCGGCTCCAGTCGAGCAAGTTCGTCGAATTCGCGGATCTGTTCGATCCGTCACGCGGCGTTCCGGTGGTCGTGGTGAATTTCATTGCCCTGCTCGAACTGGCGAAGGAAACCCTGATCGAGATCACACAGGCCGAAGCCTTTGCGCCAATCTATGTGCGCCTTGCGTATTCACCCACCTAGGGCAATGCAGGTGCCGGCCTGATGTTCGTTGCTTCATCGTCCCAATTTCGCCATTCATTCTCAAGGCAGTTTCATGAAAATCATTTCCTCCATCGATGAGTTGCGCGATCACCTGCGCGGACAACTGCGGACCGCTTTCGTGCCGACCATGGGCAATCTCCATGAGGGACATCTGTCGCTGATGCGCCTGGCGCGCAAGCACGGCGATCCGATCGTGGCATCGATCTTCGTCAATCGCCTGCAGTTCGGCCCGAACGAGGATTTCGACAAGTATCCGCGCACCTTCCAGGCCGACGTCGACAAGCTGGAGAAGGAAGGCGTGTACATCCTGTTCGCGCCAACCGAGAAAGACCTGTATCCCGAACCGCAGGAATACCGCGTGCGTCCGCCGGACGATCTCGGTAACATTCTTGAAGGCGAATTCCGGCCCGGCTTCTTCGTCGGCGTGACGACGGTGGTGCTGAAACTGTTTTCCTGTGTCCAGCCGCGTGTCGCGGTGTTCGGCAAGAAGGATTACCAGCAGCTGATGATCGTGCGGAACATGTCGAAGCAATTCGCGCTGCCGACGGAAATCATTGCCGCCGAAACCTATCGCGCCGAAGATGGCCTGGCCCTGTCCTCGCGCAACGGTTATCTATCCGCCGATGAACGCGCCGAAGCACCGGCCCTGTACCGCCAGCTGAACGAGGTCGCCGACCAGGTGAGGAACGGCCACCTCGATATTTTCGAGCTGGAGCGAGCCGCCGTCGCCAAGCTGGCATCCCGCGGATGGAAGCCGGATTACATTTCGATCCGCAAGCGCGCCGACCTGCAACCGCCGTCCGCCGGCGATCTTGCGAAAGGCGAACCGCTGGTCGTCCTGGCCGCAGCCAAACTGGGCCCAACGCGGCTGATCGACAACCTCGAAATCTGATTGGGCGTCGGCGGTGCGTCGATTCATCAAGGCCACGTGCGCTTTGGGCTGCCTGTCAGCCGCTGTACTGGCACCGCCCGCATCGGCAATCGTCTCAGTCGTGGACGATGCCGGACGCACCGTTACCCTGGCAGCACCTGCCCGGCGCATCGTCAGCCTTGCGCCGCATGCCACCGAGCTGGTGTATGCATCGGGCGCCGGCGCGGCGCTGGTCGGCGTAAGCGAGTACAGCACCTATCCTCCGGAAGCAGGCAAGCTCCCTTCCGTTGGCGGCGTGTCAGCACTGGACCTTGAACGAGTGATAGCCCTGAAGCCGGACCTGGTGGTCGTCTGGGGCAGCGGCAACTCGGCGACGCAGATTGCAAGGCTGCGCCAGATCGGCGTTCCGGTTTTCGAAAGCGAGCCGCGCAGTTTTGACATGGTGGCGACGTCCCTCGAACGCCTCGCGATATTGGGCGGCACGGATGTGATCGGGCGCAAAGCGGCGTCCGCATTTCGGAACCGATTGTCCACTATCGAAAAGACCTACAGGCACCGTCCGACAGTCAGCGTGTTTTACCAGATCTGGCGTACGCCATTGATGACCCTGAACGGAGATCACCTGGTGTCGTCAGGCCTGCAGCTCTGTGGCGGACGAAACATCTTCGCCGACCTTCCGCAACTCGCGCCGACCGTCGGCATCGAAGCGGTAGTGAAAGCCGATCCGGATACGATCATCGCCAGCAGCGGCGCAAAGGATGATGCGCTCCACCACTGGCGCCGGTTCGACGGCATGCGTGCGGTGAAACGCGGCAACCTCTACACGGTGAATGGCGAGTTGATGAACCGCGCTGCCCCGCGAGTGCTGGATGGCGTCGAAGCGCTCTGCAAGGTGCTGGAAAAGGCACGAATTGGAAAATAGCCGCTGGTGACGAACTTCAAAGGACGTGGAGCCATTGGAATTCTGATTACCGTCCGATGCGTGAGGACATCCGGGTCACGCCACCCACTTCAACAATCCCTGCCACTGCTCGATATCTTTCTCGACCCGGGATGGCGCCACATCCCACAGTGTCGCGCCATGCGCAGCAAGCTGGACATAATTCTGGGTGTCGCGGAGATAGCCCAGGACGGGAAGGCCAACATTGTCGGCGTAGTGCACCAACTGGTCTGCGGATCGGGTGCGGACGTTGACACGCATCCCGACGATGCCCACGGCCAGCTTGCCCTTTCGCCCGGACAGGGTTTGCAGGAATCCCTGGGTCGCCAGGATATCGAACATCGACGGCTGCAGCGGTACGATCACCCTGTCGGCGATACCAAGTACCTCGTCCAGCCGCCTTCCTTCCAGGCCGGCGGGCGTATCCAGCACGATATGGGTCGTACCTTTTGGCGGTTTTGCAATGCGGCCGTCTTCCATCTCCCAGGAAGCGATATGCGGCAGGCTGCCGGGCCGCAGCGACAGCCAGGAGCGCGAGGACTGCTGGATATCGGTATCGCCCAGCATGGTCTTGTGGCCCTGTCGGGCGAAGTAACCGGCGAGGTTGGTGGCGATGGTGCTTTTGCCTACGCCCCCCTTGGGATTGGCGACGACGATGACTGGCATGGTTTCCCTCCTGCGCTGTGCCACATTGTTATCGAAATGACAAAATACATAGTTTCCGACACGCACTAAATGTAAGAATAGCATGAGGTTTTCACGCCATAACATTACCTTGCATACCTTTGTCCGGACCTTTCCGTGCCGTAAAATGCCGGGATGAAAATCAGTGCGATGAATCTACAGACAACGCCGGAGGATGAGGACCAGGATTCGCTCCAGGCGTACTTCAAACCGGACGTTTCCCCCGACGACATAGAACAGGTTTTCCGCCTCAAGCGGGCTCATCCCGTACTCCAGGCTTTTACGGCCCTGTTCCATGGCGGCGCCGATGGCGTGCTGGTGCGGCTTCTGGTGCTGCGCGAACTGATGTCGGATACGCAATCCTCCGCATTCACCCGCGCCGACATCAATACCCAGCTGGGCTATCTCATCCCCGACAGCCTGGAAACCGTGCTGGCACGCCTGCGCTCGCACGGATTGCTCGCGTGGGACGCTGCGCAGGGCGTGTACCGGATCACGCCAATCGCCCGCAACGTGGTCGCCGCCATCGACGGCCTGCTGGGCATGGACCAGGAGGAAGACGACGCCGACATGGGATACGTGCTGTCGCAGGTGGCCGGTGCGCAGGCGGTCGGTGGCGTCAGCATCGAGCAGTTGCATCATCTGCTGGGCCGCCTCGTCGAACTGACGGAAGAATTCCGCGACGCAATCGCGTCCGGCTCCGAGTTCCGGCTCCGTGCGGCACAGGAAAAATGGCATGCGGCCTGCGACTGGGTTGAAAAGGGTTCGGAAATCATCCATGCGATCACAACCGATTCCCGGGCCGATGCTGCCACCCATCGCGCCGCGCAGGCAATCGGCCGCGCCCAGAGCGCGCTCCTGAACATGCAGGGCATGTTCTCCCGCGCACTGAACCAGATCGAACGCCAGCGGGTGCATCTCGGCCAGTCCGGGCTGTCCACCACCGACATCAAGACCTGGCTGATGCGGCATGACGACCTTGCCAGTCTCGCCAGCGAGGCGATTTCGCTGCCGGTGACGCCAATGTTCATCACGCCGTCCGAGATGATCGATGTCGCGGAAACCGAACTCTTCGCCGACAAGCGCAACGCCGTCAACAGCGTACTGCCCGCCGGCGAAAACGCTGCGATCACGGCCAGCGAGGTCAGCACCATGCCGGCGGAACTCGATGCGTGGCTGACGCGCCTGTCGGCATTCGCAACTGAACCGGATGGATCGACGAAGGTGCACGACACGCTGCTGCCGGCGAATTTCGCCGTTGCCTCCTACCGCGCGTCCCTGCTGCCGTTGCTGGGTGATGAAAGCGAATCTGCCCTGCAAGGCGGCACCGCGACCATGGCGCGCCTGCCGCTGGAATTCGTGCCGAAGGACGGCATGGTAAAGCTGAAGGACCCGCATGTCGCGGCCATGTCCATTGCCTCGCTGACGCCGAAGTCCGACATTCAATCCACTGTCCAACCGAACACTCAACCGGATATCAAGCATGACCGATGATGCACAAATCCTGATTGCGCAATTGCTGACGCACCAGACTTTGTCGCGCGACCACAAGCTGGTCAAGCGCGCCCTGTCGGACGACCTGTTTCGCTCCGATCTTGATGCGCGCTTGATCGCCTGCGGCATGAAGCTGCTGGACAACGTCTATGCCGATAACGTGACGCTGGCACTGGCCCGCGATGTCGAACCGAAAATCTTCGGCGCACGGGAAGTCTGGCAGAACAACAATATCGGCCTCGCGCGCGACGGCGTTGCGCTGCTGGTGGTGCTGTGGGCGCTGATCATTCTGCCCAAACGCGAACGGCAAGAGGCGCACCAGCGCGCGGAGGAAGACCAGAACGACATGTTCGGCAAGGAGAAACCGATGCCGCGCGCGGAAGAGGCGTCGATGGGCATTTCCTACCGTTCGCTGGTGGCCGACTTCGGCGAGCAGCTCGGCAAGAAGACCCGTCTCGACATGAACCTCGGGCAGCTGAACAAGCTCGGCTTCATCGAGCGCAAGGGAGACATGATCATTGAAGGGCCGCTGCTCGATTTGATGATGGATACCGATACCTTGAAGGATCGCATTCTCAACGGGGCGCTGGCGGATATCTTTCATCGTCCGATGCCGGCGAAGGCGGCGGTTATTGAATTTCCGCATGCAGAGTGATGGTGGAGGTTGTTTTGGGTATACGCGCCACTGTTTTCTTTTCGGGGAAACTTTTGAACGGGAAGTCGCGCGTTCGAGACAGAACCTTTTTGTCTCGACCCTACCACCCCCTCCCTAACCCTCCCCCTTACAGGAGGAGGGGACAGTCCGTGGTCGATGAAGCACTGTGCCTTCCTCATTCTAAGGACGGGCTCCTTCCCCCTTGCAGGGGGAAGGTTGGGATGGGGGTAGCGAGCCTCAAGCATCGTAGAGCCTTTTTATCTCACCCCCACCACCCCTCCTTGCAGGACGCATCAGCGCTTGCAAGCGCAATCCTCTCGGTTAGGATAGGGCGGCCCGCGTAGGGGCAGTGAGCCCAAAGCATCGATCACCCGCAATTCATCAATAGGACCCGCATGTTTCACATCAAATCTCTGGAGATGGTCCACTGGGACTACTGGCAACGCGTCAAGAACATTCCGCTGAACGCGAAGATCATCACCATCGCCGGACAGAACGGTTCCGGCAAGACCACCCTGCTCGATGCGCTGCGCACATTGTTCGGGCTGGACTGCTCGATGGGCCGTTCGTACAAGCACTATGCCCGCCACTCCGGCCAGCAGACGTCCTGGCTGCGGGCGGTGGTCGACAACCGCGCCACGGGTCGACAACTGTCTAACCGCCCTTTCCGCGCCTCCGGATTCTTCAGTGAAGATGAAGTCACGCTGTTCTGCCAGATCCAGAAGAACGGCGGCGACTGGAAGCGCCAGTACCTGATGCGTGCCGGATGCGTCGAAGTGGAGGAAGTGCAGGACGCGACCGACTGGCTCGGGCTGGAGACCTACCGCAAGCGTCTTGCTCACGCCGGCCTGTCGCCCGCGATGGCGAAAGTGCTGGCCCTGGAACAGGGTGAAACCGACAAGCTCTGCGAATACGGGCCGCGCCAGTTGCTGGACTTGGTGTTCCAGGTATTCGGCGACAAGGAAGTGCTGGATGCGTATGACGAAGCGAAGCGCCATCAGCACGACACCGAAATGGAGCTGCAGCGTTTCGAGGCGGAGCTGGAATCGTCGCAGACCAATCTCGAACGATTGCGGCTTCGGGTCGCGAACTACCATCAATGGGAAGGCTTGACGAAGGAGCGCAGCGATCTGCAGGAAGAGATTTTGCCCGTCCTGCAGTACCACGAGATCCGCGAGAAAGTATCTGCCACAAGCGAGGCGCTGCGCGAAGCACGGAAATCGATGGCGCTGCAGGACGCACAACTGTCCGGCAGGCGCGGCGAAGTCGCGGAACGTGCCAACGCGCTGTCCGTTGCACACAGCCACGAAACGACGTTGGAACAGGAAAAGACGGCGCTCGAAAAGCAGCTCAACGACATCAACAGCAAGCTTAAGCCGCTGGAAAGCCTGCTGGAACAAAAGACACGCCTGCAAAAGCTGGCCGCCGACGAAGGCGCCGATATTGCCGATGTCGCGGCGCAGCTCGAGCAGAAGGAAGGCGAATACATGCGCCTGCGCCAGGAGCGCGACGAGCTTGCCGGCCGCATCGCCGCCGACCGCGCAGCCATCGCCGCACTGGAAAGCAAATCCGCCCTGCCGGAGCCGGACAACGTGCGATCCATGAGGCGTGCATTGCGCGACGCAAAGATCGACCATGCGATGCTGCCGGATATCGTCGAAGTTACCGACGCCCGCTGGCAAGGCGCCGTAGAAGGCATCCTGCGCGGCTACACCTCGGTGGTGCTGCTCGAAAAGGCACGCGATGCCGCCGCCGCGTATCGCATTGGCGCCCAGGAACGCTACGGGCACTTCATCGTGCCGGACCGCATCAAGGCGCCGGAAGTCAAGGACCGCAGCCTGCTGTCGGTAGTTCGCTTTTCCGAACCCGCGCCAGCATGGCTGATCGATCAGCTCTCGCGCATCACCCGCGTGGATTCGGCGGACGAAGGCATGAAACTGTCGTCGAACGAGGAATGGATCACACCGGAGGCCTATCACCGCGAACGCCGCGGCGGCCGCTCGGTATTCGTCGAACCCTCGCGCTACCGCTTCGGCCAGGCCGGCCGCGCCCAACGCTTGGCTGCGCTGCAGCAGTCGCTGCCGAAACTGGAAGCGCAGGAAGACCAGCTGACGATGAAGATCAGCAAGCTGGCGACCGAAGTGAGCGGACTGAAGGCGCGCATCGCTGGGGTGGATGCGGCCAAGGAACTGGTCGCCCGCCAGGCGGAATTCGAGGAAGCCATGCATGGCGCCGCACCGCTGAAAGCGGCACGTACTGATGTCGGCGGCCGCCTCGGCGAGTTGTTCCCGCTGATCAAAAAGGCGACGGAAGATCGAACGCTTGCCGACAATGCCTGGCAAAACGCCAAGCGCATGCTGGCCGATGCGGAATCGAACCTGAAACAATCGTACAAGAGGCAGCAGGAAGAGCGGGCCGCGCATGCGAAGACGCTGTCCGAGGTCCGGGCGAAATGGCGTCACCTGCCCTTTGCATGGCGACGGCAGGAACGCCGCCTCGCGCTGGTGGAGCAGCACCAGAACTCGCACCAGGTCAATCTGCGCCTGAACCATCTCGCGACCGACCTCGCGCGCGAAGACTGGGAAACCGACTCCACCGTGGTCGACCAGCATGTTCGCCTGAACGGTCTGCTGCAGGGGCGGCAATCGGAAACGGAAGAGCGCCGCTACCAGAACAACCGCGCGATCGAGGCGACCAACAATGCGCGCGCGGCCTATATCGAACGCCTGCGCTACACGGTCAAGACCTACAGCCGCAACATCAAGGAGCTTGGCGAACTGGCCGGCATCGAGGTGCACACCGATCCGGTGCGGCTGGAAAACGACGATGTGCAGCTCTCGCAGGCGGGCCTGCATGTGCGCTTCAAGTTCGACGGCAAGGGGCCGATCGGCATGAACGACGGCGAAGCGTCCGGCGGCCAGCAGGTGATGAAGTCGCTGGTGCTGCTGATCGGCTTGCTGAAATCAGATGACGGCTCGGGTGGATTCGTGTTCATCGATGAACCGTTCGCGCACCTGGATATCCGGAATATCCAGCTGGTGGGGGAATTTCTGAAGAACACCGATGCGCAGTACCTGATGACGACGCCGCTGACGCATAACACCGATGTCTATGATCCTTCGGAGCTGACGCTCATTACGAGCAAAAAGAAGAAGGATTCGCACTGGGCGCAGCCGATATTCGTGTTGCAGCGGCGGGCGGAGAAGGCGGCGTAGGTAGAACCTTTTTATATAGAGACCTCGCAAAATTAGTGTCATTCCCGCGAAGGCGGGAATCCAGAGATGCACTCGCTACTTCGGCCAAGATAAGCGATGCATCTATTGGTCTTCCTTGGAGGAAGCATCTGCGCTTACAAGCACACCGCCGCGCCGCGCCGAAAGTCAAAACCTGATTGAAGATACTTACCTCGGCAAGAAAAAAACGTCTATATCTCTTACCCATCTGCAATCTCCACATTCTCTATGGCGAATGCGTTTCGCATGCGGAGATTGCAGGACATAACCTCCGCATGAAAAGCGCAGATTACACTTGTATCTGGCAGGCGGGCGACTGGCCGGCCTGGCGGCATGACTTGGCGGAGCTCGCTGACCCGCTGAATGAGGATCAGGTGACGCTCCTCAACCGCTTGCTCGACGGCTTTGAAGGCAAGCTTACCTCCAGCAAATGGGCGGCCATCGCGAAGTGCTCGCCCGATACGGCGCTACGCGACGTCAATAAGCTGTTGGCCCGCGGGGTATTGAGAAAGTCCGATGCCGGCGGCAGAAGCACCAGTTACGAGCTGAATGACCTGCATGAAGGCGGCAGGCCGGGACGTTCGATCTAAATTACTGAAGGAGCGTTACATGACTGTATTCATCAAGCCCGTGTTCGACGGCACGGTGGTGTTTGAGGACAAGGAACTATTCAAGGGGCAAGGCGCGGCAAAGCAATGGGCGCAACAGGTCGGCAGTGAGTTGGGCATTCCGGTTGAGCCACGCAAGATCGGCACTGGCTGGGCATTGGTCGGCACCATTGACGGTGTCGAAACCGTATGGGGGATCTACGGCCAACGGCTCAAGCGTATCTCTCCTTCATCGGGCGACGATTGACCTATTCATTCAAATTGCAATGTGACCGAACATTACCCGACAGAAGGCACGAATTCAGGCGAGAAGGCACTGCACCGGCGAACATCGCATAGAAGAATATATTTCACATGAGAAAATAGCAGAAATTCTCCAGGATGTTGCCGTGCAAAGTGCTTCCGTTGTCCATTACCGCTTCCTCGACCTGCTGAAGGCAGTCGCCTCCAATCTGATCGTCCTGCATCACCTCGCGTTTTACGGCCCGATGGTCGACCACGTGAAGCCGGTCATGCCCGAACTGATCGAATGGCTGGAGACCCAGGCGCGCATTGCAGTACAGGTGTTTCTCGTGATGGGCGGTTTTCTTGCGGCGAAGTCCTTGTCGCCGGATGGCATGCCAGGTCTTCGCGCCCCGTTGCACGCCGTGACGCGGCGTTTCTTCAAGTTGGTGCCGCCATTTATTGTTGCAATGGCGCTCGCGGTCGCCGGGGCTGCGTTGGCCGGCATGTGGATGACCCATGAGTCCATCGGCGCATCGCCGACGCTTGCCCAGTTTGCTGCGCATGGATTGCTCCTGCATGGCGTGCTCGGTTACGAGTCGCTGTCGGCAGGCGCCTGGTATGTGGCGATCGATTTCCAGCTCTATGCACTGCTGACACTGCTGTTGTGGCTTGCCGGACGCATCGCAGGCGGTCGCCCTTCGGTCTGGCTGGTGCCGCTACTGGTTGCCGCCGGCGTCGGCATGTCCCTGTTCTTCTTCAATCTCGATGCCGACTGGGATGCATGGGCGCCTTACTTCCTCGGCAGCTATGGGTTGGGTGCGCTGGCGTGGTGGGCTTCGATGCCGGGCCGCCCACTTACTGGCTCCGCGCTGATCGCCGGGGCGATGCTCTTGCTCGGCGGCCTCGCTCTTGAAATGGAGTTTCGCAGCCGCATTGCAGTTGCGTTGGTCACTGCGCTGACGCTGGTCGTGGTGTACCGCGGCGGAATCAGTTTTTCGACAAAGCGCTGGCCGATGGTGGAGTATCTGGGACGTATTTCATACGCCGTATTCCTCGTGCACTTCCCGGTTTGCCTGGTAATCAACGCAGCTTTTACCCGGTTTGCGTCGCATTCCACGTGGGCGCAGGGAAGCGGCATGTTACTAGCCTGGTTTGCGAGTCTTGTGGTGGGAGCCTTATTTCATCGCTGGGTGGAGATTCCGCTTGGCCAACTGGTGGCGCTACAGCGAGGTACAAGCGCGCATACCCGCAAGACGGTAAAGGTTTGATGCATTGCCGGTGCAATGCGATCTGGGACGTCATCTTCTTTATTCGCTGTTACAACGCCGCGACACCCTGCCAAAACCTGTGACTCCGCGTGATAGTATTTCCTGACGGAAACGCATTCTCCTCCGTACCCACGTTACTCATTTCGCTTCTCTTGCTGCAAGGACCGGCGTGCCCGACAGGCACCCATGGTTGACCAATTATGTATTTCAAGTTCATGCCGTCCGCCCCTGCAAAGCGAGCGCGCGAACTCGACCCCGTCGGTCACGACGACACCGTCTCTCCCCCTCCGCGCGGCCTGTACGTCAACATGTGGCGGCATGCCGCCGGCACCCGTTTCAAGCTGGCGCTGACATGGCTGATGCTGGTCGGCGCGGCGCTAATGGAACTGGTGTCGCCGTGGCTGGGCGCGCAGGCGCTGAACGCGCTGCAGAAGGACGGCACGCAGGCGCTGGCGACCGCCGCCTGGTATGGCGTGGGCATCGTGGCAGCGGCAATGGTTGCATGGTCATTGCATGGCCCCGGACGGGTCAGCGAGCGGAGAATCGCGCTGGTGGTGCGAAAGAACTTCACCAGCGCCCTGTATGCAAAACTCATGCGCCTGCCGCTTGCATGGCACGACCACCACCATTCAGGGGAAGTACAGCAGCGCATCAGTCAGGCGTCGCTCGCTCTGCACAGCTTCACCCAAAACCAATTTCACTACATCAAAGCCATCGTTCATTTCATCGGGGCTGCGGCGGCCATCATGTTCTTCTCGCCGATGCTGGGTTTGATCGCCCTGATCGGATACCTGCTGGTGGGCGCGGTCATGGTGCGCTTCGATGTCGCGCTGATGCGCCTGGCGAAGGAAGAGAATGCCGCAGAGCGCAAGTTTCAATCCCGGCTGCTGGATTTCCTCGGCAACATTTCCACCGTCATGTCGTTCCGCATGCAGGACAGTTCGGGCCGGCTCGTCGATGACCGGCTCGGCAAGGTGTTCATGCCGGCCAGGAAGAGCATCACCCTCGTGGAGGTGAAGTGGTGCATCGCCGACCTGTTCAGCGTGGCGCTGACCTGGGGGCTGGTCGCCGCGGCCGTCTGGATGAGCAGGCGCGACGGCGCGATCCTCATCGGGGGAATTTTCCTTGTTCACCAATACGCGCAGCAGGCCCGGTCGGTTGTCCTGGCACTCGCCGACAAGTTCCAGACGGTCGCCCGCGCCCGCACCGACCTGGCAAGCACGGAAGCAATCTGGAGCGCGGCCGACCGGCCGGCATCCGGCCCCGCCATTCCGGATGACTGGCAACGGATCGACGTCAGCGACCTATGCTACGCCCATGCAGCCGCTACCGACAGCAAACTAAGCAGCAAAGCCAGCCAAACGGTGACCGGATTGAAGAAGATCGCTCTCACGCTCGAACGCGGCGACCGCATCGCCCTCGTCGGTCCCAGCGGCGCGGGAAAAAGCACGCTGATGCGGGTGCTGGCCGGACAATACGATCCGCATGAGCGGCGAATCGATGTGGACGGAACGCCCTATCCTGCAACCCGCCACCTCGGCAGCATCGCCATGCTGATCCCGCAGGAAGCCGATGTATTTGAAGCCGCCATTCGCGACAATCTGTCGCTTTCGGGCGAGCACAGTGACACAGAAATCGGTGTCGCCGTGCATCTGAGCGCCTTCGATACGGTTATGAACGACATGTCGATGGCCTTGGAGACGCCGCTGTCGGAGCGCGGCTGCAATCTCTCGGGTGGACAGCGCCAGCGGCTATGCCTTGCGCGGGGACTGCTCGCCGCACGGCAAAGCTCGCTGATATTTCTGGATGAGCCCACCAGCGCACTGGACCCGGTCACGGAAGAAGCCGTGTTTGCGCGCATCACGGCGGCGTTGCACGATGCCTGCATCGTCGCATCCGTTCACCGGATGAATCTTCTCCATCATTTCAACAAGATCGTGCTGATGGCGAACGGGCAGGTACAGGATGTCGGCACCGCCGACGAGTTGCTGCAACGGCAGCCGGCGTTCCAGGAGATGCTCAGGCATGGCCGCGAACACGGGACGGTCTCAGGCCAGTCCATCAAGCTGCCGGTGATGACGGTGTAGCACGCGCCCGGCCTGGGTGTTGTAAATTATCCGTTCTCATGCACCTCATCACCGCCGGACGGACTCTTCATGCCTTACGCCAAAGACCACAAGAAACGCACTCGCCAGCGCATCCTTGAAAGCGCCGCCCGCCTGTTTTCCGCCAAGGGTTTCGAAGCGACGTCGATCGAGGACGTTATGCGCGAATGCAAGCTTACCCGGGGCGGCTTCTATGCTCACTTTCGCAGCAAAGGTGCCCTGTACCAGGAGGCAATGGGTTTCGTCGCCGCCGCGGCCGAACGACAAGATGGCAGCCTTGCTGGCGATCCGACCGGATGGCTCGACGAGATGCTGGCCTCATTGCTGTCACCCACGGTTGCCGGTGAGGCGCATGAAGCCAGATGGGCATTCATGATTGCCGACCTCGCCAGCAAGCAGCCCGAAGTCCGCCATTCCTACGGAAAGGCATTCAAGGCCATGAGCACGCGACTGCAAAACGCGATGAGCCACTCACCGGAAAGCAATCAATCCGCACTGGCCGCGATGGCCATGGTGGTCGGCGCGCTGACCGTCGCCATCACGGTCGATGACGGACCGCTGCGGATACAGCTCCTCACCGCATGCCGCGAGCATGCGAAAAATTTGGTGGAAGGCGTCGATAGGGACAAGCCACTTCATTTTTTCTGGGCATCGGATACGCCGGGCAGCAGCCTTCACGCGCCGTTTCGTACAGCCGTACACTGAATCGGGGCAAGGCCCGCCGCCACGCAGGACAGGCTGTTGCAGTTCGTCTTGCAACCCTGCTCCGATCGCTTCCCCAGTCTGACAATATGTTCTTGAACATATTGTCGATCCGACTAGCATTGGTTCTGGATCCGGGAGTGACCGCTCTTTGCCGGACCAGGGGTATTTCGCCCCGTTCGTTTCATCCAGACGGAGCCTTCTCCTCATGCCCATTGAAGCCATTGCCAGATTGCTGCTCAAAGTCCTGCCCGACCGCCTGTCGCTTTCCGTCATCCGGGCACTGGCAACCACGCAACGACCGCCGGTCAGGCCCGACCAACAGCAGGCTCTCGACCAGGCCACCATGCTGCACTATGGCGACGGCGGACGGCATGTCGCATGGGCATGGGGCAACGGCCCGCTGGTTATCCTGGTACATGGATGGAACGGTCGTGCCGCCCAGCTCGCGCCGCTGGCGCTCCATATTGCGGCCCTGGGATTTCGATGCGTCGCCATCGATGTGACCGGCCATGGAAGCTCACCGGGAAAGCGGACTGCATGGTCCTGCTTTATCGACGACATCAACAGCCTGACGCGGTCACTTGGCGGAGACGTGCATGCCTATATAGGGCATTCCGCCGGAGGGCTCACCATGATGGCGGCGCGGCAGCTCAAGGGCATCCAGGCGAGACGGTATGCGTGCATCTGCGCACCGTCGTATCCGGCACCGCCGATCGCCGTCGTCAAAAAACGGCTCAATCCAAGGCCGGGAACGCTCGTTCTCTATCAGGACTACATCGCTCGCCAGTTCGACATGACTTGGGAAGTATTGAAGTCGGGCGTTTCCTATGCGGATGCAGGCCCGGATCTATTGCTGATATATGACGAAAGCGACAAGTTCGTGGCGCATACCGAGGGCGACCGGATTCATGGGTTATGCCATGGATCACGTCTTATCAAAACCAGGAACCATGGACACACAAAGATTCTCGTGGCCCCGGAGTTGATGAATGCCCTTGCCGAATTTCTCGGCAACGGCAATTCCATTGCACTGGAACGCGAACGACATCCGGCGCCGGCAAGCGCCGCTCCGGATTCTAGTGAGTATCTCCGGGCGAATTAGCGTGCTTACTGCAACACCCCGATGGGCAAAGCTCGGCGGCATCGCACCGCCGCCTGCCGACCGGACTCCACATCCTCCAGTTATGCCATCAAATTGCACACCTGCTTTCGCATCGATTTGACGCATCCGCGTTCAGGCTTCATTATCTGATCGATCCGCAGGTTCCAGGCGCCGATCCATTCGGCGCAATGCACAACAATATCGACCCTGCGATGCCGGCATAGCCATGCGCGGCGGACGCGGCATGCGTTTCGCGCCTGTTTCAGTTCACATATCAATCATAAAAACCGGGAGGAATCATGACGTCGTCGACGCACGGAATCGAGGGGAAAAAGCGCTGGTGGGCGCTGGCAGTGCTGTGCATCGGCGTGCTGATGATCGTGCTGGACACCACCATTGTTAATGTGGCACTGCCATCCATCCGCGAGGATCTGCAGTTCACGGAGACTTCGCTGGTGTGGGTGGTGAATGCCTACATGCTGACCTTCGGCGGTTGCCTGCTGCTCGGCGGGCGGCTGGGCGATCTGTATGGGCACCGGCGTCTTTTCCTGCTTGGCATCGCCTTGTTCACGTTGGCATCCGCGGCCTGCGGACTGGCACAGTCGCAGGCGGTATTGATTTCGGCGCGGGCCATCCAGGGCGTCGCCGGCGCCGTGGTGTCGGCGATTTCGCTGTCGCTGATCATGAATCTCTTCACCGACACCGGCGAGCGCGCCAAGGCAATGGGCGTCTATGGATTCGTCTGCGCCGGTGGCGGCAGCATCGGCGTGCTGCTGGGCGGCGTCCTTACCGATGCGCTGAGCTGGCATTGGATTTTCCTTGTCAATCTCCCGATCGGCGTGGCTGTCATTGTTCTGTGCCGGTGGCTGATCCCGGCCGGTCGCGGCCAGGCCGATGGCAACCTGGATATTGCAGGCGCAGTGACGGTCACGGCGTCGCTGATGCTGGCGGTGTATGCGGTGGTCAACGGCAATGAAGCCGGCTGGCTTTCTGCCCGCACCTTGGGGATGCTTGCCGCGGCATTCCTGTTGATGGTGCTTTTCGTCATCATCGAATCGCGTACCGCTACGCCGCTCATGCCGCTTTCCCTGTTCAGGCTGCGCAATGTGGCCACTGCCAACGTAGTCGGCGTATTGTGGGCGGCGGCCATGTTCGCATGGTTCTTCATCGCGGCGCTGTATCTGCAACTGGTGTTGCAGTACAACCCGATGCAGGTCGGACTGGCTTTCCTGCCGTCCAACCTGATCATGGCGGTGCTGTCGCTAGGCTTTTCCGCGAAACTGGTGATGCGCCTGGGGAACCGGATTCCGCTGGCCGCGGGACTGGCGCTGGCATCGACGGGTCTGGCCCTGTTTGCACTGGCACCGGTGGGTGGCAGCTATACCGCCCACGTGCTGCCGGGCATGATCCTGCTTGGTCTTGGCGCCGGCGTCGCGTTCAATCCGGTATTGATGGCGGCGATGAGCGATGTCACCCCGGCTGAATCCGGTATTGCATCCGGCATGGTTAACACCGCATTCATGATGGGCGGCTCGCTTGGCCTGGCGGTGCTGGCAAGCATGGCGGCGGCACGCAGCAGCGTGCAGCAGGCCAGCGGCGCGACGCTTGCCGAAGCGTTGAATGCCGGCTACCAGATCGCATTCGGTATCGGCGCCTTGTTCGCGCTGGCGGCGGCGATTGTCGGGCTGATCTTTTTACGGCAAGGCCAACATGCCGATGCTGAAAAACCGGCGCCGATCGAAGTCGTAACCTGACGGACACTTGCAGCCGAAGACGATTATCTCCGGCCGTTGTTCAGGTCCTGGCCTGATGCGCCGCGCTGTGCAAGACGATGCAGGCGTTACCAGTTCTCAGAGGATGTTTCTTCGACATCGTTAACCAGCGCTGCCACCGTGCGGATGAGGCTGGTTATGGAGAACGGCTTGGCGATATGTTTCTGAAAGCCGGCCTCCCAGGCGGCGTTCAGATCATGTTGCATGGCGAACGCGGTCAGTGCGATGGCAGGCAATTCGGCGATTCGCTTGTCGGAATGGGCGCGTACCTTCCGGATGAAGGCATGACCGTTCATTCCCGGCATGCCGATATCGCAAAGGATGGCGTCAAAGCGGCCCTCCTCAAGCATCTTCAACGCGTCGGGCGCTGACGGTGCGGCCTGTACCGCCGCTCCCGCCGACTGCAGGACTTCGACTACCATCGCGCGGGTGTCCGCCTCATCATCGATCACCAGCAGGCGCATGTCCGAGAGCTTGAGGTGGATTCCCGCGAGCTGATTTTCCGGCTGGCGCTCAGGCACCGGCGCCGCAGGCGAGGCGGCAGGCAGCTCCGGCAGATTGACCGCAAAGACGCAGCCGCTGCCGGCCCCGCCGCTTTGCGCGGTAATCGACCCTTTGTGCAACTCCACCAGGCTCTTCACGATCGCAAGCCCCAGGCCGATGCCGCCCTTTGCCCGTGTCGATGATGAATCCTGCTGGCGAAACCGGTCAAAGACAAAAGGAAGGAAATCCTGCGCGATCCCGCAGCCGTTGTCCGACACGCTGAATTCGAAGCAGCCTTTCTTCTCCGCGACTTGCACCACGATACGTCCGCCGGCATCGGTAAACTTGATCGCATTTGACACGAGGTTGGAGACGATCTGGCTCAGCCTGCGCGCATCGGCTTCGATAAGGATCTGCCGTGAAGGGATCTCCATATCAAGTGCAACATGCTTGGCGTCGGCAAGCCGGGTCATCGGTTCGATGACTTGCTGCAGCAGGCGTGGGCCGTCGATCACTTTGGCATCAAGCACGACTTTACCGGCCACCACCGCGCTCATGTCCAGCAGATCGCTGATCAGCGTCGTCTGGATCTCGACATTGCGCGAGATGATTTCAGCCGCCCGCTTCACCTGCCCGTCCTCGCCAGACCGCATGTCGAGCATCTGGGCCCAGCCGCCGATGACATTCAACGGCGTGCGCAATTCATGCGACAACGTGGCCAGGAAATCGTCCTTCATTTGAGACACGCGCTCCGTTTCAAGCCGCATGGCCCGCTCCTGTTCCAGTGCCGCCTCAACGCGCTCCGCCGCGAGCACGGTCTGGTGGATATTGGTCAGCGTGCCCACCCAGCGAAGCAATTCACCGCTTTCACCGAGCACCGGCTCGGTACGGAACTTGAACCATTCATGGCCGGATTTCCTGCGGGTCCGAAGCCGCAGGATCGCTTCCAGCCTGTCGCCCCGTTCACGGGATAGGCGCCACTGCTCGCTGAAGCTTTCCTGGTCCCTTTCGTCCATGCAATCGGTCAGCGTATCCACGTTGCGGTTCGATGAGCAATCCAGTTCGGCGAACCATCGATTGTTGACGTATTCGATCTTTCCCGTTGCATCTGCCTGAAACACCAGATGGGGCAATGAGTCGGCCAGTGTCATGAACTGACGCTTCTCATCCCAGCTCGCCATCGCATGGCGCCGCCCCTCATCGGCAAGCCCGTACATGGCGTCCTGAACGCTGGCCAACTCGCCAATGGAACTTCTTTCGCTTTCATTCAATCGGGCGCCGCTAGCCAGATCCTTTGCCGATTCCGCCAGGCGACGGACCGGCTCGGTAATGCGCTTTGCGATCAGCCATGCAATCAACGAAGCGAGGGCACCGAGCGCCACCGCCCCGGCGAAGAAGGAATTGCGCAGTGCAATCGTCGGCTCGAGTGCCACGGCAATCGGCTGCCTGGCGACGACCTGCCACCCAAATCCTTCAAAACTGCCCCTTGGAACGACCGGCGCGCTGACCGTCAGGTATTGCTGGCCGTCGGTCCACGTATGCGACGCTGTCGCGGTGCCGAAGTCAGCCTGAATGAGCGACCGGATAGGCGTTCCCGTCTTGATCAGGTCGTTCGGGGCCAGCACTACTTTGCCCTTGGTATCGAGCAGAAGCATTTCGATGCCCCGCGATGCGCGCAGGGGAGCAAGGACTGCATTCCTGACCTGATCGGTCCACTGAAAACTGATGTGCCCGGCCAGTACCCTGAACGGCTTGCCATCGGCATCATTGATCGGCGTTGCGGCATCGAGAAAGCGTGCCGGTTCGCCGTTCGGGGCGCGCGGCACCAATTCGGCGAGCCGGACAGCCTCATGCACGTCGCCTAGAAAGAGCTTGTCTTTCGCCTCTTCAAATGCCGGCCGCCCTTTTGCACTGCCGCCTTCGAAAATACCGCCATTCGCCGCCAGCACGGTTGCGGAGGCAATATCGATCACCCCGATAAATGCGAATTCCGGATTGATGGCAACGAATTCATTGAGTATTTCCCGCAACTCGGCAGGCGGTGTCTGCGGATCGCGCAGCCTTCGGGACAAGGCCTGGGTTTGTACTTCCTTCCCGAATTCATTCATGCCGGCGGAGAGTTCTCTCGCCATCTGCCGGGTGACGTTTTCCAGATTCTGGTGCGTCAGCTTCAGGACCTCGCGCCTGGCAAATGAGTCTAGTGTGCCGGCCAGGACAAGCGCGAGAAAAAGGAAGAGAACGCTGAATGCGATGCCAAGATAGATTTGGAGGCTGATGCGCCCGGAGTGTCGTTGATTGCTTTTTTCGGGAATCAGCTCGGATTTTTGCAAGGTTCGCCCATCTGATGTTAGTGCTTTGCACAACGACCGCCAAAGCGGATTATTCGCATTCATTCGTTCGCTGATTCAGCTAAAGCAGTAGATATGGTGCAGCCAACAAGACGAGCGATACGGTATCGCAGCCTATTCTATCCTGCGGGCGTATCTGCTCACGATCGATTGTCGGGTGCGTCCAACAGATCGGCCGAAGCAACGTTGTCGCCCCGACCGCCGGTCAGATACAAGCTTCGGTACCGACTGCGGCCAGAGAGTAGAATCCGCTGCGCGAGCCTTGCGCCGAACAACCCACCGCCGGCTGCACATCATCGGTATGCCAGCATGCCAGCGCTCGTTCAGGCAGGAAAATAATTTTCGTTACGATTTGATTTTTATCATTGAGGATGTCATGAGACGCGACCATATGCTGATGGAGGCCATCCTTGGCCAGCTTTTACAATCCCCCGAACCGCTGGTCGGGACCAGCGGTATTGCTCAGCGATTGAACGTGGAATTACCCGTGATCCGCTACCACCTGCACCTCCTGCAAGACAAGGGATTGGTGCAGGAATCGGAGAACAGCGCATGGCGGCTAACGAACCTGGGACACGATTACATGGAAGGCGTCCCTGAACAGGGCGTTTCACTCAACCTGTCGTCCAAATAAAAATCCCCGCTGCTTTCGCACCGGGGATTCCGTACTGCAGTCGATTGCAGGGATTTAGCTGCAGGACTTCTTCCGTACCAGGCCAAGGGCGAGCAGGCCAATGCCGGCGAGGAAAACCGTTCCCGGGACAGGAACGTTGGTGGTCGAAATCGGGTCACGTGCCCAGACACTCATGTGAGAAATGTCCTTGCCGCCGAAGTCGTCGGTGTTCCAGGTTCCGGTAAAGGAGTAAGGCGTGGCCAGGCTGAACGCACCCGGGGCTGCCGCCAGCAGCTTGTTGAAGTCGAAGTCGTAGATGGCCCAGCCGCCGGTGCTCTGGTTGCTGCCATCTCCGGCTTTCACTACAAAAGCCAGATGATCGAAGTAACTCCGTCCAAACAAACCATTGTCATTAAGTATCTGGACAAGGTTGGGATTGGTGGTGAGAGACCAGGTCTTGTTGGCATTCATTTGAAATGACAGCAGGTCGCCGAAATCCAGCGGCTTGCCATAGGGTTTCATTGTGCCGAATTTGCCATTCAGCGTTCCGAGCATGATCCAACCCGGATCGACTGGCTTCGTCGGGTCCTTGATGGCCTGGAACTGGGAATCGTCGATGAATTGGCCCGGATCCACGAGCTGAACGCCTTTGAACGTTCCGCCGTTCAGCAGACCGTCACCGAGGTGGCCGAGGTTGGGGCTCGGTTCGTTCAGACCTCCCTGTGCGTCATTCCCTGCATTCACGCCGAAGCAGCCCGTGGCCTGGATTGCACCCGGCAGCGCGACAGGGATGCCGGTAACGCTGCTGGTCATTGTATTGATGGTGAAGGAGTCGAGAGTGCAGGTGGCAACGGCCGCATGTGCGGAGTAAGCGACGAAACCCAGTGTCAGTGCAAGGAATTTTGCGGCGAGGAGTTTCATGGTCGAGCCCGATAAGTGGTATGAGATCCAGTGGAGCAAGAATTGCGCCGCAAAATAAAGACCTTAAATTTCAATGCCTTATGCGAGACACGGGCTACCGGGCCGCTCAATGTGTCAATTTGGCCGACATGCGTCACGGCTGCTTTTATGGTGGTGCCATTTGACGCCACACAGCCGTTTTGCGGAAGAAGACGAAAAAAAGGCCCGCCGAAGCGGGCCAAACAGGCAAGAAACACACTTAGAAAGTCAAGGAACTCCACGCTGTCGCGCACTTATGCTCGGCTTCGAACGTGGTCAACGGCCGGTTGCCTCCACCGGATGCGACATCCAATGCCAAAACCTTGTCCGGTGCAGTGAAGGCAGGCCATGCAACGGCGGGTGCTGTGCCGGTGTTTGGATCGCCGGTACGCGAGAAGTTGGTCCAGTAACGCGACATCGACGTCTGCAGATCACGGCGCTCGTTGTTTTCCAGATCCCTCAGGTTGAACAGGTACTGCAGTTCATAGGAGTGACCTGCGCCCTGCGGGAAGCTGACCGTGGTACGGCCGATCGACGGAATCGCTGTGCGATCGCGGAACTCATACATCCAGCTCTGCGTATTCTGGGCTGCGATCCGCTTGGAGAGGTTGAGCGCCGGGCAGGCAAAGATGACGTCCGTACCGACTGCCGTGGCGGCCAGGCTCGGCTGCTGGGCAGTATTAGTGCCGTAGTCGGTCAGCGGGTACAAGGAAGCGACGGTCGCCGGCAGGCCGAGAGAGGTCTGCAGATAGGTCGGATATCCAGCTGCGGTCAGGGGCGGCGCAGCCAGTTCACGCGCTGCGACGAACAGCGACCACTCGTCGCGGTTGGAACCGTTTATGACCGGCACCCGGGTGTTTTCACCCGCCGCGAATGTCGCCTTGATCGATCTCGGCAGCACGCGTCCATCGACGGAAGGTACCGGGCTGGAGTTCGCAGTGGTGAACGCTGTCGCCAGCTGGTTGTTGACGACATCGGCGGACAGGCCGCGCAGGCAGGCTGCGTCGACTGCGGCGCAGGTGACGCCTGCCGCGGCCAGCGCGTTGTTGACGATCGTGGTGCTCTGCGCCTCAAGCGCTTCGCGCGTCAGCTGGCGGTCAAAAGCATAGCCGCCGCTCTGGACGATTGCTTTCGAGAACAGGCCGCGGGACAACGGTGATGCGAGGTGGGTCATGACGCTGAAGGCGCCCGCCGATTCGCCGAAGATCGTGACGTTGTTCTTCGCGCCGCCGAATGATTCGATGTTCTCCTGCACCCAGCGCAATGCCGCCTGCTGGTCCATGATGCCGTAGTTGCCCACGCTGCCGTCGGCTGCCTTCAGGGCCGGATGGCCGAGGAAGCCCATGGCGCCCATGCGGTAGGCAATGTTCACGACGATGACGCCATTTCTGACCAGTGGCGACGGATCGGCGTAGGTGACGGTGCCGCCGGTGTTGAATGCGCCGCCGTGAATCCAGACCATGACCGGGAACGGGCCGTTGCCCGTTGGTGCATGCACGTCCAGGTAGAGGCAGTCTTCCTGGCCGTTCGGCAGGCGGAACGAACTGGTGCTGGTTTGCAGGCAAGGCGCGGCCGACTGGGTCTTGGCCAATGGCGTGGTCCAGTTTGCTGCAGGCGCGGGTGCTGTCCATCGCAGGCTGCCGACCGGCGGCGCTGCAAAAGGAATGCCGAAGTAGCTGCGCATGCCGGCACGATCCACTGCCCTCACCTCGCCCTTCGTGGTCTTGGCGACATCGGGTGCGCCTTTCGCATCATCGTCGCTGCCGCCGCAGGCGGCTAGCAGGGTGATTGCCGCCGAGGCGAGCAGGGTACGCAGCCGGATCGGCTGGATAAATCCGTCTTTCTTCACTTGGTTGTCTCCGTCGTTGTGGTTCTATTTGTAGCAGGAAGCGCCGGACTGCCGGCGCGGCCCGCACCTATTACAGGAATCACGATTTTGTCGGAGGCGCAAGATGCGGTCTTTCAAAATCAGGTGCTTCATTTCATAAACTGCTCATTGCAGGGTGGTGATGAAACCGTTTACAAGCGGGGAATGGGAAAACACATCCTCACCTTGCGCGGGACGCCCGGAAATGTCCTGGCGTCGTGCCTTCGAAGCGTTTGAACGCCGAATTGAAATGCGCCTGGCTGGAAAAGCCGCATCCGATGGCGATCTCCGCCAGTGAGCAGGTATCGGCATTGAGCATGGCGCGGGCCAGTTCGATCCTGCGCTGCAGGACGAACTGGTGGACCGGCATACCGAACGACTGCTTGAACACCCGGGTGAAGTGCGTCGGGCTGTAACCGCATGCCGCCGCCAGCTCCTGGATACTCAATGAACCGGCAATATGTTCATCAATATGCTCCTTCATCCGGCGCACCGACTGCCGGGAAAGGGATTCGGACAGCGGGACATCGGGCACTGGCTGGGCAGTGAGCCGGGAATCGAGATACGTCAGCAGCGCAAGGCCGACAACTTCCGTATACAAAGTGCCGTTCGGTTCGCCGGCCGCGCAATGGCTTTCAATCTCGTCGACCCACCACAAGACCCTTGAATCCAGGAAACGCAATGGCTTCCGCAGTTTTTCAAGCCAGGCCGGTGCGCGATCGAGCAAGTCGATGCACAAGTCTTCGGGCATCTCCACGACGCTGTAAAGACTGTCGTTTCCGGCCGACCAGCGGCTTCCTTCGTAGTCGGCCTGGGCGGGATAGAAGCCGATGGAGCCTTTCGGAAGAAGTCTCGGGGTTTCGTGGCGGTCATGAATCTTGACGCTCCCTTTTCGAAGAAGCATCAGCGCCGGACGTTCAAGAATCTGAATCGGCGCTTCACGCAGAGGCGGAAGCTGCATGGTCGACACAGGAAGAGCACGTGGTGCCCGGCTTGCTATTCGTTTTGCGCACTGCATGGATTACTCCTGATGGAGACCAACAATACTCTTCATCTAATGTTCCGCAGTGCGGAATTCAATTCTGCTTGACGGTTCAACGCATGCTAGCAGGAAGGCAAACCGGCGTAAAGATGAAGTGCAACAGGCAGCAGCCCGATTGAATCATGTCAAATGAATGGGAAGTAATTTTGCTTTATACCAACATGAACGTGCGAGGATAGGTTTCTTTCTTATCGTTCTCTTACTGCATCGGTTGACTTGGTTGTCAGCGAATACTTGGCTGGACCAAGGGTTTCGGCTTGTACGATGCCAGGACCAATGACGTCGTCACGGAGCCGAATTTCGCCAGATCGTCAACGACCGCTTCGAGGGCCGGCATGCGCGCAAACGTGGCCTTCACGATGAAACAGTCTTCACCGGTTATCCGGTGCGCTTCGAGGATTTCGGGAATGCGCTCGAACGCCTTCAGGCATTGGGCAATGTTTTCATGGGACGTCCGCAGCCGAATAATCGCCGTGATCTCCATACCCAAAGCACTTGCATTAATCCTCGCGCAATAGCCTTCGATGACGCCGCTGTCCTCCAGCGCCCTGATACGGGCCGTTACCGCCGGCGGCGACAATCCGACGGCTTTTCCGATGTCCGTATTCGTCATTCTGGCGTCGCGCTGGAGCGTATCGATGATCCGCCAGTCAATGCGATCCATCTCATGTTTTGGATTCATAAGCGAAATGCCCCAAGAACGTTTAATTTCAATGAATCGTACATGGAAAAGAAACGCTATTGCATGGATTGCCCGATGCCGCCGTCCTAAACTGGCTACGTGTCCAATCAAAGGAGAAAGCCTGCATGTCCCCTTCCATCATTCTCGTACCAGGAATTAATAATTCAGGGCCTGCGCACTGGCAGTCCTTATGGGAGCAAAGCGCTGCGTCATTCCGCCGTATTGACGTTGACGATTGGGACCATCCGGTATGCGCAACGTGGGTCGAGTCCATCGACCATGCCGTCGCCGCAGCGGAAAACGATGTGATCCTCGTTGCCCATAGCCTGGGCTGTCTGCCGGTCATCGAATGGTCGGTACAGCGGTACAGGAAGCGTGTTGTTGCCGCGATGCTGGTGTCCGTCCCGGATCCCGAAGGACCGAATTTTCCCGTGGAGGCGTCCGGCTTCAATGCGCCGGCATTAAAGCCGTTGCCGTTCAAAACGTTGTTGGTATCCAGTGAAGATGATCCGTACGGCGCCCCCGGCTATGCAAGGACATGCGCATCAGCATGGGGAAGCGAGTTCGTCAATGTCGGCAAGGCCGGCCATATCAATGCCGAAAGCAGGCTCGGCACATGGGAGCAGGGATTAACGCTGCTGCGCACCCTGATGTGAATGATACCTGCCGGTCCACGGCGGGTAATGCCTGGTTCAGGACGCGAGCGGGATGAACAGCCGGCACGATGCACTGTCGACCAGTTCGAAGCGGCAGCCGAAGGCCTGCCCGAGAATATCCGTGGTCATTATCTCTGATGCCGTGCCTGACCAGTGGTGACCGTCCGCAAGGATCAGCACATGAGTGGCATAGCGCGATACGAGGTTGATGTCGTGGCATGCAGCAATCACCGCTTTTGTCCTGGTCTGCGAAAGGTCGCGCATCAAACCCATGACCGCAAGCTGCGATGCGGCATCCTGCTGCGCGGTCGGTTCATCGAGCAGCAACACGTCCGGGTCCTGCGCCAGCAGAGTCGCGAGCGCGACACGCTGGCGCTCACCTCCCGACAATTTCAGGATGTCTTTGCCGGCAGCATCCGCAAGTCCGACGGCGGCAAGCGACTGTAACGCAATCGTCCGGTCCTCGTCCTGGTCCCAGCCCAGACCGAGCTGATAGGGATAGCGTCCGGCAACCACGGTATCGAGCACCTTGCTGGAAAACGCATCCACCTGCTGCTGTGCGAGCAGGCCGCGATAGCGCGCAAGGGTTTCCACCGACAGGTTCCCGATATTTTCGCCGCGGATGTCGATGCAGCCGGCAGCCGGGTCGACCAAGCCGGCGAGTGTATGCAGCAGGGTGCTTTTCCCGGCGCCGTTCCGTCCAAGAACGCACCAGAACTCGCCGGGCGCCACGCTCAGGCGCAGATCGTTGCACAGAAGCTTCCGTCCGGCCCGCACCTGCAGTCCGCTGACTTGCAACATCGGTGCGTTCATGCCCTGCTCCTGGAGAGCAACCACAGAAATACCGGTACGCCGACGATGGCGGTGATGACGCCGACCGGAAGCTGAGTCGGCGCGACCACCGTTCTCGCCATCAGATCGGCCAGCGTCAATACCGTACCGCCGACAAGCGCGGAAGCCGGCAGCAGGATGCGCTGGTCATTGCCGAAAACGAGCCGTATTGCATGGGGTACGACCAGGCCGACGAAACCGATGGTGCCGGCGACGGTCACGGCGACTGCCGTCGCCACCGATGCGACGCACAAGGTCGTCAGGCGCAGCTGTACCACCGGTACGCCGAGCAACTGGGCAAAGTTTTCGCCGCGCGCCAGCATGTTGAGACTATGTCCCTTGAACACCGACCAGCCAACCACCGCGAGCAGGGCCAGCCAGGCCGGGAGTATATAGCGATTGCCTTCAAGGTCGCCCAGCAGCCAGAAGATCATGCCACGCAACTGCGCGTCGGGCGCGAGGCTGAGCACCAGCGTGATCAATGCCCCGAAGCCTGACGCGATCATGACGCCGGTGAGGATGAGGCGATGTCCGAACACGAATGGAGCGGAGGGGAGATGGCGCAGAGGCTGGCGTACCAGTGCGAACAAGAGCAGCATCGCCGCGCCGGACCCGATTGCGGCACCCAGCCCGGCCGCACCGTCCTGCGCGATGCCGAGGTGAATGGCGCCCACCATGGCGATGAGGGCGCCCGCCGCCGCGCCGCCCGACAACCCGAGCACATACGGATCGGCGAGCGGATTGCGCAGCAGGACCTGCATCAGCGCCCCCGCCACCGCCAGCAGCCCGCCAACGGCGAATGCGGCTAGCACGCGCGGAACGCGCAGCAGGCGGATCACCGGATCGGCGCCGGGCGATAAATCGGGCAGCATGCAGCCGGTGCTGCCGCACAGCGCCGATCCGGCAAGCGCCAGCATCGACAGCAAAGCCAGTCCGGTAAGTATGGTGAGCGCCCGCCGCATGCCGTGCCGCCTGTTCAGGACTGCTGCATCACGGCTGCCAGCTCAGCCCGACGAATACGCCACGCGGCAACTGGTTATAGCCATAGGCAGTCTGGTAGTCGCGGTCGAACAGGTTTTCCACCCGGCCGAACACCGACAGGCTTTTCGAGATCGCATAGCGGGCCGTGAGATTGGCGAGCCAGTAGGAACCCAGCCGGTTGGCCGCGTCCGGCCGGCTGCCGGTATAGCTGAGATCGCCGCCGGCCTGCCATGGACCGAAAGTGCGGTTGGCCGACAGCGACGCCAGTGTTTTTGCGCGCCGCCGCAGTCGCTGGTCGGTGATGTCGTCGCGCGGATCCTGCAGTGTCAGGCTGGCGCGCAGGTCGGTGTCGAGCAGGTTGCCGCTGGCGCTGATTTCCAGTCCGCGGTTGCTGGCCCGTGCCACGTTGTCGAAGCGGTTGCTGACGAGATCGTATTGAAGCTGTTCCTTCACCCGGGTGGAGAATACGGTGGCACGGACCAGCATCCGCTGCGCCGCATACTGGAAGCCGACTTCGGCCGATCGCGCACGCTCTGGCTTTAGCGCCGGATTGCCGAAGGAAGGCGAATACAGGTAGCCGAGCGTCGGTGCGCTGAAAGCGGAAGACAGGCTGGCGATCGCCTTCACCCGTTCACTGATGTTGTAGCCGTATCCGAAGTAGCCGGTGCTGGCGGAATCCACGTCGTCTATGCGATCGTGGCGCGCATTGAGCTGCACTTGATGCGGACCGGCCTTGCCCTGTACGCCGGCATAGACGCTGCCGGTGTTGCGCTTGGTACCAAACACGGTCCCGAACCCGTTGTCGCTGTCCAGTTCCTGCCATTGGCGTTCCACGCCGGCAGTAGCGGTCCAGTCCGGCGATAGCGTGACGTCATGGTTCCACTGCAGCAATCGGGTCTTGCTTTCAAACCTGTTTCGGCTCGGGCCGAATCCCGTGATGCTGGTATTCGCGTTTTCATCACGGGATTCCGCGTAGGACAGCCGAGCCGTCCAGTTGGCGGCAAGGCGATTCTGGGAAAACACGGTCAGCGTGTCGACATCGGTTTTGCCGGTGTAGATGTCGGTACGAGCGCCGAAGCTGCTGTCGTAGTCGAACTTGCCCCGCGCGGCAGAGAAGCGCACGCCGACCTCCTGGTCTTTTGCCCATGCGGTCGACAGCGCGCCACTGACGCTGGTGTTTTCGTAACTGTCATTGTCGGGATTGGTTGTCGGGAATTGCGCCGGATTGAGCGCCGATATCCCGTCGGTGCGGAAGTTGGACGCGGCGAGCGAATAACGCAGCGCGCCGGTGGAACCGCTAACGCCAGCCGACAGGCGTTGGGTATCGCGGGAACCGGCTTCCGCATTCACGCTCACTCGTGGCGGCCCTTCACCGCGCTTGGTGAATACCTGGATCACGCCGCCAACCGCGCCGGAGCCGTGGATTGCCGACACATTGCCCCGCACGATTTCGATACGGTCGATCTGGTCGAGCATCAGGTGCTCGATGCTCGTGGTGCCGGTCGCGTCCTGCTTCGTCAGCGGCACGCCGTCGATCAGCACCAGCGTCTGGCGAGTCTCGGTGCCGCGCATGAACAGGCCGGCGGCGGAACCGTAGCCGCCGGTGCGGGTCAGCTGGAGTCCGGCTTCATGCCTAAGCAGAGACGGCAGGTCCACCGCCTGCGAGTTGCGGATATCCTCCGACGTCAGCACGGTGGTGTGCGGCAGTGCGTCGGTCTGCAATTGCTGCGTGCGCGATGCGGTAACGACGACCGGTGCGAGCGTCTGCTCGCCGGAGGACTGGGCTGCGGCCGGCAGGGCGGCGGCGGACAGCATGGAAAACAGGGCGAGCGGCGTCCAGGCCGACTTGCCGGTGCGTGGAGATGAGCGGTTCATGTGATTCATTTTCGAAAGATGCGTCCGGCCTGCTTCCCCGCAAGCCAGATTCAATGGAAGATGGGACGACGTATTCGCAAACGAATGGATGACCGCTGGCCAACTGCGCCCGGCGGCATCGATCGTGTTTGCGAAAATCCCCGTCCGCAGCACTTCCCCCTGTCCTGGCCGGTATCCGGGCTGACAAGTCGGACCACTCTACCTTCCCATGCGATGCACAGTGGTTTGAAGAAGCGGCCGGCCACCCTGTACAGGGCGGCGCTTGTCTTACCGTTGCGGGGGCAGCACACGTTAGCTTGCCGGCCGGGCCGAAGGCCGCGGCATGCGAAACACCGTGTTTCCCGTTTAACTGCGCACATGAACATGTGCGCGGGCACCAAAACCGGTGAAGTGTATGTCGGCGGGCCGATATCGTCAAACTGACAATGCCGGCAACCAACTATCACTCTGTTCACGCTTGGTGACAAGGACTGCCAGCCGCTACACTAACCGCATCAAATTCTTCACAACCTACAACATCCCGATGCAGAATCCAGGCGAATACTACAGCCGTCAATACAACGCCCGCGCAGCGATACCCGACCATCCCTATATCTTCACCCGCTGGGTCAAGGAATCCGCGCATGCCCGCCGCACCAATGCCGCCCTGCTCGACATCGCTTATGGCGAGGCCAGCGGCGAACGGCTCGATTTCTTTCCCGCCAACCGCGGCGGCGCGCCGCTGCTGATATTCATTCATGGCGGCTGGTGGCGGTCGCTGGACAAGGCGGATTTCTCGTTCGTCGCCGGCAATTATGTCCGCGCCGGCTTCAATGTCGCGCTGACCAACTACACGCTGGCGCCGGCGGCACCCATTGCCGAGATCGTGCGCCAGCAGTTGCGCGCTGGCCTGGTTGTACCGCCAAGCGGAGCAATACGACTTCGATGCGCAACACATCGTGGTGGCCGGACATTCCGCCGGCGCGCATCTCGCCGCCATGATGATGGCCGCCAGGTGGCCGCTACTGGGACCGGACCTGCCGGCGGACCTGGTCAAGGGTGGCATCCTGATGTCAGGCATTTTTGACCTGGAACCAGTACGCCACGCCGATTTTGTCAATGCCGACCTCAAGCTCGACGCGGACGATGTCGGTGCGCTCTCCCCTGCCTGGATGCCGCAGGCACATCCGGCGCCGTTCATCACTGCGGTGGGCGGACTGGAATCGGACGAGTTCAAGCGACAGAACGCATTGATTGCCGAACGCTGGAAGGAAAATCATCGGTCTGACATCGCGTTGCCCGGCACGAATCACCTGACCATCTGCGACGCTTTCGCCCAATCCGGCCATCCGCTCTTCGAGGCAAGTATCGGACTGCTGTCGTCGTCGCCTGCGGACACCTGAAGGAAGCATGCAACAACCAGTACACGTCGGACTTGGCTTGCCTGTGGTCAAGGCTTTATGATGGGGAAGCCGTTTGATGCGGCTGCGTCGGCATGAAAATTAAAGATTCAACATTTCCCGCCGATGTAAGAACACGAACTACTATAAATACGGGGAAGCACTGACATGACCGAGGCGCAAGACGATTTTGAAGCATTGTTTGACCAAGTGGCCGCCCAGCGGACCGAAACAGTCACATCCCCTCCCCCGCCAGCATCCGAATCCGCGCCTCAAGCCGCCGCAGCCGATACGAACAGCGGCGACAACCCGGGATTCGACGATGCAGAATCCGATGGCTTATCCGACAAACCCATGTATGAACGGCTCGGCGGCATCGTGCGCATGCTTCACGACTCGCTGCGCGAACTGGGCTACGACCGCTCATTGTCCGATGTCGCCAGCCAGATCACCGATGCGCAAGGAAGGCTGGAATATGTCGCCACGCTGACCGAGCAGGCCGCCAACAAGGTGCTCAATGCGGTCGACAGCGGTATGCCGGAACAGGACGCGCTTGCCAAAAAGGCAAAGGACATCGATGAGCGCTGGTCCGATCTGTTCAGCGGCAAGATGAGCATCGAGGAATTCAAGACGCTCGCCGGCGACTCCAGGCAATTCGCAGCCACCGTGACCGAGGCGACCGAAGCCGAGAAGGCACGCCTGCTCGACATCATGATGGCCCAGGATTTCCAGGACATCACCGGCCAATTAATCAAGAAAATCGTTGCCATCACCAGCACCGCCGAGAAGGAACTCGCCCAACTGCTGCGCGACAATGCGCCGCCAGAGGTGAAGGCGGCGATGGCTGCCGAGCACAAGCCGGTCGAGCTGATGCAGGGTCCGTCGGCGCCGGGCACCGCGATGGCGCAGGATGACGTTGACAGCCTGCTTGCCGATCTGGGGTTCTGATGGATGACATGCTCAAGGAATTTGTCGTCGAGGCGCTGGACCTGGCGACGAACGTCGAGGAGCATCTACTGTCTCTGGAGCGCCGCCCGGATGACATGGATACCCTCAACGCGCTGTTCCGCTCTTTCCACACCATCAAGGGGGGCGCCGGGTTCATGAACCTGCCGGCCATCGTGTCGGCCTGCCACCTTACGGAAAATTTGTTCGACGCACTGCGTACCGGCAAGGCGCCGGTCACGCCGACCGCCATCGAAGCCAGTCTGCAGGCCAGCGGTTTCGTCGCCGACCAGCTCAGTCAGCTTGCCAATGGCGCCGCACCGGAATCGCTGCCGGCGATGCCGGCGGAACTGGAAGATATTCTTACGCATGCGATCGAAGGCGGTACTGCGCCGTCCCTCGCATCTGCGCCCGCCGGACCAGTGGCCGCGGCCGTCGTTGCGGAGGATGCCGTTGATGCCGGCACCATGGGCGACGACGGGCTGGACTGGGAAGCGCTCTACCGGGCAGTGGTGCCGTCAGGGTTGCGGCTGGTATCGGATGAAAGCAATCCATCGGCGGCCGTGCCGACTGCACCAACTGCCACGGCTGTGGCTGCGGTTGCGGCAGCCCCGAAACCGGACGACATGGGCTCGCGAGCGATCGTTGCGCCCGTCAAGGAAGACAGCATCCGCATTGACGCGGTGAAGCTGGACGCGCTTCTCGAAGTGGCGGGCGAATCGGTGCAGGCTGCCAACCAGGCCAGCGTGCTGCTGGAAAAACTGCTGCAGTTCAAGTTCGACGGCCAGGCCGCGACGCTGATGGCCAATCTGGCCGAGACGTTGAACCGGGCGTCACGCTATTCCACCGAACTGCAACGGGCCACATTGTCCACCCGGATGCAGCCCGTGGGCCGGCTGTTCCAGAAATTCCCGCGCCTCGTGCGCGAGCTGGCGAAGGATCTCGGCAAGGACGTCGAGCTGGTGATCGAGGGCGCGGAGACGGAAGTCGACCGTGTCGTGGTCGACAGTTTGTACGATCCGCTGGTGCACATGCTGCGCAATGCGCTTGACCACGGCATTGAAGACGCGCAGGCCCGCGCTGCGACCGGCAAGCCGCCAAAAGCGACCATCTCGCTCAAGGCGTGGCAGGAAGGAAATAGCGTGATGATCGAATTGTCCGACGACGGCAAGGGCATGGACCCGGACCAGTTGCGGACGAAGGCGCTGGCCAAGGGACTGATCGGCGAGCATGCGGCGCAGAGCGAAACGGAAGCCTATCAACTGGTGTTCCTGCCCGGCTTCTCGACCAAGGAAGTGGCATCAAGCGTGTCCGGCCGCGGGGTCGGCATGGACGTGGTGAAGACGGCGGTGGAAAAGCATCGCGGTGCAATCAGCATCGATTCGGCGCTCGGCCAGGGCACCCGCTTTACCATCCGCCTTCCGATCGAGCTGTCGATTGTGCCGACCATGCTGGTTCGGACAGCCGGTGCCGCGCTGGCGATGCCGATGGCGGTGGTGCAACGGGTGGTGGAATTGCCGGAAGAATTTGCCGAGGTTGGTGGTGCACCGGTCCTGCGCGACCAGGGTCGTCCCCTCGCAGTACGATCGCTGGCCGGCATACTCGGTTATGAGCCCGGCAAGGAAAAAGTCGGCATCGTGATTGCTGCACCCCAGCCCTACATTCTTGCGGTGGATGCCGTGGACGGTACGGCTGACCTGGTGATCAAGCCGCTGACGGCATTGACGGTACCGGGTGTAAACGGTACGGCGCGTTCGGCGGAAGGTGAACTGGTGCTGGTAATCAGCCTGGCGTTTTTGCTCGACGGGTGCAAGACGACGGCGGCGCGGTTGGCGGCTTGAAGTTGAAGGACATCGTTGCTTCTGTATAGAAGCAATGCCTGCCGTTTTGTTCGACGCAGCATTGCGTGGCTGCTATCAAGCTGCCGCTGGAGAACTCCTCCCCTCTGCCGGGGGAGGAAATCTCTCTGAGCAACGGTGACTATCCTGGATTAAACGCCCCTCTTCTTCATCCCTTCTCGCCGCTCTGCACCACCTTCTGACTAATCGCCCCAAAGATCGATTTCCCCTGCGCGTCCAGCATTTCGACACGTACCGTGTCGCCAAACTTCATGAACGGCGTTTTTGCTTCCCCGTCGGCGATCATTTCGAGGCAGCGCTTTTCCGCGATGCAGGTGTATCCCTTGCTGCTGTCCTTGTTCGAGACGGTGCCCGAACCGACGATGCTGCCGGCGCGCGCATTGCGGGTCTTTGCCAGGTGCGCGATCAATTGCGGAAAGCTGAAAACCATGTCCACGCCGGCGTTCGGCTGTCCAACCACCACGCCATTCCAGGTTACCCGTAGCGGCAGGTGCACCTTGCCGTTCTGCCAGGCGCTGCCGAGTTCATCCGGCGTTACCGCGACCGGCGAGAAACTCGATGCAGGCTTTGATTGAAAGAAGCCGAAGCCTTTTGCCAATTCAGCCGGGATCAGGTTCCGCAGCGAGACGTCGTTGACCAGCATCAGCAGCTTGATATGGGCGGCGGCTTGTTCAGGCGTAGCGCCCATCGGGACATCATCGGTAATCACTGCGACTTCACCCTCGAAATCGATGCCCCACTCTTCCGATCCGAGCCGTATATCGTCGGCAGGACCGATGAAGTCGTCGGAGCCGCCCTGGTACATCAAGGGCTCATGCCAGAAGGATGCCGGCATTTCCGCGTTGCGCGCCTTGCGTACCAGTTCCACGTGGTTGACGTAGGAAGATCCGTCTGCCCACTGGAATGCGCGCGGCAATGGCGCCATGCAGCGTGCCGGATCGAAGTCGAAGGATCGCGTGGTCTTGCCGGCGTTGAGCTGCTCGTACAACGCTTCGAGCTGCGGCGCCATGAAAGCCCAGTCGTCAAGCGCCCGTTGCAGCGTTGGTGCAATGCCGTCGGCAACCTGGGCTGTTTTCAGGTCACGCGAGACAACGATGAGCTGGCCGTCACGGCTGCCGTCTTTAAGAGTCGCAAGTTTCATGCAGTTTCCGGAATTGTGGATTATTGATCGAGGCCCAGCTTGCGCTGCTTGATCAGCGCGTGCCAACGGGCCGTTTCAGTCTTGATGTAGTCCGCCATCTGTTCCGGTGAGCCGGACAGGGGCTCAACACCGAAGTCGGTCAGCTTTTTGGCCACATCCGGCGCTGCAATTGCCTTGGTCAGCTCCCCGTTCAGCTTGGCAACCACCTCTCTGGAGGCGCCTTCCGGAAGGACGACGCCTTGCCATGCATAGATTTCTTCGTCGCCGAGACCGATTTCCTTCAACGTGGGCACGTCCGGCTGCAAGGGCAGGCGCTTGCCGGAAAGGACCGCCAGCGCGGTCAACTTGCCGGTCCTGATGTGCGGCATCGCGGTGGCGAGGTCAAGGACCATCATCGGCACCTGCCCGGCCAGCACATCCTGCACCGCTGGCCCGGCACCGCGATAGGGGATGTGCACCATGAACGTGCCGGTTTTCTGCTTGATCATCTCCATCGCCAGATGATGGGGGCTGCCGGCGCCGACCGATGCGTAGTTGTACTGGCCGGGTGCGCGCTTCATTTTCTCCAGCCAGTCCTTTGCATTGCTGAAGCCGGCGCCGGGATTGGCCACGAGGAGCAACGGGAAACGGGCGATCAGGGTCACCGGTACGAAATCCTTTTGCGGATCGTAGGGCAGCTTCTTGTACAGTGCGCTGTTGAAGACGAACGTGCCGTTATCGCCGGACATGATGGTGTAGCCGTCTGGCGCGGACCGCGCGACCGATTCGGCGCCGATGATGGTGCCGGCGCCCGGCTTGTTCTCGATGATCACTGGCTGGCCGACCTGCTTGGACAATTGTCCGCCGATCGTCCGGGCGATCACGTCGGAACCGCCGCCGGGCGGATACGGCACGACCCACCGCAGCGGCTTGTTCGGATAATCCTGTGCGTTGGCGACGATGCTGCCGGCGGCGAAAGCGAGACCGGCAACGAGTTTGAACAGGATGGGAAAGCGCATGTTGTCTCCTTGAATGGCCGGGGTGAGAAAAATCCTCTACACCTCGACTCGGATTACGTATTATTCAATTGATTCACTATTTCGTAATACTACAGGGCATGCGAATACCAGGACAACCCGGGGATGAAGACACACTGCGCAGCGACAAACAGCAGGGGATTCAATCCGTTGAAGTGGCCGCCCCACTGCTGCTGGCGCTGGCCGGCGCGGGCGGCCCCCTCGCTCTGTCGGTGCTGGCCAGAAACGCCGGCATGCCTTCGGCGAAGGCGCACCGCTACCTGGTGAGTCTCATCCGCATCGGGCTGGTGGAACAGGACGGCACCTCCGGACTGTATGACCTTGGTCCGCTGGCGTTGGAGGTCGGACTGGCGGCGCTGGGACGCCTGGACGCGGTCAAGCTGGCCGACGAGTCCCTGCGGAGCCTGCGCGATACGACCGGCGAAACCGTGGCGCTGGCTACCTGGGGCAATTTCGGGCCGACCTACATCCGTCTCCTGCAATCGCGCCGGCCAGTCACCGTGAATCTGCAGATCGGCAGCGTCATGCCGCTGACCTATACCGCCAGCGGCCTGTGTTTCGCCGCCTTTATGCCGGAAGATGAGCTGGCGCCGCTACTGCGACAGGAACTTGCGTTGAATCGCAGGGACAGACCGGATGCGCCGGCGGACGAAACCGAATTGGCACCAATCCTGGCTGAAGTTCGCCAGCGGCGGCTTGCCCGCATTATCGGACGCCTTGATCCTTCCACCGTCCGCGCGCCGTCCAGCCGGATGGCGGAGCGCCTGCTGGCAGGATTCAACGCATTCTCGGCACCGGTATTCGATCATGACGGAAAAATTCGCTTCGCCATGACGGTCGTGGGATCGGCTGCCCATATCGATCAGGACTGGGACGGCTTGATCGCCCGGCATACTGCGGACCATGCGCAGACGTTGTCGCGCCGCCTGGGGTATCGGGCGTCTGAATGATGCCGCATCGCGACTAACCGCGGGCGCGGGCTTGGCCCGCGCACCGCTCGCGATTCATCAGCGATTGGTCAGCGATTGGTCAAATTAAGCAGCCTGACCGGTACGTTACTTCAGGCGGCAGGTAAGCATCCAGTAATGCGTCAGGCGCTGGATGCGGATGTCCCTGGCATAGGGCCCGATCTTCTTGCGCAAGGTGCTGTCGGTCGGAAAGTTCTTCACCACTTCGAACCGCTCGCCATTCTCCAGCGTGCGTATCTGGTAGGTATTGCCCTCATGGTCCGTGCGTGCAATGGGCAGGCTGCCTTCCTCGACAAAGGCGTTGTCGATCATGACCAGCAGGCCATCCTTCTGCAGCACCTTGCCAAGGCTTGCCAGAAAAGGCCCTTGATCCTCGCGCTTCACATGCGACCACCAGAAGCCGGCGAAGCAGGCATCGAAGCTGCCTTGCACATCCAGATGGTAGGCATCGGCGACAGCGAAGCGCGCCTTTCCCGGCGGCAGATCTTTTGCCTGTGCATACGTGAGGATATCGGCGCTGACATCGGTCGCCAGGACCGATGCGGCGCACGCGGCGATCCGCTCGGTCCAGTATCCGGTGCCGCAGGCGATTTCCAGTACATGATGATCGCGCAACGCATCGCAGACACGCTCCTGCAGTTGCACAAGATCGGCCTGGCGTTCGGGTTTGTCGTATACGTCTTCCAACGTCGGTGCGCGCTTGGTGTAATAGGCCACCATATCGGTGCTGTCGGTCATGTTCTCGCTTTCAGAATGGCTTGCGCCGCCTCGACGAAGCCGGCGCCATAGGCTTGTTCGGCGACATAGGCAGGGGGCGTGGGCAGGCGGCTGACATGGCGGGCGACATTCGCCACGCCGATGGAAAGAGGATAGTGCGCAAACATGGTGGCGTCATTGCCCGAATCCCCAATGAAGACAAAATCGCGGCGGGCGTCGGCATCCGCAATGCCGAATACATCGGCAAGAATCCTTTGCGTCGTTGCCTGCTTGGAAAACTGCACCACCGATGCATGCAGGTGAATGCTGCTTGATGTGGCAAAAAAGCCTTCAGCGCGCACGAACGCGGCCGCTTCATCGACCAGCTGCGGCGCCAGCGGCTCGACCTGCTCGCCGATATCGAAGGTCAGATCGCCGACCCGTTGCGGCGCGTCTGCCGCAACCGGGATGGCCGGAAATCGATCGCGCAGACGCAATGACAGGCCTTCCAGCGCATGGCGATGCAGCATGCGGGTCGATGCGTCGGCATAAAACCATGCTTGCTGCATCCCCCCGTCATCCAGCCAGAAGGCGGACGCGCCGTTTTCGGCAATCACCGCATCGAAATGGCACAACCGGAGCAGGGGCTGCGCCCAATAGGTCGGCCGCCCCGTCACGGCGACCAGCTGCAGACCGGCCTGCCGCAACCGCTCCAGCGCGGACAATACCTCGGCGGTCAGCCGGCCATTCGTGGTCAGCGTGTCGTCGATATCGGTCAACAAGCCGCGAATGCCGCGCAGTTCCGCGACCGGGCAGTTTTTCAGGACTTTCATACCGGTATCACAACTCGTAGTCATCCTTCTGTCCGGTCAGAAGCTGCTCGATCAGCTTGCGGTTGAGGGTGGGGGCGAGGAGTTCGATAAAGGTATACACATAGCCGCGCAGGTAAGCGCCTTGCTTGAGCGCAAGCCGCGAGACGTTGGTGCCGAACAGGTGACCTACCGAAATCGATCGCAAATTCTTGTCCCTTTCGGCGTCGAAGGCCATGCCGGCAATAATCCCCACGCCCAGGCCGAGCTCGACATAGGTTTTGATGACATCGGCATCGATCGCCTCAAGCAGCACATCCGGCTGCAAGCCCCGCAGCGAAAACGCATGGTCGATCTTCGCCCTGCCGGCGAACGCCGTGTCGTAGGTGATCAGCGGATAGGCACTGATCTCCTCCAATGTGATGGTTTTCACTTTTAGCAAAGGGTGATCCACTGGTACGACGACTACATGCTCCCATTGGTAGCAGGGAATCGTGATCAGGTTGTTGATGTCCGCAATCGCCTCGGTGGCGAGTGCCACGTCTGCCTGATCCTTCAGCACCATATCGGCTACCTGCCTTGGATTGCCCTGGAGCAATGAAAGTCGGACCTTGGGATATTTTTGCGTGAACGCCTGGACCACTTTCGGCAATGCATAGCGCGCCTGCGTGTGCGTCGTCGCGATGGTAAAACTACCGGAATCCTGCGCGGCGAACTCCTTGCCGATGCGCTTCAAGCCATCGATCTCCTGCATGATCAGTTCAACCGATTGCAACACCGCCCGCCCCGGCTCGGTCAGCCCGCGAATGCGCTTTCCGTGACGGGTAAATATATCTACACCCAGCTCTTCTTCCAATTCGATGATCGCCTTGGAAACCCCGGGCTGGGAAGTAAAGAGGGCTTTGGCGGCCTCCGTCAAATTGAAATTTTGCCTGACGGCTTCCCGTACGAAACGCAATTGATGCAGGTTCATGGCATTCTGGCCTTATTGCTCATTAAGCAAGTATTTGCGTAAATCCATATACCTCATAAGCATATAAGCAAATAAATACTCTGTAGTTTGTAATAAGAAATTAGTTTATTACGATTCATGCTACTTTGCGCGGGGGTATATGACTCTTTCTTATGTAGTTGCCGGATTCGCTGTTGGCCTGCTGGTCGGGCTGACAGGCGTGGGCGGCGGCTCGCTGATGACGCCACTGCTGACACTGTTCTTTGGCGTCTCGCCCACGGTCGCCGTCGGCACGGATCTGGCATTCGCCTCCACCACCAAGGTCGCTGGGACATTTGCCCACCGCGTTCGCGGCACCGTGAAATGGGACATTGTGCGTCATCTATGCATCGGCGCCCTCCCCGCCGCTATATTGGCCGCCATCTCCTTGAAGTACTTCGGCGCGCTCGACAAGGAAATTGGCCAGATCATCCGCTATTCGATCGCCGGTTCCGTATTGCTGACCGTCGTTGCCTTGCTGTTTCGCGGCCGTATGCAGGCCTGGGTCATCGCCCATCCGGAAAAACAGTTGCAAGGCCGCAATCTGGTCGTTGCCACGATCATCATCGGCGCAGTACTCGGCATCCTGGTCACCGTATCGTCGATCGGTGCCGGCGCCGTCGGAGCAACATTGCTCGTGCTGCTGTATCCTCGCCTGTCGCCGGCCGAAATTGCTGGCACCGACATTGCGTACGCCGTACCATTGACCGCCATCGCGGCGGCCGGCCACTGGTGGCTCGGCTCGATCAACTGGGAATTGCTCGGCACATTGCTGCTTGGCTCCGTTCCCGGTATCACGATCGGCTCTCTGGCTGCACGTGCCGTACCCGAAAAAATCTTGCGTGCGCTCCTGGCAACCACACTGACCGGCGTGGCCGCAAAACTCGTTTTTTAAGGACTGAAGATGTATCGCTACGACCAATATGACCATCAGATCATCAAGGAGCGCGTCGCCCAGTACCGCGACCAGGTTCGCCGCCGGATCGCGAATGAGCTGACCGAAGAGGAATTCCGTCCGTTGCGGCTCCAGAACGGCCTGTACCTGCAGCGCCACGCCTACATGCTGCGGATCGCCGTGCCTTATGGCCTGCTGTCGTCCACCCAGATGCGCATGTTCGCCCACATCGCCCGCGAGCACGACCGCGGCTATGGTCACTTCACCACCCGCCAGAATATCCAGTTCAACTGGATCGAGATGGAAGAAACACCCGCCATCCTGGAAAAGCTTGCATCGGTGGAAATGCATGCAATCCAGACCTCCGGCAACTGCATTCGCAATATCACTTCCGATGAGTACTGCGGCATTGCGCCGGATGAAATCATCGATCCGCGCCCATTCGCAGAAATCCTGCGCCAGTGGAGCACCTTCCATCCGGAATTCGCCTACCTGCCACGCAAGTTCAAGATCGCGATCAACGGTGCGCTGGAAGATCGCGCAGCGATTGCGGTGCATGACATCGGCCTGTCGGTCCTCAAGAATGAGCAGGGCGAGATCGGCTTCCGCGTGCTCGTTGGCGGTGGCATGGGCCGCACGCCGATCCTCGGCAGTGAAATCCGCGCCTTCCTGCCGTGGCAGCACGTGATGAGCTATATCGAGGCCATCATGCGCGTCTATAACCAATACGGTCGTCGCGACAATATCTACAAGGCCCGGATCAAGATTCTCGTGAAGGCCATCGGCATCGAGGAATTTGCCCGCCAGGTTGAAGAGGAATGGCAGGACCTGAAGGATGGCCCAAGCACGCTGACGGAAGAAGAACTGCAGCGCGTGGCCGCCTACTTCACCGCGCCGCCCTACGAAACCCTTGCACCGGTCGACGAGACAGTCGAAAAGCTGAAAGCGGAAAACAAGGCGTTTTCGAACTGGATCAAGCGCAACGTCAAGCCCCACAAAATTCCAGGCTATGCGGCCGTGGTCCTGTCCCTGAAGAAGACCGGTGTGCCTCCTGGCGACGCCACCGCGGAACAGATCGATTTCGTCGCCGATCTGGCCGACCGTTTCAGCTTCGGCGAACTGCGCGTGACGCATGAGCAGAACCTGGTGTTGTCGGACGTAAAGCAATCCGACCTGATCACGGTCTGGAACGAAGCCAAGGCGCATGGACTGGCAACGCCGAACATCGGCCTGCTGAACGACATGATCTGCTGCCCTGGCGGCGACTTCTGCGCGCTGGCGAACGCGAAATCGATTCCGATTGCGGCCGATATTGCCGAGCGCTTCGACAATCTCGACTTCCAGCACGACATCGGCGACATCGAACTCAACATTTCGGGCTGCATCAATTCCTGCGGCCACCACCATGTCGGCCATATCGGCATTCTCGGCGTCGATAAGGATGGCGCCGAGTGGTACCAGGTATCGATCGGCGGAGCGCAGGGCAATCAGTCGAGCATCGGCAAGATCATCGGGCCGTCCTTCTCGGCACACCAGATGCCGGAAGTGATCGACCGCATCCTGAAGGTGTACCTGCGCGAGCGCGTGGAAGACGAGCGCTTCATCGACACCGCGCGCCGTATCGGCGTCGCGCCGTTCAAGGAGTTCGTTTACGCCACTCCTATCAAGACACACCATGCAGCGGGAGAAGACGCATATGCGTGACATCATCAAGAACAGGGCCGTCGTGTCCGACGACTGGACCGTACTGCGGCTGAATGAAGGCGAGACGCCGGAAGCGGTTACTGTCCCCGAAGGCAAGGTCATCGTGCCGCTGAAAGTTTGGCAGGCGCAACGGGCAGCCTTCGAAAACCGCGCCGAACTCGGCGTCTGGATCGGCAGCAGCGAGCGTCCGGAGGAACTGAAAGGCGAACTCGACCGTTTCAAGGTGGTGGCCGTCGATTTTCCGAAATTCGCGGACGGCCGCGGCTACTCGATCGCCTACAACCTGCGCGCCCGCCTCGGATACACCGGGGAACTACGTGCCATCGGCGACGTACTGCGCGACCAGCTTTTCTATATGTCGCGCGTCGGCTTCGACGCCTTCGTGGTGCGTGCGGACCGGGATGTCCATGATGCCTTGAAAGGGCTGACCGATTTCTCCGAGCCCTACCAAAGCTCGTGGGATCGCAAGTCGCCGCTGTTCCGCCGCGTGCAGCGCGCCGGAGAGCCGGCATGAGCGACTACGCTTCGCTGGTGACGGAAACGCGGGCGACACTGGAGCGCATCGCGCGCGACTTCTCGCCGGCGGTTTTCGCATCCAGCCTGGCGGCGGAAGACATGGTGCTGACGGACATGATCCTGCGTGCAGGATTGCCGATCCGTATATTTACCCTGGAAACCGGGCGCCTGCACAGGGAAACCCTCGACGTTCTCGGCCGCATCAAGGAAACCTACGGCTATGACGTCGAGCTGTACAAGCCGGACACAGCGGCCGTCAATGCCTATGTGAGCAATCATGGCCTTAACGCCTTCTACGACAGCATCGATATGCGCAAGGAGTGCTGCCGCATTCGCAAGGTCGAGCCGCTCAACCGCGCGCTCGCCGGCAACGCGGCCTGGATCACCGGCCAGCGCCGTGCGCAGTCGACCACGCGCGCCGCACTCGACGTGCAGGAAAACGACGAAGCGCACAGCATGACGAAATTCAACCCTTTGGCGGACTGGTCCGAGCAGGATGTGTGGAATTACATCCGCACCAACAGCGTGCCATACAACCAGCTGCACGACAAAGGCTATCCGTCCATCGGCTGCGAACCCTGCACCCGCGCCATCCAGCCGGGCGAAGATGTCCGCGCGGGCCGCTGGTGGTGGGAAAACCCGGAAACCAAGGAATGCGGCCTGCACGTGGTGGACGGGAAGCTGGTGAGGATCAAAGCGGTACCGGTAGCATAGAAAAAACGTCCCTCCCCATTCAAGGGCGCCCGGCTTGGGGAGGCTAGATGGGGATGGATCATATCGATCCGCGTTTCCCAGCAGCCTCCGGCGAGAACGGACTCCATCAATTCATCGACCTAAGCAAAACCTATGAACACAGCAGTCGAAAAACTTTTCCTCGATGCCGCCAGCAATCGCCACCTCGATTGGCTGGAATCGGAAGCGATCCACATCATGCGCGAGGTTGCCGCCGAATGCACCAACCCTGCCCTGCTCTTCTCCGGCGGCAAGGATTCCATCGTCCTGCTGCGTCTCGCCGAAAAGGCTTTTCGCCCCGGTAAGTTCCCGTTTCCGCTGGTGCACATCGATACCGGCCATAACTTCCCGGAAGTGATTGCCTTCCGCGACAAGCGCGTGGCGGAACTTGACGAGAAGCTGATCGTCGGCTCGGTGGAAGACTCCATCAAGCGCGGCACGGTACGCCTGCGCAATCCGCAGACCGACTCGCGCAACGCCGCCCAGGCTGTCACGCTGCTGGAAACCATTGCGGAGCACAAGTTCGACGCCTGCATCGGCGGTGCCCGTCGCGATGAGGAAAAGGCGCGCGCCAAGGAAAGGATCTTTTCCTTCCGCGACGAGTTCGGCCAGTGGAATCCGAAAGCGCAACGCCCCGAGCTCTGGGACTTGTACAACACCCGCGTCCACCCTGGCGAGAACATGCGCGTGTTCCCGATTTCGAACTGGACCGAACTGGATGTCTGGCAGTACATCGCCCGCGAAAAACTCGAACTGCCGCAGATCTATTTCGCCCATGAGCGCCAGGTCATCCCGCGCAATGGCCTGCTGGTGCCGCTGACGGACCTGACGCCGCCACGTGACGGCGAAACAGTGGAAACCCGCGTCGTGCGCTTCCGTACCGTGGGCGATATTTCCTGCACCTGCCCGGTGGCATCGGATGCGGCAACGGTGGACGCGATCATCGCCGAAACTGCCGTCACCCAGATCACCGAGCGCGGTGCCACCCGCATGGACGATCAGACATCGGAAGCATCGATGGAAAAACGCAAGAAGGAAGGATATTTCTGATGAACGCAATCGCCGAAACAAACCTGTCGAAACCTGCGCAAGCGGAACGTGGCCTGCTGCGTTTCATCACCGCCGGCTCCGTCGACGACGGCAAGAGCACGCTGATCGGCCGCCTGCTGTTCGACAGCAAGGGCATCTTCGCGGACCAGCTCGACTCGATCTCGCGCGCCAAGCACAAGCGCACTGTCGGCGACACCATTGACCTGTCGCTGCTGACCGACGGCCTGGAAGCGGAACGCGAGCAAGGCATTACCATCGACGTCGCCTACCGCTATTTCGCCACGCCGAAGCGCAAGTTCATCATTGCCGACACGCCCGGCCACGAACAGTACACACGCAACATGGTGACTGGCGCATCCACCGCCGATGCGGTGATCATCCTGATCGACGTATCCAAGGTGAAGCTGGGTGCGGACGGCAGCGTGGAACTGCTGACGCAGACGAAGCGCCATTCGACCATCGCCCATCTGCTGCGCATCGAGCATGTCATTGTCGCCGTCAACAAGATGGACCTGGTGAACTACGATCAGACGACATACGACCGCATCGTCGGCGCATACAAGGCATTCGCGGACCAGCTGGGCCTGAAGGACATTCATCCGATCCCGCTTTCCGCACTGGCCGGGGACAATGTCGTCGATGCCGGCGACAAGATGCCCTGGTACAAGGGGCCTACCCTGATCCAGTTGCTGGAATCGCTGTCGGTCTACGACGAATCGCACGACGAGCCCTTCCGTTTCCCGGTGCAACTGGTGGCCCGCCACAACGGCCATGAAGCCAACGATTTCCGTGGCTACATGGGCCGCATCGAGGCCGGCAAGGTCAGCAAGGGCGACAAGCTGGTGGTGCAGCCGAGCGGCCAGACTGCCACGGTGAAAGACATCGTCACCCTGGACGGCTCCCTGGATTCCGCGGTGGTCGGCCAGTCGGTCACGCTTCTGCTCGACGAATACCGGGACATCTCGCGTGGCGATATGCTGGCTGCTGCCGGCAGCCCCGCAACCCTCCTGAAAACCGTGAAAGCGGAAGTCTGCTGGCTGTCGGAAGAACCGCTCGACATGCGGCGCAAATATTGGCTCAAGCACACGACCAAGCAGGTTGCTGCACGGGTTACCGGTATCGACACGCTGCTGGATGTGAATACCCAGGAACGCCGCAGCGCCGACTCGCTGTCGCTGAACGATATCGCCACCGTGTCGATCAACGTCCAGCAACCGCTGGCCGCCGATGCGTATGATGCGATCCGCGCCACCGGCGCATTCATCCTGATCGACGAGGTCACGCACCAGACAGTCGCCGCAGGCATGATCAGGCTCGCCTGAATCATTTCGTTGCCGATGTACCCCGGGATCGCACGATGAGTCTTGGCAAGGTGTACCTCATCGGTGCCGGACCGGGGGCAGCAGACCTGATCACCGTTCGCGGGGCGCGCATCCTTGCGCAAGCGGAGGTCGTTCTGCACGATGCGCTAGTGACAGGAGACATGCTGCAACTCTGCCCGCAGGCAGTGCTTATCCCGGTCGGCAAGCGCTCGGGGCAGCGATCCACCGCACAGACGCTCATCAATCAACAGCTGATCGAATGCGCCCGTCAATATCGCCTTGTCGTACGACTCAAGGGCGGCGATCCGATGATGTTCGGTCGCGCCGATGAAGAGCTGCGGGCGCTGGAAGCGGAGGGCATCGAAGTGGAAATTGTCCCCGGGATCACCGCAGCGCTTGCAGCCGCCGCATCAACCCGTCAGCCCCTGACGAAACGCGGGGTTGCGCGCAGCGTGGCTTTCTTTACCTCCAGCACCGCCCCAAATCATCCAGAACAAACCACTCTCCCCGATTGCGACACGCTGATCCAGTACATGGGCGGCAGGGAAGCGATCACGACAGCGCAAAAACTGATGGAACAAGGCCGTCCGCCGACGCTGCCGGTGATCGTGGTGGAGAACTGCAGCCGTCCCGACGAGCGGGTGATGTATCTTCATCTATCCGAACTGGAACGCGGACTGGCGCAATGCCATGGGCCGGTGCTGGTGATGTTTGGCGAGGCTCTTGGCGGGCGGAAATAGCTGACGTGACGTTGATGCGGGTGCACCGCAAGTCGACACTAAAGTGAAGGCAAAGAAAGTTGAACAGATCTATGGCAGGTAACGTCGCCCATGGAAAACTGCCTTCCTCTTTCAGCGCGAGGGAAAAAGGTTAAGGTTGGGGCATAGCGAGGTCAAGCTTCCGCAAACAATTGCGCAACCTCACTACCTCCATCCTGGCCTTCGCCTGGCATGCAAAGAGGATCCTGCAGATAGAGATCTAACCGGGTGTCATCAGGCCAATTGAGTTAACGACGTCACTGCGCTGCCAGGCTATCGACACAATACTTCGCAATCGCATTCAACACTCCATCGTCCTCACCCACTGCGCCGGCAACCTTCATCGTCAGTTCGGGATGATCGCGCTGCAGCTGGTTGACCATCTCGGGCAGGTCGCGCAGCAGATGCCCGCCCCGCCCGAAAAATACCGGCACAATCGTGACTTCGGTGATCCCCTTGTCTTCGAGCTGCTGCACCAATTCCGGCAGGCGCGGCGTCATCAGTTCCAGGAATGCCAGGGACACCTCGACATCTGGCGATTGCTGCTGGACCAACGCCTGCAGCCGTTCAAACGGAATGGCCCATCGGGCATCTCTTGCGCCATGGGCGAACAGGACGAGCGCGCGCGTTTTCATATTTCTTGCCTTTCCTAATGCCTTTCGACCCACCATAGCGCGCCAATCGCGGCCAGCAGGAACATCGCGCTTGGCAGCACGGCGGTAACCGGCGCCGGCCAGGTGTTCAGTAGCCCGAGGTGGGAGAACAGGCTGTTAATCAATTGAAAGCTCACACCGATCATGATACCGACGAAAATCTTCAGGCTGACGCCCCCGGCGCGGAAATGCAGGTAAGCAAACGGCAGGGCCAGTGCCATCATCACCAGCACTGCGAACGGGTAGATCATCTTCTTCCAGAGCGCCATTTCATATCGATCCTTGTCCTGGTTGTTTTCCGCCAGGTGCTTGGTGTAGGCGGACAGGTTGCGCGCCGACATCCGGTCCGGATCGGCGAACAGGACCGACAGGATGTTCGGCGTGATCTCCGATACCAGGTCGCGCGCCTGCACGTTTTCGGTCGTCACTTTGGTTCGCGGCCCGGAAGGCGCACGCGGGAACGTCGTTTCCGAAACATTCACCAGGCGCCAGGTATTTTCGCCGACGTAGCGTGCGTGATCGGCGGTGACCAGTGCAGTCATGCGGAAATCGCGGTCGAACTCATACATCTTCACGCCCTTGAGCTGACCGTCCGGACTGACTTCCTTCACATTGAGGAAGCGCGATCCGATGTTCGCACCGCTCAGGCCATTCTCCCGGATGACATCCTTGGTCCACAACCCCGAGCGGAACGCCTGCGATACCGATGATCCCTGCGCCTGCAGCTTGAGCTTTTCCGCCATCTCGCTGGTGACCGGGGAAATCACCTCACCGAACAGGAAAGTCAGCGCGACAAACAGCAAGCCAACCTTTGCCAGTATCAGGCCGGCGGTCCGCGTCGACATGCTCGATACCCGCATGATCGTGAATTCGGACCTTGCCGCGAGTTGCGCAAGCGCATAGATCGTGCCGATCAGCGCGGCGATCGGCATCAGATCGTAGGTGTAGCCCGGCAGTCCCATCACGACATACATGAACGCATGCTGGACCCGGTAGCCGCCGCGACCGACATCTTTCAGTTCACCGATCAGGTCGAAGAATGCAAATAGCGCCAGGAAGGCGATCAACACGAATACGACCGAACTGACGACTTCCTTCGTCAGGTATTTATCGATCACCCTCATGACACAGCTGCCTTATTCATCGCAAGCGCCCGCCGGAACCTGCCCCACAGAATTGCAGGGTGGTACCGGCTATTTACTTTTACCCGCCAGGTGAAAAGCAGCAGGATCATCAGCAGCGCGACGAGGTGCGTGGGCCACCATGCCAGCAGGATGGACATGCGCCCCTGCACCACCGACGCCTGGAATACGCTCACCATATTGCTGTAGACCACTGCGAGAACCAGCGCGATCATCAGGTTGGCGGAGCGGCCGGCGCGCGGATTGACGAAGCCGAGCGGGATCGCCAGCAGCATCAGCAACAGGCACATCAGGGGCAGCGAACAGCGCCAGAGCAATTCGCCCAGGTTGAAATTGTTTGGATTCGCGAGCAGCGCCATCGTCGACAACGACCGGGCGGACGTGTCGCCGACCAGCGCTTCCGACTGCCGGGCAACCAGCACGCCATACCGCTCGAATTCCATCATCCGGAAGTCCGACTGGTTCGGCACGCCGTCGTAGCGGCGGCCCTGGCTCATCACCAGGAACTTGTCGCCGCGCTCGTCGATCTCGATCGTGCCTTCTTCGGCAACGACCACGCTGGTGCGCCCGTCCTTGACGGTGTTGACGAAGACGTTCTTGACCTTGGCAGCGTCGCCCGTGACGCCCTCGACGAAAAATATCCGGTCAGATGAGGACGACTCCTGAAACTTTCCGGGAGAAACCTTGGAGATGTCCTCGCGCTTCTGGAACCGTTCACGAAACTCGGCGCTCTGCCGGTTGGCCCATGGCGTCAGCACAAAACTCAGCGCGCCGGTCAGCACGACAATCGGAATGCCGAATGAGAGCACCGGCCGTATCCATCGTGACAGGCTCAGTCCGGATGCAAACCAGACCACCATTTCGGAATCCTGGTAACTGCGCGTGACGACCAGCAGCACCGAAATGAATCCGGTAAGAATCAGGATGATCGGCAGGTAATTAAGTGCAGCGAAACCGATCAATGCCACCACGTCCTGCGAAGCAACCCTTCCGCCCGCGGCCTGGCCGAGGATGCGGATCAGCATGATGGTGATGGTAATCGTGAATAAGGTAGTGAAGACCGCGCCGGCAGTGCTTGTCAATTCGCGGCGAAGAGCGCGCTGAAAAATCATTCGGGATAAGGCCTATTTCAGTACGTGGATTTGGATCATCGAAGCGGGTCCCATTCCGGGTCAGCATGAAGCGGCATGCGAAGGCCTCGATGCAAACATGGCAATGCGGACCGGCTTTTGATTATTTGATGTGCGTCACGTTCCTGCACGATCACATCGGCGTTGCTGCCCATTGTGGCTTTTGTTACGGGGTGTCGCGCATTGTCGATATCCGGATACGCTCTATAATTGCGGCTGGATAAGGAGTGACTCATGGACTTTAGCATAAAAACTATTGACGCCAAAACCGGCGTTTCCAGCATCAAATCCGGCTGCATCGCGGTCGGCGTTTTCGAAAACAAAAAGCTGTCCGATTCCGCACGTGAGCTCGACCGCAAAGGCGCTATCAGCGCCGCCGTAAAGTCGGGTGACATCTCCGGCAAACCCGGATCCACACTACTTCTCCGCAATGTCGACGGCATTGCGGCCGAACGCGTACTCCTTGTCGGCATGGGCAACGAAGACACGCCCACCGAAAAGAATTTTCTCGCCGCCGCGCAAGCCATCGCCAAGGTATTCGCAAGCCTCGGCACGAACGACGCCGTGATTGCATTGCCTGCCGACAAGATCAAGGACAAGGACGCGGCATGGGCCGTGCGGGCGACAGTCATCGCGCTGCGCGACGCAGACTACCGGTTCGATGCAATGAAAAGCAAGAAGGAAGCCGAGCAGGCTGGCGTGCGCAAAGTCACCATTGCCGCATCGGCAACGGACACCGGCGCACTGAAAACCGTCGTTGCTCAAAGTGTGGCTCTCGCCAATGGCATGGACCTGACCAAGGACCTCGGCAACCTGCCGGGCAACGTCTGCACACCAACCTATCTTGCCGATACTGCCAAGAAACTCGCCAAGGAATTCAAGCTGGGCGTCGAGGTGCTCGACCGCAAACAGCTTGAGGCGCTGAAGATGGGCAGCTTCCTGTCCGTCACACGCGGTACCGACGAGCCACCAAAGTTCATCGTGCTCAAGCACATGGGTGGCAAGGCAAAGGACGCCCCCATCGTGCTGGTCGGCAAGGGGATCACCTTCGACACCGGCGGCATCTCTCTCAAGCCAGGCGCATCGATGGATGAGATGAAGTACGACATGTGCGGTGCCGCTTCGGTGCTCGGGACTTTCCGGGCTATCGCCGAAATGGATCTGAAGCTCAATGTCATTGGCGTCATTCCAAGCTGCGAAAACATGCCGTCCGGCCGTGCCACCAAGCCGGGCGACATCGTGACCTCGATGTCCGGCCAGACGATAGAAATCCTTAACACCGATGCCGAAGGCCGCCTGATCCTGTGCGATGCGCTCACGTACGTCGAGCGCTTCAAGCCTGCGGCGGTGGTGGACATCGCCACACTCACTGGCGCCTGCATCACTGCGCTCGGCCATCACAATACCGGCCTGTTCACCCGCCACGACGATGCGCACGATGAACTCGCCAATGATCTTCTTGCCGCCGGCAAGGCCACCGGCGATACTGCATGGCGCATGCCGATCGAAGACGTCTACCAGGAACAGTTGAAATCAAACTTCGCCGACATGGCCAATATCGGTGGCCCGCCGGCCGGCAGCATCACCGCCGCATGTTTCCTCGAGCGCTATACCCGCAAGTACACCTGGGCGCACCTCGATATCGCCGGCACCGCATGGAAGAGTGGCGCGGCAAAAGGTGCGACGGGACGTCCCGTGCCGATGCTGACCGCCTTCCTGCTCGACCGGGCGCAGGCCAACGGCCGGAAGTCGGCGTGAGCATCGCTGCATGAAGCTCGCCACCTGGAACGTCAATTCGCTGAAGGTCCGCCTGCCGCAAGTACTGCAGTGGCTGGCGGACAATCCCATCGATGTGCTGTGTCTTCAGGAAACCAAGCTCACCGATGACAAGTTCCCGGTCGCCGAGATCGAAGCGGCGGGCTATCACGTCATCTTTACCGGCCAGAAAACCTACAACGGCGTCGCGATCCTGTCGAAGCATCCGATGAGCGAGGTGGTGAAGAACAACCCGCGCTTCGAGGACGAGCAGCAGCGCATCATCGCCGCCACCATCGACGGCATGCGGGTGATCTGCGCCTACATCCCGAACGGCCAGTCGATCGATTCGGACAAGTACCAGTACAAATTGCGATGGCTCGATGCGCTGCACGACTGGCTTGTGGATGAACTCAGGCAGCATGATGGCGTGGCGCTACTGGGAGACTACAACATTGCGCCGGACGACCGGGATGTGCATGATCCGGTAGCGTGGAAAGACCAGGTCCTGGTGTCGGAGCCGGAGCGGGCGCAGTTCCAGCGTTTGCTGGAACTGGGATTCAAGGATTCATTTCGCTTGTTCGAGCAGCCGGAGAAGATTTATAGCTGGTGGGATTATCGGATGATGGCTTTTCGTCGGAACATGGGGTTGCGGATTGATCATATCCTGCTGTCCCCGGCGCTGGCTGCGCGGTGCACCGGGTGTGTGGTGGATAAGGTGCCGAGGAAGTGGGAGCAGCCGTCGGATCATACGCCGGTGGTGGCTACGTTGGTGTGATGTTGTGTAGGGCTTCTCTTCGGTGATTCAATGCTGTTCGTTCTTCGATCAGACATGCCGGGACTGGCCCCGGCGGGCCACTTCCTTTCTTTGCTTCGCCAAAGAAAGGAAGCAAAGAAAGGCGACCCCGTTATCGCCGCCCCTTCGGGGTGCCCAAAAGTGACGCGATCAAAACGGGAAGCGAAATAAACTCGCCTTCGGCTCAGACAAATTTCGCTTCTTGTCCGTTTTGACCGCGTCACTTTTGGCGTCGCTAAAAGGGGATTAACTGCTACCCCCTCCCCACCCTGGCCCTCCCCTTCCGGGAGGGAATCATCTGTCCTTTACCTTGCGAACGCAGACGGAACCAAAACACAAACCCGCTGGAAAGCTCAAATTGCGACTGCAAGGTAATGAACAGGACAATTCCCTCCCGGAAGGGGAGGGCCAGGGTGGGGATGGGTTTTGGAAGTTCCCCCTTCTGGCGACGCCAAAAGGGGCAGTGCTGAAACGGATAAAGAAGCGAAATTTGTCTGAGCCGCAGGCGAGTTTATTTCGCTTCCCGTTTCAGTACTTCCCCTTTTGGGCACCTGCGAAGCAGGCGTCGACTGCGGGGTCGCCTTTTTTGCCTTCTTTTTTGGCGAAGCAAAAAAGAAGGTGGCCCGCGGGGGCCAGTCCCGGCTAGTCTCTTCGAAGAGAAGAAAGGGTTGCATCACCGAAGACACTCCGTAGCCCTGGATTCCCCCTTGCAGGGCGCGCACTGGCTTGCAAGCCAGTGCCGTTTTGGAGGCGGACAGCATGCTGTCCGAATTCCCTTCAAAACCCTACGCGGGAATGACAAGCGAATGGCACCACCGAAGAAAGAACATCACCCCTTCACCACCCCCCGAATCTGCTCCAACGACCCCGGATCCTCAATCGTCGTCAAATCCCCCGGATCCCGCCCTTCACAAATCGCCTGGATCGACCGCCGCAGCAATTTCCCCGACCGCGTCTTCGGCAGCAAGGTAACAAAATACACCCGGGCAGGCCGCGCCACCGAACCCAGCGACTTGTCCACCACCGCCATCACCTCGCCTTCCAGCGCCAGCCGGCCTTCGGTCGTGGCAATCGCATCCGCATTCTTCGGAATCGCAAACGCCACTGCCACCTGTCCCTTCAACTTGTCTTCGATCCCGACAACCGCTACCTCCGACACATTCGGATGACTGGAGATGCTTTCCTCGATCTCGCGTGTGCCAAGACGGTGGCCGGCGACATTGATCACATCATCGGTGCGGCCGAGGATGAAGTAGTACCCGTCCTGATCGCGGATGCCCCAGTCAAAGGTGGAATACACCTGCTCGTTGGGGAAGTTGGACCAGTAGGTGTTGACGAAACGCGCATCGTCGCCGTACACGGTCTGCATGCAGCCGGGCGGCAGCGGACCCTCGATCACCACGACGCCCTTCTCGTTCGCATCGCAGACGGCGCCGGTAGATTCATTCAGGATTTTGACCTTGTAGCCGTGCATCGGCACGCCGGGACTGCCGAGCCGGGTCGGTTTGTCTTCCACGCCCTTTGCAACCGAGAGGATCGGCCAGCCGGTTTCGGTTTGCCAGTAGTTATCAATGACGGGCACACCGAGAGCGGACGCGATCCATTCCGAGGTGGTTTCATCCAGCGGTTCGCCAGCAAGGTACAACGCCTTCAGCGACGACAAGTCGTATTTCTGCATGAATTCCTGCGGTTGCTTCTTGAGCACCCGCACCGCCGTCGGCGCGGAGAACATGCGCGTGACCCTGTACTTTTCAACCAGCTGCCACCAGATGCCCGCATCCGGCCGGATCGGCAGGCCTTCGTACATGATGGTTGCCATGCCGGCGATCAGCGGGCCATAAACGATGTAGGAATGCCCGACCACCCAGCCGATGTCGGACGTCGAAAAATACGTCTCGCCGACCTTGCCGCAAAAGATATGCTGCATCGACGACGCGAGCGCAACTGCGTAGCCGCCGACATCGCGCTGCACCCCCTTCGGCTTGCCGGTCGTGCCGGAGGTGTAGAGCACATAGGACATCTCGTTCGACTCCAGCCAGGTCACCGGCACGTCGGCATGCAGAAAGCGTTCCCGTGCTGCCGCGTAATCAATGTCGCGCCCGGCCTTCCGGTCCATCGGCATCAAGCCGCGGTCCACGAGGATCACATGCGCCGGCTTGTGCTGGGCGATATCGATCGCCTGGTCCAGCAGCGGCTTGTAGGCAACGCTCTTGCCGCCGCGTGAACCGGCATCGGCGGAGATCACAAGCTTGGGCTTGGCATCATCAATGCGGGTGGCCAGACTGTTGGAAGCAAAGCCGCCGAATACCACCGAATGAATCGCACCGATGCGCGCACAAGCCAGCATCGCAAAGGCTGCTTCGGCGATCATCGGCATGTAGATCAAGACGCGGTCGCCGCGCGTTACACCCAGTGAGCGCATGATCGCCGCCATGCGGACAACTTCGGATTGCAGTTCGCGGAAGGAGTACACCTTCTCGGTATCGGTTTCGGTCGACACCATGATCAGCGCAGGTTCGTCGCCACGCGTCGCCACCCAGCGATCGACCGCGTTATGACACAGATTGGTTTCACCGCCGACGAACCATTTCGCAAACGGTGGACGGGAGTAGTCCAGCACCTGGCTGAACGGTTTATGCCAGTCGATCAGCCGGGCCTCATTGGCCCAGAATGTCTGCGGATCATCGATCGATTGCCGGTAGAACTCTGCAAAATTCATGGCGTCTCCGTGTCGTTATGATTGGCGGGCCGGACAGGACGAAATGCGGCGTGGGTAGACATTGCGGCCCGTGCGCCCCGATTTTTACCCGGCTGACTTACTCCCTACTTACGAGAATGAATAGCGAAAGACCGATTCTGCGATCCCTTATTGCAGACCGGAAAATAACCGCAATATGCTGACACTACGTCTCCTACTCACCGGCCCGGGCGATGGAAAGACTGGCGCCATTTCCACCGCCGGAGGATCGATATGCGCATCGAGTTCCCTGCAACATCAGAAGATATCGCCCGGCACGCGCACCCAGCCTTCCATCAACACCCGCGCGCTGCGGCTCATCACGGCTTTCTTCACTACCCACTCGCCATCGACCTGGGCTGCTTCCGCGCCCACCCGCAGGGTTCCCGATGGATGGCCGAAGCGCACCGCATCTCGGGAACGGCCGCCGGCCGCGAGGCTGACCAGCGTGCCTGGTATGGCTGCAGCCGTGCCGATGGCGACTGCCGCCGTACCCATCATCGCGTGATGCAGCTTGCCCATCGAGAGCGCACGCACGAGCAGGTCGATTTCACCGGCCGCGACCTGCTTGCGGCTGGAGGAGACATAGTCGGCGGGCTTCGCGACGAAGGCGATTTTCGGCGTGTGCTGGCGCTTCGCTGCTTCCTCGATGTGCCGAATCAAACCCATGCGCATTGCACCATGGGCGCGAATCGTCTCGAACATCGCAAGCGCCTTCGGGTCGCCGTTGATGGCATCCTGCAATTCCGTTCCGGTATAGCCGATTTCTTCGGCGTTTACGAAGATGGTAGGTATGCCGGCGTTGATCATGGTGGCCTTGAGCGTGCCGATGCCAGGCACTTCCAGGTTGTCAACCAGGTTGCCGGTCGGGAACATCGAGCCTCCCGCCCCTTCTTCCTCGGCTGCCGGGTCCATGAACTCAAGCTGTACTTCGGCGGCAGGAAACGTCACGCCGTCAAGTTCGAAGTCGCCGGTTTCCTGCACTTCGCCACCGGTGATGGGCACATGCGCGATGATGGTCTTGCCGATATTGGCCTGCCAGATGCGCACAGTGGCCACGCCATTCTGCGGAATCCTGCTCGCGTCCATCAAGCCGTTGCTGATGGCGAACGGCCCGACGGCAGAGGAGAGATTGCCGCAGTTGCCACTCCAGTCGACATAGGCGGCATCGATCGCAACCTGGCCGAACAGGTAGTCGACATCGTGATCGGGTTTGCTGCTTTTGGAGACGATGACCGTCTTGCTCGTGCTGGACGTTGCGCCGCCCATGCCGTCGATCTGCTTGCCGTAGGGATCGGGGCTGCCGATGACACGCATCAGCAGCGCATCGCGCGCCGGGCCGGGTGCCTGTGCGGCTTCGGGAAGGTCTTGCAGTCGGAAGAAGACGCCTTTGCTGGTGCCGCCTCGGATATAGGTGGCGGGGATTTTGATTTGGGCTGGGTGGGGCATGGGGTGATTTCCTGGATCGAAAAACTTGTACATGGACCTGCAGTATCAGATTGCACAGGCTGGTTCCCTCTCCCTCTTAGGGGGAGGGTTAGGATGGGGGTGTAAAGGTCGAGCCACCGCATAGGATGGCCCAACCTTTACACCCCTGCGCGGGCCGCCCCATCCCAACCTTCCCTTTACAAGGGGGAAGGAGCTGGTTCACTTACAACCTATTCACTTAGCCAACTGCAGACGGCTGCATCCTCGAAAAGGAAGAATGAGCAGTACCATGGTGCTCAATGAGCATGTACTTCTACGCAACCACCTTCTCAGCCGATGCCAAAAAGTCCTGCGCAAACCGCTGCAGCACGCCACCGGCCTCATAGATCGACACTTCCTCCGCCGTATCCAGCCGGCACGTCACCGGCACGCCCAGCTCTTCGCCGTTCTTGCGGCGAATGACCAGCGTCAGCGTTGCGCGTGGCGTGCGCTCACCGACCACGTCGAAGGTTTCCGTGCCGTCGATGCCCAGCGTCAGACGGTTGACCCCGGGCTTGAACTCCAGCGGCAGCACGCCCATGCCAACCAGGTTGGTACGGTGGATACGCTCGAATCCCTCGGCCACGATCGCTTCGACGCCGGCAAGGCGTACGCCCTTGGCTGCCCAGTCGCGCGAGGAGCCCTGGCCGTAATCCGCGCCGGCGATCACGATCAGAGGCTGCTTGCGTTCCATGTAGGTTTCGATGGCTTCCCACATGCGCACAATCTTGCCTTCCGGCTCGATGCGGGCCAGCGAGCCGGCCTTCACTTTGCCGTCTACCATCACCATCTCGTTCTTTAACGTCGGATTGGCAAACGTCGCGCGTTGCGCCGTGAGGTGGTCCCCGCGATGGGTGGCGTAGGAGTTGAAATCCTCCTCCGGCAAGCCCATTTTCGCCAAGTACTCGCCGGCTGCACTGTTCAGCATGATGGCGTTGGATGGCGACAGGTGGTCGGTCGTGATGTTGTCGCCCAATACTGCCAGCGGGCGCATGCCTTTCAGCAGGCGCGGATGCGCGGCGAGTGCGCCCTGCCCTTCCTTGTCCCAGTACGGCGGGCGGCGGATGTACGTACTCTGCGGCCGCCAGTCATACAGCGGGCTGACCTTTTCGCCAGTATCCACGCTGAGCTTGAACATCGGCTCGTAGACCTTGCGGAACTGTTCCGGTTTCACGCTGGCCGTGATGACAGTATCGATTTCCTCATCGCTCGGCCAGATGTCCGCAAGGCGGATCGGCTTGCCGTCGGCGCTGGTGCCGAGCACGTCCTTTTCGATGTCGAACCGGATGGTGCCGGCAATCGCGTAGGCCACCACCAGCGGCGGCGAGGCAAGGAAGGCCTGCTTCGCATACGGATGGATGCGACCATCGAAATTGCGGTTGCCGGAAAGGACGGCGGTAGCGTAGAGATCGCGCTCCACCACTTCCTTCTGGATTACCGGGTCCAGTGCGCCGCTCATGCCATTGCAGGTGGTGCAGGCAAACGCCACGACACCGAAGCCGAGCTGTTCCAGCTCCGGCGTCAGCTTCGCCTCGTCCAGGTACAACGCGACGGCTTTCGATCCCGGCGCGAGCGAGGTCTTCACCCAGGGTTTGCGCTGGAGGCCGAGCTTGTTGGCATTGCGGGCAATCAGGCCGGCGGCAATCATGTTGCGCGGATTGTTGGTGTTGGTGCAGCTGGTGATGGCGGCAATGATCACGGCGCCGTCCGGCATCAGGCCCGGCTCGTTTTCCACCTTGCCGCTGATGCCGCGCGCTGCCAGTTCGGACGTCGGTACGCGGTTGTGCGGATTGCTCGGACCGGCGATGTTGCGCACCACCGACGACAGGTCGAAATGGAGGACGCGTTCATATTCCGCGTTCTTCAGGCTGTTAGCCCAGAGGCCGGTTTCCTTCGCATAGGTTTCCACCAGCCTGACAAGCTCATCGTCGCGGCCGGTGAGTTTCAGGTACTTGATGGTCTGCTCATCGATGTAGAACATCGCGGCGGTGGCGCCGAACTCCGGCGCCATGTTGGAAATCGTCGCCCGGTCGCCCAGGGTCAGCGCGGCGGCGCCTTCGCCGAAAAATTCCAGGTAGGCCGACACCACCTTCTGCTTGCGCAAGAATTCCGTCAGCGCCAGCACGACGTCGGTTGCGGTAATACCCGGCTGTGGTCTGCCGGTCAGTTCCACGCCGACAATGTCCGGCAGCCGCATCCAGGAAGCGCGGCCGAGCATCACGGTTTCGGCTTCCAGTCCGCCGACGCCGACGGCGATCACGCCGAGGGCGTCGACCATCGGGGTGTGCGAATCGGTGCCGACCAGCGTATCCGGAAACGCGACGCCATCCTTCACCTGCACCACGGGCGACATGCGCTCAAGGTTGATCTGGTGCAGGATGCCGTTACCGGGCGGGATCACGTCGACGTTCTTGAACGCCTTCTTGGTCCAGTTGATGAAGTCGAAGCGGTCCTCATTGCGACGGTCTTCGATGGCGCGGTTCTTTTCGAATGCATCCGGGTCGAAGCCGCCGCACTCGACGGCGAGCGAGTGATCGACCACCAGCTGCGTCGGCACCACCGGATTGACCATGGCCGGATCCCCGCCCTGCGAGGCAATGGCGTTGCGCAATCCGGCGAGGTCCACCAGCGCGGTCTGCCCGAGGATGTCATGACACACCACCCGCGCAGGGAACCAGGGAAAATCCAGTTCGCGCTTGCGTTCAATGATTTGCGTGAGCGAATCGGTCAGCGTTGCGGGGTCGCAGCGGCGCACTAGGTTTTCGGCGAGGACGCGCGAGGTGTATGGCAGCGTGTCGTAGGCGCCGGGCTTGATGGCATCGACCGCGGCGCGGGTGTCGAAGTAATCCAGCTTGGTGCCGGGTAAATTTTTGCGGTATGCGGTGTTCATGGCTCGATGAAGAAATAGAGGGAAATTGCCTGCCTTGTCATCCCCGCCCCCGACTACCCTGTTCGAGGGCAGGTTGCGGCGGGGATGCAGGGGGTGCCTTGACTAACAATCCCATTGCGCTACTGGATTCCCGCTTTCGCGGGAATGACGGTTGAATATGTGTTCAACTTATTTGCGGTCCTTCAATGGCACGAATTTCAAATCTTCCGGTCCGACGTAATTTGCGCTCGGCCGGATGATCTTGTTGTCGATGCGCTGCTCGATGATGTGCGCTGCCCAACCCGATGTGCGAGAGATGACGAACAGCGGCGTAAACATCGCGGTCGGCACGCCCATCATGTGGTACGAGACCGCCGAGAACCAGTCGAGGTTGGGGAACATTTTCTTCACATCCCACATCACCGTCTCAAGGCGCTCCGCGATGTCGAACATCTTGGTGGAGCCGGCCAGTGCCGACAGATCGCGCGCGACTTCCTTGATCACCTTGTTGCGTGGATCGGAGACCGTGTAGACCGGATGGCCGAAGCCGATGATGACTTCCTTGTTCTCGACGCGGCGGCGGATATCCGCTTCCGCCTCGTCCGGATTGTCGTAGCGCTTCTGGATTTCGAATGCGACTTCGTTGGCGCCGCCATGCTTCGGACCGCGCAATGCGCCGATGCCGCCGGTGATGGCGGAGTACATGTCCGAGCCGGTGCCGGCCACCACGCGGCAGGCGAAGGTGGATGCATTGAATTCATGCTCGGCATACAGGATCAGCGAGGTATGCATCGCTTTTTCCCACGCGGCCGACGGCGCCTTGCCATGCAGCAGGTGCAGGAAATGCGCGCCGATCGAATCGTCGTCGGTCTCGACCTCGATGCGCCGGCCGTTATGGCTGAAGTGATACCAGTACAGCAGCATCGAACCGAGCGAAGCCATCAGCTTGTCGGCGATATCACGCGCGCCCGGAATGTTGTGGTCGTCCTTTTCCGGCAAGGCGCAGCCGAGCGCCGATACGCCGGTGCGCATCACGTCCATTGGATGGGAAGCGGCAGGCAGGCATTCCAGCACCGCCTTCACGTTTGCCGGCAGGCCGCGCAGCATCTTCAGCTTGGCCTTGTAGCCTTTCAGCTCGCCGCTGTTGGGCAACTTGCCGTGCACCAGCAGATAGGCGATTTCCTCGAACTCGCAGGTGTCGGCCACATCAAGAATGTCGTAGCCGCGGTAATGCAGGTCGTTGCCGGTGCGGCCTACTGTGCAGAGTGCGGTATTGCCCGCGGCAACACCTGACAGGGCGACGGATTTCTTTGGTTTTGGTCCGGCAGCTTGTTGCTCGCTCATATTTTCTCCAAGGGTGATATCAATTATTTGGCTTTTTGCTGGGCGAACAGGGCGTCCAGCTTTTGCTCGAAGTCGTGATAGTTGATTCGCTCGTATAGTTCCATGCGGGTCTGCATCGTATCGACCACATTTTGCTGCGTGCCGTCGCGGCGGATGGCGGTATAGACGTTTTCGGCAGCCTTGTTCATCGCACGGAAGGCCGACAGCGGGTAAAGCACCAGCCCGACGTTCACGCTTTTCAACTGGTCGACGGTGTAGAGCGGCGTGGCGCCGAACTCGGTGATGTTGGCCAGTACCGGCATTTTCACCGCGTCGGCGAAGGTCTTGTACATATCCAGTTGCGTGATCGCCTCCGGGAACACCATGTCGGCGCCAGCCTCGACGCAGGCGATAGCCCGGTCCAGCGCGGCATCGATGCCTTCCACAGCCAGCGCATCGGTGCGCGCCATGATGACGAAACTTTCATCGGTGCGCGCATCGACCGCCGCCTTGATGCGGTCGACCATTTCCTGCTTGCTGACGATTTCCTTGTTGGGCCGGTGGCCACAGCGCTTGGCGCCGACCTGGTCTTCGATGTGCATCGCGGCGGCACCATACTTGATCATGGATTTCACGGTGCGGGCGACATTGAAGGCGGATGAACCGAACCCGGTGTCGACATCCACCAGCAGCGGCAGGTCGCAGACATCGGTGATGCGGCGCACGTCGGTGAGCACGTCGTCGAGGTTGGAAATACCCAAATCCGGCAGGCCCAGCGACCCGGCAGCCACGCCGCCGCCGGAAAGATAAATCGCCTTGAAGCCGGCACGCTTGGCGAGCAAGGCATGATTGGCATTGATGGCGCCGACGACCTGCAGTGGGGATTCTTCCTTGACGGCTTGCCGGAATGCGGCGCCTGCGGATTGGAGAGGCATAGTGTTTCCTTTAAGGCAGATGTTTCAGTGTTACGGGCGAATTCCATATTGCAATCAGCGTGCCATTTAAAGAGCAAAATAGATGGCTCAAGCATTTACTTTAAAAATCCTTTTAATTCAAATGGTTATATATTCTTAACTGATCACGAAAGAATAAAAAGCGACAGGTAAAGGCCCTCGACGTTTCAACGCGTGTTACATTTTATGCTTTGAAACGTTCATGAAACGCTTTTAAAACATGCGTCGTCCTGCCCTCCCCCATACCGATCCTGCCGAGAAGCCCATTTTCTGGACTGTCTCGATCTCCCGCTTGTCCGACCTGTTCCGGGACATCACGCTCGAATTCGATGACCGGGCGCTGATCGAGCCTATCCACCTCGGCTTCGAAGAAGCGGTACGGCATATCCGGGAACGGCTTGCCACCGAACATTGTGATGCGGTCATCGCGGCCGGATCGAACGCCGCTTATTTGAAGAGCCGCCTGTCACTCCCTGTGGTGATTGCCAAGGCAAGCGGCTTCGACGTCATGCAGGCGCTTGCACGTGCCCGCAAGATCAGTCCGGAAATCGGCCTGGTGAGCTATCAGGAAACCATGCCGGAACTTGCCGAGTTCCAGGCCGCCTTCGGACTGAAGACCGTGCAACGGACGTACGTCACCGAAGAGGATGCACGTGCCCAGATCAACGAACTCAAGGCGACCGGTGTCAAGGTAGTGGTCGGCGCCGGCTTGGTAACCGATCTCGCCGAGGAAGCGGGACTGGCAGGCGTATTCGTCTATTCCGCCGCATCAATTCGCCAGGCCTTCGACGATGCGCTGGAAATTGCCCGCTTCACCCGCTTGGAAACCGGCTCGGAACGACCGAGGACCGGAGACACATTGCGCGCCAAGCACGGCGTGAATGACCTGCGCGGCGATTCCGCGTTGATGGAAGCGGCTCGGCAATCAATCACCTTGTTCGCCAAGTCGCCGGCCAGCGTGCTGATCCAAGGCGAGACCGGTACCGGCAAGGAACTCGCAGCCCAGGCAATTCATCGTGAAAGCGCCCGCGCGCGCCAACCCTTCGTGGCAATCAATTGCGGCGCGGTGGCCGAATCGCTGCTGGAGTCGGAATTGTTCGGTTACGAGGAAGGCGCGTTCACCGGTTCCCGCCGGGGCGGCCATGCCGGCCTGTTTGAAGCGGCCCATCGCGGCACCCTGTTTCTCGACGAGATCGGAGAAATGCCCTTGGCCTTGCAGACCCGCCTGTTGCGGGTGCTGGAGGAGCGCGAAGTGGTGCGTGTCGGCGGCACGCGCCCCATTCCGGTGCATGCGCGCATCATTAGCGCCACGCATTGCGATCTCGACGAACGTGTACGCGACGGCCGCTTCCGGCGCGACCTGTTCTACCGCCTCGCGGTGCTGCGCGTCACGCTGCCGCCGCTGCGGGAGCGCCGCGAAGACCTTGCGATCCTCGCCGAGTGGAGCCTGAAGAACGCGCTGGCGGCACTCGGTGCGCGGCCGCATGCCAACCTGCATGCGGAAATCCTCGCCTGTGCTCCGCTGCTGGCGTCGTATGCATGGCCTGGGAATGTGCGGGAGCTGCGGAATCTGATGGAACGGGCCGCATTGTTTCTGGCGGCGGAGCCCCTGCAGGCGCTGACGCCCGGGTTCATTTCACGGATTGCGCCGGAACTTGGTGGGATGCTTAAGGTAGCGGCACAGCCGATGGCGGAAGAAGCGCCGCAGGATATTGAAGAGGTGCTTGCGCGATTCAACGGAAACCGGGAGGCGGCTGCGAAACATCTCGGGATCAGCCGCACGACGTTGTGGAGGAAGTTGAAGGGGTGAACGGTACGATTAAGAAACCCAGCACAGTATCAAGTATCGCCGTAAAGTCCCTTCCCCCTACCAGGGGGAAGGTTAGGATGGGGCGGCCCGCGTAGGGGTAGTGAGGTTGAGCTCGCGCATGCATTTGCTCGACCTCACCACCCCTACCCTCGCCCGACGCCCCTAACCCTACCCCTGGAAGGGGGAGAGAAACGGACGGATGGCAACGAACAAGTCAGCCTGTAGCAGCAATCGCCGCCAAAACAGCGACCAAACCAAAAACCACGCTCCCACTCAAACAAACGGCTCCCCCAGCTCCTCTGCCTCAAACGCTGCCTTCACTGCAGGCCGCGCCAGCATCATCTGCTGGAACCGCGACAAATGCGTCCGGTTACGCGCCGGATTGGCCATCATGCGGGTCCATCGCGACAGCATGAACAGATACGGATCAGCCGCGCTAAAGCGCTTGCCAAGGAAATAGTCGCCGCCCTGCTTTGCCAGATGGTCTTCGATCAAATCCAGCATCGCGCCCACCCGCGCTTCCGCATGCGTTTTCACCTGCGCTGTCGCCGCATCATCGTCAGTAAGCCGATGCGGATAGAAATAGGTGATCAGTTCGGCGTGCAGGGTATTGGCCAGGTAGATCAGCCATTTATAAAATTCCGCTCGTTCATTGGTGCCGACCGCCGGTGCGAAACCCGCTTCGGGATGACGGTCGACCAGGTGGAGGCAGATGGCGGCTGTTTCATACAACACCAGGTCGCCGTCGATCAGTGTCGGTATGCGGCCATTCGGGTTCAGCTTCAGGTATTCAGGCCGCAAGTGCCCGCCGCCAGGCTGATCGACGAGCACCAGTTCATGGGGAACGCCTAGCTCTTTCAGCAACATGTGTGGCGCGAGGTTCGCACTGCCCGGATTGTAGTAGAGCCGATACATCGTTTTCCCCTATCATGGTCGTTTTAAGGCCCCATTATGCAAAAATCCGAAGCATCCCGCCCAGACACCCCCTGCGTCGCCGTCTGCTCCACCACCTTCGATGATGTATGCCGCGGGTGCGGACGCACGGTCGCCGAGGTCGCGAACTGGGTGTTCATGACCGACGAGGAAAAAGAGAAAGTTTGGGTCCGGATCACTGCCGAAGGATATCCGCGGCGCAATACCTGACCTGACGGAAAACTCGGCAGCCCAATTCCCAACTAAGCAGGCAATCATAATATTTTTGACATAAGATCAGTTCATGATATCGATGCCATGGGCGAGTGATCATGAACAGGGAAAAATTGACGCGTGCCGAACGACGGAAACTGGCGAGTGTGTTGCGGC